>Ga0207684_10000661_pt1 | contig 40862 bp, 39 predicted proteins | sample KBSK5501metaG_FD_184342 | JGI IMG/M metagenome (GOLD analysis project Ga0207684, IMG submission 184342) | Corn, switchgrass and miscanthus rhizosphere microbial communities from Kellogg Biological Station, Michigan, USA - KBS K5-50-1 metaG... | ecosystem: Host-associated > Plants > Roots >... | reverse complement strand
ACGGGTCAACGCTATAGCGCGAGGATTGATGGCCCTTGGACTTAATAAAGGCGACCACATCGCTGTCTGGGCAATCAATCTTCCAGAGTGGCCGCTACTCGAGTTAGCCGCATTTAAAGCGGGCCTGGTATTGATAACTGTTAACCCTGCTCTCCGCGCCCACGAGGTAGAGTATATTCTCAAGCAAGGCGATGTCACCGCACTATTCTTTATGGCACGTATACGAGATCATGACTGCCTGGAAACAATACACTCATTGACCATTCCTGGCACAAAGAATGGTGAAGTTACTGGTGAGATTCTGCCGAAACTGCTTTATGTAAGTCTATTGGGCGCACCTCCTTCCGGTCTACTTGAACAAGAGGGCTGGCGTCCAACGCTTTTCCGTGAAATGGTCGCGGATGGCGCACAGGTAGGCGCGGAAGCGCTCCGCGAGCGACAGGCATCGGTAAGGCCAACCGATCCAGGGCAAATTCTTTATACCTCTGGCACGACTGGCTTCCCCAAGGGTGCTGTTCAATCACAGCGTGGTATCCTCAATAACGGGGCAATCTTTGCTCGTACCTGGGGGATGAAGCAAAGCGAGCGCGTTTGTACTGCAATGCCATTTTTCCACGCAGGCGGTTGCGTTTTAGGGATCCTTGCCGCGCTCGGGTCGGGCGCAACACTGCATCCCTTGATTGCTTTCGATCCATTGAAAATCTTGCAGATTATTAGCAGCGAACGCTGCAGCATGCTTGCTGGCGTTCCCACAATGCTACTTGCGATGATGCATCACCCAGATTTCAGTAAGTATGATCTCTCTTCCTTAAGGAGCGTAATAAGCGGTGGCTCACCTGTGCCAGTCTATCTCATGGAGCAGGTGAAAGAGCGTATGGGAGCTGATGTTGCGATTGTCTTCGGTCAGACAGAGGCCAGTGCTGCTATCTCACTCACACTACAAGACGATACTTTTGAATTGAAATCTGCCACAGTGGGCGTACCAATGCCCCATGGTGAAGTCAAAATTATTAATCCCGCTAGCGGCGGGGCAGTTCCGTGCGGGGAGCGTGGAGAGTTATGCTGTCGAGGCTACCTTGTCATGGATGGGTATTATAATATTCCTGAGAGGACCGCTGAAGCGATTGATAGCAACGGCTGGCTACATTCTGGCGACCTGGCGACGATGGATGCACACGGCTATGTCAACATTGTTGGCCGTCTCAAAGACATGATTATTCGTGGCGGCGAAAATATCTTTCCTCGCGAAGTCGAGGAATTCCTGATCCGCCATCCCAAGGTGGTCGATGTGCAGATAGTCGGTGTGCCTGACAAGTTCTTTGGCGAAGAACAACTGGCTGTAGTAATTCCGAAAGAGGGAGAACAACTTTCTGAGGAAGAATTGCGGGAGTATTGCAAGGGTCAGATTAGCCACCAGAAGATTCCGCGCTACTTCCAGTTTGTCGCGTCATATCCATTGACTGCCAGCGGCAAAGTGCAGAAGTTTGTCCTGCGTGAGAACGCGATTAAAGCATTCGGATTGGAAGAGGTAGCAAATATCAAAACGGCATGACTTTTCTTATATATCAAGGGGAGGATATTTATGGGCATAACTAATGATGGCCTGTCGTACTGGCGGGCTGAAACCGAGGGGAGAGACCTTCTTGAAACAACGATTGGAGACCTCTTAGACAAGCACGCTGAAGAAATTCCTGAGCAAGAGGCAGTCGTTTATTCCTGTTATCCTGAGTTCGGAGGCGCACTCGATATTCGCTGGAGCTATGCGGAGTTTCGCGAGCGGGTCAATGCGGTGGCGCGTGGTTTGATGGCGCTGGGTTTGCAAAAAGGGGAGCACATCGCGGTCTGGGCCGCGAATCTACCAGAGTGGGTTTTGCTTGAGTTTGCCGCTGCGAAAGCCGGGCTTGTACTTGTGACTGTCAATCCCGTCTATCGTGCAACCGAACTGGAATATGTGCTCAAGCAGGGTGATGTGGCGGCGCTCTTCTTTATGGCACGCGTTCGCGATCATGATTGCCTGGCAACAATACGCTCAATGGTTACGCCTGGAGCAAAGAATGGGGAAGTTAGCAGTGAACGGTTGCCTGCGCTGCGCTATGTGAATCTGATCGGTGCGCCTCCTGCTGGAATGTTAGAGCAAGATGAATGGCGTCCTACGCTCTTCCGCGAAATGATTGCAGGCGGTCAGGCTGTCGGTGAAGAGTCATTACGCGAGCGGCAGGCGTCGGTGAAACCAACAGAACCGGCCCTGATCCTCTATACATCGGGAACAACAGGTTTCCCCAAGGGAGCCATGCTCACCCATCGTGGTGTCATTAACGACACGATGATCGCCATGCATCGTGTTGGAACAGATGTGGGACCAGGTGATCGTTATTGTTTGCCACTTCCATTTTTCCATATAGCCGGTGCGGGAATTGTAGTGGCTGTCATCGCTGCTAAAATGACCTTGCATCCTTTGCTAGCCTTCGATCCATTGAAGACGCTGCAAATCATCAAGCAGGAAAATTGCACACTGCTCTTCGCTGTTCCTACAATGCTCATTGCTATGCTCCAGCATCCTGATTTTGAGGCCTACAGACCAACAACACTAAGGGCTGTTACAAGCGGCGGAGCGCCAGTGCCTGTTGTCGTGATGGAGCAGGTAAACGAGCGTATGGGCACCGATGTGTCAATTGTCTTTGGTCAGACCGAATCGACAGGTGGTATTACACTGACCCTGCCGAATGACTCGTTTGAACTCAAATCATCGACAGTGGGAATACCTTATCCCCATGTAGATGTCAAAATCATCAATCCTGTGACAGGTAAGGTCGTGCCTGTTGGAGAACGTGGTGAACTCTGTTGCAGAGGCTTTCTGGTAATGGCCGGCTACTATAATATGCCGGAGAAGACCGCCGAGGCCATTGATAGGGATGGCTGGCTACATACAGGTGACCTGGCCACGATGAATGAGCGGGGTTATATCAATATCGTTGGACGCCTGAAAGAGATGGTGATTCGCGGTGGCGAGAACATCTTTCCGCGTGAGATCGAAGAGTTACTGATTCGGCATCCGAAGGTTGCCGACGCGCAGGTATTAGGGGTACCTGATAAGTTCTTTGGCGAAGAGCTGCTAGCTGTTGTGTTGCCAAAAGAGGGCGAGCAACTTACCGAGGAAGAGTTGCGCGAGTACTGTGAGAGCCAGATCAGTCATCAGAAGATTCCACGTTACTTTCAATTTGTCGCAGTTTATCCAATGACTGCCAGCGGTAAAGTGCAGAAGTTCATTTTACGTAAGCAAGCGATCAAAGCGCTGGGATTGGAAGAAGCTGCAAACATCAAAACGGCATGACTTTTTGTAGAAAAGTGTACTCATGAACCAGTTTGACAAGACATTTCCACTTGTGAAGGACAAAATTAGAAAACGAGCAAAATCTCCTGGCGGGGGTAAGCCCCGCCACTACATTTCCCACCAGGCGGTTTCTTCTCGCCGCTTGATGTCGTCATCAGCATTCATCCTGCTTATGGGTTGCTTGCTGGTGATCTTCAGCGGTTGCGCTTCCTTGTTCTCCGGTGTTACAAGCAGCGCTTCTCAGCCGACTCCCGTCATCAAATTAAAACCTACTCCTACATCTTCACCTACGACACCTCTAACAAACAGTGAACTGGCACAAAGAATCGTACAGGGGATGAGCCTGGATCAAAAACTCGGACAAATGGTCATTGTTGAATTTTATGGCGCGACGCCGAATAGCGATCTCATACAAATGATCCAGGGCAACCGTGTCAGCGGTGTATTGATTGAGAATAAGAACGGCAATGCCCAAACACGGGATCAACTCGTCGCACTCAATAAAGCGATGCAGGCACAGGCGCATATACCACTCTTCATTACCACCGATTTTGAGGGTGGCCTGGTAAACGAATTACGACGCATTACAGGCGAACGTTCCTCCGAGGCCACTATCGGCGCGACAGGTAACCCACAGGTGGCGTATACTGCCGGGCGCAAAGCTGCGACAGATCTGACTTCGCTTGGATTGAATGTGAATTTTATGCCGATTGTCGATGTTTTAACAAATCCTAACAATCCGGGTTTACCGGACCGTACCTTTGGCTCTGACCCTACACTGGTCACTAATATGGGACGCGCTTATCTCAAAGGTTTGACTGATGGAGGGGTAGTTGGCTGCCTCAAACACTTTCCTGGCCTGGGCAGCGCCAGCATCGACCCTCATTTTTCGCTGCCTCAAATGAATCGTAGTCTTGCCACATTGAATCAAGTCGACTTTGTGCCCTACCGAACGCTGATCAACGAGGGTATTGTGCCAATGGTGATGGTAACGCACATCCTCAATCCACAACTGGACCCCACCCTGCCGACTTCACTGTCACCTGACGTTGTGACAAAACTATTGCGCCAACAACTCAATTTCAATGGGGTTATTATTAGCGATACGCTCTGGATGGGCGGAGTAAGTAACACATTTAGTCTTGCGCAGGCGGCAGTCCTGGCTGTAAAGGCTGGAACAGATTTATTGCTTGGTCCACGTGGGCTGTCCGATACGCAGAATATGATTTTTGGATTACACCAGGCAGTGATGAGCGGGCAAATCTCGATGGGCCAGATCAATGCATCTGTGCAGCGCATTTTAGAGATGAAGCTGCATTATAAGATACTGACTTACGATAATGCGATACAATTGATTGATAAGGGCGAGTGATAATCACACCATCAAATTATGCATATAAGTGGTGATAATCGCCTGTACCTCCTCAAGATGCCCCTGGAAGAAGTGATCCGCACCCTGCACTGCTACCAGACTTTTAGGTGCTGGCACATGCTCAAACCATTCAGCTGTCAGAAGATACGGAGCCTGTTCATCGTTTGTGCCTTGAATAATGAGTTTAGGTTTGTGACTGCCCTGTAAATACTCTCCTTCGAACATACGCGCTGGCACACCCAGACCAATCATTACCTGTACACGATCATCGACGGCAGCAACTCGCAGCGCTACATGTGCGCCAAACGAGAATCCACCCAGTATAACCGGCAAGCCAGGATAGCGGCGGCTCAAAAATTCTAAAGCGAAGCGCACATCATCCATCTCTCCCCGTCCTTCATCGTACGTGCCGGTGCTATGGCCAACTCCTCGAAAGTTGAAGCGTAAAGCAGGCATTCCAAGTATTTGTAATGCCTGTGCCACTTTGAATACCACCTTGTTATGCATGGTGCCGCCATAAAGTGGGTGAGGATGGCAGACAAGCGCAGCATAGCGGGGAATGATGCCTTCCTCTTCGGGCTTCAGGATGCCTTCTAAGTGACCTGTTAGTGTTGGTATATTGATATGCAATATCTGGCTGATGATGCACCCTTGCTTCCTAGTATACCTGATGCATACTCACAGTTCTTGCTAAGCCGATTTTCACTATATCACACCTTGTGTTTTTCTGTCGCATTTTCTCAATTTTTAGTACTTGAGGGCATGTTACTTAAAGGTTGCACAAGTACCTTGTCTATGCGCCGTCCATCCATGTCCATTACTTCAAAGCGAAATCTATCCCACTCAAAATGATCGGCTGGAGCCGGGATACGCCCAAGTTCCGTCAATACAAAACCTGCCAAAGTTTCGTAGTCACCGCTTGACTCGTCAGGTAATGCTCGTACGTGGAGGATATCCTTCAATTCATCGATAGGCAACATCCCATCCAATAACCACGATCCATCCTCTCGCTGCACCACCTGTGGATGATCCAGGTCGTCGTCTGAAGAGATATCACCCACAATCGCCTCAAGGATGTCATCGAGCGTTATCAAGCCTTCAATGTCCCCGTACTCTTGAATGACGAGCGCCGCTTGTTGACCGGTTTGCTTGAACAACTCTAGCACTTTTAAGGTACTGGTGTTTTCGATGACATATAATGGGGCTTGTAAGGCCGCCTTTAATTCAAGAGGCTGGCTCGCCATACATTGCAGGAGCAGGTCCTTGACGTGAAGCATTCCCAGGACATTATCCAGGCTCCCATCACAGACAGGGAAGCGAGAATAGGTACTCTCACGTATCATTTGGCCGATTTCAAGCAGTGGATCATTGATGTCAAGCCAGACGATATCAGGCCGATGCGTCATCAAGGCGCTGACTCGCCGATCACCCAGACGAAAGATCCGTTCGATCATATCTTGTTCCGCAGCCTCAAATGTGCCGATCTGTGTCCCTTCCTCAATAAGGACATTTATCTCTTCTTCAGTGATGGGTGGCTCGGCAGAAGGTCGTAGACCTATCAGTCGCAGTATTCCCTCAGTTGAAAGGCTCAGCAAGTGGATAAATGGAGAGGCAATTGCTGCGAGCACATGCATAGGTGTCACCATGAACATAGCAATGCGTTCAGGATTGTTTAACGCGATACGTTTGGGAACGAGTTCTCCGATTACGAGTGAAAGATAGGTGATGCCTGCGACAACCAATGCAAGCGCAATGACGTTACTATAGGGAGCAAGAAACGGGACAGCACGTATATTTACTGCTACTGCTTCAGCAATCGTTGCTCCACCAAAGGCCCCAGCTAGTATGCCGATGAGCGTAATACCAAGCTGAACAGTAGAGAGGAGCCGATTTGGTGAATTAACGAATTCAAGAGCAGCGGCAGCTTTCGCATCGCCTTCATTTGCCCATTGTTGTAGTCGAACCCTGCGTGCTGAAACAAAAGCAGTCTCAGACATAGCAAATACTCCATTGGCGAGGATTAGGAGGATGACGATTACGAGTTCTATTGTAGCAAAAGGCATGTTTCGCTACTCCTTTTCTACTTGCAAGTGGTGATTTCCTTCCACGTTGTGTGAGAGCTTCCTACATATGCTACACGTTCCAGGAGGTGAGGATGATGTCTGACTAACGTATTGTATCATGAAGGTTAAGGGCGAAATGAAGTTTTACACGCAGTAGGTCTGGGGATCGAGTTTCCGGTCGCCCACTTTTATCCCGGTTTTTCTATTATTAAGTTACTGGCTAAGCGATCTGATGAGCTTCAATACCCTTGACAAGAGGCTTACTGTCAGTGATAATCGATGTATACTTTTCCCATCTCCAACCAAGTGGAAGGAACGGCTATGGAAACCTATGGATCACATGCATATCCAGGACGGCTGTTTGTCGTAGAGGGTGTTGATGGCTCTGGAAAAAGTACACAAATTGCACTCCTGCGGCAGTGGCTGATCAGCGAAGGTTACACTGTTTTTTTCAGCGAATGGAATTCGTCCCCGCTTGTCAAAAAGACCACGAGAAAGGGAAAGAAAAAGCAATTACTGACGCCAACAACGTTTAGCCTGATACATGCTACCGATTTCGCTGATCGCACAGAACACGACATAATTGCTCCTCTCAAAGCGGGCGCTATTGTCCTGGCAGATCGCTATATTTACACAGCATTTGCGCGCGACGTCGCGCGCAATGTAGATCGTGAGTGGGTACGTGAGTTGTACCAGTTTGCTGTGAAACCGACTATGACATTTTATTACCGCGTACCCCTTGAGGTGTCATTGAATCGTATCCTCACAGGGCGCATTGAACTGAAATATTACGAGGCTGGCATGGACCTGGGCTTGAGTAGTGACCCGCAAGAAAGCTTTAAGTTATTTCAGCAACGTATTGTGAGCGAGTACGAGTCAATGATAGACGAATTTGAATTAACGGTGATGGATGCCACACTGCCAATACCAGAGCAACAGCGTCGCATGCGCAAGATTATCCGTCCTTACTTGCATGGAGTACGCAGGATGCGGGCCTCGGCAAAAGAGTCGGCGTGGGCAGGATTGGCGCGAGAGATGCGCCCATCACAGGCGGAGATAGTCGGAAGAACTGGACGATGATGAACTTTAGGGAGTGATAATGAGGAGTTTGTGAGACTATGACTCAGCTTGAATTTTATGGCATTGATGCCATCCACCTGAAAGAACGTGAGGAGCTTCTCCCTGGTCGCCTGATCGTATTAGAAGGTACCGATGGTGTAGGACGATCAACTCAATTGCTTCTACTGCGTCCCTGGCTTGAGAGTAGCGGTTATGCGGTCGTTGATACGGAAATGACGGGTTCCATATTGGCCGGGGCAGGCATCAAACAGGCCAAAGAAGGTCATACACTCGGGCCTATCACGCTCAACCTGTTCTATGCCACCGACTTTGTAGACCGTTTCGAGAGTCAGATCATACCAGCATTGCGTGCCGGCTTTATCGTACTTACCGATCGCTATATCTACTCATTGATGGCTCGAGCAATGGTTCGAGGCGCTGATCCAAAGTGGATTCGCTCTATTTACGGGCTGGCGTTGAAGCCTGATGCAATTTTCTATTTAAAGGTAGGTATCGATGATTTGATACCACGTGTGTTGCAGCGCGGAGGCTTCGATTACTGGGAATCGGGCATGGATATGCGATTGGGAGACGATCTGTTTGAAAGCTTTGTGATTTACCAAACAAAGATGCTTGAGCAGTACGAGGAGATGATCAGCGAATATGGCTTTCAAGTGCTCGATGCGAGCTTGCCCGCCGAGCAGCTTAATGAGCAGTTGAAACATAGGTTTCTGCCACTTTTACCACATGGGTAACTCGCTACTCCAGGGCTTGAGCTTCTTCAACGACATATCCTGCCGCACGCAGGCGCTGTAACAATTGCTCGCATTGTGCTTGATCACGTGTTTCCAGCGTGAGCGTTTCTTCACGCTGCATGATGGGCAAACGGCTGGAGATACGCTGGTGCCGAACATCTATGACATTGATGCGCATCTCAGCGATGATAGCTAGCAGGCGCATCAATTCGCCCGGACGGTCTGTCAAGCGTGTGTGAATGACAAAGTAGCGACCAGCATCCGCGAGGCCATGCTCGATAAAGCGACCAACAAGGTTGATATCAATGTTTCCTCCTGTCAAGGGTACCAGCACTTTCTTTCCCTCTAACTTCACCGCACCGCTCAACATGGCTGCTACTCCCGCCGCTCCTGCGCCCTCGACAAGCATTTTGCTGCGCTCCATCAACAGAAGAACCGCACCGATGATTGCCTCGTCGTTGACCATAACGACATCATCAACCAGGTTCTGAATAATAGGGAAGGTCAATGTTCCAGGTCGTTTTACAGCAATACCATCGGCTATGGTCGAGATAGAGGGTAATGTTCTTAGCTCTCCCGCATCAAGTGATGCGCGACAACCTGCAGCACCTTCTGCCTGCACACCGATAATCTTAATGTTGGGCCTGAGTGCGCGAGCAGCGATAGTTATACCCGCAATCAGTCCACCACCACCGATGGGGACAATAAGTGCATCTGCATCGGGAAGATCACTTAGCATCTCCAGGCCCAGTGTTCCCTGTCCAGCTATGATATCTGGGTCGTCAAAGGCGTGGATAAAAGTTGCGCCCGTTTCTTGCTGTAACTCGAGGCAGTATTGATAGGCATCATCATAGGTAAATCCATGCAGGGCTACATCGGCGCCGTAACCCTGAGTGGCTGTGACCTTAGCGAGCGGGGCTGTTTCCGGCATAACAATGGTGCAGGATATATGATATTGGGCTGCAGCTATCGCAACTCCCTGAGCATGGTTGCCCGCTGAAGCAGCAATAACGCCATGACTGTATTCCTCTTTGCTCAGACGTGAGAGTTTGTAACTGGCGCCGCGTACTTTGAAGGAGCCTGACCGCTGCATATTTTCTGCTTTTAAGTAGATGTCTGCGCCGGTAATATCGCGCAAGGTGCGTGATGGTGCGAGTGGTGTATGGTGGAGACGCGGTTTAAGAAGTTTATAGGCTTCCCAAATATCGGCGATAGTGACCGGTGTGTGTGCCTCCTGATCGGAGGGAGTTAATGTTTTAGTGTCATTCTCAACGAAACGCATGACGTAGTACGGCTCCTTTCACTTTCAGTGCAACGATGGACCATACCACAGTCATTGTGGTCGCGAATAAGTATGGAAGAATTATAACGCAGGTGGCAAGTGGATACAATACACTATGTCATCAAGCACAGAAGAGGGGCGGGAAACACATAAAGTATTTCCCGCCCCTCTTCTGTGCTGAGAAAGGAGACTTTGCTAATCCCGCGAACGGAAAATTTTTACCCGCCGATAAGGCTCTTTCCCACGACTGCGAGAGCTTAGGTTATAGCGTGTCGCCATCTGATGCTGTAGCCTGCGAATATAAGCATTGGCAGGAGCTAATTCAGCCGTCATGAGATCCTTATTGAGGACCTGGTGAATAGCGTCCTCGGTCTCCAATAACGCTTTCGTGGTTGGATCTTCTGCAGCAGGATCATTTATCCCCTCCGAATCTTCCTGGTTCTCGTCCAAAGAAACATCTATTGGAATGTCGAAGATGCGAGCAAGAGCATGCTGCATCTGAGTAACCGTGTTGTTCTTCAAGATGATGATGAGCTTTTGTTCCTCTTCAGCCTGTTGCAGACGCTCCGGCTGGTGACGATAGTAGTTTTTCAGAGTGATAATTGCGTCAGCATCATCCTGATTGTTTGTGACGATAATCGGTATGCGCAATTGACGTGCAGACTCGGCCAGTCGGTCGCGGCTCACTCCAAAGGGGTAGACGCGTAGCGTCTTGAGGATAGGCAGCTGTTCCTTCACATTTTCAGGATGATAAATCCCTTCATCGAGCAAAGGACGATCAACTGCTACCAACCCTGCCGCATTATGTCGCTTGACATCGGCCGGTGCCGTTCCTGTCGGAGCCAATGCCCTTACCTGGCCGCGAGCGTGCATGCGTTCGCCTCCGTTACCGCCATTGCCGCGAGACCCCTGTTGCCCCATACGACGAACAGTGCCCCAATTACTGTCAGGACGGTCAATGTGGCTGGCCGGTCCTGACGCGGCGCCAAAGCCTTCGATACCCCAGGTTGGCACTTCCATACCACCTGAGGTGATTCGCCGCGCAGTGACACGTCCTGTCTCTTCATCGCGTGTGCGCTCCTCGGCAAACACAGTTTGTCCACGCAACATGCTGTCAACCGTTTCGGCAACATCGCGATGTACTACCAATTCCTGCCAGCTCTGTTGTTCAACCACTACATCAAACGTTGGTGGCGCTTTACGTTCCAGAATACTCTTCTGCGTATGGCGCCTGCGAGCCTCTTCATCTCCAAGAGTGACGGTCTGGATACCGCCTACCAGATCAGAGAGTGTCGGGTTCACAAGCAGGTTACCAAGCGAGTTCCCGTGGGCAGTCGCTACAAGCTGCACACCGCGTTCCGCAATGGTACGCGCTGCGGCAGCTTCCAGTTCAGTACCTATTTCGTCGATAACAATAACTTGCGGCATGTGGTTCTCTACCGCTTCAATCATTACCGCATGTTGTTCCGCAGTACGAGTCACTTGCATGCGGCGCGCTCGACCAATACCGGGGTGAGGAATATCTCCGTCTCCAGCTATTTCGTTGGAGGTATCCACGACGACTACACGTTTATTGGCTTCGTCTGCGAGGACACGTGCTATTTCACGCAACAGTGTGGTTTTGCCCACACCTGGGCGACCAAGAATCAAGATCGATTGACCCTGTTCGACAATATCCCGAATCAACGCAATACTGCCAAGTACCGCTCGACCAATGCGGCAGGTCAGGCCAACAACTTTTCCTTTTCGATTACGAAGTGCACTGATACGGTGGAGCGTCCGCTCGATACCAGCGCGGTTGTCGTCACCAAATTCACCTATACGCTCGACCACATACTCGAGGTCGGTATAGGTCACTGGCTGAGTACTTAGGATCACCTCCCCTTCTGGGAACCGGCCCTCAGGCAAACGCCCAAGGTCCATTACGATCTCCAGCAGTTCGCTTCGGTTTTCGAGCCGATTGACCGCGTCGTGGATGGCAGGTGGCAAAGTTACCAGTAAAGCCTCCAGATCGTCAGTGATCGTGTGTTGCATAGGCTGTTCTATCACCTCGTTGACTGGCGAGAATTGACCGTCCCCAGGCCCTTCACGCCATAGACTACTCGTTGTTCAAGTGCGGGGACAGCGCGGGGATTCATAGCCAATAAAGCTAAGTGCCGCACAAGCAATGCCCTGGTCGAGACATGCTCAAAACCACTAGAACGCAGAGCATTAATAACGGAAGAATCGTACTCCCGCACCTGACAATAGATGGGGCGTGCGCCTCTTTCCAAAAGCCGCTGAGTACCAAATCGTAAAATCGGCTCAGCCAATTCAGCATTTTCAGGATGAACAATAAGCGAGAGCTGGTGCGGAGCTGTGCCGTGACCGCGGCATAAGCGCAACCATGCCCCTAAACGAACGCCAACATCACATACGAAGCTTTCATCTCCTCTTGAGAGAACAGATGGTAACGGACGCAGCGATCCGACGTAGAGCTTAGCAAATTCTTCACTGTTATCCAGCATCTCAGCCATCTGCACTCGCTGCGGAGTGACAGATCGGTAGAGCTGGTGCAATCCCCATACATGATGGCGATTCCAACGGCGAAGTGGAGGCGGGTTGAAGTCGCCCTGTACGGACTCAGGTTGAAAGACATAGGTCAGTTGACGGGCATAACGTTGAAATCCAGCTTTCTGGAAAAGTTCCTGCTCTGGAATTTCATCCTCAACCCTGGCAAAAATCCGAAGAATAGCATGGTTTGACGCGACCTCCAGCATGTAGTCGAGCAGCGCTGTAAGCACCTCGTCGCTCGAGACGTTGCCATTCACCATAGAGGCAAGATAAGCTAAATCCCATGTGACACGTGATGGTCGTTCACGCACCTGGGCAAATCCCAGGATACGCCAGTGATCCTCACATATCCAGGTACGTGAAGCTGTATTGATAGGGAAGATATTTCTCAGGATAGGTGACAGAGGAATATGAGATTCTGCCGGTTCGAGCCAACACACGAAGTTCGCAAATTCGTGCTGTTTGTTTCGAGCACGGCGATCAATTGTGTAGATGATTCCCGGCAAATCAACATATAGTACCGGTCGTATCATCCAGTGCTCCCGCGCCAGAGGGGGCGGACAACTATGCCCTGACCTTCGCGGGTCTCTACCCCTTAACGCTCTGTACTATGCGGAGAAAGTATTGATGGAAACGTGGGTCTCCACCAATCTCCGGATGAAATGCTGTGCCTAACAAGTGTCCTTCTCGGACTGCAACGATGGTTCCATCGTCGAGCGTTGCCAGCACCTCCACCTCCGGACCGACCAATTCAATCGCTGGTCCTCGGATAAAGAATGCGTGGAATGGCGCTTCTCCTATTGCTGGCACAGAGAGATCAGTCTCAAAACTTTCCCGCTGACTGCCAAATGCATTCCGGCGAACACTGATGTGCATCGAAGCCAACAGAGGCTGACCTTCGAGAGCATTATCCGTCTCGCGAGCCAATAAAATTAATCCTGCGCATGTTCCCCAAACGGGGAACCCTTCCCGAATCTTCTGTTGTAATGGCTTATCTAAGCCATACAACACCATCAACTTGCCAATGGTGGTACTCTCACCACCTGGTACTATTATACCATCTAAATCATCTAAATGCTTAGGGAGTCGGACAGCTTTTCCTTCAACCCCCAATTCTGCCAGCATCTTCAGGTGTGCTTCAAAGTCGCCCTGTAATGCTAAAACGCCGATATGTAACTTTTTTGGGTTGTATGTTTCCATACTCTACCACCCGCGCCGCGCCATCTGTTCATGTTCCGGCAACTTATCCAGATTAATGCCCACCATCGGCTCACCCAGGTTTCGCGACACCTCTGCAATGATGTTGGGATCCTCGAAGTGCGTGGTGGCACGTACGATAGCCCTGGCGCGTTTCAGTGGATCACCGGACTTGAATATGCCAGAGCCGACAAAGACACCCTCGGCTCCCAGGCGCATCATCAGTGCAGCATCGGCGGGAGTCGCACAGCCACCTGCTGAAAAGTTCACAACGGGCAATTTACCTTTTTGAGCGACCTCGCGCACCAGTTCATATGGAGCACCAAGATTTTTTGCCTCGGTCATCAATTCTTCTTCTGGTAACATCTGCAGTCGGCGAATACCATCCATGACGGCACGAATATGGCGTACAGCCTCTACGATATTGCCGGAGCCAGCTTCACCTTTCGTGCGTATCATAGCAGCACCCTCACCAATGCGACGCAGCGCCTCACCAAGATCACGAGCGCCACATACAAATGGAACTGTGAAGAGATGTTTGTTGACATGGAAGTGCTCATCTGCTGGTGTTAATACTTCTGATTCATCAATGCAATCTACACCAATGGCCTGGAGAATCTCGGCTTCCACAAAATGCCCAATACGACACTTTGCCATGACAGGAATGGTGACCGCTTCTTTAATTTTGATGATGAGTTCGGGGTCACTCATGCGTGCAACGCCGCCTTGAGCGCGAATATCGGCAGGCACGCGCTCCAACGCCATGACTGCGGAAGCCCCGGCGTCTTCTGCGAGACGCGCTTGCTCGGCATTAACAACATCGCAGATCACTCCACCTTTGAGCATTTCTGGAAAACTGCGTTTAATTTGTATAGTTCCTGTCTGTTTTTGCATGGGTATGTATCTCCTGGGTGACACGTGGGATATGACATTTGTACTACATTTTATCATAATGAGAGGGTGACCGCTACAGCCAAGTGGGGAGAGGAGTGCCAGCCAGCATAGCGGAGAAGAGTACGAGAATTATGTCAACAGATTCAAGCTCAACTTGAGTGCAACATCAACTTTAATCAATTCTTCGGTGGTGATGAAGCCCCTGCGACGGATGAGGCGAGATTTTTCAATGGTCATTAACTGCTCGCATTTGACATCGGTAAAATCGGTCAGACCATTCTCTTCTGAGGGCGCAATACGCACATGCAAAGGCAGTTCGCGTTCGGTGCGACTCATTGAGGCGACGATGGTGAGAGGGTAGGAGGGAGAGGTATTACCGCGGTCGTTCTGGATAATCAAAGCGGGCCGTGTACCTTTTTGTTCGGCACCTCGACCAGGAGACCAGTTCACATCCCAAATTTCACCGCGCCTGGGACCTGGGGGCATCGGTGGTGGGAATAGTGGTTGACTTGTTTCATTTTCTTGGGGGCTGGGCGTAGATGGTGCCTTCGCCTCACTACTCATGCAACTACCTTACACTGTACGCAACAATCATAGCTTCTTGACTGGCATTAAAAAAGAAGCGTGCGTCTTCAAGTGTTTCTGGGAGGGAACCGAGATAGGCGTATGCTTCATCGAGCGTGTGGCTGAGGGAGGAGAGCGCTTGTTCGCGTTTCTGAATGATTGCCACTTTCAACTGTTCGTAATTATCCTGACGCATCAGGTCCATTATCGTTTCCACAACGTCTCCTAGCGAGGATTCAAGCTCAACGGCGAGAGCCTTCAGCTCTTTGTGTTGCGTTGAAGGGATTTGAATCGACTTGCGGACGAAGTTCTCATGACGATGAACATCAGGTTGCACGACTGCCATGAAACTGCCTCCTGTTACTAACGCAAAGCCATCCATTTCGTCTGCTCTAATTGTAAACGGTGATTTCTAAAAAGTCAATAAATATAATTTTGGAAAATTGGAAAAGTGTAGTCTGGCAGATTGCATTCTGTCTGATTCATTAATTCCCGCAACTTCTTTGACAGTCCAGAGCGCAGCGCCGCAACCCTGGACTTTTGGGTGTTTGTACCCAATTGCTTTTCAATTCCCCATGTGTCAAACTCTTGTGCCCGTTTCGGCGTGAGCCATTCCCACCACTTGACTTTCCGCCCCATTACCTTCGCACGATAGGCAAAGTATACTGCCACATCATACAATCCCTGCTCTTGCAAAACGAGTGCCAGTTGTCGATTAGAGCGGGCAGCTAATTGATACTCGCTAATATGCTTAGCATGATCTTTCTCATCTCCTTGCCGCCCTCGTGGTTGTTGTGCTTCTCCTTCTTCTCCCAACATTTTGAGCTGCGCCCAGTCTACAACTGAGAGATCAACACCATTCCAATGCACACCTGCCAGTGAAACACTGCCAAATCTCCGACTGTTCAGGATAATATTTTCAAGATTGGTTGCCTCATCGAAGAATGTGCCACGAAGGAAAGCTCCCCCTAAACGAGACTCGGAGAGGGTGGCAGACTCTAAATGGGCTCCCAGGAGAGTAGCTCCTTGCAGGTGTGCCCTACTCATGATAGCGCCCTCAAGATGTGTCCTGACCAGTACAGTACCCTCCAGATGCACATCTCTGAGGACCGCCTCCTGCATATGTGCTCTGCTGAGATCTGCAGCCTCAATATGTGCTCTGCTGAGTCTGGCCTTTTCTAAGAACGCACCTCGCAAGCAAGCTCCCTCCAAATGTGCGCCTCGCAGGTTGGCTCCCTCTAGATGTACTGCTGCTATTTCGAGTTGCTCAGGGAGATCGGAGTTCCGCGGAAACCAGGTCAGGCCACCACGCATACATGCCAGAGGCAGATTATGAAGGTCAGCCCGCTTTAGATCTGCGCCACGCAGGTCCAGTCCTTCGCGCTCATGCTGATGTTCATCACTCCAGTCTATAGGTCCACGTCCATGCTCATGGGTTGCAAGCAGCCACTCAACATCAGCACGATCGAGTTTGATATTTTTGAAAGGATAGATACCTTGCGCAACGTCTGATTTTGTAGTAAGGCATTCAGTAAGATATTTTTGCCGACTACTGTCAATCTCAGGCTCCGTGCGCCAGGGTTGACCACATGTCTGCCAGTGAGCAAGCCAGGCATCCCGGTCATTGGTTGTTGGGTATTGTGGTTGCGCCGGTAACGAGTTTGTTTGCTCACTCATATCGATTTTCTTCTCCCCATTCAACCGTTCGTTCTTCCTGATCATTAAATGATGAGTTCATTGTACAAGAATTGCGCAAGGAATGTGAAATCACTTACAAAACTCCTGTTCCTAGATTCTTGGTGACAGAACAAAGGTATGATAAACTCCTTTTAACTACGTTACGAAAGTTCAAACCTAAACGAGGTAAAATTGTTTTGTAGTGAGTAAAGATTGTTACTGAGACAATAAAGGAGGCAGCGAGTACAACATGGCTACCATTGGTCTGCATGGACGCATTGCAATTGTTACTGGTGCTAGCCGAAGGATAGGCATTGGCGCAGCAATATGTCGCACCCTGGCGGCTAATGGAGCTGATATCTTCTTTACACATTGGAGTGCTTTTGACAGGACATTACCATGGGGAGCAGATGAAGATGACCCAACAAGATTGCAAAGTGAGTTACAAGGAATAGGAGTGCGCTGCGAAAGCCTGGAAATCGACTTGAGTAGGGTTGATGCGCCAAAACGTATATTGGATGAAGTCGAGACGAGGCTAGGTGCACCCTCCATTCTTGTCAATAATGCAGCCCACTCAACGAGAGATGGTTATCTGGCATTGGACGCGGAGACGTTAGATGCACACTATGCCGTAAACATGCGTGGAGCTTTTCTACTAACTGTGGAGTTTGCACGTCGTTTCTCCGGCAAGTCTGGCGGGCGTATTATCAATCTTACGTCGGGTCAATCACTTGGACCTATGCCTGGTGAACTTGCCTACGTTGCTACCAAAGGGGCAGTCGAGGCATTCACCGTCACGCTCTCTGCAGAACTCGCATCGCACGGTATCACTGTGAACGCAGTTGACCCAGGCGTTACCGATACCGGCTGGATGACAGAGAAACTAAAACAAGAACTACTGCCTAGCTTCCCACAAGGCCGTATTGGTCAGCCGGAAGATGCAGCACGGCTCATAGTGTTTTTATCAAGTGATGAAGCGGCCTGGATTACCGGACAAGTGATGCACTCAAGAGGCGGTTTTCAGTAACGAAATTCAAAAGCGAACGAATTATAAAAAAAACGGTTTTAAGGAGACGGGCAGGGAGGTACATCGAGGGCTCGAGTGTATGCTTTTCTCGAAAAGCATAGGATAACGTAAAGGAGTATATGACCCGTGGACTGCCGGATTGGTTGTGGAGCGTGTTGTATCGCTCTGTCCATTTCATCAGCTCTTCCTGGGATGGCAAATGGAAAACCGGCAGGAGTGCGCTGCCTTCACTTGACGAGGGACAATCGATGCAAGCTCTATGGCAAGCCAGAACGTCCGGAAGTATGTAACAGGCTGCAGCCATCTGAGGATATGTGTGGTCATTCGGCGCGCGAGGCATTCATCCGTCTTGCATCCCTTGAACGAGCAACAACTCCTTCCAGGTAGGAACTAATTGAGTTTTCCTCTCAGTCTTGTTTGTCAGCTTCTTCCCAGGCAGAAGCGAAAAATTGCTCGATGTGTACTAACAATCCAGGCACAATCTGTGAAGGGAGCGTTGCCTTACCGCGATAGACTCCTTGTGAATGATATTCGCCGCTCTCTAGAAACAGTACCTCAACAGTTCGAGAGTCAGGATCAACAATCCAATACTCCGGTACTCCAGCGCGAGCATAGGCGGGTATTTTTCTATATCTGTCATGCGTTTCACTAGTGGGTGAGACGACTTCGACAGCCAGGTCTGGGGCGCCGACAATATGCCGTTCCTTCAACTTCTTATGACTGGCTTTCAGCAAAACGACTACATCGGGTTGAAACACTGTATTGGGAGCAAGCTCGACATCAAGAGGAGCCACGAATGCTCCACCTATACCAGCAGTTTCGGCATAGGAAGACAAGTATCTGAAAAACCGGCCAACGATTTCTTGATGAGACCAGCTAGGAGAGGGAGACATATAAAGCACTCCATTCACGATTTCGTAGCGATTCCCATCGGCTGGAAGGGCTGCATAGTCATCATAGGTCCAGAACCCCTGCCTGGGTCCAGGAACATTGTTGGCGGGTGCTACCACTGGGAGTTTGTCAAATGTTTGAGTCATATCAGTCGAGCCTTTCGTCTTTAGGGAACGCTACCTGTTATTGTACCATAAGACGATAGAGTTTCTTCATGAGAAGAAAACTGGGTGGCAGATGATACAAATGCTCAAAATGCAACGATCAACGGAATCTATCCCCGTCATTGTATACATAGCCGCTCTTGATATGGTACGCGAACAAGAAGGCTATCTCGTCTCACAAGGTATTCACGTGGTCTTCAAACCTATCGACATCGATCACTTGATGGCTAATGTCAAAGAACTATCAGAGTCGCATGGGCATTTCTCCTTAAAACCCGAGGAGGAAAAGCGGCATCTGCCTCAAATGCTAGAACGTCTATTAAGGAGACCTGAGTTCCTTCAATCTGGCCCGAAAGTATAGCCTCCTTGTTCACATACATCGCAACAAAGAAGTACTGTCGCTCACGTCTATATTAAAAGACAAGTGATAAAGCCCAATGTGGGAAACGTGAAAAGTGGGCGACTAGGGATTCGAACCCCAGACCTACTGCATAAAGTAGATAGCCAGCGCGTTAATGAGTCGCCTTCGAGTCCTCTCGGCCTTTGAGCTGTGTTTTGTCGGCAGTTCCATAGAACCCCGAGTCCTTCTGAAGGAAGGAGACAGAAGCCTCTTTCAAGACTCCTGAACAGAACCTCGGCTCATCCGAGAAGGTTCGCTCTACTCATCACGTTTCCAACTACCCCTTTCCGAACCGGACGGGCACCTTTCGGCGCATCCGGCTCTCCAACACTTGCATCCGCCCCTAGCGGACTGGCGCGCCATCCGGCACATCCGTTCGGAGCATCCGATGCCCGCGTCTGTCCCCCTTCCCCGTGTATCGGGCATTACCCCGATCGTTTGAGTACTATGGGGACTCTGTCACCATGAGCCTGTCGGCTGGTAGGTGATCCCGTAGTTTCACCATAACACAATCCCGTACGTAGGTTCCCATTCCGCCGGTCTCCCCGATCAATTCGGGTAGGCCAGATGTGATACCTCCCAGTCAGCTTACACGCTCCTGACTGAGCCATCTGGAATGCCCAATAGTACCATGAAGACATTGGACGCTGCCATGTCCCCGCGGCTTGGGTTCGAGCAGTGTGGCCCTAACCATATACAGATAGTTGAACGACCCAGGACTAGGTACTTATCCTGTCCGCCCTTTGTACCGCCATGCTATTGTCCCCTTCGGGTTTCCCCGTCAGGTAAGGCGTTACTTTAGCCACTTTGGTATCAGTGGCGTTGCCCTTCGGCAACATGTGTTAAAGTGCGTCTACGGCGCAAGTGTAAAGCAGCCGCTCTAACCAACTGAGCTAGTCGCCCTAATAAAGAAGGATGGTAAGTCGTATCGTTTGAATGGGGTGCCCTCGAGTGGACTCGAACCACCACGCCTTTACAGGCACAGGCCCTCAACCTGCTGCGTATACCATTCCGCCACGAGGGCTAGTCATAACGGATTCCGCAAACTATTTTATACTTCTCCCTGGGGTTTGTCAACGATTTGTGCGGATTTATTTCTGCCGTACGATGAGGGTGCTGCGGGCAATATAGACAGGTTGTTGCTGACTGTCGATGCCTGTAGTCTCTGTAATAATGAAGGCCATCGTACCGCCTTTTCCATGGCGTTCGCGTACATCAGCAATGTGTGCTATACAGGTTATTTTTTCGCCTATAAGTAATTGGCGCATGTAGTTGTATTGCTGTTCACCATGCAACAATTGCATTTTAGTGGCATCGAGTTCCAGGTCGGGAACACGAATGCGGAACGTGGTTGGAAATGTCGGAGGAGCATTTTGCAGAGGTTCTGTACTGTGTAGGGCAGCGTCTCCCGTCGCTTCCATGAAGCGCTTTACTGCTTCAAGCGTGACCTCGAACGTCTGTGGTGGCGAACTTTTGCCGACCAGGCTGTGATCAAAATGCATGATGTTGCTCCTTTGGTGTGACCCTTACAATTTCATTGTAATATATCCCAATCGCTCAAGAGCCATGTAGGCAGCGGCAATTTGTCCCTGTACTGCAAAACTGCCATTGTGAATCAGTTCGAGCAGCTCTCTGGGGGTTACCAGTAGACTTTCGATGACCTCGACTGGGTCTTCTTTCGGCGTGCCTGTCTTACGCACGTTGCGTGCCAGGTACCACCAGATCAGTGTCCGCGCACCGGTCGGATTGGCGTACATGTGTGCCAGCAGCTCGACTTGATGATCTTCGAAGCTATACCCCGTTTCTTCCATCAATTCACGCCTGGCCGTTATTACAGGGTCATCCTCGTGAGTATCGATACCTCCAGCCGGAAATTCCAGTACTTCGTTACCGATACCATGCTTATACTGGTTATTTATCAAGAAGCGCCCGTCTTCGGTGAGTGGGACGATACCTACCCAGCCACGGTTTTCGATGATGTAGTAGTCTGGGATGATTGGTCCATTGGGAACGGCTACTTGTTCGCAACGTATTTTGAGGTAGGGGGTGTCGATTACTTGCTGGTAAGAGAGTGTTTTCCAGGGGTGATTTTTTAGCATATTGTTTCCTTGAATTATATATTTTTCCAGTCTGGTTTTCTTTTTTCTAAGAAGGCTTGTAGACCTTCCTTAGCGTCATGCGTTTGCATGAGTTGAGTGAGATAGAGCGTGTTGACTTGCTGTAATGCCACCAGGCCTGTAACATCATCACTATTAGCAAGACGAACACTTGCTTTTGTATAACGCAAAGCGATAGCACTTTTTGCTCGTAAAAGATCAAGAATACGCTCCATGTATTTATGTATATCGTTGGTGGATGAAGACCAGGTAACATATCCTAGGCGTACTGCTTGCGATCCTGTGAGTGTATCCTTTTCTCCCTCTTCCGTATTTGATATCATCAATTCAGCATTTTCCGCGGCAAGCGTCAAGTCGGCTGCCTGGATGAGCAGACATGCTGGTTGTGAGAGGGTGGCTCTGACGACAGCCAGCACGGGCTGACTAATGGCGCGAACTGCTGCGCACGCGCTTTCCATGTTAGTTGAGACGCGATCTGTTGTAACTTGAGAGCCGTGCGCAACGAGGTGGGCAGCGGTGGGATTGAAATCCAACACGACTGCTTTGATACCCCTACTACTCTCTGTATGCAAGGAGTCACAGAGGATACGCAGTTCATTGAACATCAACTCATCAGGTTCAGGTGCCAGTACGATACGGATCGTTTGTGCCTCAGCGATGATGCGTAGCGCTCGATAAGATTGTTGCATACAATATGCTCTACATCCCTCTCAGCATAAAGCGCTGAATTTTGCCAGTTGCCGTTTTGGGCAGTTCAGGGACGAACTCAATCCAGCGTGGGTATTTAAAGGACGCCAGCTTGTTTTTCACAAAAGCTTTCAGCTCGTTTGCCAAAGCCTCTGAAGGCTCGTAGCCCTGGCTAAGGACGACATATGCTTTGGGTTTGATTAATTCGTCATCGTCCAAATCCCCAACGACGGCAGCTTCAAGTACCGCTGGATGGGAGATGAGCACTCCCTCTACCTCGACTGGAGAAACCCACTGCCCACCTACCTTTAGCATGTCGTCGGAGCGACCGCAATACCAGAAGTATCCCCCGGCATCTTCGTAATACTTGTCGCCTGTATGAATCCAGTGGCCATTGATGACATCTTTGGTCTTTTCGTGCTTGTTCCAATAGTACGCGGTTATGCTATCTCCACGTATCAATAGATTGCCAATATCACCCTGCTTTACCGCGTGACCACTTTCGTCGGTAATCAATGCCTCGTAGCCAGGCACAAGCTTGCCGGAACTGCCAGGCCGTATCTGTCCTTGATGATTACTGATAAAGATATGCAGGATTTCGGTGCTGCCGATGCCATCGAGGATTTCTACATTGAACTTTTCCTCCCAACGCCGCTGGATATCTGCGGGCAAGGCCTCACCTGCCGAGACACATACACGAACAGAAGAGAAATCGAAGCGTTTCTCCGTATCGTGCAAGGCTAGCATACCAGCATAGAGCGTTGGCACGCCAAAGAAGATGGTCGGGCGATACTGTTGTACGACATTGAACATGTCTTCTGGCAAGGGGCGCCCAGCAAAATGTACGGCACTCGCTCCCACGCCAAAGGGGAAGTAGAGATTATTACCAAGGCCATAGGCGAAGAAGAGTTTCGCTGCTGAAAAGGTGATATCATTTTCGTGAATACCAAGAACCTGTTTAGCGTAACACTCTGTGCAGTAGGTCATATCATGCTGTAAGTGAACGCAGCCCTTGGGAAAGCCTGTACTGCCAGAGCTATACAGCCAGAACGCGCTGTCGTCTTTGGTGGTCTCGGCGGCTTGCAGCTCTGCCGACGCCTTCCGAATCCATTTCTCAAAGTCGTACAGCGTAGTTGTCTCCTGGCCGCCATCTTGCTCCAATCCTACTACTACGATATGACGCAGATACTTAAGTTCGGGGAGAATCTGCTGGATTTGGGACCAGATTACCGAATGAATAAGCAGGACACGGGCACGACTATCATTGAGCATGTAGACATAGTCGTTAGGTCGCAGGTTGGTATTTATAGGAACAGGTACTGCACCAATTTTGATTGCGCCGAAAAAGGAGGCTGCGAATTGTGGCGAATCGAGCAATAGTAGGGCGACGCGCTGCTCCATATCGATGCCCAGGTCGAGTAAGCCATTGCCTGCGCGGTTCGCCAGTTCCGCAATCTGGGCGTAGGTGTAGGAGTTCCCTTCAAAATAAATAGCGGTTTTAGCACCGCGTCCTTCTTCGAGATTACGGTCAAGGAACGCTGTGGCAGCGTTGAACTGATCAGGTATGACGATCTTCGGGACGGTTATCATCAAGCGCACCTCTTTTCAATTATTTTGATTCTATTTTATCCCAAACTCAGGTGTAATAGAAACTCGCGATTACCATCACGTCCGTAGATTGGGGAGTCAGTTAAATCCCGAACATGGAACGGCGTATGTTGCGGAATCCATTGCTGTAGCTCCTGCAATACACGATTATGCACGGTGGGATCGCTGATGATTCCCGCTCCCCGATCAACCTCTGCTTTACCAGCTTCGAACTGTGGCTTCACGAGCGCCACTACCCAGGCACCAGGAGTCAGGAGTGGTACAAGGGCTGGTAGGACGAGGCGTAAGGAGATGAAGGAGACATCTATTGTTGCACACTGAATTGGTTCTGGCAGGCTTGCCAGGTAGCGAATGTTGGTATGCTCCATTACTACGACGCTTGGGTCATTACGTAGAGTCCATGCGAGCTGTCCTTGTCCGACATCAAGCGCATATACACGCTTCGCGCCATGCTGTAATAGGCAATCCGTGAAGCCTCCTGTCGAGGCTCCAACGTCAAGCGCAACAAGGTCTTCGGGATTTAATCCGAAAGTAATCAGCGCTTTTTCAAGCTTCAGGCCACCACGACTGACATATTTCAATTCGTCTGGCGCTTCCTTTAGACGGCATTCGGCATCGAGCGAAATGAGCGTACCTGGTTTGTCTACAAGACGATCTCCAACCAGTACCTGCCCAGCCATAATCAGTGCGCGTGCGCGCTCCCGGGTGAGAGCTATCCCACGCCTGACAAGCGCGATATCAAGCCGCTCCTTGTTTACTGCCATTGTTGTCATTCCCATGAATTTGCCGACAAATTAACATTGAATATTCGTTTGGGTAAGGGTGGTTGGAATGTTCGAGATTAAATATTTTGTGCGTGGGAATAAATCAACGCGCCGGCGCCGACAAGCCCCGCATTTCTGGTGAGTTGCGCCAGGGCGATACGCACTGAATCACGAGGCGCCTTCATCGCGCGCTCTTGAACGATTCGCAACGCTGGCTCCATTAGCATCCGTCCCATCTGCATAACGCCGCCGCCTAGAATAATTATATCTGGATTGTATATGTGAATGATATTAACGAGACCAACGCCGAGCGCTTCGGCCGCACGTGTGATGATGGCTCGCGCCAGTGGTATTCCTGCTTCAGCCGCGCGCGCTACAGTGCGAGCATTGACAAGTAATGGTTCCGCCTCTCCGCTGAGTTCATCATACTCATCCAGCGGCTGTGTATTGGGGTCGTGTGAAGGTAGCGCTGCCTGGTCAGGCACTGTTGCGGTGTGTTCTAACATGGTACTGGCGAAAGCGAGCAGATCTGCACCTTGCCCAGCAGAAATGGCTTCATTAGCGTAACGGGCGATGGCTGTTCCGGAAGCAAGATATTCCAGGCAACCGATGTTGCCGCAATTGCAGCGTTCGCCTCTCCAATCGATAGTCATGTGACCCAATTCCCCTGCTGTGCCGTTAGCCCCTTCTAAAATTTTGCCATCGATTATGACGCCCCCACCTATGCCTGTACTTACGGTAAGGTAAACCATGTACCTACTGCCACGCCCGGCACCAAACATATATTCACCCAATCCGGCTGCATGCGCGTCGTTTTCAATAAAAATGGGTCTGTTAAAATGTCGTTGTATTAAATCACGCAAGGGTACATGGTCCCATCCTGGAAGATTGGGAGGAGAGTAGATTACACCTGTGCGATTATTTAGAGGTCCTGGTGTAGCAACGCCAATACCAGCGATTTGATCGAGTGTAATGTGAGCTTCATCAAGTGCTTGCTGTATAGCTCCGTACACACGCGGGAGAAGGAGTTCAGGAGTAGGCTTTTCGCCGGTGAGTAAACTTACGCGTGAGTGTAGTTTAGGGCCTTGCAATACTGCTGTGCGTATGTGTGTACCGCCAAGGTCCACTCCTATGATCAGTGGCAGATTTTGTTGATTGGTTGTGGTCTTTTCTTGCATACTATGAATAGCTCCACTGTTTCGGTTAAGATGTATGTAAACCAATATACTCTATTTACTGAGTTGGGACAAGCATTGCATCCAGTTGTAAATTCGGGACTGGGTAGACGTGTAACACATTGATCATATAATAAGTAAATAGACACGAATTTCTTTGCTCAAAGGCAATGTGATATGAAGAATAGCAAGTCCTCACAGCGAAACAAAGGCTTCTTGGTTGGCTTTACCGCCGCATTCGCAGCAGGCGCAATTGCGACCGGCATTATGTTATTACTCAGCGTCTCTTTCGGCGGGGTTTCACTACCAGAAACCTTTGGTTCAGATTTGACAGCCTTGATGCCACCTTCAGTATTTAATTATTTACATCAATTGATCGGGGGGGATGCTAAGCATTATCTGTTCTATGGTATTATTGTGGGTCAATGTTTTGTATTTGCGTTCGGCGGGGCGCTTTATAACCGGCTTGCGAATAGACAGAATCGCCCTTTACAGTGGTTTGATGGACTGTTACTTGGGTTGATACTCTGGCTTTTCGCAGGCCTGATCCTCCTTCCACTCAGTGGAGCAGGCATTTTTGGCGCAAATCTCACAACTGGTTTTAGTAACGGATTACTTAGCCTTGCCCTCGTCGGTATTGTATTTGGCTCACTCTTCGTGCTTTTTCAACGCTTGATCACTGCGCGAATGTCAAGGCAAAATGCGGCGCCAAGCAGTGTCCGTTCTTTAGATGAGCAAGGGCAGTCACCTGGAGCACTTTCGCGTCGAACATTACTCAGGAATGGCGCAATTACAACTGGCATCGTTTTAGTAGGCGTTGTTGCCTGGCGCTTCATTACAGGCGGAACCAGTTCATCGAATGTATCGGTGGATCAATTGCTGACACACTTTAAAAGTAAAATTGTACCACCGCCCACACCAAACTACGGAACAATTCAACCAGTCCAATTTCTGTCACCAGAAGTTACCTCAAACGACCAGTTCTACATCGTATCGAAAAATCTCTTCTCCGATCCGACCGTCAATGGCAACACCTGGCGCTTGACCGTCGATGGACAGGTTAATAATCCCTTTACGCTAACCTATCAAGACTTGCTTGCGCAACCAATGAAGCAGCAGTACGAATCGCTGATGTGCATCAGTAACGATGTGGGCGGGCAATATATGAGCAATGCATTATGGGAAGGTATTCCGTTAATAGACATTCTACAACGCGCCGGGGTAAAGGCGGGTGCAACGAAAATAGTGTTCCACGCTGCTGATGACTACACCGACAGCATTCACCTCACTAAAGCGCTTGAGCCGACTACATTGCTCGCGGTACGTATGAATGGCGTCACATTGCCACAGGGACATGGATTTCCTGTGCGTATGCTGGTACCTGGTATATACGGGATGAAACACTGCAAATGGCTCACACGCATTGAAGTTGTCAACTACGATTACCAGGGTTACTGGCAGCAACGCGGCTGGAGTGATCCCGCGCCTGTGCGTATAACTGCTCGTATCGATACCCCTTTGACCGGTTCGAGTGTAAAGGCCAGTCGCACAACCTATATCGCAGGTGTGGCCTTTTCAGGAAATAGAGGGATTAGTGAAGTCGATGTGAGTACAGATGCAGGTCAAACCTGGCAACGTGCTATTCTGAAACAACCGTTATCGGGTATTACGTGGGTTTTATGGGAATTGGCATGGGAGCCACCCAAGGCTGGTAGTTATACTGTGGTTGCGCGCGCAATAGATTTGGAAGGGAATGTTCAGGTCCCTAATGAAGAGCCCCCATTGCCGAATGGGTCATCAGGCTACCACTCCATTATCTTAAACGTTTCATAAATAGATAACAACAAAAAATGTCCGGTTTAAACCTCCTCGATGATTATAGTAAGTAGAGGCACATCACATAGAAAGCGGGCAAATTGCTCGTAAGGCCAAAATGGTAACGGACGTTCAGGGGGTAGAGCGTCTGCGGGAGCGTGATGCACAGACCTTTCGTTCTTTGATCGATCGGTTACAACAACCCATCACCGGGTATTTGCACCGCCTCGTAGGTGACCGAGAAGTGGCTCTTGACCTTGCGCAAGATACTTTTGTTCAAGTGTATAAAGAAATAGATAAGACGTCTGGGGAACTTGCTCTGGACGCCTGGATCTATCGTATTGCCACGAATTATGGCCTGCGTTACCTCAACCGCGAACGTCTGAGACCGCTTGTACAACTGGAAAGCAGTGAAAACTTTGATGAGAGCCTGGCGATTGCTGGTCCAGAAGATCAGACGGAGACACGAATTCTAATCGAGCAAGCTTTAGGTACCATGAAGCCGAAGGATGCAGCAGTTTTGCAACTCCACTATGGCAATGGTTTCACGTATGAAGAAATTGGTCTGGTTATGGAAATGAGTTCGGAAGCAGTTCGCAAACGTGTGGCTCGCAGCGTTGAGAAATTTCGCAAGGTGTATGGAAAGAAGATCCCCTCTGTGAGAGCTCAAAAATACCAAAGCACTATCAAGGTTACCCAAAAAGGTTTGAAATAGCAAATGGCAGGTAATACATGGTGGACTCCGCATAACGATGTCACTAAACACCCTGAAGACAGTATCTTGCTTGCATACCTTCGTAAGCAGCAGTTGGAGGATCGTTTAAGCATCATTCAGCACATCGAGGTAGAAAAATGTCCGCGCTGTCTTCATAAGCTTAACGAACTGAAACAGGTTAGCGATACACTGGATGTATTGGGGAAAATGCGATCGTATCAGCACTATCAAGAGCTATCGGTAGCTGATACATATGCACGCATGCAAAGGGAAGCGAGCCACCAAATTACTACACATGCTTATCTGAACGTTGCTAATCACCGGCAACGTCCCAGGCGCTCTTTTGTAAGGTTGATCAGCTTACCTGCTGCATTTGGCCTGGCAATACTCTTTACAGTGGCAATGCTGGTGTTTGCTAATATGACCGGTACGTCGTGGAACCCAGGACCGCCCAAGGAGGGTTTAAGTCACAGTTCCGACAATACGACAGTGATGGTGACACCTCATGCGACACCGGATCTTAACCTGACAGCTTTAGCGGGTACTACACCTGTAGTGACGCCAACAAGAACTTCTATAAAGGTATGTTCAACACCCACTGATATTGTTCAATGGCGTCTAGTTATCTGTGGATCCAACTTTGAGGCTGGCCGCAAAGTATCAATGTTCGCCCTTGTGCCGAGAAAGCACCCTCTTCTGCGGTTCAATCTACCCGTAGATAGACAAAGTAATTTCCAGTTCGGGTGGAACATCGTTAATTGTGGGAATCTGCCAACTATTATCTATGCTTTAGAAGTAACCAGTTCAAAACCAATCTTTGTCAAGCTGCAAATTACTTCGTTTGGCAGTTGCTCTTTACAAACTCCTACTTCCACAGCGGGACCATCAGGGTTTTCACCGAAGTAGAGCAGTTAAATCTATCTGGAAGACTAGCTAAGAGAAAGAAATTATTATGCAACGGCAGTGTGCCTGGTGCTTGCGATTAATTGATAGCATCGGAGAGCCAATCTCTTCGATACCAGTACCAAAGATACACAAAGCATCGCATGGGATGTGTAAGACATGCGGCAATCTCTGGCTGGAACAAGCTTTGCAAGATACTGAACCACAGGCTGTGACTCATCCACTGGGCATGGATGCAAAAGCATCTAGCCATTACTAAAAAAGACACTTCCTTCAATTGGTGGCGCTTTACGCTGCCAGAGGGTCGAATCGCGCTCTTTATTGAGCGGGCTGCTAATCCTTTCCCCCCTGGATGCAGCAACGATTCGACCCTTTTCTCTTGTGACGAGGGTGAGGGACAGGATGGAAGGGCTGAAAGGCGGGGACAAGAGGGAGGGCGGAGCAAGCCCCGCCCCTACTATACACGCTGATTCCCTCCTCATAATCTACCTTTCGTCAGTAGGGAGAGTATCCTCTGCTTGCAAAAACTCTAACATATACTGGTTGACCTTATCAGGTTGTTCTTGCTGCACCCAATGACCACTATCAGGTATACGTTTGATTTGGATATCATTCACCCATCGTTCAAGACCGGTAGTCAGTTCGATACCAAGGGCGATGTCCTGCTCTCCCCAAATAAGGAGCGTGGGCACATCTATTCGTACCTCGTAACTCTTGTAAGAAAAAGATAGGCGCCAGAAAAGCTGGCGATAATAGCTTAATGCAGCTTTTATCGTGCCAGGTTTACTCATGGCTTCCTGGTATCTCGCCGTTACTTCGCTTGGGAAAGCAGCCTTTTGCAGTGCGGCCCCTCGAAGCATCCTCCCAACCTCGTTCGCGTGATTGCGCCCTAACATGTATTCGGGCAGCCAGGGTATCTGGAAGGCAAATACATACCAGCTTTTACGCAACTGTTTGGGCGTGCGCATCTCGCGCATCATCGCTGCAGGATGAGGAGCATTCATCACGATCATGCATTTAGTCATATCGGGATAGTTGATAGCAAACGCCCAGGCAAGCACTCCACCCCAGTCGTGTCCAACAATAATTGCATCCTGGTTCCCTAGACCTTTGATCAGCCCCTCGATATCACGAAGAAGTGTAGGGATATCATACCCTTTGCGCGGCTTATCGGTGTCGTTATAGCCACGCAGATCAGGCGCAACCACTGTATAACCATGTCCGGCAAGAAATGGGATCTGAAAGCGCCAGGAATACCAGAATTCGGGAAAACCGTGCAGCAATATGATCAATGGTCCTTCGCCCTGGGTCACATAATGCATGCGAATACCATTGGTGACGATATATTGGTGCTGCCATGTTTCCGTGGTTGTCAATTTGGGATCTTATTCTCCCTTCGTATCGCCATACACGATCGCGCGTTTTACTTGCTCGATCAGATCGGTTACGGGAATACCACGCGGACAGGCATCAGCGCAGTTAAAAATCGTGCGACAACGCCACACACCGTCACGTTGCCCCAGAATAGCGAGGCGTTCGGCGCCACCCTGGTCGCGACTGTCGAAGATGAAGCGATGCGCATTAACTATCGAGGCTGGCCCAACCCAGTCGGGATTGCCCCACACCGACGGGCAAGAACCTGTACAGGCACCGCACAGAATACACTTTGTGCCTTCATCATAACGGGCACGCTCGGCGGGACTTTGCAGGCGTTCAGTTCCTGGCTCCGAATCGTAGGTAATCAAATATGGTTTGATTGACTTGTATTTATCGAAGAACGGGTCCATATCCACAACGAGGTCTTTGATGACCGGAAAACCCAGCATTGGCTCAATCGTCACCTTGTTGCCAACATCGCGTACCAGTACCTTGCAAGCCAGGCGATTCAGCCCATTGATACGCATGGCATCTGAACCGCAAACGCCGTGGGCGCAGGAACGACGGTATGTCAGTGTCCCATCCATAGTCCATTTCACCGTGTTCAATGCATCAAGCAAGCGATCGATTGGATCAGCTTCGACACGAAATTCGTCCCAGTACGGTTTACTTTCCTTTTCAGGGTCGTAGCGCTTAATTCGCATTAAAATGTTCATTATGACTCTCCTTAGTTAGTATTTCCGTTCTTTGGGCTTGAATATCGGGTCATCGATCAGTTCAACATCCTTATAGTCCAGGCGTACATCGTGGGCTTTTGCTCCCTTATATGCAAGTGTATGTTTGAGCCAGTCTGCATCATTGCGCTGCTCATAGTCGGTGCGATAATGCGCGCCACGGCTCTCTGTACGTACCAGTGCACCATGAATAGTGGCCTCAGCACAATCAAGCAAGAAACCAAGCTCGATTGCCTCGACCATTTCAGTGTTAAAGGTCTTGCCTTTGTCCTGTAACTGCACTCGCTGGTAAGCCTCTTGCAAACCATCGAGTGTATCAAGCGCACGGCGTAAACCCTGATCGTTACGTTCAACAAATACCCGTTCATCCATCTCATTTTGCAGAGTGCTGCGTACTCGAGCCGCAGATTCGCCCCCTGTGTAACTATACAACCTATCTACCATTTCTCGCGCAAAGACTTCTGGTTCCGGGGGCAAAGGTGCATGGCTATTTTCGGCAATGAACTTTGCCATATGTTTACCAGCACGACGACCAAACACGATCAGGTCCACCAGTGAATTGGTGCCTAGACGGTTTGCACCGTGTACGGAGACGCAGGCTACCTCACCAGCAGCATAGAACCCTGGCAGCGGTGTCCACTGGGGATCAATGACGACACGAGCATCTACATCGGTCGGGATACCACCCATAGCATAGTGAGCCGTAGGCTGTACCGGTACAGGCTCGGTGATAGGCTCGACGCCCAGGTAATTACGAGCGAAGTCGGTAATGTCCGGCAGCTTTTCGGTAATTACTTTCTCCCCCAGGTGCCGTACATCCAGGTAGAGGTAGTCTTTGCCGTCTACGCCACGCCCCTCTTTGATCTCCTGAATCATACAGCGTGAGACGATATCACGCGGCGCCAGGTCTTTGAGAGTGGGCATGTAGCGTTCCATGAAGTATTCACCCTTACCATTCAGTAGTTTACCTCCCTCGCCACGCGCTGCCTCGCTCAATAGCACTCCCACTTTGTAGATACCCGTCGGGTGAAACTGGTACATCTCCATGTCTTCCAATGGGATGCCCCTGCGATAGGCAATTGCCATGCCATCACCCATGCAGGCAAAGGCATTGCTGGTGACACGCCAAGCGCGGCCATAACCGCCGGTCGCGAAAAGCACGGCTTTAGCGTGGAACGTATGAATCTCACCTGTGCGAATTTCGAGCGCGACAACACCACATGCCTGCCCGTCATTCAAAAGCAGGTCTAGCACCAGGAATTCATTGAAAAAACGTACCTGGTTTTTGATGGCGCTCTGGTACATGGTTTGAAGGATCATATGTCCTGTTCGATCGGCAGCATAACAAGAGCGGCGTACTGGCGCTTCGCCGTAGTTACGCGTATGCCCACCAAAGCGGCGCTGGTCAATACGCCCATCTTTGGTACGATTGAAAGGCAGACCGCGATGCTCCAGTTCGTACACTGCATCGATGGCTTCCCGTGCCAGGATCTCAGCTGCCGGCTGGTCAACCAGGTAGTCACCTCCCTTAACGGTATCGTACATATGCCACTTCCAATGATCTTCTTCCTGGTTGCCTAGCGCGGCGGCTACGCCTCCCTGTGCTGCGCCCGTATGGGAGCGCGTGGGATAGACTTTGCTAAGCACCGCAACACTGGCATTAGGAAGTTGCATTGCGGCCATCAGTCCGGCGCCGCCTGCGCCTACGATCACAACATCGAATTTATAATACATATCCGTTTCCTCAACTATCCTGTGTAGTGTCCCGGCGACCAAGAGAGTTGCCGAGACACCTGGCGACCCTTGCGATTGTCACACACCTGGGTTGCCAAATCACCTGGCGACCGCGAGGGTCGCCACTACATTTCCATTCCATTATTTTATGCAGTGTTGTCCGAGACTACCAGCTACCGGTTGGAACGTGATAAGTGTGACAGTACCTACCATAAACAAGACCAACACTACAAATCCTAACAGGGATTCTATGCGAATACGCCACGCACGGGTACGCACATAATCATCGATCACCACTCGCAGACCATTCATGCCATGCAGCAAGGCAAGAGTAAGCAGGAGCCAGTCGTAGACCCGCCAGTATGGATTGGCGTAGCGTGCCGCAACGAGTTGATAACTTGTACAGGAAACGTCGGTTGTTACGTGATTCAGAAACAAGTGGATGATGACCAAAAAGAAAAGCCCGATCGCACTGAGACGCATGAAATACCAGGAAAAGGTTTCAAATCCGCCACTTGCTGGGCGATTGCCATATCCTGTAGAAATACGCATAACTGTTCTCCTATCTACGAGTTTCTACATACCAGAGGCTATATTACCTGGATTTATACCAAAGGCCGGCGCAATTACAAAATAGGCCATGGGGAGGAATGAGACAATTGTAAGTACCATCACGGCTGCGAACATAACACCCTGGTAGCGTGCCCCCTTAGGCCAGAAGTCAATCAGCATAATACGCACGCCGTTATAGGAATGGTATAGCACACCAGCAATCAGCGCCAGCGAAAGGAAACGCACGATTGTCAAACCGAAGAGCGCAATGCCTTCGTTATAGACCTTGGGGCCAAACCCGAGCAGCGAAATATCCACGATATGGATAAGTAGGAATAAGAGTATACCCAGCCCTGCAATGCGATGCAGTAGCCAGGACCACATACCTGATTGACCTTTATACATAACGTTCCTCAATTCTTGAGGCGGGAAGTGGGGACTGTAGGGGTATCCCTTTGCGGAGTCCAAATAAATACTTGGGCCATAGGAGCATCCGTTTTTTCGCGTAACCAACCATCTCGCCTCTTCGTTTTGGGCATCCAAAATCGGGAATGCCTCTACAACTATTTGATAGGCAAAAAGCTCGTTAGCAGCGGAAAAAGTTGACGCTCTTGATTGATGAACCTGATAGGATCATACGTATGCTCACAACTTCTAGTATCAACGCGAAAACCGGGAAACAGGCACCTCTTTGGGCCTACCTGGTTTTGTTGACGTTGTATGTGTATTATACTCCAGGGTTGGGGAAGGCGCAAACATGGGAAGCGGAGGATTGATTCATTTAATACCAGGTTGAACTAGCAAAAGGGCACACTCAGGTATATAATAACGGCATTGGAAACTATAAGTAGTCATCATTCACAATCTCATAAGTCTTGAATTGAAAGTGTAACCTGTCAACGTAGTAATACCTACTAGGATATTTCTTGACCCGCGTCTATGTACGAATCTTACATATAAGCAAGGCGAATGGATATATCAGGAGCACAATCAAGCTGTCTTAGCAGGGAGTACACAGTGGGTTCACTGCGCGGAAAACAAGCGAGAACGAATCTTGCAACAGCAGGACAGAATGACGCTGGGGTGCAGGGTTCTCGGGGGGCCAGCAATACTGGGTTCTCGGGAGGGGCTAACGTGCAGGAGTTTCAGACGTTTTATCAGGAGAACCTGGGTCTGATTTATCGCTATGTCTATAGCAAAGTGGGGAATCGCGAAGAGGCCGAGGACCTGACGTCACAGATATTTATGAAAGCCGTGCGAGGCGTCGATACTGAACGCGGCGCACAAAGTATGCAAAAGTGGCTGTTTCAGGTTGCTCGCACAACCATTGCAGACTACTGGCGGGCTCATTATCGCATATCGGCCAGTTCGCTTGACGAATTGTTGGAAATCGGTTGGGAGGGTCCTGCCGATGAAGAGCCTGCCGTCATAAGCAGCACTCCAACAGAACGTGTGCATCGTATTCTCCAGGCATTGCCTGAACATTATCGAGAGGTGCTGACTTGTCGTTTTCTGCTCAATCTCTCGATCCGAGATACAGCTAATCGTATGTGTTTGACAGAAGCGAACGTCAAAGTATTACAGTTTCGCGCACTCAAACGGGCGGCTGATCTCGAGCACATTGTTAGTGGAGTAAGGTGAAACAGGAAAAAGTGAATGAGGGTGCCTGAATGGCATCCTTCTGGAGACACAACACTATGTCAGGTGATATCCATCAGGATAAGGACCAGGAACGATTTGAAGACTATCTGGAGCTGGAACACTTTATAGAAGAGCTTCAGGCTGGACGTACAGCTCATCCTCCGGCTGAGTTGACACCCGACAAGGCTCGAATCTATCGTATGGCCGCGCTCTTTCGCTCCGCTTCGCCTGATGAAGTCACGCCACGCCCTGAATTTGCCGCTGAGTTGCAGGCCAGGCTTGAACAAGAACTGCAACAACCGCCTAAGACATGGCATCTCCCTTTTATCTCTAAGAAGCCGCAGACGAAGACACGTGTCTCGCGACGCGCATTACTGGCTGGCGGAGCTGCTGCTGTTGCGGCATCGCTGACGCTCGGGGCTGGTATCGAACATATGGTAGAGCAATCCGCACAGACAACAAACGAAGTTAATCGACTGGGTCTGAGTCCGGGATCAACGTGGTCAACTCCCATTGTGCCGCAAGATGTAGCCTCTACCTGGCTCTTCGTCACGACGCTTGCAGAACTTGGCGACAGTGCGATACGCTTCGCAACCGACTCCATTGTTGGCTATGTTATACGCAACGATGGGGATGACAGTGAATCAGTGAAGGAGGGGCCCGTCGTAGCCATGTCCGCGGCCTGTACCCACATGGGCTGTATTGTGCAATGGCAGAACTCAGACAAGAAATTTCATTGCCCCTGCCATGGCGGTCTCTTCACTGAATATGGCAAGCCGGATAACTTATCGCCGGTTCACTACTTGACTCAATTGCCACGCCTGGATACGAAAATTGAAGATGGAAAGGTACTTGTCAGGGTGCCAGGTGCATCAGCGAGTAAAAAATGAGGCGCGCTCTATTGGTAATTGCGCTAGGAATCGTTTTTCTTATCCTCATGACCTGGATTGGCACACTTCTTGACTCAATTGTTCCTCACCGTGTCACTGCCCAGGTGCAGACTGCTCAAGCAGGCCCGTATCATATGACCTTTCAAGTTAACCCGAACCCACCTCTGATTACACACCATGCAACGCTCTCGATACAAGTACTGTTGAACGACTCGCAACAGCCAGTCACTAATGCGCATGTCACATTTATGAGTAATATGGAGACGATGGACATGGGAATAGACCCGGTAGAAGCACAATCTCAGGGAAATGGAATATATCTCGCTAGTGTGCAGTTTTCAATGAGCGGCCCATGGAAGGTACAAGTTGTGGTTTCTTTACCTGGGGAAAAACAGACTGCAAATGCTACTTTTGAGGTGGCAGTGCAGTGAGAAATCGGCAGGGTTGATCATGGCGGGGTTGACAGGGCGAGGTGAGGATTAGAAGTGAGGATTAATAGAGCGGGGCTAGAATTTCGAGGGTGGGGGTAAGGATTAACAGGGCGGGGCTTGCCCCGCCCCTACTATACCCTATCTTTCTTCACCTGTGGCTATCCGCACATAGCTGATATAGCGACGTTCATCAATCACTCCATCCTCTACTGCCTGGCGAATTGCACAGCCTTCTTCGTCTATATGCTGGCAATCGGAAAAGAGGCATTCGCCAAGATACGGGCGAAACTCGACGAAGCACCACGCCAGGTCTTCTGGCTCAATATTCCAGGCGGCTAATGCGCGAATACCTGCCGAATCGGCCAGCCAGCCTCCACCCGACAGTGGATAGAGTTGCGAACCAGTCGTTGTGTGTTTCCCTTTCCCTGTCGCATCGCTCAGCAGACCGGTTTTGATGGCCATTCCAGGCTCGATGGCATTCACCAGCGAAGATTTACCTACCCCCGAAGACCCGCTGAAGAGCGTAGTCTGTTCCCTTAACAGGGAACGCAAGATTTCAATACCCTCTCCAGTCTTTGTGCTAGTCCAGATCACGGTATAGCCCAGGCGAATATAGAGATTAGCGGCTTCATCGACACTTTTCTCATGTGGGAGATCAACCTTGTTGAGACAGATGATCGGGCGAATCTCTGCTGACTCACAGATCGCCAGGTAACGGTCGAGCATGCCAAAATGTGGCTCAGGTCGTGCCGTGGCAAAGACTAGCACAACCTGGTCGAGATTGGCAAGCATGGTTTGCTGGATAACTTTTTTGGAAGTTGAACCTGTATCCTTGCGTGATAGTGCGCTCTGGCGCGGCAAAATCTCTTCAATCATGCCTGTGCTTTCGTCAAGCTGGCGCAGCTTTACATAGTCTCCAACCGATAGCCGTATTGGTAATGCATTAGGATTTGTGTCGCGATGCTCAATTCGCTGAGCTTTTGGTAAAGTGAGCAATTCGTCGTAACGTGGACGCGCTTTGCTCAACGTTTTTGATGATTGAGCCTTGGCAAAGGCTTTTTTGAGTTTCCCTCGTAGTGTGCAGCGTAAAACGCCGATATTGGTATGAACGTCGTAGATGCCATGTGCGCCGTTCAATACCACGCCGGTAAGTGTCTCCGGGTCATTAATCAATGCTTTCCCTCCAGGAGAATAAAAAACACGGGTCGAACAATCAATCGTGTGATGTCTACCGTGCGGAGGGAATGAGCCATCTTCTGCCTTTTTAGCGAATGCCAGGTAATTTCTTGTTGAAGCCTATGCTGGTGTCCTGGCCAGGCAGCGTTCGCTCGTTATCCCCAACACGGGTAGACAAGGTGCATACAAGCACAAATGCTGAATAAACGTGCTTTCCCATATCTTGCACCTCCTCTAAGACTGGCGAAGCCAGAATTTATGCGAACGTTTCTCTTAACAGGTGAATAATCCAGGAACCTTGTCAGGAAAGAGCTACTCCCGGAAGTCTCCCTTGGTTCTGTAGTAGAGAGTACATGAATTTATATCTATTTGTCAACATCTAAAACGCCTAAAAGAGCCTGATTATTCCTCTCCATTTAATCAGCGCAACTCAAAACGTGCTTCAACTCTACCAAAGTGTAGGATGTCGCCATCCTTGAGGGGCATCGATTCATATGGATGCAAGATCTTGCCGTTTAAACGTGTCTTATTGCGGGAGTTCTGATCCTCAACACTCCATGTTCCCTTTTCGTTCATGAGACGCGCATGCACCCGACCGAGCGTCATCGTTTGGTCATCAATTTGAATATCAGGATGGATCTCTCGTTTTGGATCTTCACGGCCAACAATCATCTTCGCTCCATTCAAGACAAATGTCTGTCCGGTAGAGATAATGACAAGCCGTGCCTGGGGTAATGCAGGCACAGGTCCGCGTATACGCTGTTGTATTTGCTCGAGAGCAGCGATAAATTCGCGTGGTGTCTGGTAACGAGCTTCAGGCTGTTTCGCCATTGCCTTTTGCATGAAAGCATCCAATTCATGAGGTAAACCCGGATGTATGCGGCATATCGAAGGTATATCTTCTGATTGGTGCTTCATAATGATATCTACGACTGTGCCTCCCGTATAAGGGGGATAGCCTGCAAGTGTCTCGAACAGGACAACTCCCAATGAATAGAGGTCAGAGCGGATATCTGCTGAATGACTGCTCATCACCTGCTCGGGGGCTGTATAGAATGCTGTCCCCATAAATTTATCTGAGGATGTAATTGTCGGTGAATCTTTACTACGCGATAAGCCAAAATCGACAATCTTTACTACCTCTTTATTACTGATGAGAATATTCTGTGGCTTTATATCACGGTGCACCACACCCATCTTGTAAGCAGCATCCAGTCCTTCGGCAACTTGCAATACATAATGTATTGCACGCAATGGTTCTATTGGCCCATAGGTAGTTATGTAAAACTTTAGGTTCTGGCCATCAATATGGTGCATGATGATGAAATAGGTATTGCCATCGTTGCCATAATCGATAATCCTTACGATGTGCGGATCATTCAGGCTATGTAGGATGTAGGCTTCCCGTTTGAAGCGTTCCAACAGTTCATTATCAGATGCATGGTCCATGTACATGACCTTTGCCGCGTAAAGATAGTTCGTTTGTAGATCGCGCGCGATATACACTTCGCCGAAGCTGCCACTGCCCCGTTCGTCTACCAGTTTGTAGCGACCTTTGATGACGCGTCCTAGAAGCAGGTTAATGCTCATATCTATTCCTATCCAGGAGGCTATGTTTGTTTTCCGCAAGATATGCGTATTCTGAGTCCTCTGCTAGTTTACATCATATACGATTTATTGTCATTCAGGGTATTAACTCATGACTTGCTAATCAGAAAAACCAGTTCGCCTGTAAATTCGAAACGCTGGATTGACCAGGGTTTGTTCGCAACCTGTTCATAGAACCTGGTCTCGTAGTTGGTGGCCATACCTTTGTTTTTTCCACCCAGGCTATGAGCAGGAAATGAGACAACAAGATGGTCAGCATTGATTGTCTCTAACAGCCGCAGTCCCGCTGTTTTGTCCACCTGTTCAAGACATGGAATAGCCTTGAGAATGAAGGCAAAATCGACCTTTTGAGTTGGACAATTATGGATTACATCGTCCGTTTTAGCATACCCCTGTACAGGCATGAGAGTCATACAGTCGTTTAAGAAACCCATCATATCCTTGTAGATGTCATACGCATAATATAGAGTATGCTCGCTCAGTGACATCCAGGGAACAGCAAGCGGATGAAGCCCACAGGCTACGTCAATAAGCGAGTTGATTGGAGGAAGATTAGCCAGTATCGTGCTATAGAATTGCTCAAGAATCGGCAGTCGCTCTCTGGTAGAGGTGTGATATCCCATGATCCATTTACACGTCTCAAGAAAGTGTTCCTTGTTTCCTGATCGCTTTGCACGTTTGAGTTCATCTAACCATAATGAATAGCGTGGGATGCTCTTTTGATACGCTCCACCAACCTGGTGCAACTTATTTTTGGTAGATTTAATAGCTTGCTTAAGATTGTGCTGCCTGGTAAGTTCTTGCGTACCAATGTATCTAATGAAGTCGACATCAATGCTCTTATATTTCGAACTTGCCAGAACACCCTCAATGAGCCGGTCAATCTGCCGGCTTCCTACTTCATTCATTCTGTTCTACTCTCAATCGTTCAACAAGTTGGACCATGAATCTGAGATTGTGAATAGTCGCCAGTCTCAGAAAAAGGCTGTCGTTGATCTTGAAAAGATGGTGGAGATATGCCACTGAGTAACGAGAACAGCATAAGCAATCGCAGTAACGAGAAACCGGTCCATCATTCTTGATAGACTTGTCATCATTGACGTAAAGATATGAAAACCACTTTTCTGATGAACCGGGTGCTGGCAACGAATCTGGTGATGTAAAAACATACAGGCGCGAGTGTCGTGCATCCCGTGTGGGCATTGCACTGTCGAAGATATCGTAGCCCATCCTGGCACATTCCACAACATTAGCCGGGTGACCCACACCCAGGGCATGCATCGGTAATTCCGGCGGCACCAGTCCTCTAGTATACATGATGATATCGGTGAGCAGTTGGCCTTCACCATCTAGCGGCCAGCCACCATAGCCAAATCCATCGAAACCAATCTCTAACAGTGCACCGGCACATTGTTTGCGCAACTCATGAAAGCCTCCGCCCTGGATTACACCAAATAGCAGGGGTCTTTGTTCTTGAGGAAGATGCTTTTGTTGCATAAGCCGTTGAAACTCGTGCTTGCAGCGCTTAGCCCACCCGATAGTTCTCTTGACCGATTCCTGCTGGGTTTCAAACGAGTCGTCAACATGGGTGCAGTCATCGAGGCAAATGACGATATCAGCTCCGTAGCTGAGTTGTAACTGCACACTCTTTTCGGGCGTGAGGTGAAACTTGCGATCGGAGCCTGTAGCTTGGAAAGTAATCCCTT
>Ga0207684_10000660_pt1 | contig 40884 bp, 37 predicted proteins | sample KBSK5501metaG_FD_184342 | JGI IMG/M metagenome (GOLD analysis project Ga0207684, IMG submission 184342) | Corn, switchgrass and miscanthus rhizosphere microbial communities from Kellogg Biological Station, Michigan, USA - KBS K5-50-1 metaG... | ecosystem: Host-associated > Plants > Roots >... | reverse complement strand
CCTCGGCCCGGCCGCCATAGCGCCCGGACTTCTTGGCACTCTGTTTGATGTGTTCGTACTGACGCTCTCGCTTTGGACTGGCACCGCGTGGCATCTGACTCCTCCCTACCGGAACGCTATACGCCTCTGATCTTGTTAGTGTCGAGTATGCGTAAATTGATAGTTATAATGTAGCATATCAGCCCGCGAAGGCCCGCTAGCGAAGTTCGCCGCTGGTCGCGACCGCCTTCCAGTTGACCCCGTACTGTAGGACGATTCCGTCCCCGTCAACCGCCAGGTCAGCGGTGAAGCGACCCGACCGGTAGCGGTAACGCCCCTCGTCGAGCCGCTCGTAGGACTGATCGAGACGCTCCACCTGGAGCGTTGGGAATCGCACCCAGGCCGCAGCGAGCAGATTTGTTTCGCCGACGGCAAGGCCAAGGCGCCGGATAGGCAGCGTATTGGTCGATGGGGACCACTCCAGGTCGACGTCGAGGCAGTTCTCGACTGCGGGAAGCGGCTCGCCATCGCGTGACCAGTGGCCCGCGCCGTCAGTCACGAGAGCGGTCTGATGCTGGCCGTCATTCTCGACCTCGATCTGCACCGCACGGGTGCGCCAGGCATCGTCGACGTCGATCGAGTAGCGAACAACATACGGTTCATCCTGATGGGCCTGGAGGATCAATCCGGACAGCTGGCAGCCGCTTTCGGTGCGTGCCGCGACAAAACGCTCCATGCTCGGGGCGATTAAGCCCTGCCACAAAATCCAGCGGCGCTTGCCCATCGGGCGATTATCGGTAAAATCACCCGGTCGGGCAGATACCGAAGCGGTCAAACGGGACTGACTGTAGATCAGTTGGCCTAGCGCCTTCGGGGGTTCGAATCCTCCTCTGCCCAATACCAGAGCCCACATAGCTCAGGTGGTAGAGCGTCGCCTTGGTAAGGCGAAGGTCTCCGGTTCAAATCCGGATGTGGGCTCCATTTTCTGAATACGAAATCGCTGGTGACGCTAGCGGAGTTGCGGGTTTGACGGGAATGCTGACGGGAAACCGGTTTCACTGCAGCCCACCATGATCGATGCGATCGATGCGAAGAAGGTCATGGAGGCCCAGGCGAGACGAGAACCTCGCTCCCCGTGGTCACCGCCGTCCTACTCGCACCCGACGCCGCAAGACGCCGACGTGGCCGTGATCAAGCCGCTTCTGGCAGAGTAAGGTCGATTGGTGGGTGACAAGGGTGTTGCCAGCGAAGCCATCGAACAAGCGGCTGGAAGGGGCCCGTTGTCCGTTCCGATGCAGGTAAGTCCCAAATGCCACTAAGGCTGCCTTCGGAACGTCAGGTCGATCCCCGGACCGGAAAGCTCGATTTCCTACTCGATCCCTCGCCCGAGCACACCCGCCGCTCAGGCGAGGCGATGGAAGCGCTAGCCGCAGTTCTATCGAGTGCCTCGCAGAATCACCGAGGCGAACGCCACGCACTTGTCATCAGCCACATGCAGAACAACGGCATGCTGTCACCCCTCTTTTATGGGGGAGCACTAGCCAATCTCGATGAATCCGGCCACTTTCTCGATCCGATGTCACCCGGTCAGATAGTTCAGTTCGTAGTGACACTAAATCAACCCGTCCAGCTGCAGATTGAAACAGTTCTGACATTCCTTGCACAACTTGTCCGTAGACAGGGCAAAATTTGGCAGAGCGCCGAGCAGCGATCGGACATGAGTGAGATTGACGTTATCGCTGGAGATCTCGACGAGCGGGCGGTTTCAGATACCGTTGACACCCTGCGTCACGGCTGGCGCCTCACAGCCGAGACTATCGCCCAGCAAGCCTCAGAAATAGGGATCCGCATTGAGCCAAAGTACCGAGCTGATCCGTTTCCGGTCAGAGAATCGCTGCGAAAGCGCTTGCCCCAACTCAAGCGAATTTACAACACATTCCCAACGATAAGAGATGCTGTAGATAGAACCATTTCAGCAATGTCCGGGAGGGAGCCCCTTGTCATAGGCGGTGCATTGCCTAATGCCCAAAGAGACTTCCTTCAACAGCGGACTTCTTTGATGTCAGTTACCAAATACGTCAATCATTACTTCCGGGACGCTCTCGTGTGCGGCAACGGATATCTCGCCTTCGGGGACTCCCAACCGCTGGGCGTGTCTAACTTGCGCCCCGAGGACGTCAGAATTACAAAGCCAAATGAGTTTGCCATCGATCGGGACGGAGTGGTCGAGACGATACGGGATCGCGTCCTCCATCAACGAGGGCTCAAGCAGATCATTTCGCCCTACGGCCTCTCGCTCCTGGAGATATTTCTGAGCGACCTGCGATCGTATGACGTCTTTGCGGATACCGAGCGCCTTGCCATGGAGATCTTGAAGGCTAATTCAGCGCCGGAGCAACGAGAGTGGGCTGGACAGATGCTCTCTCTCGCGAAGCGTGTCGGCACGGAACGTGAGAAGAGGTTCAAAGAAATGCTGCCAGGACCATTCCAAATGCCGGCTCCAGAGCCCGGTCTGTTTTTCGAGGGCTTCGAAAAGTATTGATCGTCCGGCTCCGAACAATGGGCCGTGCACTCAGGCGTACCGGCCGCCGCCTAGCGGCGGCCATGGCGGGAGTCATCCTTAATTTCCAACCAACTTCCAGTTACGACGGCCTTGTTGTTCGATTGGCATCGTTCGCCTTGGCCGAGTACCCGCAGGCGCAAACTCTCCGCAGCCTGCCGGCGCATACCTTGGTTGGTCTGCTCCGCCGTGATCCAGCAACCGCAGCAGTCATTCTTGGACGGGGCTACACCGAAATCCCGGTCGGCGACCTTATGGCCGTGGCGACTCAGCCTGAACTTGCATTCGTGGTCGCCCAGGCTGTGAGTAACAGACGGGACGCGGCCGTGCAGCGAAGCACAACCCTGTATCAGATCATTGCGTTGGGCACACGCCTTGGACGGAGTCAAGTTATTCCCGCGCTGATGGTGGTGGCAGCCGAGGCCCAAACGATCTCGACTTCGGAGGCAGCAGCAATCCTCCGTACCTGCCTCAATATAGCCGCCCAGCGGGTCAACCCATACGAGCCGCCCGGCATCATTCAATTGGCTAAGGCTGCCGCCACAACCCTCTTGCAAGAACATCCAGAACTCGATGGCGAAGTACACAGCAGGCTTAGGCCGCATTTTGAGAGAGCTGCGCTCGAAGTCATTGCTGTCGCACTTCGGGCGAGACCTGCTGAACGTCCGTCCGCCGTCATTCGCGTCCTGCAGGCATGGCGGCCTTCGGTCGCCAACGCTGCGAGCTTTGCGCGAGAGTGTGACTCCCGCTCCCGGGCAGTGGCAATCGACGCCCTCCGGCCACTACGGCTTCGGCCTTCAGTCCCAGGGGCAACCGTCTTGGCTCGGAAGGTCGGTCCATTCTTGGTCGCGCCAGCCATTGCAGTTATCTCCGCCTACCTAGCGGGAAGACTCGCATGGAGTAACCCACCCTTCGACATTGGTCTGGCGGAAATCCTTATCGCGTTTGGGGTTTTGATCACCGTTCACATTGTGGCTGCAGAATTAGCTGCAACTCGCCTTCCGGGGGTGCTGGCGCGCCACACAAGTTTTCCTCCTTCCCTTTGGCTAAGCTATGGGGCCGCCACCACGCTGCTGCTCGCCTCCGGCTACAACAAGATGCACCCGTTAGTACCAGTCTTGTGGAGCACGAACATCCTGACGGCTCTACTCGGCGGTTCGGTGTTTCTGGTAATGGTCGCTTTGCTCCGGAGGACCGATCCAGCGACCGCAGTTGAGGATTTCGTGAAGGCTCGCCGAGACTTCAATCAAAATGCCGGCTCCGACCTGGGCAAACTCAGACGTCAGGCTGAAGCATTTCGTGACTTGGCCACAAGCCTTAGCTACGTGCGAATGGTAATGGCGCCCGCCAAGACGGAACGTCGATCAGTTATCGAGGCCTCAAGACGAGGGTTATTTGTGCCATCTGGTAAGAGGCTAGTCGCCCTCCAAAGCTCGGATTTCTGGAGCAGCGGGTGTCTGGCGATTAACGTGGCGGCAACCGTCGGCGTAATGGTCAACCGGAGAGATGAGATTGGTGCCGTGGTCCCCGACTATGAGACCGCAATCCCGAAAAAGGAGTTGCGTCGTGCCGTAAGAGTCCTGACGGTGCAGCAGGTCCGAGACATCGAACAGGTTGGCGAAGCCGTGGGAAACCTGGTGGAAATACTAAATGAGCTTGCCCTGCACGGAAACGCGGGTGGTGCCGAACGAGTTGGGCAAGCGATGGTTTCTGTCCTATCCGACCACATGGCCGCGGTACGGGCTGGCAAGGATCGGTACTCCCGCGGTCAGCAGAGCGTAGCGCCCGTAATCCCGGCCCTGAAGACGTGCATCAGCTCGTTAATGTCGGCTCTCGCCCATGCACAGAACCGTACGCAAGCGGGTGTTCTTGTGGAGGTTATTACGAACGTCCTACGAATGGGGGTCGCCGGAGACGATGCTCCAGCACTCGTTATGGCAAATCTTAGTGAATTGTCGACGATGCCGAGCGCAGCGACGGACGCCGAACCCTTGCTCCGAGCAGCAGGTCTTAGATGTCTAGAGACTTTTGACCGGCTCGGCCTAACCCTTGTACAGCGCGAGATTGAGGAAAGACTCGGAGGAAGGCAGCGAGGCCAGGTGCGCTCATCGATTACCCAAATCGCTGCGGAACTGTGCGCTAATGCAGCCTGGCTTGAGTATCGGTTGGCCCCCGGGTGCTGGAGATGGTATTGGGGTGCGACGCAACCTCTGGGTTTGCTAATGGATAGGGTTCTTGGGGCCATCCGGATCGGCAGCGCCGCGCTTATGTCCGGGACCATTTCTTTGGCCGTGGACGTCGCGCTGCGCCTAAGAGAAAGCGGAGTGGACCTCCAGCCGCCACGGAAGATGCTATTGGCCAACTCGGAACTGGTCGCTCGCGAGCAAGCAGTCTCAGACCTGGGAGGGGGCTATCTCGGGACCTCAGCTGGGGATGCACTTCTCGCCTGTATCGATTTCTGTACGCAAGCCGCAGCTGCGATTGCGTAAGGCCCAGACAGCTGGGTGTCATTTAGTCATGACCGGGTCCAGGGCCTCTCCTGACCTGACCATGGATACCTACGTTCACGCCATGCCACAGGCACTCCGCGATGCCGCGAAGTCCATGGATCTCATGCCGCGCAGCAGTTGACGGGAATCCTGACGGGAACTCCGAGTGCATTAGGTAGACGCATAGCATGCAGTCGTATTCAGAAAACGGTAACCGCGTCAGGTCAACTCGCCGCGCTAGGTTTTGGTAAGGCGAAGGTCTCCGGTTCAAATCCGGATGTGAGCTCCAATTTCTGAGTGACTTCGGCTGATAGGTGACGAAGCTGGGCATAGAATGATGTCCGAAATCCGAAAGGGGGTGCGAGCGTGAAGCAGACATTCAGTGCTCAGGAGCTACAGCGATGGATCGCGGCGACGCGGGCGGAGATCGCAGCGGGTCCGGACGACTTCACCGACCCAAACCGGAGCTGGACGACGGCTCAGGTTGTGGACGCGTGGGCTACAAGTGCTGCCAACGTCCTTGACGGACTCGAAAAGTTCATGACGGAATCGCGCCCTCAATAGTTCGTCCGTGGCAAACCTGCCGCCGACGGATATCGATTTGGTCCTAGTTACGGGCGCTGGAGCCAGTCGGGCCTTCGGCGCGAATCGAACTCCTCTGCCTCTAATGAACCACTGGGCCGACTTCCTTGTGGCGAGATTGATGAAGATTCTGTACGCCATCGAGGTGACCGGATTACAGCAGGGAATGACTGGTCCCAAGTTCGAAACAACGCTAGGCGAATTTCTCAGCCGAGTCGAAGGCTTCTATCGTGCCGAGGGCTTGATAGAGCCAAGCAGCCGCTTTGTATTGAATCCGCCGATTAACGAGCATCAGCTTGTCGATTGGTATCGAAATGCGAAGTCACAGTTCGAGCAGATCGTTACTCAAATCCAGGGGTCCGTCTACGAGCAGTTCAATGAGACCAGGCTTGACGGACTTGGAGCCTCGCAGGCATACGGTGAACTGTTCCGGCACGTCGCAATTGCTCGGAGTAACAACATTGTTTATGCCACAACGAACTATGACGCGCTCGGTGAAATGGCTCTCGATCGTTTGCGGTTCATGCCAGATGCCGGAGACAGCGCGGGTTATAGCGGCGAAAACCATTTGCGGTTAGACCACCTATTAGAGGGCATGCCACGAACTGTTCCCGTGCTGCATCTTCACGGAAAGGTCGGTTGGCTTCGTAGGGTCAATGGCCCCACGGTTGATCCGGAGCCCTACTTCACAAAGACTCAAGTCTTTGATCGGAACTATGGCGTTCCAATCATCATGCTCCCTGACCCTCAAAAGACTTATGCCGGAGAGGATGTTCTAACGGCGCTGTGGGCGCAATTTGAGACCGCACTACGTCGAGCGAAGCGGGTACTCGTTCTAGGGCACTCGCTGGCGGACACCCTGCTGGTCAAAGCGTTGGCCGATAACGTTAACCAACCTTTCTCGCGCCTGGCCATCACATACTTCGCAGGCCAGCAACAAGGAATGGCGCAAGCGCAGGCGAGTCTCCAAGACTTGGTCCAGAATCGGTTTGGCGGTCAGGCGGCGATGATTCCCATGCACTTTGGTATCGAACCGAGCGTGGGTGCCTTGGAACTTGATCAGTGGATGACCATAACGAGAGGCTTGGGAATCGGTTGACAGGCAAACAGGGCGGCTTAAAGGGGATCAGTACGCCGTTCGGAGGCATCCTAGTCCGCGCTTCCGTTGGTATTAACGCCGGGCGTGGCGTGGTCGCCTCTCGGACTTTTCCTCCCGATCAATCCGCCAGTTGATGTAGGTCAGCACACCTAAGACACAAAGCCAGATGATTATTCTCCCGTAGAGAAGCAAGGCTGTTCGATGGAAGGCGGGAACCACGAGCCAAATGACGAAGAGGGCCGTCCAGCCAGCTGTAATTGCCCCGAGCGCACGTTTCTTTGGCGGGTTGCCGATAGCGAAATACGCCGCTAAAAGCAGCGTCCCCGTTGCGACGAAGTAGACCCCGATACTGATCAGCAGCCTGGAGTGAAGGGACCTGCTGCCAACGATCCCAACTAGAAGACCGACTACCGATACGGCGATAGCGCCACGTGGCTAGAATCTGTCGACCATCCGTAGACCATGAAACTCGGCGGTGAGCGCACAACTTGCGTCTGCCTGGCGGGGCTGGTTCAACCCCAGACTATGGCCAACTCCTTGCTGGAAGAACCGCTTTAGCTATTTGTCTGATCGCCACGCGGCGAGGACCCGCGGGCGATGCCAACAACCCAGGCCGACAAGTCCGACGATCGGCCCCATCTTCAGCAGAGAGCCGACAACAATGGTGAGCGCCGGCTACGCGGGCGGCGGCGTGCCCCCGGTGACGCTGAATACGATGATTTCGCTGAAGCCATCGCCGTCGACCTGCAGGCCATAACAGCCGGGCGCACCGGAGACAACAGCATCCGAATGCCTCCACTGCCCAGGAGAGCCGGGGGCAATGGTGATGTTGCCGTCTCCCTGCTGGCCCCGGAACGGCATGCCGTTGGTCCCATCTAGCTGATGCCCACGCACGACAACCTTTCCGGAGTAAGCCGGCGACACCAGGATGAGGGCGTACACGCCGGAGAACCACTCGATCTGACCAGAAAGAAACACGGGACCCGGCCCGAAGCCGTATCCGGGCAACTTGTTACCGGGAGGGTTGGCGAAGTTTTGCTGGGCCGAGACCGGACATGTACTGCCTGGCTGGAGATTCGGCAACGTCAACGCTTGAGAACCTGTCGCGGCACTGGCGTTCGTCTGAACATTGGCTTGGGGTGACGCAACACAGCCAACGAGGGCAATGGCCAACGCGGACGTCAGCCCTGCCCGACGCAACGTGAGCTTCAGATAAGTTGCCCCCAACGTTGAAAGCCTAGAGGAATAGGATGTGGGGTGCGGCTTCCGGCCCACACGCCCCCCGTGGAGAGCCGGGGGCCGCGCTCACATATGGCCGCGGCAAAGAAAGCACCCAGGAAGGCCCCCACCAAAGCCACGCGGTCGCGCCGGCCTGCCGCAGCGCGCGGGCCCGAGCCCCGCGAGAGTGTCATCGACCCGACCCGTGGTGAAGTCTCCGACCTGGTCGCACAGGTCCAGCGTCATGGCGGTGCCGTGGTCGGCGCCTATCGCGACCCGTTCGCCGGCCAGATGCTTGTCTTGGCATCACTTCCGCTGAAGAAGGTCGCGGCGACGCCCTTTCAGCGCGACCTGTCGAAGACTCATGCCACGCGGCTGGCCGATGCCATCGGGGCGGCCGGGCTATTCCTCGATCCAGTCATCGCGGTCCCGTCCCGGGACGGGTTCTGGTCACCGAACGGGCGCCATCGGTTGGAGGCTGCCCGACGGCTTGGGATGCGCTCCGTCACCGCCCTGCTCGTGCCCGACGAGAAGCTCGCCTTCCGCATCCTGGCCCTGAACACGGAGAAGGCGCATAATCTCCGCGACCGGAGTTTGGAAGTGATTCGCATGGCGCGACAGCTCGCCAAAGAGCAGCCGCGCTCGAAGGAGACCGAACACGCCGTGACCTTCGATTCGCCGGTCTTCCTTACGCTTGGTAATGCCTACGAACAGCGATCGCGCTTCGCTGGCTCGTCCTACCAATCGGTCCTCAACAAGGTGGATCGCTTCCTCGACAGCACCCTGCCCGCGGCCCTACGTCAGCGCGAGCAGTGGGCGGTGCGAATCATGGACATCGACGATCGGGTGGCCGCCCACGTCAAAACCATGCAGGCGATGGGGATGAAGAGCCCCTACCTGCGGGCGGTGGTCGTCGCACGGATCAACCCCGTCCGATTCGTGCCGCCGTCCCGAAAGAAGGATGCCGCGCCACCGATGTCGATGGCCGAGGCCCTCACGAAGATGGCCGCTAACGTTAGAAAGTTCGATCCGAAGTCGGTCCGCCCGGGCGACCTGGCCCTGGTTGCCGCGATCGCCCCATCCGAGTCTTAACGATTCGTTATTCGTTTGCTCGCCACACCGGCCTACTGTCCAGTACGCTGGTACTAAGGAAGATGCGGCGAGGTGCCCTGCTCCTCATGCCGGCATTGCTACTTGCCGGTATGAGCGCCACCCCGCCGCCGGTCACAACGGTGGTCACCCGGCCGGTACTTGCGGCCCTGATCGACCATCCGCCCTTCCCGGCGCTGGAGCAGGAGGTCAGACTGCCCGTCGTCGGCGCGCCTGCCGCGCCGCCGCGCGTCGTCCTCGGGGCGCAGACCACCCGCCTCCTAGTGGCGCTGACCTTCGACCTCGACATGACCCCGGAAATGGCCGCAGCGGCCCGCGCCGGCTTTAAGTGGATCAATAGGGATGGGACCAGCTACCTGGAGTCGATGAACGTCCACGCCACGCTGTTCATGGCTGGGATGTGGGCGGAGGTATACCCAGTCGAGGCGCGCCGGCTGGCGGCCAACCCAAACTTTGAGATTGGTAACCACAGCTACTCGCATCCAGCCTTTCACAGCCCCTGCTACCGGCTCGCGTCGGTCAGCCGCGCGGGCCAGGCCAGCCAGGTGCAACGCGCCCAGGACGCGATCGAGCGCGTCACCGGCCTGACGCCCAAGTACTTCCGGTTTCCCGGGGGATGCTATGACCGTTGGGCGCTCGACACCGTGCACGCGGCCGGGCTCATCCCCGTGCAATGGAATGTGAACTCGATCGACGCCTTCAATACGTACCCGCAGCAGATCGCGGCGACGGTCCTGGCCGAGGTCAAGCCTGGATCGATCGTCGTGATGCACCTGATCCGAGGCAACGCCCCCGCCAGCGCTACGGCACTCCGAATCATCATCCCGGCGCTGCAGCATCGCGGTTATGAGTTCGTCACGGTCAGCGAGCTGCTGGCGGCCGGCCCCGCGATTCAGCCGACCGATCCCCGCGAGGTCGTCGAGGCGGCACCGACTCGGCCGCTGCCGGCGCCCGCGCCCCGCTGGTGCGGGTGGGTCACCGCAACCAGGGGTCGCGTCTATATCTGCCGCTAGCGCCCCCACCCTGCCCTCCCCCGCGAGGGGGGGAGGGGACAAGTAGCCTGAAGCGCATATGTTGCGGATCCTTGCCGCGCTCGATGCGTGGGATCGGCGGCTGTTCAACCGTCTGACCAGGCGCGAACGGGGTGTCGTCGACGCGGGCCTCAAGCGATTGAGCAACAGCGCTAACCGATCGGTCCTGTGGTTTGCGATCGCCGCCGCGATCGCGATTCTTGGGGGACGTCGGGGCCGGCGAGCCGCGCTCCGCGGCGTGATCTCGATCGCGATCACCTCGACCCTCGTGAACCTCCCGCTGAAGTACCTAGCCCGCCGCGACCGGCCACCGATGCGGCCCGGTGACCGACCGCTGCCGGTGAGCCTGCCTGGCAGCTTCTCCTTTCCGTCAGGCCATTCGGCATCCGCGTTCGCGTTTGCGACCGGGGTGGCCATCGAGGAACCCCGGCTGCTCGCGCCGATCCTGCCGCTCGCAGCCGGCGTCGCCTATTCCCGCGTCCACCTACGGGTCCACTATCCGCTCGATGTGCTCGCTGGCGTCACGATTGGAGCGGCGATGGGGCTCGCGAGTGAGCCGGTGGTCCGGGTCCTGCGCGAGTGGCGGGACTCGATAGTGCCGGTCCCTGAGGCGGAGCGCGCAAAAACCAACGAGGTAATCCTGGTAGCCAGTCCCCACGCTGGTCAAGGAGGAGAGCTCGAACGGGCCAGGAGAGCAATCAACGGCTCGGGCCTTCGCATCCGGGCAGAGCTCAGCATCGCCGACATCGCGAAACTGCCCGACTTGCTGGTGCGAAATGGCTCAAGCCCGCCGATCGTGGTGGCGGCCGGTGGTGACGGTACCGTTGGGTCAGTCGCGAATGCTGTGATCGGCACACCGGCAATGATGGCGATCGTTCCGCTCGGGACATCCAACGACTTCGCTCGCTCCCTCAATATCCCGCTTCGAGTGGAAAATGCAGTGCGCCTCATCTCCAACGGTCGCGTGTCGCGAGTCGACGCGGGACGCCTCAATCGAGACGGTCAGGCGCCGCGCCATTTCGTTCACGCCGCGGCGGCCGGCCTCAACGTGCAGTTCGCGAAGTTCGCGACTCGCGCCGATCTACGGCAGCGGCTCGGGAAACTGACCTACGCCATCGCGGCCGCTGTGGCCTTGAAGGAGCGACCGGTCTTCGGAGTCCGAGTCGAGTACGAAGGTCAGGCCGAGCGTTTAGAGCTCGTCCACCTCGCCGTTATCAATGCCCCGGTGTTCGGTGGCTTCCTCGACCTCAAAGTTCCGGGCATGGCCCCCAACGACGGTGCGCTTCACGTGATCATGGTTGAGCACCTGCCGATGCGCCGCTTGCTTCGCTCAGCGTTCTATCCCGCCTTGGGCGTGCATCGACGGATCCGCGGCTTTCGCACCATGCAGGTCTCGCGGCTCACCGTGTCGCCCACGGATCCAATGGACGTGACGCTTGACGGCGAGATCGCCGGCGGCGTCTCGGGGACCTTCGACGTCGTGCGCGGTGGGTTGCAGGTGATCACGCCCGCCTCCTTCAAGGATGACCGTCGATAACCGAACCCGATACATCACGTTTGCGCTGTGGGTGCTCGCCATCCTTGTGGGCCTCGCGCTGCTGACCGCGCTGCTCGGGATCGGCATCAGGGCGTGGGCTCCAGGTTTCGATCTCGACACGATGCAGGCGATCGCCAGCCATCGCGACGCAACCCTCACCACGATCGCTGGAATCGTGACCGATGCGGGATCGTTCGCGTTGCTGGCGCCACTCTCGATTGCCTTTCTGCTGCTACGCCGCTGGAAGCGGCCCTACGACGACATCGCGCTGCTGGTGATCGCGGCGGGCAGCGCCCTCCTGCCAATCGTCACCAAGGTGATCGTGGCGCGGCCGCGGCCGACGGTGGAGAACCTCAGTCACCTCACCTCGCTCAGCTTTCCATCGGAGCACACGACGCAGGCGGCGGCCGTCTATCTGACGATCGCGATCATGCTGTCGAAAGACTTGAACCGCGGCTGGCGGGAGCTGGCGATCGTGATCGCCCTCGTGATCGCGCTCGCAGTCGCGTGGTCCCGTGTCTATCTCGGCGTCCATTACCCCACCGACGTGGTCGCCGGCCTCCTCCTTGGGTGGGGGTGGGCATTGCTGGTCTTCCACTGGGCACGGCCGAAGCTCGCGAGCAACAAGTCGGTGACAATCGCAAACAGCGCTGCCACCAACTGACAACGATTGCCTACAGGGCAATGCCATCGGGCTGGACCAGCCGTTGTATCGGCAGCGGTCGGGGAGCAAATTCCGCGCAGTGCGCGCGAGGGTGAGGTGGCATCGACCCTATGGCTGGCGACAAATTCAATTGGCGCAAGGCGTTCGCGTCGGTATTGGGAGCGACCGTGCTCCTGGTCGGCGTCCCGGCACTCACGGTCAGCGCCGCGGGGGTCGATGACTTTCCTTATCGGGGGACAGTCAACAAGCTCGATCCCTGGGGATTCTACACGGGCTATTGCACGTCGTTCGTCGCGTTTCGGTTGAGCCAGGAGGGCGTGCGCTTGCACGGCGCGTCGCTGCAAGGACCGAATGGCAAGACGGCGTTCTTCGGCAACGGCGGATCGTGGGATGCCGCGGCGGCGTCGATCGGGTACGTCGTCGACACACATCCGAGCGTTGGTTCGGTGGCCGTCTGGCACGGTGGGGAGAACGGTGCCTGGTGGGGCGGCCACGTCGCCTACGTGATGGCGGTTGACGGCGCCGGGAACGCGACCGTTGAGGAGTACAACTGGTCGAACTACCTGCGCTACGGGCAACGGACGACGCGGGCGCCGCGATACATCCACTTCGTGGGTGCAGCGGTGGTCCGGCCGATCTCGCTTCCCGCGCCAGCCACACCGGCGCAACCCGCCGGCCATCCTTATCGGACGACCGATTTCGTTCGGCAGCGCTCCGGCCCGGGCACCGGGTTCCGCACCCTGGGCATTCTGCCCGCCGGCCAGCGCATCATGGTGGTCTGCCAGGTCCGGTCCGCGAGCAGGATCAACGGCACCGGGATCTGGGACCGATTGAGCAACGGGTCCTACGTGACCGACTATTACACGTCGACGCCGGCGTTCAACACCTTCAGCCCAGGGCTGTCGCGCTGCTAGATTCCTGCAGATAAGAGGGCCGCATCGCGCGGCCCCTCTTTTTTATTTCTCCAATTCGCCGCGCCGCAGCCGCTCGAGACGCTCGCGCGTTTTTGCGTCCAGCCGATCCTCGAGCCGGCGGGCGATATCGGAACGTGCCCGGCTATCTCCCATCTGCTGGTTCCGGCTGGACAGCACGGCGTCGACCTGGCTTTTGAGCGTCAGCGCCGACACGGTCTTGATCTGCCGTCCCAATGCAAAATCGCGCTGGAGTCCGTCCGACGTGGCGACCGTGAGCTCGTCGTTCGATTTAGCCTCGAACAGCAGCCGCTCGATCACGTGGTCGGCGCTGGTCTTTCGCCCGGAGTAGACGACCTGGACACCGTTCACCTCCTGCGTCGATGCCTCGGCGTCAGGACGGCGATGCGAGTCGAAGACGATCGTGACCTTCTGCCGGGTCATCGCCGCGTAGTCCGCCATGGTGGCGATCAGCAGCTCACGCGCATCCTGCAGATTCACGTCCTTGAGCGCCGAGAGCTCCGGCCACGCAAAGATGATGTTGTAACCGTCGACGATCAGCCGCTCCATGGTCCCACCCTAGCCTCCCCCGCACACCGGGGAAGGGATGCCCCTCATAAACCGAGCCGGGACGCCGAGCGAACCAGCTCGACCTTGGCCTTCAGCCCTAACTTGCTACAGACGTTGGCGACGTGGGTCTCGACCGTTCGCTCCCCAATGTGGAGTTGGACCCCGATCTCGCGCGCGGTGTACCCCTGCGCCGCCAGCACGGCGACCTCACGTTCCCGCTTGGTGAGCATCTCAATACCGGTTCGGCTCGTGACCTCCGCGCGCCGCGCAGGCGTCTGCCGGGAAAGCAACTCCGCGAGGCTGCCGGCATAAAGGCGGACCACCAGGCCGAGCACCACGTAGGCGGTCGCCTCGGAGACCGCCGTTGGGATGCTCACGGCGCCGAGCGCCGCCGTCAACACCAGCTGGCCTAGCGCCACGACGGCCACCGCCAGTGCCAGCCGGTCCGAGAGCAGCCAGGCCGCGGCCAGCAGCGGAATCAGGCCGAGCGCTGTCAGGGCCACCTGGACCGGCGTCACGAGATCCGCGACGAAGACCAGCAGGAGCACCGCGATGCAGCCGGCCGCGATCACGATCTCATCCGACCGCCCGGCCAGGGCAAACGGACCCGGCAGGATGCGAGCCAGGTTGCCACCGCGGCTGACGGGAATCGTTGGCACCAAACCCTCCGACGAAATCCTACGACGTTCGACCCGTACCGGGTCCGGAGGCGGTCTGGAGTACGGAATCTCGCGGACTCCGTACAAGAATCCGTACCGAGTACGGGTGGGGGTTTGGCAGCGAGGACCTAGCGTGGGCCGAAGAGAATGCAGCCGCCACCGGACGGCCACCACCCACCCGAAGCGATCTCAGGGAGCGAGCTTCGGCGGGACGTTTCAGTTTGGGGCTCTTACATGTGGGGCTACGCCGCCGTCGGCGCCGACATCTACACCGCCCTGGGCATCATCACGCTCGCCGCCCTCGGGCTCGCCCCACTCGCCTTCCTGGCGGCCGGGATCGTGTTCGCGCTGGTCGGCCTCTGCTACGCGGAGCTCGCGTCAGCCTATCCCCTCGCCGGCGGCGGCCAGTACTTCACGCTTCGCGGGCTCGGTGACCTCTCGGGATTGGTCGCCGGCGCCGCCCTGGTCCTCGACTACACGATCGACATCTCCCTGTTCACGGTGGTCGCCTTCGGCTACTTCAACTATTTCCTGCCCTGGATCACCTTCGGCCACCACATCACCGACTTCACGACGACCATCGGGCCGATCCACCTGGCGTGGCTGTGGCTGGTTGAGTCGCTGGTCGGCATTCTGGTGTTGATCTGGCTCAACGTCCGAGGGATCAAGGTCTCGACCAACTTCAACGAGATCATCGGGACCATCGCCATCGTGGCACAGACGGTCATCGTCCTGGCGGGGTTCGTCCTCGTCTGGAAGCCGGAGCTGGTCTCCCACGAGTTCCTGTTCGATCGCCCATCGTTGAGCCAGTTCGCGTTCGGCTCATCGCTGGCGATCATTGCGTTCGTCGGCCTCGAGACCATCTCGCAGGTTGCCCAGGAAACGCGGCGGCCGGCGACCATCATCCCGCGGACGTCGATTGGTCTCGTGATCTCTGTGCTGCTGTTCGCCATGGCCTTCTCGGTTCTGGCGGTCGGGCTGGTTCAGCCCACCGAGTTCCGCGGCCATGAAGGGGATCCCGTCGCCCTGATCGCCAGCAAGATCCCGATCATTGGCATTGTCGCTGCCCCACTGACGGCGGCGATCGGCGCCCTGATCGTGTTCATCTCGGCCAACTCGGGCGTGGTCAGTTCGTCGCGCTTGAGCTATTCGATGAGTCAGTTCGACTTGCTCCCGGCCTGGTTTTCACGCGTGAGCAAGCGGTTCGCGACCCCGGCGCGCGCCGTGGTCGTCTTCGGCGGCGTGGCACTGTTGCAAACGATCTTCGCCTTCTTTACGCCTGGCCCGCCGGGCAAGAGCGCAGCGATCGATGTCCTGGCCGATCTCTACGCTTTCGGCGCGACGACGGGTTACCTGCTGGTCTTCATCTCGCTCTTCGTGTTGCGCCTAAAGGACCCGTTCACGCCTCGTCCCTACAAGATGCCCCTCAATATCCGGATGACCTACAAGGGCAACCAGGTCTGGTTCCCCGTGCTGGGCCTGCTCGGATTCCTCGGCGTACTTTTCTTCCTCATCATGGTGATCCTGACCCACCAGTACGCGCGCATCGTCGGGCCCCTGTGGGTCATCGCCGCCGTCGTGCTGTTCATGCTCTACCGGCGTAAACGCGGTCTGCCGATGTTCAAGACACTTCCTCGCGACTGGGAGACCGCGACCAAGAAGGTCCTCCTGGAAGCGGAAGAATTCAAGTCGCTCGAGGAGTATGAGGCCGCCCTCAACGAACATCGCGCGCGAATGGCCGACCGGCGATGAGGGGTCGAGTTCTTGCCGTTGAAGGGGGCGTCTTGCTGATCCTCGGTGCCGCGTTCATCGTCACCGGTCGGTTCATGGGCGCGGCCATTGTGATCGGGCTGGCCTCGCTCGCCGCCGCATGCGCCTGGGCACTCTGGCCCGCCCAACGCTAGTCCTGTTTCGTTGACGTCTGAGCTACCAGGGCGGCCCCGCCTACGAGGATCGCCACCCATCCGGCGACTGCCGCTAACCCAAGGCCGCGTGCCGCGGTAAACAAGCCGAAGGCGCACACGAGGCTGAAGACCAGAACCCCGGGCCAGCGGCTGCGTGCCTTCCCTAGCGAGCAACGCCACGCAATCAGCCCGGCGGCAATCGCAAGCGCGAGTACGACGGCGAGGACGGTCGCTTCGATCACCAAGAGTGCCATCGCTAATGAATCGGACGAAGCCAGGAACGCACGTAACAGCGGTAAATCCTGGATGAGCCGTATGACGACGAACACGAGTAGCAGGAGCGCCGTTGCCGCACCGGTTACCGCGACCGTTCTGGGGCGATTCATGTTTGAACTGGCACGGTTCCACGTTGAACGACGGGCGCCGATCGGCAATCCTTTCAGGGTTAGCCGCGCTGGCGAAGGACTTCGTACAGCAGGACGGAGCCGGCGACGGCGGCGTTGAGCGAGCTAACCTTGCCAAGCATGGGCAGGCGAACGAGCCTGTCGGACTTCTTGCGCAGCAGGTCGTGCATCCCCTCGCCCTCGGCGCCGATGACGAGCACCAGCGGCCGCCGGTAGTCGAAGTCCGTGTAGAGCGTAGGGGCATCGCCGCTGAGGCCGACGATCCAGAAGCCGAGATCCTTCAGCGTGTCGGTCGCCTGCGCGAGGTTCGCGACGCGCGCGTAGCGGAGATGCTCAGCGGCGCCCGCTGATGCCTTCACGACCGACGGCGTGACCTCGGGCGAACGGTTGTGGGAGGTGATGATGCCCCCGACGCCGGTTGCCTCAGCGGTCCGGCTGATCGTGCCGAGGTTCTGCGGATCCTGCAGGCTGTCGAGCATCAGCAGCACGGCGTCGGGCCGATCCTCGAGCGCGGCGCGCGCCATCGGCTCCAGCTCCCAGTACTTGCGCGGTCCAACGTAGGCCACCACGCCCTGGTGGGCCTCCGAGTGGGCGATATCGTCGAGCTTGCGTCGATCCATCGCCTCGATCGTGATCTTGCGCCCAGCGGCCAGCTGGCGCAGTTCCTTCAGTCGCGGCTCCTCGCGTAGTCCCTCGGCGAGCAGCAACCGCTTCACCGGTCGGCCGGCGCGGAATGCCTCCAGGACGGGATTGCGGCCATAGATGATGTCGGGCGGGTTCGGCACAGCCAGGAGCTAATTCCCTCCCCCTCCAGGGGAGGGTGGGGGCACTCGCTTCCAGCGGGTGCCGTCCTTGGTGTCGTCCAGCTGGATGCCCATCCGGAGCAGCTGCTGCCGGATCTCGTCGGCGCGGACGAAGTCACGCCGGTCCCGGGCGGCCTGTCGCTCGGCGATCAGCCGCTCGACCTCGGCGTCGACCAGGCCCGGGAACTCGATCACGTCGAGGATGCGGTTCGCATGCTGCAGCATCGCCAGCGCACTGGCGCGCTCCTCCGGGGTCGCCTCCCCCGACTCGAGTCGCGTGTTGAAGGTTTTGATGAATTCGAAAAGATGGCCCACCGCCGCCGGCAGATTGAGGTCGTCGCTCAGCGCCTCGTCCCAGCGCTTGCGGACGTCGGGGGTGGGCTCACCCTGGGTAGGAATCGAACCGAGCCGCACCGCGAATTCGTCCAGGCGTTTGATGGCGCTGTCCGCCGCCTTCAGTAGCTCGGGAGAAAACGCCAGTGGGCTTCGGTAGTGCGCCCCGGTGAGCAGTGCGTAGCGAATCGCGCGGGGCTGATAGCCCTCCGCGACGAGGTCGCGGAGCGTCGTGAAATTCTTGAGGCGCTTCGACATCTTCTCGCCGACGGCGTCCTGCAGGTGCTGCGCGTGCAGCCAGTATCGGACGAAGGGCTTGCCGGTTGCCGCCTCGCTCTGGGCAATTTCGTTTTCGTGGTGCGGAAAGATGTTGTCGACGCCGCCCGTGTGAATGTCGAAGCTCTCGCCCAGGTACTTCATGCTCATGGCAGAGCATTCGATGTGCCAGCCTGGGCGTCCGATGCCGAGGGGTGTCTCCCACGACTGCTCACCCGGCTTGCGCGCTTTCCAGAGCACGAAGTCGCGCGGATCGTCCTTGCCGTATTCGTCGACATCGACCCGGGCCCCGGCCTTCAGCCCAGCATGATCAAGGTGCGCAAGCTCGCCGTACCGCGGAAAGGTGGCGATCCGAAAGTAGGTCGAGCCGTCGGTGACGTAGGTGTGACCTTTCTCGTTCAGCAGGTCGATCAGCGAGACCATTTCGAAGATGTGTTCGGTGGCCCGGGGGTAGTGCTCGGCCCGTTCGATGCGCAGCGTATCGAGGTCCTCGAAAAAGGCCTCGATGTACTTCTCGGTGAACTCATCGATCGTCTGGCCGTGCTCGGCTGCCTTTTTGATGATGCGATCCTCGACATCGGTCAAGTTCATCACCTGGGTGACTTTGTAGCCCTGCTGCAGCAAGACCCGTCGCAGCAGATCCTCGAAGAGGAAGGTCCGGAAGTTGCCGATGTGCGCATAGTCGTGAACAGTGGGGCCGCAGGTGTACATGCGGACGTGGCCGACGTCGATCGGCTTGAACTCTTCGACTTGCCCGCTCAGCGTGTTGTGGAGGCGCATCGCCATCACTGGACCTCGCGAAGTAGTACGACGGCCTGGGCGGCGAGAGCTTCGCCGTGACCGAGAGGGCCGATGTGGTCGGTCGTGGTCGCCTTCAGACCCACGGCGCCCGGGTCGATCGCGAGGACGCCGGCCAGATTGTTGCGGATAGCTTCACGGTACGGCGCGAGGCGAGGCACCTGCGCGAGCAGGGTCACGTCGACGTTCTCCACCGCCCATTTGGCGCGCCGGCAGTGGTCGGCCACCTCGCGCAACAGGTCGAGGCTGCGGGCGTCCTTGTACTTCGGATCGTCATCAGGAAAGAGCGTGCCGATGTCACCGATGCCGGCCGCGCCGCACAGCGCGTCGATCAACGCATGGCAGATGACGTCGGCATCGCTGTGGCCCTGGAGCCCCATGTCCCAGGGAAGCTCGACTCCTCCGAGCACCAGCTTGCGTCCGACGACCAGCCGGTGGAGGTCGAATCCGGATCCTACACGCACAAGGGGTCGGCCGCAAGCAAAGCGGCGACCATCAGCGCATCCTCATGGGTCGCCACCTTGATGTTGATATTGGAACCGGCGAAGACCTTGACGGGCTTCCCAAGTTTTTCGATCAGCTCGGCATCGTCCTCCACGACGATGCCGTTGCGCACCGCCTTCTCGTGCGCCTCGAGGAGCCAGTCATAGCGAAAGACCTGCGGCGTCTGCACCTGCATCAGGTCGGAGCGCTCTACCGTGCCATGGACGAAGCCGCTGCTGTCGACGTGCTTGTACGTGTGGTGAACGGGAACGGCGGCGGTCGCCGCGCCATGCTGGCGGGCCGCCTCGAGCCCGGCGTGGATCAGCTCATCGCTGACCAGCGGTCGGGCGCCATCATGCACGATGACAAAGTCGGGCGGATCGCTGCGCAGGCTCTCCAGGCCGATGCGAACCGAATCCTGCCGCCGCTCGCCGCCAAGCCGGATATCGATCGCCTTGCGCCAGCCGTCGCTCTCGAGCTCGCGCGTCACCTCGAGCAGGTTCCGCTGGGAAATCAACAGGGTGATGCCGGTGATCTCCGGACAACGGTCGAAGGCCTCGAGCGTTCGGCGGATCAGTGACCGGCCCCCAACCGGCCACAAGACCTTCGCACTGGATTCACCCTGATGAAGCCCGGCCCCGGCGGCCGGAATGATGGCCTGTACCTGCACAGTTCACCCCTTTTGTATTCGCGGATTGGTGGGTTGAAGTATAGGTGGGCGGCCTGGCGGAGCCTTAGCGCCGGGTCTTGAGTGCGATGACGGACAGGTATTCGGAATCAAGCGCGAGACGGCCGTCGGTCGCGACGTTCATGCTCCGCATCAGGCTGGCACCCTCAGCCCGTAGCTGCTCGTATCGGTCCGGCGGCAACATCGTCTTGAGCGCCATTAGCGGCGGGTTGGTGCGCTCCCAGAATGCGAATCCAAGGTCCACCGACGGAAACGCAAATCTGACGGTCCGCGTCTCCAGCCGTAACGACGACGCCCTGCCATCGAATCGGCGCCGAACCTCGGCTGGGTCGCCCCACTCGAACGGCGAGGGGAGCTGTGCGCTACCGGGCGGCGCCGGCGAGTATTTGAGCAACAGGTCGGTGAAGCTGCCCAGAAATCCCGGCTGCGAGTAGTTCGCCATCGCCACGATCCCGGACGGCTTGATCACGCGGAACAACTCGGCGGCGACACGCTCGGGCCGGGGCGCGAACATCGCACCAAAGACCGACGCCACGACGTCGTAGAAGTCATCGGGAAACGGAAGCTGCTCGGCGTCGGCCTCCTGCCAATCGATGTCGAAGCCTTCCGCCGCGGTGCGAGCACGACCGAGCTCGATCATCTTCGGGGTCAAGTCCGAAGCGATCACGTGCGCCCCACGCTGAGCGGCGGCAATCGCAAAGTTGCCATTGCCGGCCGCGACGTCGAGGACATCCATCCCCGGCCGGATGTCGGCGGCAATGGCCAGCGCCTCAGCATGCGGTTGCAAGTAGCGCGCCACGTCGCGATAGTCGCCGAGGCTCCACATCCACTTGCTCGCGTCTTTCAGCCGTTCAAATGGATCCATGCGTGACCTCCCCTTATGAGCGGCCCCGGTGTGAAAAGGCCGCGTTCGATGCGACTCCCTCTACCCAGAATGTCCAGCCTCGAATCCCGCCCGACCCTCTAGCATTTCGCGAGTGATCGAGCCGAATCTCTGGCGTCCCTCCGGGTCGGGGGCCTGGGCGAGCGCCACGACCCCGCTCATCCTGTTCATCGCGCTCGGACTGCCGGCGGGTGCCATCGGGGTGGCGTGGCCGCACATGCGGGCGTCGCTCGGTGCGCCGCTGGCGGGTCTCGGACTCCTGCTCGCGGCGTGGACCCTCGCTTACTTCCTGGCCAGCGCCAGCAGCGGGCCGAGCACCGCCAGGTTCGGGACCTCGGTGCTGCTGCTGGGCGGCTGCGTCCTAGCGGGCGTCGGCACGCTTGGGCTTGCCCTCTCGAGCCGCTGGTGGATGATCCCGCTTGCCGCGGTACCGCTCGGCACTGGTTCCGGATTCATCGACGCCGCGGTCAATGCCCACGTCTCGTTGAATCGCGGCGTTCGCTACATGGGTTGGCTGCATGCCGCGTGGGCAGTGGGCGCGGCGGTTGGTCCCCAGGCCATCGTGGTCTCGCTGGCCGCCACCGGCTCGTGGCGGGCGGCATTCGCGGCCATGGCGGCGGCATACCTTGCGATCGGCCTCGTGGTCGCCGCCCGGCGCCGCGATTGGGCCCATGCCGCGAGTTCTGAGGCACGACCGCCACCACCGAGTTCGAGCCCCGGGTCGCAGTATCGACGGGCGCTTTTCTTACTGGCGGGGCTCTTCCTGGTGGGTGCCGGCCTGGAAGCCACCGCCGGCGACTGGTCCTACACCCAGTTGACCGCGGGGCGTTCCGTGCCGTCTGACCTCGCGAGCTGGAGCGCCTCGCTGTTCTGGGCTGGTCTCGCCGGTGGACGGGCTGGGCTCGGACTGTTCGGCAATCGTGCGAGGCCGACCCGGCTCCTCGACGTCTCGGTCGGCGTGGCGATGCTGGCGTCGCTCGCCTTCTGGCTCGGGCCGCCGCTGCTCGCCGCCTTCTTGGCCTTGCCCGCGCTGGGCATCGCGGTCTCCCTGATCTTTCCGCTCCTGCTATCGCTCACGCCGGACCGCGTCGGGGGCGCCAGGACCCCTCACACCGTCGGCTATGGGCTGGCGGCGGGCAACGTTGGAGCCGGTGCAATCCCGGCACTGACCGGTCTCGTACTCCAGTCAGCCGGCGTTCTCGCACTCGGCCCGATTCTCGCCTTCCTGGCCGTCGTGATGGCGGCTCTTCACGCCGTCAGCCGGCTCCGCGGCCGAGAGCGGCGGCAATCTCTCTAGCGCGCACAAGGTCGTGGGGGGTCGTGATCTTGATGTTGTTCGGTTCGCCTTCGATCACGAGCACGTCGCCACCGGCCCATTCGATGACCGAGGCGGTATCGGTGCCGATGAACCCGTGACGGGCGGCGCGGTTATGCGCTTCGAGCAGCCAGGTCGCCTGGAAGACCTGGGGCGTCTGCACCGCCCACAGGTTTGTCGGGTAGCCGGCAATCCAGGCATCCTCGGTGAGGACCGTCATCGGCCCCACCCGGAGACCGGGGATGCAGCCGACGGAATCTCCCAATCCGGCCAGAAGGCGATCGACGAGTTGCTGGCTAGCGAACGGGCGTACCGCATCGTGGACCAGCACGGTGTCGATCCCGCCGGCGTCGATGTCGCCGGCGAGCGCCTGGATCCCGGCAAATTCGGAGCGATGACGGACGTTTCCGCCCGGCACAACCCGCTTGAGCTTTCGAAACCTCTTCTTCAATGCTTCGCACGTCGTGATCTCGAGGGCGCGAGCCACCAGCACAACCTCTTTCACCTTTAACGTCGACTCGAAGAGCGCGAGCGATCGCTCGAGAATCGAGCGGCCCTCGACCTCGAGGAAGACCTTGTTCTTTCCCGCCTGCATGCGAGCGCCTTCGCCACCCGCGACGATGACGGCCGCCGCGCTCATTCCGGGATCAGCACGCGGACCCGCAGGCCCGCCGCCCGGCATAGTTCGATCAGGTTGCTGATATCCGAACCGGTCCCGACGCGGTCGAGCGCCTGTATCAGGGCCTGGCGTTGGAAGGCCCATGGTCCGCGGGCGTCGACCAGCGTGTCCCTTGGAATCGTCCGGCGCACCAGCCCGTCGACCACCTCTTTGCAAGTATCGGTGACGGGTACAGCGACGACCGTGACTTTGGCCCCCACCCTACGCTCCCCCTTAGGGGGAGGGTCATTGCCTCTCGTGTCGCTATAGATCACGATCCATCCTGCGGCTGGCACGTCCCGAACGGCTTCGCGAAGCCGAGCGACCAGCGCCTGGCCAGGCTCAACGGTTAAGACGACGTCAGCGTCCGGTGCCGCCGCCGCCCTGGATCCTCCGCAAGGGTTTGGGCCGTCCGATGCTCGACTCGCTGGCGGGCGTCGCGAAAATCATCCGGCCGGCGGCGGTCTGCAGCACCGAGGTCACGATGACGCCAATGGTCTGGTTCATGTAGCGCCGGCCATTCTCGACCACGATCATGGTGCCGTCGTCGAGGTAGGCGACGCCCTGGTTCTGCTCCTTGCCTTCCTTGATCACCAGCACGTTCATCTCTTCACCCGGAATGACGACCGGTTTCAGGGCATTGGCGAGGTTGTTGAGATTGAGGATGCGCACCCCCTCGAGCTGTGCCACGCGGTTGAGGTTGTAGTCGTTGGTCATGATCGCCGCCTTTCGCCTGTTGGCGAGCTTGATCAGCTTCATGTCGACCTCGGCGACCTCGGGGACGTCTTCGTCGATGAACTCGATGTCGACCAACGGCTCCTTCTGCAGCAAATTGAGCACCTCCAGCCCGCGGCGGCCGCGATTGCGCCGCAGCGCGTCACTGGAGTCGGCGATGTACTGGAGCTCGGCGAGCACGAAGTGCGGGACCAGGATCTTCTCGTGCAGGAAGCCGGTTTGGGCGATGTCCATGATGCGGCCGTCGATGATAACGCTGGTGTCGAGCAAGACGCCCGTATCCAGCGCGTGGGTTTCGATCAAGCCGCTGGCTCGGCCGGGGCCGAGGACAAGGGCCATCATCTCGTGGCGCCGGTTCAGCCCGAGGGTCACGCCCCAGTAGGCGAAGACCAGGGCCACGATCAAGGAGATCACGAAGCCCAGGTACCACGGCAGCTTGGCCAGGAAGAGGCCGACCAGCGCCGCCAGCAGCAGCCCGACCAGGAGTCCGACGGTCGCCGCTACCAGGTCTGGCAGCGGCGTCACATTTAGCTTATTTTCGAGCCAGAAGAACGGCTTGGTCGTAACGTACGGCAGCCCAAAGAAGCCGAAGAGTGCACCCGCCAACGCTGTCAGCAGTAAGACGACCGCTCTCAGCGTGTAACCCGAAATGGGGGCTTCGCGGATTATGAATGAGGCGTACTCGACGCCCGCTATAAGTCCAAGCAAGAGGCCCAGGAGCCGGAAGACGCGTTCCACGCGCATTGCGATCACCTCCTTTTTCGGGGATGGGATATACAAGCTCGCGGAGTCGTGCAAACAGGCGCGCCATCGTGCCCTAATTAAAGCATGAAAATCGCGGCCCAACGGGGGGTTGGGCCACTCCGTCCAACCCCGCTGGAATTGAGCTGCTGGTTTGCCGCCTGGTTCATGGCGATGGCACTTGCGACCTCCCCCGCCGCACCCGCCGGATCTCCCGCCCCGCCGGTACGGACGATCGGGGTCCCGCAGTCGCCCGATCTGCTGGCCTACCGGCAGCACTGCATCGATCGGGTCCTGGCCAGCGACCTCGGGATGACCGAGAAGTTTGTCGTGCGCAAGATCAACCAGCAGTGCTCCACGCGGCGGCGGATCGTGACCCCACCGGCGCTGCTTACCTGCGGCGGTCTATTCGTGGGTCAGTTGACGCCGATCGCCAGGCGAGTCACCGGCTGCGTCGGCAGTTAGCCGAAACAGATATCGATCGCCGCCGAGATCGTTTCGACGCGGTGAATCGTCATCGCTTTGAGATCAGGATCGCGTAGCTCGACGGCGGCGGGCATGATCGCCCGCTTGAACCCGAGACGATGCGCCTCGAGAATGCGGCGCTCCAGCTGACTCACGCGTCGCACCTCGCCACTGAGGCCGAGCTCGCCGATCGCGACCAGGTCGGCGCCGGCGGGCCGGTTGCGTTTGTTGGACGCGATTGCCAGCGCTACCGCGAGGTCCGAGGCCGGCTCGCCCAATCGCACGCCGCCTGCCGCATTGACGAAGACATCGTCCTGTCCGAGGTCGAGTTTGGCCCGACGCTCCAACACCGCGACCAGCATGTGCAGCCGGTTGAGGTCGATGCCATTGACCGACCGGCGGGGTGCCCCGAAGCGGCTCGGCGTGGTCAGACTCTGGAGCTCCACCAATAGCGGGCGGCTGCCTTCCAGCGCGACGTGCACGACGTTGCCGACCTCGCTGAGCGAGCGGTCCTGCAGGAATGCGCGGCTGGGGTCGCTGACTTCATGCATCCCGTTGTCGCGCATTTCGAAGACACCGATCTCATCGGTGGAACCGAAGCGATTCTTCTGGCTCCGCAGGATGCGGAAGCTGTGGTGGCGCTCGCCTTCGAGGTAGAGGACGGTGTCCACGATGTGCTCTAGCACGCGCGGCCCAGCGATGGCGCCTTCTTTGTTCACATGGCCGACCAGGAAGATCGGAATGTGGCTGCTCTTGGCGAGCAGCATGAGGCGTCCGGCGCATTCGCGCACCTGGCTCACGCTCCCGGGCGCCGAGGTGACACCGCCAAGGAAGACGGTCTGGATCGAGTCGATGACGGCCATCATCGGCCGGGCCTTTTCGAGATGCTCGATGATGCCATCGAGGTCGTTTTCGGCCAGCACAAGCAAGCGGTCGCCCTCGACTCCCAACCGCTGCGCGCGCAGCTTCAGCTGCTGAACCGATTCCTCGCCCGATACATACAAAACGGGTCCGTAGGTGCTGGCCACCTCGCTGGCCAGCTGCAGCAGCAGCGTCGACTTGCCGATCCCCGGGTCTCCTCCCACGAGCACCAGGGAGCCGGGCACGATGCCGCCACCCAGCACCTGGTTGAACTCGCGCATCGCCAGGCGGAGCCGATTGGCCTGGGCAAAGCGGACCTCGGACAGCGGCATCGGCTGCGCCGTCGAGACGCTGACGCGGCGTGCTCCACTCGCGTGCGTGGCGGGCTCCGCGCGGACCTGCTCCTCGACGTAGGTGTTCCAATTGCCGCACTCCGGGCAGCGCCCCACCCACTTCGAAGACTGGTTGCCGCACTCCTGGCAGGCGAAGATCGTGCGCGGGCCTTTGAGGGTCTTCACGTCCGGCAGTAACTATAGGGTCGACTTGCGACAGGTGCCTGTCGCGTTACCAAATCTCCCTCCCCCGCGTGCGAGGGAGGGGGCGGATTTAGCGGAGCACGCGCAGCAGGACGGGCGCCTGGCTAGCCGCGATGAGCAACGCGCCGATGGCCGTAACCACACCGAGGATCATGGCGTACGGCAGACCAAGCAGGTGGACCGAAATGGCTGAGGTTGCCGCTCCAGCGAGTGCGCCGCCAAGGATTGTTGCTGGGACCCAGGCCCAGGCGATGTTGCCGGATGAGCTTCGCAGTACGACTGCCTGTGCCGCACCAACGACACACCCGGCGGCTGCCAAGGCCGCCGCGCCACTGATAACCGCCGTGGTCAGCGTTACGCTGGTTTCGCCCAGACGAACGAACAGGCCAATCACGCTGGGGATCACAACGATCGTGGCAACCAGCCTGGCCGAAACCGTCGCGGGGACCCACCAGTAGACCTCGAGGCGGTAACGCTTGAGTAGGTACCACTGTGCCCCGGCAGCGATCACGGCCTCGAGAACAGTGGCGACGTATCGAAGAGCGTGGAAGAGTGAAGGCGAGACCCCGATGGCAAGCCGCCGAAGCTGCCAAGCGGCAAGGGCTCCGATGACCGCCCCGATGACCGTGACGACGATCCACAGGGCCCAGGCCATCAGCTGGCTGGTCCCGCGAACCTCGACCACCGGCGCGTGCATCGATTGCTCAGGCGTGGCCATCGCGGCCATGGTAACCGGCTTCCACGCCCCATTTGGTCACGGCACCGTAACGAGCAATAGAGAAGAGAGGCCGGCACGGCCAGCCTCTCGGTCACGAGATCGACGTTCGCCTAGCCCGTCGCCAGAGCGTTCGCCTCCGCCAGAATCGCCTGGGCCTGACGGATCAGGGCCTTGGCGCCCGGCTCGTCCAGCGTTTGGCCATCGAAGCTCGCCGCGTCGAGAATATTGGAGATCTGGAGGGCAACGGCGTCGCGACGGTTGGTCAGCGCGGACAGCTGGTCATCGAAGGCGACGTACTGACCATCTACCGATTCGGTCCCGGTTTGCATGGCTCGTGTGGCTCCGGCAACGGCCGACAACCCGAATGCACCGACCGGGGCATCGAGCTGCTTGTAGACCTGGGCGAGCTGGGTCAGCGTTTGCTCGTGGCCACGAAGCTTCGGCGCGATAGCATTCTGGTCCAGGATTTCGAAGAGCACGCGGCCATCGTGCCGGTAGTCATCACGCAGCCCGGCCAGGGCAAGCGTGGTTGGGCGCGTGTCGGTATGGTCGGACCACACGTTGGGGTCGATGCCGAGGTTCCTCACGCCCGGGCCGACCAGCCCGAGCCAGGTGGTCGTGATCTGCGGCTGGATGTCGCCGTGGTGCCAGGTTTCGATCGCCTGACACTGGATCACGGTGTCCGCCGGTGTTCCGCAATCGAGACCGCCCGCGACACCTTCATAGTCGGGCTTGTTGAACTGAGTGAAGGTAGGCGTCCGCAAAGGATCGGAGGTCACCATGTGCAGCGCGCGAAGGGCGGCGCGGTCCGCCATGAAGTCGATCAGCCGCTCGCTATTGCCGGTGAGCGGGTTGGTGACGACGAGGTTACCCATGGCGCGCTCCATCTGTCGGGTTTTCGGATCGTTCGGGCCAGGGTTGCCGTCGAGATAGTAGTCGGGCGCCGAATCGCCCTTGAGGCCGAAGCCGGTCGTGATCCCCTGCTGCTGGAGCAGCGTGTCGAGCGCGACCTCGACGCTGCCGAGCCTGGTGGGATCGTAGGTGCACGTCACGACCACGCCGTTGCAGCCAGGATTGCTCGGGCCGAGGCCGACGAACTGATCGCTCTCGTCCGCGGTCACAACGAACAGCGTGTTCGACTTATTGATGCCGTCGGCGGCCAGTCGCGCGAAGAACTTGCCGAAGGCTTCGTCGTAGCTGCGAAGGTTCTGCTCGTATACGGGGTCACCCGGACCGAGGCCTGTATCCGCCTTCTCATGGACGGCCGAGATGTAGGCAGTGGTGATTGGCACGCCATGCTCTTGCATAGCGGCGATGTACGACAGGGAGACGGCGGCGGAGGTGCCGTTGAAGCCGGGGAAGCCCGGATACAGCGTCCCGTCGGAAGCCGCGTTCGCGATGACATTGCCGTCGAGGTCACGCATGGGCAGACTCGTACTGATCTGCGGCGCGACGTACTTGTGCCCGAAGAGGCCGTTGAAGCCGGTGTAGCCACCTGGTTCGGCGGGCAGGCTGTCGGTCACACCACGATTAGTCGACGCGCAGAGGGCGGCGCCCTTCGCGCAGTGGATCGCGACGCCGATGAAGTCAGCGGTCGTCTTGGCCTGCCCGTTGTCACTCAGGTCGGCCGCCTCGGTCGCTTCTGGTGAGCTGGCACCGTAGACGGTGGCGACGTTGGCGACCCGTTCCAGCTCGATGTTGGCGGTGCCGACGGCCCCGAAATTGCAACCTGCCCGCGTGTAGGGCACCCACGGCGCGGGCGGATTGTTGCCCTGGGCGTCGACGAGGTTGAACTTGTTCTCGGCGGTGCCGTCAAACGCCTGGGCTAGATCGGTCCAGTACGCGAACGTCAATGCGGTATGCGCCGTCCCGTCGGGCCCATAGAAGAGGAAGGTGTTGCTCACCGGCTGCCCGTGCCGATCGGGATAGACGCCCGTTAGGGTGGTCAGGATGTCGGTGCCGGTATGCGAGATCACCGGCGTGTGGTGATTGGTGAGCACCGTGCCGTTGCCGACCAGGAAGTTGTAGAGGTTGGGCATCTGCTCGATGTCCGAGGGCACGTTGGGGTTGTCGCGGCGGAAGTGGACATTGTCGAACTGGATCTGTACGATGTGCTTGATCGCCCCGCCGGCCGAATTGAGCTGGCAGCCGCCGGCGGCAGCCTTCGCAGCCTGTGCCGGGATTGCCGCCGTTGCGATGGCGAGCGAGGCGGCCGGAAGCATCGCCGCGACAAGGAAGCGCGTAACTCGCGTGGAAAGGCGAGATGGCGATGAACTCATGAGCTGACCTCCTTGAACCAATCGAGAGGCCGGCGATTTGCCGGCCTCTCACTTTCGCGTTGGCTAGTTTCCCGCCAGAGCGTGCGCCTGGTCGAGCAGCGATTCGGCCTGGGCGATCCAGTCCTTCGCCTGCTGTTCGTTCAGCGCCTGGTCATCGAAGGCCGCTCCGTTCAGGGCGGCCTTGATCTGACCGGCTAGCGTATCGCGCTGTGCCGTCAGCCCGCTAATCGACGCCTCGATGGAAGCATACGTGCTGTCGTCAGTCGCGCTTCCGCTCTTCACCGCGGTCGTCGAGGCTTTGAGAAGGTCGAGGCCGAATTGCCCAAACGACGCATTCAGCTGCTCGTAGATACCGCCGAGCCGGAGCAGCGTTTCCCGGTGCGCGCGCAGGGTCTGGACCACCGCCTGGTCGGTCAGGACCTCGATCAGCACGCGCCCGTCGTTGCTGTAATCGTCCTTGAGCCCGGCCAGCTCGAGGATTGTGGGCCGGACGTTCGTGTGGTCGGTCCACGTCGAGTCTGTGCCGAGACTCTTGACACCCGGGCCAACGAGCCCCAGCCAATTGTTGGCGATCTCGGGTTGGATGTCCCCGTGGTTCCAGGCAAACCCGGGATTAATACACTCGGCTGCCTTGTGGTCCTTGTCCGGGCAGTTCGAGTTCGACGTCGTCATGAAGAAGTCGGGGTTGCCGAACAAGGTGAAGGTGGGCGTTCGCTGCGGATCCCTGTTGACCATGTGCAGCGCCTTCTCGCCAATCGGATCGACCAGCGCCACCGCCACCGGCGTAGGCGTCGATGCGCTGACGTAAGGATCAATCGCCGTGGCCGCTCCAACATCGCGCTCAAACTTGCGAACGGCGGCGTCGGTTCGACCCGGCTGGCCATTGACGTAGATAGTCGGCGAGGAATCGAAGTGAATCTGATGTCCAGGCTCGCCCGCGGGCACGACCGAGTCCAGGTTGAGTGTGACTTCACCAATCTGGTTGGCTGGGCAACTCTGACCGGCGCTCACGTTGCAGAACGTATGGCTGTACGCGAGTGAACCGTCAGCCTGCGGCGTTCCGGTGCCACCGGCGAAATGGTCGCCTTCGTCAGCGGTGACCGCAAAGAGGGTGTTGGCCTTCGTAATCCCGTCGGCCGCGAGCCGGTCAAAGAATTTCGCGAAGGCGTCGTCGTAGGCGGCCAGCTGAGCCTTGTAGTCGGCCTCGCCGGGACCGGAGGCCCGGAACAATGTGTGATTGTCGTGCGCGTCTGAGATGTAAGCGTAGGTGACCGGAACGCCGGCCTCCTGCATCTGGGCGACGTAGCCAAGCGTGTTTTTAGCAAGCGCGCCATCGAAGCCGGGGAAGCCCGGCTGGCCGAACGGATCAGTGACTGGGTTGCCATTCATATCCTTAACCGCGGCACTGCCGTTGTTGATCGCCGGGTTCACGTACTTGGCTCCGAACAAGCCGAGGTGACCACCGTAGCCGCCCGGCTCGTCGGGCAGCTTGTCGAGCCGCGAATTCGCCACGTTTGTTGTGTTCGAAGTGCAGATTCCGCCTCCGGTTGCACAGTGGATGGCGATGCCGACGAAGTCAGTCTGGGCTTTCGTTCTGGCCGCCGTGCCAAAAGGAGCCATTGATGAGGCAACGGCCTCATTCCACTCGGGAGATCCCGCTCCGAACACCTGCGTCATGTCCCCAGACGGCCCAAACCCAGTGTTCTCCAGCTCGATGTTCGCGGTCGATACTCCTCCGAAATCACAACCTGCACGCGTAAAGGGAACCCAGGGCGCGGGGGTGTTCTTCTGGTTATCGGTAACCATGTTCGGTAGGCGATCCCGCGCCGGCCCAGGCGGTGTTCCGGGCGGTGACCCGGGGGGAGGCGGAGGATTGTCGTCAACCAGATCGGTCCAGTACTTGAACGATGTGCTGAACGCAGGGTTGCCTGCTGTTGGCTTGTCGAAGAAAAAGTAGCTGTTCGATACTGTCTGACCCTGCCTGTCGGGATAGAGGCCGGTCAGGCTCGACAGGATGCCACCGGCGGTATGCGAGATAAGGATCGTATGGTCGTTCGTGAGCAGTGTCCCGTTGGAGGTTAGGAAATTGAGCAGATGCGGCATCTGCTCAAGATCGGAGGCAACATTGGCACGGTCACGCAGGAAATGCGTGTTGTCGAAGACGAGGTAAATGACGTGCTTGACCGGGCCCGAGAGCTGACACCCGGTGGTCGCGGCGATTTTACTGGCCGACGCGGTGACCGCCGTAATACCGGCGACGCTGGCCGGTAGCAGCGCCAGGGCCAGCAGACGGGCCATCGAACGTGCGAGCGATGGGCGAAGATTCATGACTCCTCCTTCCCTGATTGCGATCCCCTAAAGACTCTGCTGGCCTCATGGAATGCTTTGGCCAAAGCCAAATGAACGTTCGGTTAAATCACGACGTCAATCGCCCTGTATTGTGGCAGAGAAATGCGGATAGGTCTAGACACCGCGCAACATCAACTCCTCTGGCCGGAGTTGGTCGAACGGGTCCAATTCGCGGAGTAGGCTGGATTCGACGGCGCATGGGTATTCGACCACTTCAAACCGCTTTACGGCCATCCGAGCGGACCCTGCCAGGAGGCGTGGACCCTTCTGGCCAGCCTGGCCGCGGTCACTTTCTCGGATCAGCCTCGGCGCCCTGGTGACCGCAAGACGATGTCGAAGCGCATCATGGCGCGGATCTGGTCAGAAGCGAACTATTGCTGAATTCGCTGCCGGCCGCTGTAGACGTTCAGACTGCGGCCCCGGAGGAAGCCGATCAGCGTCTGGTTGGACGCCTGGGCCAGGTCGCGGGCGAGGCTCGAGGGGGCAGACACCGCCACCAGGATGGGAATGCGGGCTTGGAGGGACTTCTGGACGATCTCGAATGAGGTACGCCCGCTGACCATCAGGATGTGGCGATCGAGCGGCAGGAGGCCGCGACCGGCGGCGTAGCCGATGACCTTGTCGACCGCGTTGTGCCGGCCGATGTCCTCGCGGACGGCGACGGGCTCCCCCTCCAGCGTGAAGAGGCCGGCCGCGTGCAGGCCGCCGGTGCGGGCGAAGATCGCCTGTTCCGCTCGCAGCCGTGCGTCGAGCCCATAGATCACCTCGGGATCGATCGCGAGATCGTCATCCGGAAGGGGCGGCGCCGCCTCGTGGATCGCCTCGATGCTGCTGACCCCGCATAGCCCGCAACTCGAGGCGGACAGGAAATTGCGTTGCCAGCGCTGGTCGACGCCGGGTGCCGATGGCGATAGCGCGACGTCGATCACGTTCTCGAGGTCCGCGTGCTCGCCGTTCGGTACCACCGTGAGGGCGGTCACGTCGTCCGCCGAGCGAATGATCCCTTCGCCGAAGAGGAAGCCAAGCGCGAGGTCGCGGTCGTGGCCGGGCGTCCGCATCATCAGCGTCAGCGGTTGGCCCGCGATTCGGATTTCGAGCGGCTCCTCGGCGGCGAGCTGGTCGTCGACGCGGGCGCCGGCATCGCCACCATAGCGAAGCACCCGCGCGCGGTGGGAGCTGCGGTCCTGCACGAAATGATCCTAGCGAACGTTCTCCCAGCGGAAGGGAATCGTGCCTCCGCTGAACGGAACACGCAGGCCCGGGCGCACCAGGTAGGGCTCGACGCCGCTGTAGAGAGGAATCAACCGGTTCTGCGCCAGCGCCAGCCCCTCGGCCTGCTGGTACGCCTTGATGGCGTCGTCCCAGGTCAGCGCCGCGCGACCCTGATCGAGCGCTTGCTCCACACCACTGTCGAAAAGCCGCAGGTTGTTGAACTGCGAGCTCGCTCGCAGCACGTTCTCGAGGAAATCGGACGGGTAGGGCACGTCGGCGCTCCAGGTATCGATGAACAACGGCAGCTTGTCCAGCGCGGCTTGATTGAAGAAGTCGCCGGTTGGATGGAGGACGATGGTCCGGCCGGTCGCGGCGCTCAGCTGGTCCTGCAAGTCGGTCGCCACTCGCCCCACCGTCGCGTTGGTCGAAAAGTAGAGGTCGATCTTCGGCCCAAATCCCGCCTGGTCGAGCGCGCTACGCGCGGCGGCTGGATCGTAGGCCGGCAACGGCCGGTCGAGATGGCCGGGCACCCCCGTTGGAAGCAGATCGGTGGCCGGCGCTGCCAGCATCGACCCGAAGAGCGCGAGGTCGGTCACGCGCGACCGATCGATCGCCTGCGCGATCGCCAGTCGGTCGGTTGGGCCGTAGCCGCTGCCCGCCACCGTGTTGAAGCCGAGCCAGGTGGTGCGCGGGGTCGCGACCTTGTGCAGCTCGGCCGCCCGCTTTGGATCGCGCGCATAGGCGAGCAGCTGCGGACCGGAGAAGCCGTGCGCGATGTCGACCCCGCCGCTGGCAAATCGGTCCAGGCGTTTGGCGTTGTCGGGCTCGACCTCGACATCGACCTTGCGCACGGAGGGCTTCGGTCCCCAGTAGTTGTCGAACGCCGAGAGGTGGAGCGCTCGGCCGCAGTCCCAATGGTCGAGCCGGTATGGACCGGCGCCGGAGGTCGGTTGCTTAGGGTCGGTCAGCCAGTAAGGCGGCAGCGCGAGCAGGGTGAGCAGCTCGCTATCGGCCCGCGGAAGGTGCAGTCTGAGGGTGGCGCTATCGACCACCTCGACGCCGGTCAGCGGTTCCCCGGGGTAGCGAGCCCCCAGCGCCGCAAAGAAGATGGTGTTCGGACTGGCGGTTGCCGGATCGAGCGCCCGGGTCCAGGCGGTGAGCGCGTCCCGTGCCTGGACGGTGGCGCCCGATTGATAGTGGGCCGGCCGAAGGTGGAAGGTGTAGGTCCGGCCGGCGTCCGTGATCTCCCAGCGCTGGGCCAGGGCGGGCACCGGTCGCTGGTTGAGGTCGAGGGCCGTCAGCCCCTCGAAAATCTCGCTGCCGATCTGAAGTGAGGTCGGGTCATCGATCAGGGCCGGATCGAGGGTTTGGGCATCTTCCGCCTCGATCAGTTGGAGATGAGTCGCACCCGCCGGCGAGGCGGAGGGCGATGGCTTGGGTGTGGCGGAGGTGCAGGAGCTCGCCAGCAGCGTCAGCGCCAGCCCTGCCGCCGAGGCGGCGCGGACGACCGTGTTCATCGAGGTCGCGGATTCTTCCGCGTGTCGGAGTTCATCGAGGTTGCGGATTCTTCCGCGTGTAAGAGTTCATCGAGGTCGCGGATTCTTCCGCGTGTAAGAGTTCATCGAGGTCGCGGATTCTTCCGCGTGTAAGAGTTCATCGAGGTCGCGGATTCTTCCGAGGGTAAGAGTTCATAGAGGTCGCGGATTCTTCCGAGGGTAAGAGTTCATAGAGGTCGCGGATTCTTCCGCGTGTCGGATACTAGCAAGGTGGCTTCTCGCCGCCTGGCGCTGCTGATGAGCGCGCTCGTGATGGCAACGTCGGTCGTGTTGGCGTCCGGCGTCAGCGCCGCCGGCGCGGCGACGCTAGTATCGGGTACCGTCCTCCCAAACAATCCGCCGATGGATGGGATCGTCCGACTCGACCTGCAGGTGCGCAACGACACGTCAACCGCGTGGAGCGCCACCGACCTCGTCCACCTCACCTGGAAGAGCACCGACGGCAAGACGACGACCGAGGATTCGCATCAACTCGGGCAGCCGGCCGCACCGGGAGCGACCGTGCCGCTGACACTGGTCACCCTGGCGCCGGCCGCGGTTGGGGATTTCTCGCTTGCGACCGAGTTGCAGACGAACGGCGTCAAGCTCGCCATCGGCGTTCCGACCTCGTTTCATCTGAGCGGCTTTCTTTTCAAAGGTCGCGGTAACGGTCACGGCCTCGGCATGAGCCAATGGGGCGCGCGCGGCCGCGCCGCCGCGGGGCAGGACTACCAGACGATCTTGTCGACCTATTACACCGGAACGCGGATCGATACGCGCGACACCTCCGGTCTGGTGCGGATTGCGCTTACCGACGACCCCATCGACCTGGCCCGGCCCTGGCCACGGCTCTTCGGTCCACTGGCGTTCGTCGCCGGGCCCCTGACGGTCGACGGCCTGCCGCAGCTTCAGGCCGCCGCGGGTTCGTCACTCGGCTTTGATGCCAACGGAGTCGGCCAGCCGACCGCCTTCGTCATCAGCGCCGACGGGTCGCGCGGAGCGCCAGTTGTGATCGCCGGCACGTTGACGATTCACACCACCAGCCCGGCCGGTCTTCGCACCAACATCATGCAGGTCATGGGCGGCGACTTCCGGACAGGCGCCGAGCAGCGGCGCTATGCGGGGCTGCTGCAGATCATTCCCAAGGGCGGCGCGACGGTGCTTCCCGTCAACGTGCTCCCGATGGAGGACTACCTCAAGGGCGTCGTGCCGGCCGAGATGCCAGCCTACTGGGGCGTCGAGGCGCTCAAGGCGCAGGCGATCGCCGGACGCACCTATGCGATCGGCCGCGCAGGTCGCGGCGGCGACTTCGACCTGCGGGCCAGCGAGGCCGACCAGGCGTATAGCGGGCTCACCGACCAGCGCGCCGAGTCCAATGCCGCGGTGGACGAGACACGCGGCCAGGTACTGACCTACCAGGGCCAGCTGATCACCGCCTTCTACATGGCCTCCGACGGGGGGCACACGGTCAGCAGCGAGTACCGGTTCGTTCAATGGGACCACGGAGCAAAGCTGCGCTCGCACCTCGGTTACCTGACCGGCATCAGCGACCCCTTCGACCGCGCGCCGTCGTGGCAGGTCGGCCCTTTCTCCGCCGATGGCGCGGCCGTTTTATTGAAGGACAACGGCTTGAACCTCGGTGACCGTCTGCTGGCGATCGACGTGCTGGCGAACGAGCCATCCGGACGGGTAGTCGGCGTACGACTGCGTGGCAGCAGTAAGACGGTCGAGGTCAGCGGGCCAACGCTCCGCTTCTATTTCGGTTTTCCCGACACGCTGGTCGAGATCATCGGCGGAGGCTAGGCGGCCCGGGGCTGGTCTGCCGGAGGTTGCTGCTGCATCAGCTTGCGCTGCTTGCGCAACTGGTTGGTCGCCAGGATCGCCTCGCCCAGCACCACGAGGATGACCAGTCGAATGTAGGAGAAGTGGCCAAGGAACATGATAGCCAGGGTGTCGAGGAAATAGAGGAGGCCACCGACAATCGCGGCCGGGAAGGAGCCGGCTCTAACAAAGAAGGCGATCACCAGGAAGGCGGCCCCCTCGGCCGCCCCGTACCAATTGAAGACACCCTGTAGGGGCGTGAGGTCCGCCAGTTCAGCGACTGCGCCCAAACCGAGGTTGAACCCGCCGAAGACGGCGTAGATCCAAAAGGCGCGGCGCACGCCTTTCCATGCCTTGTCGAGGTCAGTCTTTCGAATCGCGCCGGGACTGGTCGCCCAGCTCGCGGCCGACGAGGCCAACTCCGGGGCGGCTGCAGCATCCTTCGGAGCCGTCCAGACCGGCTGGGCGGGCGCCATGGCGCCATACGTGGCGCACACCTCGCAAGCCTTGCTCCCGAGCGGGATGGCAGCGCCGCAGCGCTTGCAGACAGCCATGCGCGTATATCGGTCCAGACCACTCGAACTGCTGTGACGATCGTGCTACGAAACCGGCGCCGACCGTTGCTGGGCGCGGGGGCGGAGCACAGTGGGGTGAGATGACTCAGAAGCTGAGGTGGCGCACGGCCCACATCACCGCCACCGTTCTGGGCGCCGCGTTGCTGGGGCTGACCGCGCGGCACGCCTTTGACATCAACGGTCCCGACCTTCGCACCACGGTGTTGGCCACCTCGAGCATGGCGGCGATCATGGTCGGACTCATCCTGCTGGCTCGATTTCTCAGCAGCCGCCAGCAGCCGACCCTCTACCTCACGCTGGGCTTCCTCGGCTCGGGGTTGCTCCTTGGTGTCCACACGATCTTCTCGTCTGCCTTGCTCCGTAACACAGCTCCGTGGACCGCCACGCTGCTCGAGGCGAGTGACGTCATGAGCGACGGCCTGATTTCTCTCTCGTTCCTGGCCGGTTGGGCGACGTGGCGCTGGCAGAAGCCGCTCGACAGGCGCGTTCCGCCGATCGCCCGGCTCTGCCTTGTCGTCGCCGGCATCTTGCTGCTGGGGATTGGCGCCCTCGTAAGCGCGGCCCACCCAGCGTTCTCCAAGACGGCCGACCTCGCCTGGGTGGGCTTTTTTGTAACCGGCATGATCGGCCTCGGACTCAAGAATTCGAGGCGACCCGACACGCTCGAGCGCTGGGTCATCCTGGCGGGCATCTTTCTCATCTACGGGCAGGTGTTCGCTGGCATTCTTGGCGACGGAGCAGGAGTCGGCGAGGTCGGCGCCGCCGAGCTGATGACGTTCACCGGATACTTCGCCGCCTTCGTCGGCAGCGTGATCAGCACCTACGAGCTCTTCGAACGGGCCGAGCGCGCGACGCAGGTCGCCCGCGGTCGCAATGAGGAGCTGCAGCGAGAGGTGGTGGCACGAAAACAGGCGGAGGAGGAATCGCGGCAGCTGGCGCTGATCGATCCGCTCACTAGTATCTACAACCGGCGCGGCTTCACAGCGCTGGCGGCGCACGTGCGCGAGATTGCTCGCCGGCAGCGACGGCCGGTCCACGTTTTGCTGATCGACCTCGATCGGTTCAAGCGGATCAACGACACATTCGGGCACGCGGTGGGGGACAAGGCCCTGGTCGAGTTCGGTCAGATCCTGACCGCCACGTTTCGAAAGTCCGACGTGGTCGCCCGAACTGGCGGGGACGAGTTTTGCGTCCTGCTGGCGGAGCCGGACGAAGGGATCCAGACGGCCCTGGCCCGCCTGCGGCAGAACGTCGATAACAGAAACGACGCAGGGACCCGGTCGTATCGACTGGAGTTCAGCGTCGGGCTCGCCCGGGCGATGCCGGACGACGACGTCTCCATTCACGCCCTGGTCGAGATGGCCGACGAAGCGATGTACGAGGAGAAGCGGCTCCGCGAAGGAGCCGCTTAAAACCTAATTGGGTCTAGCCGCCCTGGATGGCGTTCTTCGACTGTTCGGTGTCGGCGATGATCCAGGCCTCAGACGTTTTGCCCTGATCATTGATGTGGAAGATGTAGACGACTTGATCCTGGTACGTCTTGCCGTCCCGTTTGGCCGAGGTATTGACCAGCGCGACCACGTGGCTGTCGTTGGCAACGATGTCGTGGATGTCGAGCTTGATATCCTGGAACTGCTGCGGATACCTGGCAATGGCGCCGAGCGCGGCCTCTTTGCCCTTGAAATCGCCACCGAAGACGCTGCCGCGAGCGTGCCAGACGAAGTCGTCGGTCCAGTGCTCCGTCAGGCCCTTCATATCGCCCCGCTTGAAGGCGTCGAACGCGTCGCGAACCATCTGTATCTTCTGATCGAGGCTGACCTTTGTGCCGGCGTCTGCCATTTCGCCCTCCTTGAGCCCCTTTGGGCTCGACCCGGCTCGCGCCGGGATGACCACTGCTCGCGCTCGACTATAGACCTCGCCGCCGCGGCGGACAAAAAGAAAACCGCCGGGGCGGTCCCCGGCGGTTCTTGTATCAGCTTGCCTTAGCTTTCGCCCTTGCCCTTGCCGGCGACAGGTTCCTTCGGCGGCTTCTCGGGTTTCTCGGGCTTGTCAGGCTTCTCCGCCTTGGCCTCGCGCGGCTTGGCGATGATCGGCGTCAGCTTGATCTGGCCGTCGGCCATCTCCACCAGAACCGAGTCACCCGCGCCGAACTTGGTGGTTAGCAGCGTCTCCGACAGCGGATCCTCGATCAGTCGCTGGATCACGCGCCGCAGCGGACGGGCGCCATAGATTCTGTCGTAGCCCTCCTTGGCCAGGTAGTCCTTGGCCTCGGAGGTGACGTCGAGCTTCATCTCGTGCTCCTCGAGCCGCTGTGCCACCTTGAAGATCAGCAGGTCGACGATCTGCCGCATCTCCGGCGCTGTGAGGGCCTTGAACACGACCACGGCATCGACCCGGTTCAAGAACTCGGGCCGGAAGGTCTTCTTCAGCTCGTCCATGATCTTCTCGCGCATCTTGCCGTGCTCTTTCTCTTCCTGGCTGGTGCTCGGCATCGAAGGCTGGAAGCCCATCGAGGTCGTCGCCTGCTGAAGATTGCTCACGCCGATGTTCGAGGTCATGATCACGATCGTGTTGGCGAAGTTGACCTGCTTACCCTTGGCGTCGGCCAGCCGGCCGTCTTCCAGGATCTGGAGCAGCATGTTGAAGACTTCGGGGTGCGCCTTCTCGATCTCGTCGAAGAGCACCACGCTGTACGGCCGGCGGCGGATCGCTTCCGTCAGCTGCCCGCCCTCGTCATAGCCCACGTAGCCGGGCGGCGAGCCGACCAGCCGAGCCGTCGAATGACGCTCCATGAACTCCGACATGTCGAGGCGGATGATCGCCTCCTCGTTGTCGAAGAGGAATCGGGCCAGCTGGCGAGCCAGCTCCGTCTTCCCCACCCCGGTCGGTCCGAGGAAGATGAACGAGCCGATCGGGCGCTTCGAGTCCTTGAGTCCTGCCCGTGCGCGGCGGACGGCTTGCGAGATGACCTTGACGGCTTCGTCCTGGCCGATCAAACGGGCATGAATGTCGTCCTCCATGCGGAGCAGGCGGGTCGACTCCTCCTCGACGAGGCGGGAGACCGGCACACCGGTCCAGGCGCTGACGATCTCAGCGATGTGCTCCTCGTTGACCTCGGGCACGGTCGCGCCCAGCTTGTCGCGCCACTCCATCTCTTCCTTGACGTACTTGTCCTTGAGCTTCTTTTCCTTGTCGCGGAAGGAGGCAGCGGTCTCGTAGTCCTGGTTGGCGATCGCCTCTTCCTTCTTGATCTGGAGTTCGCGGATCTCTTTCTGCATCGTCTTCAGATCAGGAGGTGTCGTGGTGAGCTTCATGCGCACCCGGGCGGACGCTTCGTCCATCAGGTCGATCGCCTTGTCGGGCAGCGAGCGGTCGGACACGTAGCGGACCGACAGCTCGGCCGCGGCCTTGATCGCCTTGTCGGTGACGGTCACCCGGTGGTGCTTCTCGTAAAGGCTCTTGACCCCGTGCAGGATGGAGATGGTCTCGATCAGCGACGGCTCGTCGACGAAGACCGGCTGGAAGCGGCGCTCCAGTGCGGCGTCCTTCTCGATGTACTTGCGGTACTCGTTGAGCGTGGTGGCGCCGATGCATTGGATCTCACCGCGGGCCAGCGCCGGCTTCAGGATGTTGGCCGCGTCGATCGCGCCTTCGGCGGCGCCCGCGCCGACCAGCGTGTGGAGCTCGTCGATAAAGAGGACGACCTCACGGCTGGAGCGGATCTCGTCGAGGATCTTCTTCAAGCGCTCCTCGAACTCGCCGCGGTACTTGGTGCCCGCGACCAATGCCCCCATGTCGAGCGTCAGCACACGTTTGCCGCGCAGTGACTCCGGGATGTTGCCGAGCACGATCTGCTGGGCCAGACCCTCAGCAATCGCGGTTTTGCCGACGCCCGGCTCGCCGATCAACGCGGGATTGTTCTTCGTGCGGCGCGAGAGGATCTGCACCACGCGCTCGATTTCAGTCTCACGACCGATGACGGGATCGAGCGTGTTCTTGGCAGCAAGGTCGGTCAGGTCACGGCAGAACTGGTCGAGCAGCGGCGTCTTGGACGGCTTCTTGGTGGTCGCCGCCTCTTCGTCGAGCCCGCTCTCGTGGAGCAG
>Ga0207684_10000659_pt1 | contig 40898 bp, 39 predicted proteins | sample KBSK5501metaG_FD_184342 | JGI IMG/M metagenome (GOLD analysis project Ga0207684, IMG submission 184342) | Corn, switchgrass and miscanthus rhizosphere microbial communities from Kellogg Biological Station, Michigan, USA - KBS K5-50-1 metaG... | ecosystem: Host-associated > Plants > Roots >... | reverse complement strand
GCTACGAGCCGTACGCCTTCGCGCTCAGTCACGAGCTGCTGATGGAGCTCCCGCCGTGGATGCCGCTCAAGGCGCGGCAGGACAACTGGGAGACAACAGCCTGGGAAGGCGCCGCTCCGGGCGAATCCCTCCGCTAACTTCGTTCGGCCCAAACGACAATACCTTCGGTGGTCGTGACTCCCGACATAGTCGAATCCACGCGCAGCTTCGAGCGATGGCTCCGAGGCCACATCCATTTGCGCCAGCACGAGCTCGACTACAAGCACGAGATGATGGCCGCCGACACGTTCAGCTTCCTTCGCGCGACCTTCTATAGGTGGGCGGAGCAGGCGCCCCAGGCGCTACCGGAGCTGGCGGAGGGCGTGCGGGTGCTGGCGGTCGGCGACCTTCACGTGGAGAACTACGGCACGTGGCGAGATGCGGAAGGACGGCTGGTGTGGGGCGTGAACGACTTCGATGAGGCGTATCGGATGCCGTTCACGTTCGACCTCGTCCGCCTGGCCACGAGCGCAGGCCTGGCGGCGGCGGAAGGCCACCTCAACATCGACCTGAAGCAGGCGTGCGCGGCCATCATCGCGGGATACACAGGCGCGCTGCGCGCCGGCGGCCGGCCCATGGTCCTCGCCGAGCAGGACCGCTGGCTCCGGAAGATGGCATCGGGCAGGCTACGCGACCCGGTGGCCTTCTGGGCGCGCATGCAGGCGCTGCCCACCGCTCGCGGCTGGCTCCCGCCGAACCTCAAGCCTTTGCTGGCGCGACGGCTGCCGGCGGGAGAGAACAATGTCCGGTACGTGCGCCGCCGATCAGGTCTCGGCAGCCTCGGGCGGGAGCGGCTGGTAGCGATCGCCGACTGGCACAGCTCGGCCGTCGCCCATGAAGCGAAGGCCCTGGCGCCTTCGGCATGGGAATGGGCGCACAAGGACCACGCCACGGGCCGGATCCACTATCTCGACCTGGCCGCGTCGGCGGTGCGCTGCCCCGACCCTCTCACCGAGGTCCGCGAAGGCTGGCTCGTCCGCCGCCTGTCGCCGGACTGCAGCCGCATCGAGCTCGATTCCTTGCCGGTGCAGCGCGACGAAGGCAGGCTCTTGAGGGCGATGGGTTGGGAGGCAGGCAACATCCATCTCGGCACGCGCGGAGCCGGCAAGGCCATCCTCGCCGATATGAAGCGCCGCAAGTCGGCGTGGCTGCGCGAGGCGGCGACGATGATGGGCAGGCTGGTGCGCGATGACTGGAAGGAGTGGAGGGCGTCGCGCGGCTAGAGGACTTTAGATAGAAAGGCTTTCGTCCGCTCGTGCTTGGGGTTGGACAGAACGTCGCGAGGCGTGCCGGCCTCGACGATGACCCCGCCGTCCATGAAGACCAGGCTGTCGCCGACCTCGCGCGCAAAGCCCATCTCGTGCGTGACCACGACCATCGTCATGCCGTCCTTGGCGAGTCCACGCATCACATCGAGGACCTCGCCGACGAGCTCGGGATCGAGCGCCGACGTCGGCTCGTCGAACAGCATCAGCTTCGGCTCCATGGCCAGCGCGCGTGCGATCGCCACGCGTTGCTGCTGCCCGCCGGAGAGCTGATTGGGATAGCAGTCGACCTTGTCGGAGAGGCCGACGCGCTCGAGCAGCTTGCGAGCGCGGGCTTCGGCCTTGGTGCGGCTTTCTTTCTTGACGAGGAGCGGCGCTTCCATGATGTTGTCCAGCGCCGTCAAGTGCGGGAAGAGGTTGAAACGCTGGAACACCATTCCGATCTCCGAGCGCTTCTTGCAAACCTCGGAATCGGGAAGCTCGTAAAGCTTGTTGCCGCGCTGGCGGTAGCCGACCAGCTCGCCGTCCACAGAGAGCCGGCCCGCGTCGATCTTCTCCAGGTGATTGATGCAGCGAAGGAAGGTGCTCTTGCCCGAGCCCGACGGCCCGATCATGCACATCACCTCTTTGGGGGACACCTCCAGGTCGATGCCCCGCAGGACCTCGAGCCGGCCGAAGCTCTTGTGCACGGCCTCCGCCTTGACCATCGGCACGCCGCCCATCTCAGTGCGCCCTGGGCAGCGACACCGGCGCCTCGACCGCCGGCAGCGGAACACGACCGGTGAAGAGGATCTTCTTGAACCTCTGCCATGGCGTTGGAGGCAGCTCACGCTGGGAGCCTCTTGCGTAGTACCGCTCGACGTAGTACTGCCCGACGGTCAGGATCGACGTCATCGCGAGGTACCAGATGCTGGCCACGATCGCCAGCTCGACCACGGCGAAATTGGCGCTGGAGACCTGCTCAGATCGCGTGAACAGCTCAGGCACGGCGGCCACGAACGCCAGCGAAGAAGTCTTCAGCATCGAGATGGTCTCGTTGCCGGTGGGCGGAATGATCACCCGCATCGCCTGCGGAAGGATGATGTGCCGCATCACCTGCAGCCGGGTCATGCCGAGGGCCTGGGCGGCCTCGGTCTGGCCGTGCTCGACCGAGATGATGCCGGCGCGGACGATCTCGGCCATGTAGGCGGCTTCGTTCAAGCCGAGGCCGAGGGTGGCCGCGAGGAATGGGTTGATCAGCTGGTTGGTGCCTGCCTGCAAGTTGAGCGGGGTGCCTGGGATGCCGATTCCGATGTGGGGAAGAACGATGTTCAGGTTGTACCAGAAGAAGATCTGTACGAGCACGGGCGTGCCCCGGAAGAACCAGATGTAGAGCCAGCTCACCCACGACACGACCGGGTTCGGTGAAAGCCGCATGACGGCCATCACGACTCCGAGCGCCACCCCGATCAACATCGCGAGCACTGTGAGCTCGAGCGTGACGACGATCCCCTCCCTGATCAGTCGCCCAAACAGATAGGTCCAGACGACAACCCAGTCCAGGTTTGGGGCGGTGACGATCGTGTAGACGATGTCGGCCGCGATGACGAGCACTACTGCACCGGACAGCCATCGCCACGGATGGCGTACTGGTATCGCCTTGATCGCCTCCGGCCGCTGCCCGGTTTGTGATCCCGGGACAGACGGACCGGAGACGGTCTCGGTCACTTAAGGAATCGTGTCGCGGTCAGTAGGAAGGCACGCACGTGGGTCCGATGGCGTCGTTCTTGTTGAGCGCGACGTCCGAGCTTGCGATGGCTCCGTCGGTGACGTTCCAGTTCTTGAGGATGTTGCTGTAGTAGCCGTTGTTGTCGATCAGGTACTTGACAGCGTCCATGATCGGCTTCTCCAACGGGCTGCCCTTGACAATGGCGATGCCGTACGGCGCCACGCTGCAGGGCTTGCCCCCGATCTTGAACTTGCCATTCGACTGCTTGACCTGGTAGTCCGCGACAGGCTGGTCGAGCCAGCCGAAGTCGGCCCGGCCCGAGAGCAACGCAGAGTTGGCGTCGGTCTGGGTCTGGAAGCTGAGGACCTTGATGTCTTGCTTGCCCGCGTCCTTGCAGTTGTTCTTGTCACCGGCGATCACGGTGCCACCAACCTGCTGGCCCATGTAGCCCCAGGCGTCGCTCTCCTCGGTCGTGCCCGCCTCCACGGCGACGCTGTGGCCGCACATGTCGGCGGCGCTGTTGATGGTCGGGCCGCCGACTTTGACCATCCAGGCTTCACCGGCCTTGTAGTAGGTGACGAAGTCGATGCCGCTGTCCTCACGCGCTTGGGTGGGGCTCCAGCTCGAAATGCTGAATGAGTAGCGCGGCTTGTCGCCGCCCGCGACCTCGCTCGGTGTGCTGGCTTTGAGCTGGGCGATGATGTCGTCGAAGGTGACGTTGTTGAACGTGCAGACGAGGCCCATCACCTTGCAGATCGCGTTGCCGAGGTCGATGTCCCAGCCGGAGATCGCGCCGGTGTTGGGGTCGACGAACTCGTTGGGCGCGTAGGTCGCGTCGGTGGCGATCTGAAGCGGCGCGAGGGCCTTGATCGCGTCGGGCACCTCCGCGGCGATGCTGGCTACCTTGCTCGGCCCGCCCGAGGTTGTCGTGGTGCTCGACCCGCCGCAACCAGCCAGTACGGTGGCTGCTACGAGCCCCAGTACCGAAATACGCGCGTTCATCACTACCTCCCCTTCGCCGCGTTGGTTTGAATGAGCCGGATTGTAATTCGCCGCAATTTCGCGCGCTTACGGGCCCCTTATGCGGCGCGTCTTATCATCGTGGCGATGAACCGTAGCCGGGTCCCGCTCGCGGCGCTGGCGCTGGGCTTGCTCGGGTCTCAGGCGGGGCACCTGCTCGTCTACCAGCTTCGGTTTGGAGCGGCTGCCCAGCAATTCCAGAGCACTGGCGCCCACGGCTACTTCCCCCTGGTGGCCAAGACGGCGCTCGGGACCGTTGCCGCGGCCTTCGTCGCCGGCCTGGTGCTTGTCGGCCTCGCCCGTATCCTCAGCGGGCGTCGCGTACGCTCCGACTCCGAGCCGTCCTACGTGAGCGTGCTCGCGATTCTCTTCAGCCTCCAGCTGGCGACCTTCGCCGTCCAGGAGATCACCGAAGCCCTCGTCGCGGGCTCGAGCGTCATGTCGGCCTCCGACCTGCTGCTGTGGGGCACGCTGGGCCAGCTCCCAGTCGCGGTGGTCGCCGCATCCGCGCTGCGATCGCTGAGCGTACGCGTCGAATCCGCCGTCGGGCTGATCAGAGATGTCGCACGCGCTGTCTTGTCGATTGCCCCGACACCGGAGCCGGCGGCGATACCCGTCTACGCGGCGCCGGACATGGCGCTGCTGATTTCGTGTCTGGCCGGCTCATCCCTGGCCAAGCGCGGACCGCCGTCCTCCTTGCGCATCAGCTCGTAACTGAATCGCGGCGCGCATGCGCGCGCCCCAGTAAGGAGGAATTACTCGTGAACCGATATCGCATACCCGTCGTCGTCGTCGTCGTCGCCGTCTTCGTGATCGTCGGCGGAATCCTGATCTTCACCAACCAGAACGCCGGCGGCAAGAATGTCACGTTCAACGTGACCGTGACCAAGGCCTCATCGATGTCACCCGACACTCTGCCAGCCCATCACAACGACAACATCACCATCAACCTCATTAGCGACACCGACGGCGAGGTGCATCTGCACGGGTACAACATCCACTTCGACACCAAGGCGGGTCAGACCGCCTCCCACACTTTCAAGGCCGTGAACACCGGTGACTTCGAGATCGAGTGGGAGTCCACCAGCACCCATCTCGGACATCTCGTGGTGTCGTGATGGTCCTCACATCGATCTTTTTGCACGGGTTCGGCCAGCGCTACGACCTGCCTGCGTCGCTCGCTCTGTACCTGTTCGCGGCCGGCGGCGTCGTGGTCATCTCGTTCGTGCTGGTCGTCCTGTTCGCGGGCGACCAGGTCGGGGCGAAGGCGATCACTTACCCTCGTCGGGCCGTACCCTTCCTTCTGCGCATCGCCCAAACGCCGTGGCCACGCGTCATCGGTGGGGTGGTCGGCGTCCTGGGCCTCGCCGGCATCATCGTCTCCGGGCTCTTCGGCTCCAGCAGGGCTGAGCTCAATCCCGCCGAGTACCTGACGTGGATCTACTTCTGGGCTGGGACGGTGATCCTCTCAGGCCTCGTCGGGAACCTCTGGTACCTGCTCAACCCGTGGGCCGCGATCTACGACGCATTTGCCTCCCCACACAGTGGGGAGCTCGGGCCGAAGGCCCGGGTGGGGAAACTCAAGCTGCCCAACATTGGAATCTGGCCAGCCGTCGCCGCGTACTTCGTGTTCGCATGCCTCGAGCTCACCAGCGGCATGGCCAACCGGCCCTGGATCGTGGCGATCGCGGCGGCCGCTTACACCGCCGTGACTCTCGCCGGCATGATCTGGTTCGGGCGCGACGAGTGGCTCGACCACTGCGAGGCGTTCACCGTGTTGTTCGGGATCGTCGGAAGGTTCAGCCCGGTCGAAGCCGAGCGGGACGGACGGGGCCGCATCACGGCGGTCTATGTCCGGCCGTGGGGTGTGGGCCTCCTCCAGCCGAGCCCGAGCGGGTGGGATCGCGTGATCTTCGTGATCCTCATGCTGAGCACGCTCGCCTTCGACGGCATCGAGGCCACGCCGGCGTGGCAGAACTTCAACATCACACTCGAGCCGATATGGCTGCCGATGGGCGCATGGGGCTTCTTCGCCGTCAAGACGACGGGTTTGGTTCTGCTGACCGGAGCGTTCTTGCTGATCTTCATCGCGTTCATGGAGCTGGTCATCTACTTCGGCAACCGCCGGCTCGACCTGAAGGCGACCGTCACCGCATTCGCCCTGACGCTCGTGCCCATCGCCCTCGTCTACAACGCCGCGCACAACTACAGCTACGTGATGGTGCAGTCGCAGGGATTGATACCGCTGCTCAACGACCCGCTGGCGAAGGGATGGCACCTCCTTCCGGCGCTCGCGGGCTACAAGCCCAGCTTCGCGCTGGCCCAGGCTTCGACCGTTTGGTTTGCCCAGATCGTGTTGATCGTGGTCGGCCACGTCATCGCCGTCTACCTGTCGCACCTCAAGGCGGGAGAGAAGTTCCGCACAGCGCAGCGGGCGCTGCTAAGCCAGTACCCGATGCTGCTTCTGATGGTCATGTACACGATGACCAGCCTGTGGATCCTCGCCCAGCCGATTACGGCAGGAGGGTGATCACCTAGGCTCAACGGGTGAGCTGGCCGCTGGATCCCACCGTCTATGTAGGGCTTGCCGCCCTCTTCCTCGGACATGCATGGCTGGCCCGACGCGTGGACGACGCGGAGCCCAAGCACACGTTGTACTTCGGCCTCGGCTTGCTCACTCTGTGGGTCGCGCTCGAGACGCCGATCGACACCATCAGCGACCACTATCTCGACAGCGTCCACATGCTGCAGCACGTCCTGCTGGGTTTTGTCGCGCCGCCGCTGATACTTCGCGGCCTATCGCCGAAGATGGCCGGCCAGGTGGCCCGCCTCCCTTTCGTCAGGGCGGTCACCGAGCCGGTCCCCGCCCAAATCGTCGCCGCTGTCGTCATGATCGGCTGGCACCTGCCCGTGCTCTATGACGCGACCCTCCACTCGGAATCTCTGCACGTCGTCGAGCACCTCACGTTCATCGCCGCCGGGCTGGTGCTCTACTGGCCGATCCTGGAAGCGACTTCGGCGCAGGCGCGGTGGCAGCTCTCGCCGGCCCTCAAGCTCCTCTACATGCTCGCCGCGACGCTGCCCCAGGACGGTGTCGCGCTGGTCCTGCTTTTTTCGCGCGTGCCGTTTTATGAGTTCTACGTCCACGTGCCAAGGCTCGTCGGCTCGCTGACTCCGATCATCGACCAGACCCTCGCGGGGGCGGTGCTGATGGTCCTCGGCAAAGCGACACTTGCCGTCGCGGCCCTGTCCGTGTTTTTCCGCTGGTTCGGAAGCGAGCACGCGGACGATCGGACGCGCGTGAGGTGGGGCCTATGGTAGGCCGAGCGTCGCCGCCCTCTGAGCCAGGTGCCGCTTGCGGAACCACGCCCACGTTTGCTTGAGGCCCGAGCTGATAGATACCTTCGCCTTCCACTGCAAGTACCTCTGGGCGCGGGTCGGGTCGAGGCAGGCGCGCCGTACTTCGAACTCGCGGGCGGGTAGGAACTCGCTCTTCGGGTGGCGGCCCGACTCCTCGAGCAGTCTTTTGACGATGGCGTTGACGCTGACCTCGCGCCCGGTGCCGATGTTCACCTCGCCGGACAGGCGGCCGAACACCGCGGCCACGTTCGCCGCGGCCACGTCCGTCACGTAGACGAAATCGCGGGTCTGGCCGCCGTCGCCATAGATGCGCGGTCCGGCGCGCTCCAGGAGACGGTGGCACGTAATGGCGATGACGCCCGACTCGCCGGTGCCGTCCTGGCGAGGGCCGAAGACGTTGCCGTAGCGAAGCGCGAGCGTCGAGATGCCATGGCGCAGCCCCAGCGCCACCACGTAGACCTCTTCCGAGCGCTTGGCGGCGCCGTAGGCGGAAAGCGGCGCCGGCCTGTAGATCTCGCGAGCCGGGAGCTTGGCTCCCTCGCCGTAAATCGTTCCGCCAGATGATGCGATGACGATCCGTCCCGCGCCGGCTTTGATGGCGGAGTCGAACAGGCCGACCGAGCTTGCGAGGCTCATCTTCACGTACTCACCCGGGTCGCTCGCGGCCCGCTGGACGCCGCCCTTGTCCGCGAGGTGGAGGACGACGTCGGGCTTGAATGCGGCAAGGGCTTTGGCGGCGGCTTCTGAGCCGCAATCCGCCGACACCACCTCGACCTCTGGTGGCAGCGGCTCACCGCAGGGATGGCTGTGGTCGTCGATGACGAGCACCTTCGCCTTCGAATCGACCAGCATCTCGACCGTATAAGTGCCGATGAAGCCCGCCCCACCGGTGACGGCCACCCGCACGCTGCTCTCCCTCTCGATGACGCGACAGCTTAACTTCTTCCCCCCGGGGTCGAGCTAGACTTCGACCTCGTGCCGCCTCGTGAGCTTCCGAGCCGAGCCCTGTATGAAGGCCGCGACCGCGCCGGCGCCCGATCCTTCCTCCACGCGATCGGGCTGACCGCTGAGGACATCAAGAACCCGTTCGTCGGCGTCTCCAACTGCTGGCTTGAAACCATGCCTTGCAACTTCGGGCTCCGCGAGCTGGCGGTCCCTGTCAAGGCCGGCATCCGCGCTGCGGGCGCGAACCCGATGGAGTTCAACACGATCGCCATCTCCGACGGCATAACGATGGGCAGCGAAGGCATGAAGACCTCGCTGGTGAGCCGCGAGGTGATTGCCGACTCGATCGAGCTCGTTGGCCGCGGCCACCAGTTCGACGCGATGTGCGCGATATGCGCGTGCGACAAGACGATCCCGGCGTCTGCCATCGGCCTGATCCGACTCGACCGCCCCGCCATCCTTCTTTATGGCGGCTCGATCATGCCCGGGCGGTTCCGTGGGCGGGATGTCGCAGTCGGCGAGGTGTACGAGGCGATCGGCGCCGTCGCCGCCGGCAAGATGAGCGACGCCGACCTGGCTGAGATGGAGCTGGTCGCATGCCCGGGTCCGGGTGCGTGCGGGGGCCAATACACAGCGAACACCATGTCGATGCTGATGGAGGTGATCGGGCTCTCGCCTTTCGGATTCAACTCCATCCCCGCGATGGATCCTGACAAGAAGCGTGCGGCCGAGGTTGCGGGCCGTCTGGTCATGCAGGTGCTCGATCAGGACCTTCGGCCGTCACGCATCCTCACCCGGCGCGCCTTCGACAACGCGATCGCGGCCGTGGCCGCCAGCGGGGGTTCCACCAACGCGGTGCTGCACCTCCTTGCGATGGCCCGCGAAGTGGGCGTGGAGCTCCACATCGACGACATCGATCGCATCAGCAGGCGAACGCCACTCCTGTGCGACCTCAAGCCGGGCGGCCGGTTCGCCGCCGTCGAGCTCCATCGCGCGGGCGGCATCGGCGTGTTGACCAAGCGCTTGATCGAAGGTGGGTTCGTGGACGGCGATGCGCTCACTGTCACGGGCAAGACGCTGGGCGAGGAGTGCGAGTCGGTCAAAGAGACGGCGGGACAGGAGGTGGTGGCGCCGCTTTCACGACCTCTGCGCAACGAAGGCGGGCTCGTGGTGCTGCGCGGGTCATTGGCCCCGGACGGATCGGTGGTCAAGGTCACCCAGCACACGCCCACCACGCATCGCGGTCCCGCTCGCATCTTCAACCGCGAAGAGGATGCTTTCGCAGCCGTCACTGGCGGCAAGATCAAGCCCGGCGACACCGTCGTGATCCGCTACGAAGGTCCGCGCGGCGGCCCGGGCATGCGGGAGATGCTGCAGGTCACCGCGGCCATCGTCGGCGAGGGCCTGGGGGAGACCGTCGCCATGGTCACCGACGGCCGCTTCTCAGGCGCCACGCAGGGATTGATGATCGGCCACGTCGCGCCGGAGGCCGCGGTCGGCGGGCCGATTGCTGCGATTGAGGACGGCGACATCATCGATATCGATGTCGAGAGCCGGCGCCTCGCGGTCGAGGGCGTGGATGTCGCGGCCCGGCTGAAGAAGTGGTCTCCGCCGGAGCCCAACTACCGCAAGGGCGTCCTGGCGCGCTACGCGCTGCTGGTCGGGTCGGCGTCGGAAGGGGCGATCCTCAAGCCTTAATAATTCACCTCCCCACCATGTGCGGAGGTCGGGCTCCGCTTGCGGAGCCCGGGTGGGGAGAACCACTCACCACTAGGTTTCAAGCACAGCCTGCCCGATGCCCGTCCTCCCGTAGGAATTGCCGTTGTAGAGCATGCGGCGCCGCGACGCGATGTCTCCAACCCACGGGTAACAGACCATCTCGGAGTCCCAGCCTTCCGGTGAGACATCGATCCCCGCCTCGTCATCCATGCGCTTCCACTCCAGCCCGTCGTCCGACTCCGCGTACCCGATCCGGTAGCTCCGCCCGCGGTGCGAGTACCACATGCGATAGACGTGGCCGTCTTTGATGACGTGGGGCCGGGCGATCGCGTGCTCGCCAGGCCGGCTGTAGTCGATACACGCGACGCCGGTCGGCTTCCATTCGATGCCATCACCTGACTCGGCATACGAGATGCGGTAGTTGGGCTCTGGGCGCTCCCCGCCGGCCCAACCCGTCCCGGACACGTACCACATGCGCCACACCCGGGCTTCGACCAGGATCGAGGGCGAGGCGGTCAGGTAAGGGTCGAATCGATTCCGCCCGAGCACTGGCGATGGCGATGCCTTTTCGAACCGCTTACCGCCGTCGGTGCTGACCGCGCAGCCGATGAAGAAGAGGAATGGGACCTCCGCGTCGCGGCTCCAACCTGAGTAATAGAGGTACTCGCGGCCGCCCTCTGAGACCAGGCACCCTCCTGTGACCCCGCTGTCGTCGAACGCTCCGCGCGGACCGATGCGGACCACCGGCTCGGGCTCGAACTCGGGCTTGACCGAGGCATCGTCGAGATCGACGTGCGCCCGACCGATCTGTGCGCGATTGTCCTCGTCGCGAGCGGAGAAGTAGATCCGCGCCTTGCTCCCGGTGATGCGGTCAACCATCGGTAAGGCCGCGTGGGTTTTCGCCCAGGCCAGGTGCTGGGGCGGCTCGAGAAGGATCCCGCGTTTACGCCAAACCAACTAGAACTTCGTGTCCCAGCTCTTGGTCTCGCGGGCCTCGGTCCTGCGTACGCCGAACACGTCACCCTCCTCGGTGTCTTTGAGGATCACGGCGCCGGCTCCTATCAGGCACCGAGGCGCGACCTTCACGCCGTCGCGGAACGTGGCGTTGACGCCGATGAAGCACGAGTGACCGATCGAGCAGTTCCCGGAGATCACGACGTGAGAGGCGATGAAGCAGTGATCGCCGATTGTGGAGTCGTGGCCGATGTGGTTGCCGCTCCAGATCACGCAGTCGTTGCCGATTCGCACGAACGGCTGCAGCACGTTGGCCTCGAAGATGAAAGTGTTCTCGCCCACCTCGAGGTCGCCCCACTGATAGGCGCGCGAATTGATGTAGGTGACAAAGCCGTATCCGAGCTCCTTGCAGCGCTCATAGACGCGGCGGCGGTGCTCGTTGAGACCGCTGAAGCCGATGGCGACCAGCAGCTTGACCCGATCCGGCGGGTGGCTCTCCACCAGGTCCTCGAACGCGAACACAGGCTTGCCGAGCAGCTCGTCGCGGTCCTTGTAAGCCGCGTCGACGCTGAAGCCGATGACCTTGTGCTCGCTGTCCTTGTCGAGGTACCGCGACGCGATCCGCGCATAGTCGCCCGCTCCGAAGATGATCACATCGCTCATTTGCGTACCAGGACCGTGAACTCATACAGACCGTAGTCGTGCAGGAGCGCGACCTGCTTGGAGTACCTGGTCTTGCAATGGTCGAAAAAGAAGCAGGGATCGCCGTAGTAGAGGTCACCCCGCATGCGGTCGTGGTCCGAGTAGCTCGTCAGCATGTTGAACGCGAAACCTTGACCACCAAGCTTGTCCAGCCGCTCGATGGTGTCCAGCACGTAAGCGGTCCAATCCTCCATCGAAATGTCGAGCCTGACATTGAAGATGCCGCTCGCGAGCGTGAAATCAGCCGGCTCGAGCTCTTCCTCCCTGGTCGTGAACCGGTGCCGGCTGTTCTCGTGGTCGATTCGGGCCTTTGCGATCATGTCGCGCGAGATGTCGAAGCCCTGGTAGCCGAAGTCGGCGCTTTCGCTCTCGAGAAAATCGACCAGGGCGCCATAACCGCACCCGTAATCCACGACTGAGAACGGGCCCGACGGCGGCAGCACGCGGGCCAGCTGCACGAATCGAAGGACCTGCGACTCCTCCGAGTTCCAGTCCACCCCGCGCGCGGAAGCGCCGTGCTCGTGGAGCCGGCCGCTGTAGTACCTGCCGACCTTGTCCTTGATGCCCTCGAAGCTCACGGGGCACTCACCTGCGCGCCAAAGCTGTTCATGTAGCGATGCGCGTCGGGGCCTGTGTTGAAGAGCAGGTCGACGATGCTGACGCCGTGCTCGAATGGCCCGTGCAGCTGGGGGTACTCGGGATAGCCCGAGTAGTCCATGTACGTCAACTCGATGCCCGCATCGCGAAACCGATCCTCTTCGATGTAAGCGCGGGCCGCGGGCCCGGACAGGTACTCCGTCGCGCCGGCCAGCCGGCACAAATCGACCAGACGCTCGGTCCGGTTTCCCTCGGCCGTGTAATCGGTCGACCAGGTCAGTCGCGTGCGGATCCCGAGCAGGCCACAGATCGCATCCAGGAACCGCCGGTTGACATCGCTCAACCGCTCTTCGCCCGATGCCTTGTAGAGCGCCGCGACAGGTTCGCGGTACTGGTCGAAGAACGGCGCGGCGCCGTACGCGCCGGCGATGGTCTTCCAGTGCCGGTCGGCCCACTCGGGCTCGCTGATCATGGTCTCGTCGATGCGCTGCTCATAGCGTCCCTTGGCGTGCACCGGGATCGTGAGCCAATGCAGGCCCTGTGCGGTCTTGATCAGGTTGCGGTTGCGCCAGTCGCGGCGCGTGTACTGGCGGTCGTCGAACAAGATGAACTCATCCACCCGGTTGATGATGTCGAAGTACCCCTTCCACGGGATGTAGTTGGACTGCACGATCGCCACCCGCTTGGCTGATGGCGCCGGATCAGCGGACGGACTCAACTTCCCGACGGGAGGCCTTCGCGCGTAAAGCCTGATGCCGCTCCGTTTGTTGCGCAATCGTGTCGACGACGTAGATGGGACGTCCCTTGACCTGCTGGAAGACGCGTCCGATGTAGAGCCCGGTCACGCCGGTGCTGATGATGATGAAGCCGCCGATCACGAGGATCAGGACGGCGAGGCTCGTGTAACCGGTTGGCGGGTGCGCGGTCAGGAACAGGTAAACGAGCCACAGGGCCCACAACAGACCGACCCCGGCGACGACAAACCCGAGATAGACGATGTACAGCAGCAGGTTCGTGGTCTGGAAGAAAACGCCGGCGACCGCATGCCGAAGCAGTCTTCCCAACGTATACGAGCTCTCGCCGGCCGCTCGCTCCGCCTGCTCGATGTCGATCGTCCCCTGCTCGAAACCGAGCCAGTTGAGGACGAAGAGGTAGTGACGGTCCTGGTCGCCAAGCGACAGATAGGCATCGGCGACCTTGCGGCTGAGGATGCTGAACGTGCCGTATGAACCGTCGAGGTGGGTCCCCATGAACGTGTTGAGCAGCTTGAAATAGACGCGCGCGAGGGCCTGGCGGAACGAGGACTGAACGCGCTGCTTCCGTTTGGCGAGGACGAGGTCGAATCCCTGCTGGGCGCGCTCGAGCAGGCGTGGGATCGCCTCAGGCGGGTCCTGCAGGTCGCAGTCCATGACCACGGTCCAGGCGCCGTTGCCCGCGGCCAAGCCCGCCGTGATGGCCGCGTGCTGGCCGAAGTTCCGGCTCAGGCGGATGGCTTTGACCCGCGGGTCGGCGGCGGCCAGGTCCTCGAGAACCGTCCAGGCCCCATCCGGGCTGCGGTCGTCGACGAACACGATCTCGTAGCTCGAGGTGATCGGATCGATGGCGGCGACGAGGCGCTGATGGAGCGGCGTCAGGCAGTCCCGGCAGCCGTAAACCGGCACGACGACACTGAGGTCGGCCACGGCCGAGATCATAGTTCTTGGCGCCTAAATCCCAGCTTCGCGCGGCTATAGTCGCCAGCGTGACGGGTCATATCTATCCCGAGGGCTCGATCCCTTTCACACTGCCCACCCTCGAGGGCAACGAAGAGCTGTACATGACCGAGGCCCTGACCAAGAGCCGGCTGTCTGGAGACGGTCCATTCACCAAGCGCTGCCACGCATATCTCGAGCAATCGTTGGGCGTCACCAAAGCCCTGCTCACGACTTCCTGCACGGCCGCCCTGGAGATGTCCGCCCTACTCCTCGACGTGAAGCCGGGCGACGAGGTGATCGTGCCATCGTTCACGTTCGTCTCCTCCATCAACGCGTACGTGCTCCGCGGCGCCAGGCCCGTCTTCGCCGACATCCGACCCGACACCATGAACATCGATGAGAAGCAGCTCCCCTCACTGATCACGCCGCGAACCAAGGTCATCGTCGTCGTCCATTACGCGGGGGTCGCCTGCGAGATGGACGAGATAATGGCGACCGCGAACCGGCATGGGATCGCGGTCGTCGAAGACAACGCCCACGGCCTGTTCGCAAGATACCGAGGCCGATTCCTGGGAACGTTCGGCCGGCTGGCGACCCTCAGCTTTCACGAGACCAAGAACTTCACGTGCGGCGAGGGCGGAGCGCTGCTCATCAACGACCCGACTTTGGTCGAGAGGGCGGAGATCATCCGCGAAAAGGGAACGGATCGCAGCCGTTTCTTTCGTGGACAGGTCGACAAATACACCTGGGTGGACATCGGTTCGAGCTACCTGCCCGCCGACCTGCTCGCGGCGATGCTCCTCGGCCAGCTCGAAGCCAGGGACAAGATCCAGGCCAGCCGGCAGCGGATCTGGAACTACTACCAGTCCAACCTGGACGGCTGGGCGGCGGAGCAGGACGTCAGGCTCCCTGTGGTTCCCGCTCACACCGAGCAGGCCTTTCACATGTTCTATCTGCTCCTGCCCAACCTGGCCGAGCGCCAGCGGTTCATCGCGCATCTGAATCAGCGCCAGATCCAGGCCGTCTTCCACTACCAGCCGCTCCATCTTTCGGGCATGGGGCGCGAGATGGGAGGTCGCGATGGCGATTGCCCGATCACCGAACGTGCGGCGGACACGCTCGTCCGGCTTCCTCTTTACAACCGGCTCTCCGACGCCGACCTCGCGCGCATCGTGAGCGCGGTGCGGGAGTTCAAGGTCGCTTCCTAGACGGGCTTACAGCCCCTGGCGAGCAATGTCAGGCCGAGGCTGGATCCGTAGAAGAGGTGCTGGAGCAAGAAGAGGGGAGACATCGCCACCGGGTTCAGGATGAGCTTGAAGGGCGCCGGGAACACTGTCTTGAAGGGGATCTCTCGAATCCCGCTCGATTGCGTCCGCGCCTCCTGACCCAGCGCCAGCTTGCGCTCTTCACCCGCGCGACGGATCAGGACGTTGCTGAGGTGAAAGAGGAGATTGGCGACCGGCACCGAGACGGAGCGGACCTCCACTCTTTCGAGGCCGGCGTCACCAAGCATGTGCGCCAGATCCGCTCGCTCGTACCGCCGGAAGTGGCCGGCCGTCTCGTCCTCCACGCCCCACCGATCCATGCGGCCCGGCACCCCGATGATCACCGTTCCGCCCGGCCTGACCAGCTCGACCACGCGCGCGGCGAAGTCCGCGTCGTGCTCGACGTGCTCCATCACCATCAGGCTGAGCGCCAGGTCGAAGGATTCCGAGACGGCCATGGTCATGAAGTCGCCTTCGATGAGGCGATAACGGCCCGACTCGATGACGTCTCGCAGCGCGGCCCTGGTGGTGGCTGCCGCCTCAGGCGAGAGCTCGATCCCGACGCCGGTCAGGCCCCGACGGCACAGCGCCGCTGAAACGTCGCCGGCTCCCGGGCCGATCTCGCAGAACGTCTTTGCGTGGCTCTCGTCGACCAGCTCCAAGACCGCCCGGGTCTGGCACAGCGTGCCGGGCGGTGGCAGACGGATCAGTTTCACCCCTGGCCGGATCGATAGAGGCGCTTCTCGGGCGGCTGGTAGTACTCGTCGAGACTGCTCACCACCCTCGTGTACCAGCCCAGCAGCTGCTGCGTGCGAGGCGGCTGCGCGAGGACCACATCGTCGCCCAACGCCCGCACGTAATCGATCTGCTGCTTCACATACGACCGCGTGAACTGGTTGTTGATGGCCAGGCGGTCCGCGCCCGATGTGTTGGGCCCTGCCGCGTGGAACAGCGTCGAGTCGAACACGAGCATCGATCCCGCCGGGCACGTCGCGGCCAGCGCCGTGCCCTCCAGCTTGTCGAGCTGCGGTGGTGGGGCCTGTTGATGACTGCCGGGCAGCACGATCGTCGCTCCGTTGTCAGGCCGGAACTCGTCGATGGCGAGCATGACGTTGATCGACATCAGGTAGCCGCCCAGCACGCGGGGAAAGTCCATGTGGTAGCGGTTCTGGAACACCTTTGGCGCCTCGCCCGGCTTGAAGGAAGGGAGGACGAAACCGTTCTGGAGGTGAAGGATCGCCGTGGGCGAGACCGTCGCGTCGACCACAGCCAGGATCTCGGGCACAGCCAGCAAGTCGAGGAAGGCCTGGTCGTATTTGCAGAGAAGACGCAGCACGCCGAGCTCGCCCGCTCGTTGCAGGCGATCCTGGCCGACCTCGGCCGTGATCGCCTTTTGGGCCCGGTACATCGCCTCTTTGATGCGGGCAAGTGCCGGTTGATCGATCACCCCGCTGACCGCGACGAAGCCGAGGGTGTGCATGGTGTCGAGCGCTTTGGCGAGCCAATCGGGGTCGGTCTTGCAGTCGATGACGGGCGTCATGACCTGACGGCGGGCAGCCACGCGTCGCGACGAGCTTCAAACGCCGCGATCGCCGATTCATGGCGCTCGACGAGGCCGATCTCGTCGAGGCCGCCGAGCAGGCAGTCCCGCGCGAAGGCGTCGATCTCGAAACGGTAAGCGAACGCTTCGCCCCGCACCTGCTGCGATTCGAGGTCGACGGTGACTTCGGCTGTGGGGTCTTCAGATACCAGATCGATGAGATGGCGCACCTGGCCTTCCGGCAGCGTCACAGCGAGCAGGCCCGTCTTGTAGCAGTTGGCCAGGAAGATGTCCGCGAAGCTGGGCGAAATGATCGCGCGGTAGCCTGCGTCACGAATCGCCCACGGCGCATGCTCGCGCGACGACCCGCAGCCGAAATTGGCGCCGGTGACGAGCACCGACGCGCCCTGGTACTCGGGCCGGTTGAGCGCGAAGTCCGGCGCCTGTCGCCAGTCATAGAAAAGGAAGGGGCCGTAACCGGTGCGCTCGATGCGCTTCAGGAACTGCTTGGGGATGATCTGGTCGGTGTCGACGTCCGCGCGGTCGAGGGGCGCCATCCGGCCGGTGACGCGCTTGACGGGTTCCATCTAGATCAGCTCGCGGACGTCGACCAGGTGTCCTGTCACGGCTGCCGCGGCCGCCATCGGGGGGCTCATCAGGTGCGTCCGGCCGCCGGCGCCCTGCCGTCCTTCGAAGTTGCGATTGCTCGTGGAAGCACATCGCTCGCCCGGGGCGAGGATGTCCGGGTTCATGCCCAGGCACATCGAGCAGCCGGCGTTCCGCCATTCGAAGCCCGCGGCCTTGAAGATGGCGTCCAGCCCTTCCTCCTCGGCCGCTCGCTTCACGGTTGTCGACCCGGGCACCACCATCGCGCGCACCTTCGGATGCACGTGCTTGCCGGCGATGACATGCGCCGCCGCTCGCAGGTCCTCCAGCCTGGCATTCGTGCAAGAGCCGATGAAGACCCGGTCGATGGCGATGTCCGCGAACGCGGTTCCAGCCCGCAGGTCCATATAGCGGAGGGCCCGCGCATCGGTGTCCGAACGCGGTTCGGGCACCCGGCCCGTGACAGGCGCGACCTGTCCGGGGTTCGTGCCCCATGTCACGTGCGGCTCGAGCGAGGTGGCATCGAGGTGGATCTCCTGGTCGTAGACCGCGCCGGAGTCGGTGGCGAAGGACCGCCATCGATCGACCGCGCCGTCCCACGCCGTACCGCGCGGCGCGTAGGGCCGGCGCTCCAGGTACGCGAATGTGGTGTCATCCGGCGCCACCATCCCCGCCTTCGCTCCCCACTCGATGCTCATGTTGCAGATGGTCATGCGGCCTTCCATGCTCAGGCCGCGTATGGTCGAGCCGCGGTACTCGACCAGGTGGCCTTGACCCAGCGAGGTGCCGGTGCGGCCGATGAGCCCGAGCACGACGTCCTTCGCGGTCACGCCGAGCGGCAGCTCGCCATCTACCGTCACCGCCAGATCGCGGGCGCGCGTCTGCGGCAGGCACTGCGTGGCCAGCACGAGCTCGACCTCGGACGTGCCGATCCCGAAAGCCAGCGCGCCAAACGCGCCATGGGTGGAGGTATGGGAATCGCCACAAACGATTAGCATCCCGGGCTGGGTCAGGCCGAGCTCAGGACCGATGACGTGCACAATGCCCTGCCGCCGGCTTCCGATCTGATGCAGAGGGATGCCTTCCCGCCGGCAGTTCTCGGCCAGCACCTCCATCTGCTTGCGCGAAAGCTCGTCCGCGGCACGCGCGCCGCCTCGCGTCGGGACGTTGTGGTCCATGGTCGCCAGCGTCAGGTCGGGGCGCCGGACGTGCCTCCCGGCCAGCCTCAGCCCTTCGAACGCCTGGGGCGATGTGACCTCATGCACCAGGTGGAGGTCGACGTACAGCAGGTCGGGCTCGCCGGGCGAAGTCCGGACGACGTGCGAGTCCCAGAGCTTCTGAGCCAGGGTGGCGGGCATCGGAACGCCCACTCTACCGCCAGCCTGAGCTGGACATCCGTGCGGATGGCTCAAAGGCGAGGCGCCGGGATTTGTGACTGAAACACAAATAAGCGTGGACGGGATGACCTATCATGCTCCGACACATGGACAACTCCTCGCGCGTGTTCGTAGGCCTCCTCCTTGGTCTCCTGGGCCTTATTGGCCTTGGTCAGTCGGGGGCTCGCGCGACCTAACCCAGATCGCAAAGGAATCGCAAAGCCCCCGACCGAAAGGCGGGGGCTTCTTGTTTGTAAAGGAGAAGTGGAGAAGAAGTGACCGGAGCGGACATGGTGCTGGAGGCGCTGGAGCGCGAGGGAGTCGAGCTGATTTTCGGCTACCCCGGCGGCGCCAACCTGCCCATCTACCAGCGCCTGCCGGGCCATCCCAAGCTCAAGCACATCCTGGTGCGCCATGAGCAGGGCGCCGCGCACATGGCGGACGGCTATGCGAGGGCCTGTGGCAAGCCGGGCGTCGTGTTCGCGACCTCCGGGCCCGGCGCGTTGAACCTGGTCACCGGGCTGTGCACCGCGTACATGGACTCGGTGCCGATGATCGCCATCACCGGTCAGGTCAACAGCACCCAGGTGGGCAGGGATGCGTTTCAGGAATCCGACGTCATCGGCGCCACCAGCTCGGTCACGAAGCACAGCTACCTCGTCACCCGGATCGACCAGCTGCCGCGCGTCATTCACGAGGCCTTCCACATCGCGACCACGGGCCGGCCGGGGCCTGTGCTCATCGACATCTGCAAGGACGTGCAGCAGGCCGATGCGCCTCACGTGCTGCCCGAGCGGCTGGAAATCCCCGGCTACAAGCCCAATGGCCACGCCGACCTCGACCAGGCCAAGGCCGCGGCGATCGCGCTCGCCGGAGCCGAGCGGCCGGTGGTGCTCGCGGGGCACGGCGTGCTGCTGAGTCATGCTGAAACGGAGCTGCGTGAGTTCGCGGAGCGGGCCGCGGCGCCTGTCGGCACGACGCTGCTTGGCATCGGAGCGTTCCCGGTCAACCACCCGCTGTCGCTGCACATGACCGGATTCATGGGCACCGGCTGGAACCTCAAAGCGGTGCAGAACGCCGACGTATTGATGATGGTCGGAATGCGGGTCGACGACCGGGTCACCGCGAAGCTCGCCGACTTCGCGCCCAAGGTCAAGACCTTCATCCACATCGACATCGACGGCTCGGAGATGGGCAAGAACGTCCGCCCGCAGATCGAGCTGGTCGCGGATGCGAAGCAAGCGCTCAACGCGATGATCCCGCATCTTCCCGAACCCGAGAAGAGCCGCGGCACCTGGCTGGCCCAGATCGATGCGTGGCGCGAGGAGCATCCGCTCCGCTACACGCACTCGAACGGCCACCTGCAGCCGCAGGACGTGCTGATCGACATGTACAAGAGGTGCCGCAACGAGGCGATCGTCGTCGCCGACGTCGGCCAGAACCAGATCTGGGCGGCGCTGTGGTGGAACTACGACCGTCCGGGCCTGTTCCTCAACTCGGGCGGGTCGGGCACGATGGGTTTCGCGCTCCCCGCCGCCATCGGCGCCAAGTTCGCTCGACCCGAGCTCCCCGTGTGGTGCGTCGCCGGAGAGGGCGGTTTTGTGATGACCGCGCAGGAGCTTTCGGTCGCGGTCGAGCACCAGCTCGACGTCAAGATCGTGCTCCTCAACAACTTCTCGCTCGGCATGGTGCGGCAGTTCCAGGACGACTTCTACGGCGGCGTCCGCTCGCAGGTCGACCTCACGCACATGCCTGACTTCGTCAAGCTGGCCGACGCGTATGGCCTGCCCGGAGTGCGGGTCGACAAGCTCTCCGAGATCGGGCCGGCGATGGACGCGGCGGAGCGCACCAAAGGACCGTTCCTCATCGACTTCCGCATCGACCCTGAGGCCAACGTCTATCCGATCGTCCCGCTCGGCAAGAGCCTCAACGACTTCTGGGAGGCGCCGGATAAATGACCGACAACCGAGTCCGCGTTCTTTCAGTGCTGGTCGAAGACGGACCGAACACCTTGAGCAAGGTTTCGGGAGTCATCCGCCGCCGCGGCTTCCACGTCCTTTCCATCACTGTCGGCCCGAGCCCCGAACCCGGCTATTCACGGCTGACATTGCAGGTCGACCACGGCCACGCGGAAGCCGACCAGGTGCGCAAGCAACTGGAGCGCCTGGTCGAGGTGGTCGAGGTCGAGGACCTGACCGGCCACGACCTGCACAGTCGCGAGCTGGTCGTCGCCCGGGTCGCCGCATCCGACCTGTCCGGGCTGCTCGAGAAGGGCGCGAAGCTGCTGTACAGCGGTCCGTCCGGCGCGACGGTTGAGTTCGCGGGTGACGGCGGCGAGGTTGGCGAATTCGTCGACGAATTGAAACGGCATGGAGTCAAGGACGTGGTCCGCTCAGGGCCTGTCGTGATGAGGAGGACCGCATGAAGATCCACTACGAGAGCGACTGCCCGCCCAGCCTGGGCGAGCCGGTGGCGGTGATCGGCTACGGCAGCCAGGGACGCGCCCACGCGCTGAACCTTCGCGACAGCGGCGAGGACGTCCGCGTCGGCCTGTACCCAGGCAGCAAGTCGATCGAACGGGTGGAAGCGGACGGGCTGCGCGCGGTGCCGGTGCCGGAGGCGGTTTCCGAGGCGACAGTCGTGATGGTGCTCACACCTGACGCGGGGCAGGGCAAGCTTTTCCGCGAGTCGATAGAGGCTCACCTCCAGCCGCGCTCAATGCTCCTGTTCGCGCACGGTTTTGCGATCCACTTCGCGCAGATCAAGCCCGACGCCGAGATCGACGTAGCGATGATCGCGCCCAAGGGACCCGGTCACCTGGTGCGCAGCACGTACGTCCAGGGCCAGGGGGTGCCGGCGCTGATCGCGGTCCACCAGGATGCTACGGGTCACGCTTGGCGGCGCGCCCTCGCATACGCGCGGGCGATCGGGGCCGGCCGCGCCGGCGTTCTCGAGACCACCTTCAAAGAAGAGACGGAGACCGACCTGTTCGGCGAGCAGGCCGTGCTCTGTGGCGGCGTCAGCTCGCTCGTCAAGACCGGCTTCGAGACGCTCGTCGAAGCGGGCTACCAGCCCGAGCTCGCGTACTTCGAGGTTCTCCACGAGCTCAAGCTCATCGTCGATCTCATGTACCGAGGCGGCCTCGGGTTCATGCGCTACTCGATCTCTGACACCGCCGAGTACGGGGACTACGTCTCAGGGCCTCGCGTCATCGACAACCAGGTGCGCGAGAACATGCGCCAGGTCTTGCGCGAGATCCAGGACGGTTCGTTCGCCGAGCGCTGGCTGGACGAGAACTCGAACGGACGCGAGCAGTTTCTCGCCATGCGAAAGAAGGATGCCGAACACCCGGTTGAAAAGGTCGGGCGCGAGCTTCGCTCGATGATGACCTGGTTGGAGCCCGTAGAGAAATGAAGGAATCAGACGTAGACCGCGTATTCATCTTCGACACCACGCTCCGGGATGGTGAGCAGTCCCCGGGGTTCCACCTCGACGCCACCTCCAAGCTGAAGATCGCGCGGCAGCTGGAGCGGCTCGGCGTCGACGTCATCGAAGCCGGCTTTCCGATCTCGTCTCCGGGCGATTTCGAGGCGTGCCGCCAGATCGCTCGCGAGATTCGCAGCACCACCGTAACCGCGCTGGCGCGGGCTGTTCGCGATGACATCGACGCGGTTTGGGGCGCGATCAAAGACGCCGAGACCCCGCAGATCCACATCGTGCTGTCCGTCTCCGACGTCCACATCGACCGGAAGCTGGGCATGACGCGTGAGCAGGTGCTGACGCGCGGCGCGGAGATGGTCGCCTACGCGCGCTCGCTGTGCGACAACGTCCAGTACTCGCCGGAAGACGCGGGCCGCGCCGACCCCGACTACCTTGTCGAGACGGTCGAGACGATGATCGCCGCCGGCGCCAACGTCATCAACATCCCGGACACCACCGGCTACTGCATGCCGTTGGAGTTCGGCGAACTCGTACGGCGCGTGGTGACCGAGGCCCGCGGCAGTGACAAGGCTCTTTTCTCGGTGCACTGCCACAACGATCTCGGGCTCGCCACGGCCAACTCACTCGCAGCGATCGCGGCCGGTGCGCGACGGGTGGAGTGCACCATCAACGGCATCGGCGAGCGCGCCGGCAACACGTCCCTCGAGGAGATCGTGATGCTGTTGCGCGTACGTCAGGCGAGGCTCGGACTCGAGTGCGGCATCGACACGACTCAGATCACGCGCACGTCCCGATTGGTCGCCGAGCTGACCGGCACCCCCGTGCAGCCGAACAAGGCCGTCGTCGGCGCCAACGCGTTCGCGCACGCATCTGGGATCCACCAGGACGGCGTGCTCAAAGATCGCCTCAACTACGAGATCATGAAACCCGAGGATGTAGGCCTCGACAACTCGCGCATCGTGTTGACGGCGCGCTCGGGGCGGCACGCGTTTCACCATCGCCTGGGGCTCCTCGGAATCAAGCTGGCTGAGAACAAGCGCGAGGCCGCGTGGCAGCGTTTCCTTCAGGTCGCGGACACCAAGCGCGAGGTCACCGATGACGACCTGCGCAAGATCGCGGTGGCGGAGCCCAACGGCAACGGTCACGCGACCGCGGTCGATGCACCCAACGAGCACAACCATGTCGCCGACACCCTTCGTCACATGATTTTTGGATAGGCTGTCGCCGCGAATTTGAAGATCGCTTACCAGGGCGAGCCTGGGGCTTACTCAGATGAAGCGGTGTCGGCGCTGTTTCCGGGCTCCGACGCGGTCGGTTACGCCACATTCCGGCTGACGTTCGAGGCGCTCTCGATGGGCGCGGTCGATTCCGCGGTGTTGCCGGTGGAGAACAGCAGCGCCGGCGTGGTGCAGGAAGTGTCGGACTTGCTGTGGGAGCTCCCGGGGTTACGCGTCGTGCGCGAACACATCCTGCCCGTTCAGCACTGCCTCCTCGGCTGGCCGGGACCGGTGGAGCGCGCGCTCTCGCACCCGCAAGCCCTGGCGCAGTGCAGCCGCTATCTCCATTCGCGCCAGATCAAATCGGTTGCCTTCCACGACACCGCAGGCGCGGCGCGAGCGGTCGCGGAGCAGCGACAGCCCGGCACCGCGGCGATCGCGAGCCGCGCTGCGGCGAAGCGATACGGCATATACATCCTGGCCGAAGCGATCCAGGACGATTCAGAGAACCGCACCAGGTTCGTGGTCGTCGAGCGCGGTGATCCGCAGCGGCCGCGTGATAGCGCGGCTGCTTCCAAATGCTCTCTCGCTTTCGTCGCCGCGCACCGCCCGGGAAGCCTCGCGCATGCGCTCGATTGTTTCGCGCGCCGGAACGTAAACCTGACCCGACTCGACAGCAGGCCGATGCTCGGCCGGCCGTTCGAATATCGCTTTTACCTCGACTTCTCGATCAACGGGGAGGCGGGCGCGCCCGCGGCCGCGGAGGCTGCCCTCAATGACCTCGAAGAGGCATCCGCGGAGATCAAGCTTTTCGGGACCTACCCCGCGGCTTGAACAAACGAGCGTTTGTTACGGGCCGCTAATAAATTTTTCATTTCGTCTTATGTGGACCCGTTAAGTAATTTGGTCTAAGCTCTGCCATCGTGGGTCGGCAGCGGGGTGCATCAGTTGCGGAGGACGCACCCCCGAAGGTGGAAAGGCGTCGGCTGCCCGGCGTGAATCTGCGAGCCGGTTCGGTCAAGCAGGCGCGCCAGGAAGCTGGACTGAGCCTGGCGCAGGTCGGCAAGGGTCACGTCACCGCTCCGGCGATCTTCCTGATCGAGACCGGGCGTACGCGGCCGTCACTGCCAACGCTCGAGCACATCGCGCAGCGGACGGGCAAGCCTGTGGAGTTCTTCCTCGCCGATCCGGGCGGCGTCAGCGACGAGGCCAAGGATGGCCTCGTCGAGCTCGAGTCTTTGCTCGCGCATGGCCAATATCAGAATGCGATCGAGCTCGGCCAAAAGCTGCTCAGCCTGGGCTCGTCGGCTCATCGTCTTGGCCCGATCCGGTACCACCTCGCCCGCGCATATCTGCAGCTCGCGAAGCCAGAGCCGGCCCGAGAGCTGCTTCGGCAGGCGTCGTCGCATTTCGAGTCGGTCGGGGACGTGCTGATGCTCGCCGAGTGCCTCGGGTCTGAAGCCTCGCTCGCATACATGACTCAGCAGCCAAACGCGGTAGCGATCGCAGAGCGTGCGCTGGAACTTTGCCGCAGCTTGAAGCCCGTGCCGGAGTCGACTGAATCGAGGCTGCTTGGTGTGCTCGCTTCCGCACAGCTCGCCGCCGGCGCCTGGGAAAAGGCGATGGAGCTCTACAAGGAAGCCATCGAGGTGGCCGGTTCCCTGCAGGACCTCCGACGCCTGGCCTTGAGCTACCACGGCCTCTCATACGCGTATCGCGAAATGGGACAAACCGAGGCTGCAATGAGGTACGCGCAGCGATCGGTGGCGCTGCTCGAAGTACTGCGCGAGCGCGTTTCTCTGGCCCGCATCGAAAACGAGCTAGGCCTGTTGATGATGGCGAAAGGTGACAACGCCGGCGCCCGCCGTCACATGGACCGTGCGGTCGAGCTGACCGACGAGACCGACCTCCAGCTCGGACGCGCGAGCATGGTCCTGAGCCTGAGCGAGCTCAGCCTGCAGGAAGGCAACGTCGACGTGGCCGCCGAGCTCGCGCAGCAGAGCCTGACTCTGGCCGAGAAGATGGGGGAAGGGGCTACGGTCGCTGAGGCGCACATGTGGCTCGGCCGGGTCGCCGAGCAGCGAGGAGATGACGAAGCCGTGGACCGCGAGTTCGAGCTGGCCTTGGCCGGCTTGAGCACCCATGGCATGACCGAGCGCTTGCTCCGCTGCCATGGCATGTACGCGGAGATCCTCGAGCGGCGCGGAGATCTCAAAAAGGCCTATGTCCACATGAAGAAGGCGCTGTCCGCGAGCAGGCCGGGGCTGCTTCGGGACAAAGGACACCAGTCCGCGGAGCGAGCCGGATCCGCGTAGCCCCAGGCTCCCCACCCTGTGGGGAGCTCCCCGCCGCGAAGCGCCGGGGTGTGGGGAGCCCCGTGCTAACGTAACCTTCAGCCTCCTACATGGCCAAAACGCTTCGCAACTCCAAGCCTGCGCTTGCTGCCGAAACCGTCGTCGCCGACTACCGCCTCGCCTACAGCAGCCGCCGGGCCAGCATCATCGGGCGTGCGGAGGTCCTGCGCGGGAACGCCACCTTCGGGATCTTCGGCGATGGCAAAGAGGTCGCCCAGCTCGCGATGGCCAAGACGTTCCGGCCAGGCGACTGGCGGTCGGGCTACTACCGCGACCAGACCTTCATGTGGGCGACAGAGATGTCGAACGTCCGCGCTTTCTTCGCGCAGCTCTATGGCAACACCAGCCTGGATGCCGACCCCGCATCGGCCGGCCGGCAGATGGGCAATCACTTCGCCACCAGGTTTCTCGACGATCGCGGCGAGTTCAAGCGGTCGGTCGACACGCCCAACTCGACCGCGGACGTATCCAACGTGGCGGGATGGATGCCGCGCCTGCTCGGCCTTGCATACGCATCCAAGCTGTATCGGAACAACCCCCAGCTTCGCGCCGCGCAGGACGGCTTCTCGGTCAACGGCAACGAGGTCGCTTTCGGCACCATCGGTGACGCGGCGACGAGCGAAGGGCATTTCTGGGAAACGGTCAACGCCGCCGGCGTCCTCCAGGTCCCGATTGCGCTGTCGGTCTGGGATGACGGGTACGGCATTTCGGTGCCCATCAAGGACGAGACCACGAAGAGCTCGATCTCCGATGCGCTGCGCGGGTTCATCCCGGACGACCGGCCCGGCATCGACATCTACGTGGTTCCAGGCTGGGACTACGCCGCGCTCGTCGACGCCTACGCGACCGGGATCGAGCGGGTGCGCACCACGCACAAGCCGGCCCTCTTCCACATCACAGAGCTGACGCAGCCGCAGGGCCATTCGACGAGCGGCAGCCACGAGCGCTACAAATCGAAAGAACGTCTGCGGTTCGAGGTCGAATACGACTGCATCAGGCGGATGCGGGACTGGATCATCGAATCCGGAATCGCCAGCGAATCGCAGCTCGAGGGCTGGGAGGCCGCCGACAAGGAAGCCGTCGAGGCCGCGAGGGACCTGGCCTGGGAGGCTTACCAGACGCCGATTCGCAACGAGCGCGACCGCGCAGTGTCGATTCTTCAGCGGGTCGACACGCCGAAGGTGGCCGAGATCGCCGCGACGCTGACGGACGCCAACAAGGTCACGCGGTCCGCGATCCTCTCGGGCGCGTCATTCGCCCTGCGCACGCTGCGCGGGACCGACTCACCGGAGCGGACCGAGCTGGTCAAGTTCATCGAGGACTACAAGCGAGAGCATGCCGAGCGCTACCGCTCTCACGTCTACAGCACCTCCGACGAGTCCCCGCTCAAGGTGCCGGTGGTTCCCGCCGTCTACTCCGACAAGTCGCCGACCGTGGATGGCCGCCAGGTGCTGCTTCGCAACTTCGACGCCAACTTCGGGCGTGACCCTCGCCTGTTTGTGATCGGCGAGGACGTTGGGCGGTTGGGCGACGTGAACCTCGTGTTCGAAGGTCTGCAGGCAAAGTACGGCGACCTGCGTCTCACCGACACGGGGATCAGAGAGACGACCATCCTCGGACAGTCGATCGGCGCCGCCATGCGCGGCTTGCGGCCGATCTGCGACATCCAGTATCTCGACTACTTCCTGTATGCACTGGAGCTTGCGGCCGACGACCTCGCCTGCCTGCACTGGCGGACCGCGGGGGGTCAGAAGGCGCCGGTGGTCATGCGCACGAAAGGCCATCGGCTTGTGGGCATCTGGCACGCGGGCTCGCCGATGGCCGTGCTCATCAACGCGCTGCACGGCATCTACATCGCCGTTCCACGAAACATGACGCAGGCGGCCGGCTTCTACAACACGCTGTTCCGAGGTGACAACCCGGGTGTCGTGATCGAGGTGCTCAACGGGTACCGGATGAAGGAGCGGGTGCCCGACAACATCGGTGAGTTCACGGTCCCGCTGGGCGTTCCTGAGGTGCTGCGCGCGGGCACCGACGTGACCGTGGTGACTTACGGCGCGTGCTGTGCGATCGCGCTGGATGCGGCACGTGCGCTCGAGGAGCTCGGCGCCTCGTGTGAGGTGATCGATGTGCAGACGCTGAACCCGTTCGATATCGATCAGTCGATCGTTCGGTCGCTCGAGAAGACGCATGCCGTGCTCTTCCTCGACGAGGACATGCCGGGCGGTGCCTCGGCGTTCATGATGCAGCAGGTCCTCGAGGGCCAGAACGGGTGGTGGCACCTCGACGCGGCGCCGCGCACGCTGGCGGCCTCGCCGAACCGGCCGGCATACGGGCCGGACGGCGACTACTTCACCAAGCCGAACCGGGAGAGCGTGGTCGAGGCTGTCTACGACCTGATGCGCGAGCGGAACCCCGAGAAATTCCCATCCCTGGACTCGTAGTCGCGAATGCGTAACCGATGAAGCTCGATGTCGCATTCGAGGAGATGCTGCCGCGGCCGATCGAAGCGGTCTGGTCTGAGCTCACGGACAAGATCGCCATCTCGAACTGGTTGATGGCGACCGACGACTTCAAGCCGGCGGTCGGGTGCCGGTTTCGCATGAAGGCGCTCTCGATGGACGGATGGGTGGATGCAGAGGTGCTGGAGTTCGAGCACCCGCGCCGCATGGTCTGGTCTTGGTCCGTCGATGATCGCAACCCGCCATCGAAGGTCACGTTCATGCTTGCTCGAGATGGCGCGGGGACTCGTTTACGACTCCGGCATGTAGGCGAGTTCGATCCTGTGGTGGCGGGAATCTTCCGTGATGACTGGCCGGGTCGGATCAAGGCCCTGGCCGAATTGATCGGGAGGGCCGGCGGCACTGGCTGACCGGCTCAGTCGGGGTCGGCTGGGAGGAACTCCATCACGGTCAGAGAAGGTGCGCGGCTGAGCAGGCCGATCCCCTCCAGCAAATAACCGATCCAGGCCGCGGCGTTCGGCATGGCCTGCGGCGGGACCGGCCTTCGCGGCGCCCTGACCTCGCGCACGGGCACGCTTTCCGCAAGCCCGGCGAAGCCCCGGGCCTTCCGCACCGCCGTCTCGACACCACCCAGCTCGTCGACGAGCTTCCGCTCCAACGCCTGGCTGCCAGTCCACACCCGTCCCGCCGCGATGGGGTGCACCTCGTCGCGGGTCATCTTGCGTGACGTGCCGACCGCCTCGAGGAACAGATCGTAGGTCCGGTCGATCTCACCCCGGACAATCCTTCGTTCCTCATCTGTGAAGGGAGCGTCGTCGCCCTCCAGCGTCACGTGATTCCCGAAGGCGACGGTCTCTCGATTGACAAGCAACTTTGAAAACATGCCGGCCGTCACGAGCTTGCCAGTCAGGACTCCGATCGACCCGGTCAGCGTGCCTGGCCTCGCTACGATCCACCGGCCTGGGGTCGCGACCAGGTAGCCGCCGGAGCCCGCGACCGGGCCCATCGCGATCACCAGCGGCTTGCGCTTGGCGATGAGCTCGAGAGCCTGGCGCATGGCTTCTGAGGCCGTCGCCGAACCCCCGCGAGAGTTCACGTAAAGAACCGCGGCCGCCGCACGCTTGTCGCCGGCGATCTGGCGAGCAAGCGGCACCACGCTCAAATCGCCGGCGCGCTCCTCACCGACGATCGGCACATCGATGGGTGGCTTGATCGGCAGTTGGCCGCTGCGCCCATCGACAATCGTGCCCTCGATTCGCATGATGGCGATGTACCTGCCCCGGCCGGTGGTCGGACGCGGCGCCCTCAGCCGGCGTCGAGCCTGGTCCCAGGTCGCGATCCTGGCGCGGGAACCGTCGGCGCCCAGGCGATCCGGGAGCTGCTCCTCTGGCAGCAAGGCATCGACGACGTGCGTCTCGAGCGCGGCCGCGTCCGTAAATGGCGAGCCGTCGACGAGCTTCGCGGCTGCGTCGGTGTCGATCCGCCGGCTTTCGCCGACCGCTCGCACAAGCTCCTTGTGGTTGGAGTCGAGCAGCCACGTCAACTGCTCGCGATATTCCGATGACATCTCCGACTTCGTGAGCGGGTCGGCAGCCGACTTGTAGGGCGAGATCTGGATGAAATCCGCCTTGATCCCGACGCGGGCCAGGGAGTCGGCCAGGAACACCCCGGTCGAGGCGAAGCCGAGCGGGCGAACCAGCCCCGCCGGCATCAGCACGATCTCGTCGCACGCGCAGGCGAGGTAATAGGTGCCTGTCGTGTAGAACGGCGCCCAGGCGATCACGCGCTTGCCGCTCGCCCGAAGGTTCGATACAAGCTCGCGCAGGTCCTGCAGGGTGGCCATCGGCGTTGGCACCGGCCGGAGATGAAGGATCACGCCCTTGATTCGCTTGTCGCGTGCGATGGCATCGAATCGCTCGCCCAGCTCCTTGACGCTCAGGCGCGGCTGCGAGACGAACCGCTGCCAGAAAGGGCCGGGCGGGTCCGGAAGGGTTGGGAGCCCCGACTCGAGAACGAAGATGACGTAGTCCGGCGCTTTGCCGATCGATCGGCGCAGGCTCGAGAGCAGCCACCAGACGTAACGGAACGGGAAGAAGATCACCCTCTCACCAACAGCTCACGAAAAGCTTAGTTGGCGCGACGGCCGCGCTTTCTCAGACTACCTTCGAGATCTCCAGGTGCTCGTCGAGGTTCTCGCTGAGGCGCGTCGCCCCGTACTCCTGGCCGACATGCTGGTGATACGGCACACCGGTGAACAGGTGGTGGCTCCTGGTCGGGATGTCGGCGTTCGGCTCCCATTCCTTTCGCTGCAGCGCCATGTAGCCCTGCTCGCCATTGTTCTTGAGGTCGTCGAGCAGTACCGACATGCCGTGTCCGGCGGCGTGCTGCAGCGCAAGGGTGATGAAGATGAAGCCGACGCCGAGCCCGCTCAGCTCGTCCCAGGTGATCGGGTTCTTCTCGTTTTGCCACTTGAAGGAGGACGAGTAGTTGAAGGCAAAACGCGCGTGGGGAAATCGCTTGCGGATCTCGCTGCAAAACTGCTCTGTCGGCCCACGCTCCGCGGTCGGAAACTCGCACCACAGAAGGTCGGGGACGCCGCTGTCCATGTAGCGAAGGCCGCGGTCGATGGCGAGCTGGATTCCGCGCTTGGTCTCTGGGGCCTCGGTGGCCGACACACCGTCGGTACGGGCAATGACCACGAAGTCTTTGCGGCCGAGGTCGTCGGCAGCGTTGCGCATCATCTTCAGCTTGCCGACGAACTCGTCGGCTGAGATGAGCGCCTTGCCCGCGATGTGGCCGCAGCGCTTGGGCATGACCTGGTCCTCGAGGTGAGCGGCGGCGACGCCGGCACGGACGTAGAGCTCGACAGTGCGCTGGACGTTGAACAGGTTTCCGTAACCCGCATCCATGTCGACGACGACCGGCGGGATCTCCAGGTGCAGCGGCTCGACTCCCTTCTCGGGATCGCCCATGGCCATCGTGAGCTGGAATTTGCGAAGCGCGCTGACAGTGCGGCGAGCGCCGTCGGCTATCTCGACCGAGGAGTAGATGTCCATGTCAGTCGTGCCGAGATGACCGATCGCGAAGGAATAGCCGCTGAAGTAGACGGCGTCGAAGCCGTGGTACATCACGAGCTCGGCTCCGAATGGGTCGTAGACACCCGGTCCGAAGACGTACGGCTTGGTCGCGAGCAGCCGCCGAAGCCGCCGGCTCGGCTCCTCGTTGCGAGACGCGGGAATCTTGAAACCCTCGGGAAGGAGGGGCGTTGACATCAGTTCCATCGCTGTACTACTCGTTTTCGTGGTCGCAGTTGCAAGGCTCCGGGCACTCGCATTCGTGCACGGTCGCTGTCCGGTTCTCGAGCTCCTGTGACTGTTCGTTCCTTTCCATGAGCGCCAAATTATCAACTGGCTCGGTATAAGTCCAATTAATTGATTTGATCGTCGTGATCAATAAAACCGATAGGCTGGCTGGAGCTACTCGATCGTATTCAGCAGGGCCAGGAATGCGGCGACGATCCCTTCCGGCTTGCCGGCGTCCCGGCGCCGGAAGGCGACGATCGAGTTGTGCATCGGCGGAGCGTCCTTCATTCGGACCATGCTCAAAGTCCGGCCATCGATCTCCCTGGCCACGGCCGTGCGCGGCAGCAGAGCGACGCCGAGGCCGCGCTCGACCATCTTCTTGGCGGCCTCGATCGAGTCCAGCTCCATCAATCCGCGCAGCTTGGTTCCGGCTGCAAGAAATGCCGCCTGCGTGATCTCGTAATAGCTGGAGGTGCGATCGAACATGATCAGCTTCTCGCGCGCGACCTCCGTCATCGTCACGGCCCGCCTCTTCGTGAACGCATGGTCGAGCGCGCACACCAGGACCAGCTCCTCGGTGTGGAAGGGTCTCAGCTCCAGGTCCGGATGCCGTATCGCGCGGCCAAGCCCCAGCTGCACCTCGTCGCGAAGGACCAGGTCGACGACGTCCTCTGAATGGCCCGTGCGCACCGACACCTCGACCCGCGGATGCGCGGCCACGAACGTCTCCAGCAGCTGCGGGAGGACGTATGTGCTGACAGCGGGGGCGGCCGCGATCATCAGGTGGCCGGCCGAGGCGGACATCACCTGCTCGAGCGCGTCGCGACCGTCCGCGAGCGCGCGCAGGGCTCGTTCCGCGTAGGGCACCCATGCCTTGCCCGCGTCCGTCAATCGCATCCCGTGCGGCGTCCGCAAGAACAACGATGTGCCGAGCTCGCGCTCGAGGCCGTGAAGGCGGGCCGTGAGGGTTGGCTGGGTGATGAAAAGGGCCTCGGCCGCCCGGCTCACACTTCCGCGCCGAGCCACCTCCAGGAACCCTTCGACCTGGACCAGCTGGATCGAGCTGCCCTTGCCGTTACGTGACTCGTCTATAGCCACAGCCGTGGCTACAAATTCTATCTATGGCGCCGGAGAAGCGAGACTCCCGACCAGATGGCCAGCGCCCAGACCGGACCCATCGTGATGACGAACGGCCGGATCGTGTCGCTGGCCGAATTCGAGTTGCGGTCGAAGGCGAGAAAGACGAGCACGGTTCCATAGGCGAGGATCGCGAGCGCGGCAGTGACACCCGCAACTGTTGTCATCTTCATCGACCCGTGCATTATGAGAGTCATGGCTGATTTGTTTTTCGGTTACCACATGCCCAACTACACGTTCTCCGGCGCCCGCGATGGCGAGATCTTCGACCGCTTCCTGGGACAGGCCACCGCGGCGGAGGCGGCGGGCTTCGACCTGGTCACGGTGATGGACCACTTCTATCAAATCCGTGGCGTCGGCCCGGAGACCGAACCGATGATGGAGGCCTACACGACGCTCGCGGCGATGGCCGCGCGAACCTCGCGCGTGAAGCTGGCGACGATGGTCACCGGCGTGACGTACAGAAATCCGGCTTTGCTCGCCAAGATGGTCACGACGCTCGACGTCATCTCGAAGGGCCGGGCGATGTTCGGCATCGGCGCGGCGTGGAACGAGTCCGAGCACATCGGGTATGGCTTCGAGTTCCCCCCGATCGGCGAGCGGATGGACCGGCTCGAGGAGGCGGTGACGATCGCGAAGCTGATGTTCACCCAGGACCGCCCGTCTTTCGAAGGCAAGCACTACCGGATCGAGCAGGCGCTGAACGTCCCGCGCCCGGTCCAGCCCGGCGGCCCGAAGATCATGATCGGGGGCGGTGGCGAAAAGCGGACGCTGCGCATCCTCGCCAGGCATGGCGACTTCGGCCATCTGTTCGGCGGCCCGCTCGAAGCTCTGAAGCACAAGAGGGAGGTCTTCCTGAGGCACTGTGAGACCGAGGGCCGCGACCCTTCGACGGTGACGCTGTTGATGGGCAGCCTGGCAATCCTGGTCGAGAACACCCGCGATGCGAAAGCCCAGCTGGAGAGGATCCCCGAGGAGCGCCGCGCGATGGTGATGGTCGCCACACCGGCCGAGGTTGCGGAGAGGCTGCAGCCCTACGTCGACGCAGGCTTCGGCGGATTCACCTTGAGCAACCAGACGCTGCCGACCAAAGAAGCGATCGCACTTGGAGGGGAGCTCATCAAGCTCCTCTCAGGAGCCCGTTCGGCGGCTTAGCTCTTGTAGTTCAGCTCACCGGCGGTGACCGGCATGCGCAGGAAGTTCTCCGGCGGCGCCAGCGGGCAAGCCCAGCGCGGACTGTAGGCGCACGATGCGTTGTAGGCGAAGTTGAAGTCGATCACGACGTCGGGTGAGCCGGGCGTGGTCTCGAGCACGAGGCCGTCGGTGTCCTTGGCCGTGTCGAAAAGGTAGCGCCCGGCTCCATAGGTCTGATGGACCGCGGTCGTGTCCTTGAACGGGACGAACAGCCCGCCCGCGTACTGAACCAGGCTCAGAACGGTCAACTTGCACGGCTCTCCGGCCAGGCGAAAAACCAGCTGCCCGGCGCGCCGGTACCGGACCGCGCCATCCTCGCCGCCCGTGTCGATCAGCAGCTCGGATCCATCGCCTGGTTCCATCAGTGCCGGCACGCGAAAGGACGGATCGTGCGGGAAGTAATGAAGCCCGGCGAAGGACGCGCGTTCCTCCGGCTCGATTGGCGATTGGGGATGGGTCTTGAACAGGCGGTCGCGGCCCTCGCGAAACCTGTCGACCGAGTCGGGCCCGCCGATCCGATAAAGGTCGCCCACTCTCCGCCGCCAGTCGACCAGGTCGAGCAGCGCAACCGCGTCGGTCGTCACCAGGTCTCCCAATGGGTGATCGGCTCGAGCGGGATCCGCTCGGCTGGCTTGAAGTCGCCGCCGGTGTGGAAACCGACGGTGATCAGCGCGGCTTGTGTGTACCGCTCAAACGGGATGCCGAGCAGCTCCGCGACCTCGCGCTCGTATCGGAGATGCAGTGTCGTCCAGGCGGTGCCCAGTCCGCGAGCCCGCGCGGCGAGCATGAAGCTCCAGGCCGCGGGAAGTATCGAACCGTACAGGCCGGCGATCTCGAGGTTGCTGACCCCCGGGCGGTCGACGCGCCCCTCGATGCAGGGGATGACCATCACCGGCACTTCGTGCATCCGGTCGGCGAGATATTGGGCTGACGCGGCGACCCGAGGCAGTTGCTTCCGTCGCGGGTCGTCCCTCTCGTAGCGCTTGCCGCCGCTCTTCGCGTACTCGTACCACGATTTCTTGTACAGCTCGCCGATGCTCCGCTTCTTCTCCTGGTCGGTGACGATCATCCACTGCCAGCCTTGAGAGTTGCTCCCGGTCGGGGCCTGGACGGCCACCTCCAGGCATTCCAGCAAGATCTCGCGCGAGACCGGCCGGTCGAAATCGAGGCGCTTCCGCACCGCGCGGGTCGTGGTCAGGATCGTGTGCGCGTCCATCAGCTCAATTGTCGGCCTGGGCTCCCCGCCATGGGGGGAGCTCCCCGCCGCGAAGCGGCGCGGTGAGGGGAGATCCGTGACCTAAGTCGGTCCATCTGACGGGACGAGCTTGTAGCTGGCCTGGGGCGGAAGATTCGTCAGCGCTTGGTGGACGTCGTCTTCAGTCGCCCCCACCACGGACAGCTCGTAGTGGGTGCCGGGGGCGACCTCGGCGGTGGGCCGATGCTCGGCGGGGGCGGCCGGCACGGCGATCTGCGGGCTGGCGGGGGGCTCGGCCTTCGCGGGCCGGGTGGAAGCGTCCGATCTCACCACCCGCCAGTGATAGATGCCGACCGCAACGGCGACCACGACCACGGCCAGGGATTGGCCGAACGAAAGGTTGGCGGGATCGTTCAGCCTGGGGTGCGCGCTGAACGCCTGCTGGAATACGACGTATAGCACGCCAATGGCGCCGCCGAGGACCGCGAGCACGCTCGCGAGCAGCACCGCCCACAGGTACAGTCGCCGCGCCAACGCCTGGCGATCTTCGAGCCATGGCACCCGACGCCAATGGGCCAGCCAAACCGCGGCGCCGACGATCAGCAGAGTGAGGCCCAGGCTGACCGGATCCTTCCAGTCCGGGGCGGGAACCCCGATGATCGGCGCTTCCGCCGCCTGGGCGAGCGCGCCCAGCAAGATCGCCGCGCCAACCGCAAGCGCGCCCATCGAAACCAGCGCGACCAGGTTCGTGTACAGCCGGCGCATCCCCGCCTGGCGGGCCGCCTCGCCCGAGGCTGCGTCCAGGGCCAGCCGGCGCCGGATCAAGAACCACGCGGGGCCGTAGACCAGCACGTTCGATGCGGGCTGGGCGAGACCGGCGAGGATGTCGTTGCCGAGGCCGCCCGGATTCTCAACACCGAGGGCGCGCGCGACGCCGTAGTACAGGATCTGGCTGGCGCCGATCAGGGCCACGACTATGCACACACCGACCGCGATGAACCCCTCGACTGCGCGCAGGGTCGACTTGCGGTCGTCTTCGAGGTGGCGCGTGGCGAGCACTTGCGCATGGAAACCCCACAGCAGCAGCCCGCCGACGAGCAGGCCGGCCGACGAGGATATGGGCTGATTGGTGAACTGCGTGTTGGTCAACGCCTTCACCCATGCCGCCTGGAGCAAGCCCTGTGCGCCGACCAGCAGCATGAACAGCCCGACCACGAGCGCGAGGTACATGTACCAGCGGCGAAGGGTGGCGGAGGCGCCACGCTCCCCAACCGCAGCGCGGCCTCGCGAGGCGATGCGGTAATGGAAGGCCCAGATGACCAGCAGCAGGAGTGCGACCCAGGCGGCCTGGACGACCACGACGCGGTCGAAATTGAATCCGTCCAGCTGCTGCTGCAAAAGGTTGGTGACGGCGACAGCCAACGCGACCGCCGCCCCGATCGACGACCCTGCGCAGGCGAGGTAGAGGTACAGGCGGCGGATCGCCGATGCCCGCTCGGCCGGATCCCTACGTGCAAAACGGCGGCCGAACCACATGTGAATGGCCCAGAGCGGAAACGCCACGACGACCGTCGCCGTGAATCCTGCCAGCGAAGTCCGGCTCGATTGGGCGTCGGGTGAGTTGAGCAGGAACAGGAGAACTGTCGAGCCGAGATTGGCAAGCCCGAAGGCGAGCACCGCGAGTGCGGCGATGCTGACCAGATAGACATAGAGGCGCCGCAGGATCACGGTCGGAACGGTACTACCATGAACCCGTGATCTCTCAAGAACTGCTGGAGATTCTGGCCTGTCCGAAGTGCCACACCAAGCTCGAGCTCAAGGAGCCCGACCACTTGCGCTGCCCGAACTGCAAGGTCCTTTATCCCATCGTCGACGGCATCCCGGTGCTGCTCATCGAAGAGGGGAAACCCGAAGCCGAATAACTAGGCGGCACACTCCAGGTGACTGGTGTCGATCGGCGATTGCGGACTGTGCGCTTTCTGCTCGGCGGCTGTGATCTCGTCGTCCGTCAATGCGTAGGCCTGGTCGGGCTGGCTGGCCGACGTAGCGAAAACGATCCCCAGCACGCGGCCATGCACGTCGACCAGCGGACCCCCTGAGTTCCCCGGCCGTACCCTTGCCTGGATCACGTAGATCTCGCGCGTAACCGGCCTCTGGTTGTAGATGTCGCGGCCCGCGGCCTCGATGGCGCCGTCCACGACGGCGGGCTGCACCTGCTCCGGACCGCCCCCCGGATAGCCGATGACGGCGCCTTTCGTGCCGCGCTCGGCGGGGCCGAGATCGAGAATGGCGTTGGTGTAGTCGGGCACGTACAGGAGGGCCACGTCGCGGTCGGAATCGAAATAGACGACCTCGGCTCGCAACACGATCCCGGCCGGCGTCTCCACGCGATGGCTGCCGGTGCCCGAGACGACGTGTGCGTTGGTGACCACGTAGCCGTTGCCGATCGGAAACCCGCTGCCTGTCACCAGGCCTCCGCAGCCCGTGCCCGTCACCTTTACAACCAGCTGCGCGGCGTGCTTGACGCCAGGTGTGTCGACCGAAGCGGGAATGGGGAGCGGAGCCGGCAGCGCCGGCTCGAGCCCGGCGAACACCGGCGGGAACGTGACCCCTCCGAGGATGCCCTCGACCCGCGCGAGGAATCCGGGCGGCCTCGGCGCAATGGAATCGAGCATTCGCAGCACGATCGAGCGTTGGATCTGCTGCGCGACCTCCTGGCTCGGACCGTTGGAAAAGCTGAGGCCGAGGAACCAGACCATCGCAAGGACCGCGACCGTCGACAACGCGGCTCCGCCGACGGAGTCGGGCATGGTGTGGATGCCCTTGCGCAGGATGGTGCGGCGGATCGGTTCTCCGGCCGCGAAGCCGATGCTGGAGCCCAAGCTCCCGCCGATGACGAGGACAAGCACGGCGCCGAGGGGGCGCGCGACCGGGTTGTGGATGCCGATGTAGTCGAGCAGCGGGCCGGCGGCTATCGCGCCGAGGACCACGCCGACGACCAGGCCGACGTACTGCGTGAGCGACAGCCAGAAGCCTCGTCGGTATCCGTTGACGGCGCCGACCAGGGTCGCGCCAACGATCACGAGGTCGATTACGTTGAGGTTCAGACCTTTAACTCAAACGCCCGGCTAGTGTTGGGGACTCGGCGGTTCAGCCTCTGCAATCTCTTCGGAAGCTCGATTACGCGCGTCCCCGCGCAGCACCCAAAATCCCAGGCCGATAACCCCGATCAGCGCGACCAGGAACGTGATGCTCATCGCGAGCCAGGCCGGGACCCATTCACCTGCGAGTGCGAGCACGTTCGTCAGGCCGGCGCCGGCGCCGGTTCCGGTTCCGCCGGCACCTCGCCCGCTTCACGCAGGTCGCGCAGCGGCATGAAGCTGCGCACGGGCGGGACCCTCTCGAAGTTGTATGGAGGCGGTGGCGAGGTCGTCGCCCACTCGAGCGTATTCGCGCGCCAGGGATCGTTACCCGCGATCTCGCCGCCGTACCAGCTGCGAATGACGTTGATGAAGAACAGCAGGACGGAGAACGCGATCAGGAATGACGAGACGGTGATGATCAGGTTGGTCGTGGCCCACGCCGGATTGGCGTAAGTCGCGATGCGGCGCGGCATCCCTTCCAGTCCGAGGGTGTGCATGATCAAGAACGTTCCGTTGAAGCCGATGAACAGCGTCCAGAAGTTCCATTCGCCGAGGGTGCGGTTCAGCAAGCGACCGGTGATTTTCGGGAACCAGTAGTAAATCCCGGCGAAGATCGTGAACACGCTCCCTCCAAACAAGACGTAATGGAGGTGGGCCACCACGTAGTACGACTGGTGGAGCTGCGTGTCGACGGGCACGGATGCGAGGTAGATGCCGGTGATGCCGCCGATCAAGAAGGTGGCCAGGAAGCCGAAGGCGAACTTCATCGGCAACGTGAACTCGATCGATCCCCACCATGCCGTGGCGATCCAGTTGAAGAACTTGATGCCGGTCGGGACCGCGATCAGCATCGTCATGAGCATGAAGAAGCCCTCGACCCAGGTGTTCATGCCGACCGTGAACATGTGGTGAGCCCACACGGTCATGGATAGAAAGACGATTCCGAAGAGCGCCGCGACCATCGAGATGTACCCGAATATCGGCTTACGCGCGAATACCGGGATGACCTCTGAGATCATGCCGAATCCGGGCAGGATCATGATGTAGACCTCGGGGTGGCCGAAGAACCAGAACAGGTGCTGGTACAGCACAGGCCGGCCCTGCGTCGTGAAGAACTGCGTCCCCAGCTGGCGGTCGAACTCGACCAGGATCATGGCGGCCGCGAGGGGCGCGCCGACGATCAGAAGCAGAATCGAGGTCGAGATCTGCGCCCATACGAACAGAGGCAGGCGGGTCAGCTTCATGCCCGGCGCCCGCAGGGCGACGATCGTGGTCAGGAAGTTGGTCGAGGCCATGATCCCGGAGATGGCCCACACGATGATGCTCAACGCCCAGAAGTCGACGCCGAGGCTGTGGCCCTGGTAAGCCTTCTCGGTAAGTGGCGCGTAGCCGGTCCAACCCGCATTCAGTGCCCCGCCGGTGAAGAAGCCTCCGTAGTAGAGAAGGATCGACACCGGCACCAGCCAGAAACCCAACAGGTTCACGCGCGGGAAAGCCATGTCGCGCGCGCCGATCATGATCGGGACCATGTAGTTGGCGATCCCGGTCAGAAAGATGGTGACGAAGAAGAAGATCATCGTCACGCCGTGCGCCGAGATGAGCTGGTTGTAGGTCTCGTGATCGACCACCGTCATGTTCGGCTGTGAAAGCTGCAGCCGGATGACCAGGGCGAAGATGCCGCCGATCACGAAGCTCAGAAGTCCGGTGACCATGTACATGATCCCGATCAACTTGTGGTCCGTGGTCGTCAGCCACAAAGTGATCGGCTTCCAGAAGGTGTCGTCGTAGGCCTTCGGGCGCGGCAGAACCTGAGCAGCTGCCATCAGATATCCATCCTAACTCGGCGTCACTTCTGCGCCGCCTCTTGCTTCCGGACCCAGACGTCGTAGTCGTACTGACTCATCGACTGCACGATGATCTGCATCGTGCTGTGCCCGGCGCCGCACAGCTCCGCGCATTCACCTCGCCATGTCCCTACTCTGTCGACCTTGAGCCATGTGAAGTTGTCATAGCCAGGCACGGCATCGGTCTTGCCGGAGATCGCCGGCACCCACCATGAGTGGATGACGTCGGTGCCCTGCATGCGCAGACGGATGAGCTTGTTGACTGGGACGACGAAAGGAGTCACATCGCCGGCCAGGGTTCCCTCCTGGTGAATGGTGAAGCCCTCCGGATACGAGTAGTTCCACCCGAACTGATGGCCTGACACCACGACCTCGAAGTCGTAGTTGCTCACGGGTTGGAAGTCTTTCTGCAGCTCGTTGAAGCTGTAGCCGGCGATCGCCAGCACCACGATCAGCGGGACGATGGTCCACGCCCACTCCAGCCGTGTGTTGCCGTGGATCTGTGGCGGGAGGTAGTCGGCGGGCTGCCTCGACCGCCGGTATTTGATCACGACCCAGAGGAGGGCCAGCTCGACGCCGAGGAAGATGATGATCGCCGGGATCGAGATCCCTATGTAGGTGTTGTAGATGCCCTGGCCGTTCGGCGACACCGGTGTGGGGAATATCGGCGAGATGCCGCCTGGCGCCTCGCACGAGGCCAGCAAAAAGGCTCCGGGCAGGATGGCAAGAGGCCACAACCGACTAAGTGACCAGGCCTTCACGGCAGCCAGTATATCGACGCCGGGTGAGTCGACTCCCGAGGGCGGATTCCCTTTGGTT
>Ga0207684_10000658_pt1 | contig 40903 bp, 35 predicted proteins | sample KBSK5501metaG_FD_184342 | JGI IMG/M metagenome (GOLD analysis project Ga0207684, IMG submission 184342) | Corn, switchgrass and miscanthus rhizosphere microbial communities from Kellogg Biological Station, Michigan, USA - KBS K5-50-1 metaG... | ecosystem: Host-associated > Plants > Roots >... | reverse complement strand
GCCCGAAAAGCCGTGGTGGTACGTGTGCACGATCAGAGAAGGCACGAGGTAGCTGAGGAACAAACTGGCGAGAAAGCCCCACAGATATCCAAGTCCAACCAGCGGAGAACCGGCGTTGAAGGCGGAGTTGCTGTGCCCGGATGCTATGCCGCCGGCGAACCCGAGCACCCAACCCGGGATCTGCAGGATGACCCCGTAGATCAAGAAGACACCGAAGATGGCGATGCCGCGCTCGAGGTGAAACCCGGCGGGAGGCAGCTCATTTTTGCCGGCGCGGACGTTTTCGAACGCCATCATCAGCCAGCCGGTCATCGCGATCCAGCCGACGATTGGGATGAGTGCGATCAGACCCTGAAGGAGCATCTTGCCGGGCCAACCCGGGTCGCGGAACCCCCAGGCGAAGGAGTCGCCGACGCTGTTCATACGCGCAGTCTATTCACGCATTCGCCTTCTGGCTAGAGCCAGTTTTTCGTAGCAAACTACGCCCGTAAGTTGACGCCGAGCCGCAGAACTCGAATCCTGGCCTGGGCGCTCGGACTGCTGGGCGCCGTGGCCTGCGTGGCCGGCGCCGGCGTGGCTTTGGCCTTCCGTGCGCCGGTTACATTCCAGGTCGTCTACCTGGTTGGAATCCTGATGGGGCTGCTCGGGGCTTTGATTGCTTCGCGAGAGTCACGAAACAGCATCGGCTGGCTGATGTGTGCCACGTCACTCGCGGTAGGCCTCTTCCATCTGCCTACCGGCTACGGCTATTTCGCATTGGTCATCGAACACGGGTCATGGCCGCTCGGTTCGGTGGCCGTGTGGCTCGGCACCTGGGGATGGGTGCTTCCTCTCGGTCTCTCGCTGCCGCTGATCGCGGTGCGGTTCCCGGATGGACGAGTGCCGGATCGGTGGCGGGCGGTCGATGTGCTGGCCATCACCGGTACCGCCCTTTTCGCGGTCAGCATCGCACTCATTCAGCAACCGGCCACCCTTGTCGACTTCACGCCTCTCCCCGGCGCGGTGGTTGCGCGCTTGTCTCCGCTGGTCCAGAACCCAATCGGCATCTCGATTCCGCTGAGTCTGCTCAGACAGGTCCAGGGCGCGGGCCTGACGCTGATGGTGCTGGGGTACGTCGCCGCGGCTGCGTCACTGGTCGGGCGCTTCCAGAACGCGCGCGGAGACGAGAGCCTCCAGCTGAAATGGTTCGCGTACTCGGGGGTGCTGATCGCGGTCACGCTCGTCTACGCGGGGGCGGCCTGGAATTTTCTCGGTCAGCCCCTGTACCTGGCTCTGACGCCGCTCATACTCGCCTACTCGACAGTGCCGGTGGCGGTTGGGATCGCGATCCTGCGCTATCGCCTGTACGACATCGATCTGCTCATCAACCGCACGATCGTCTATGCGGGCGCCACGGCAATCCTCGGCGCGCTGTATGCAGCGGTCGTCACGTTTGTGCAGCGTCTTTTCATCTCGACGTCTGGTCAGAAATCCGATGCCGCGTATGTGCTCACGGCGTTCGTCGTAGTCGTCGCCTTCGGCCCAGTCAAGGACTGGCTGCAGAGGCAGGTCGACCGTCGGCTCCGCCGTGTCAATGCAACTGCCTTGCTGGACCAGTTCCGGGAGGATGTGGACGCTGTGGTGTCGGTCATGGATGTGCACCGGGTCGCGTGCCGGCTGGTGGATGAGGCGGTCGTGGCCTTCGAGGCGCGCGGAGCTGCCCTCTATTTGAAACCTGCTTCGAATCCGGTTTACAGTCGCGGTCAGGTGAATGGGTCTGGCGTCGAAGTGCAGCTGGTCCATGAAGGCCGGCAGCTGGGCCGCCTTGTGCTGGGCAGCCGTCGCGGCGGTGTCAGCTATTCAACGCACGATAGGGATGCACTTCAGCGATCGGCCGACTCGGTGAGCGAAGCGCTGGCTCTGGCGGAACACCTGGGTCACCGACCGTTGCCGAATCAACACGTAGGGAAGGAGGAGTAGTCGATGTTGCGCCGGATCTATGCGGGATGGTTGACATTGGTTACGGCCTTGATCGTGCTGCAGCTCTACCTGGCGGGTTATGGGGTGTTCGCCTTCAACGGCCTGAAGGGTTTCGATGCCCATCTGTTGGTAGGCGATTTGATCGGGATCGCAATCCTGATCGGCCTTGGGCTCGCGTTCGCGGCGCGAGTGCCGCGGCAAATGCTCATGTTCAATGGCGCCCTGGTCGTGTTGATGATTCTCCAATTCATCCTCGCGCATACCGGCGTGCAGGTCATCTCGGCGCTGCACATCGTCAACGGGGTGGTGATCATGGGCCTGAGCGGTTTCATGACGAGGCAAGGATGGGTGCTGGCCCAGGGTGGCGAAAAGATGTCGGCATGAGCGCCGAGGGAGTGGTCTCATTCGCCGCGGACATCCGGCCGCTGTTTCGCGAGAAGGACGTTCGGTCGATGGCGCGCCACTTCGACCTGACGTCTTACGAGGACGTGAGCACAGTCGCGGACCGTATCCTGGGGCGGCTGCGTTCGGGCTCGATGCCATGCGACGGCGAATGGCCGTCGGAGCAGATCGATTTGTTCGAGCAATGGATCCGCGGCGGCAAGAAGCCCTGATGGCTCCCACAATCGACGAAGTGGTGGAGCGAGCCCGCCGGAGGCTGGTAAGAGTCACACCGGAGCAAGCTGCTGCCGAGCTCGCCCAAGGCGCGCTTCTGGTCGACATTCGTACTGAATCTGATCGAGCTGTGGAGGGCGAAATACCGGGCGCAATCGCGATCGATCGCACTGTTCTCGAATGGCGCCTCGACCCCACCTCCCCGTCGCGGCTCGAGCAGGCCAAAGACCGCCAGGTCAGGGTGATAGTGGTTTGCGCCGAGGGCTACTCATCAAGCCTCGCCGCCGCCTCGCTTCAAGACATCGGGCTGGCGAACGCCACGGATGTCATCGGCGGTTTCGAAGCCTGGAAAGCCGCCGGCCTCCCGATCAAGCCTTAGGTCGGACTCCGCCCCGCCCACGCCTGCTTAAGATCTCCGTCTTGGCGCGCGATACAACTTGAGGTTTGTGAGTCAAGTCGTAGGGCCGCGGGACTACCATGCCCGCGTGCAAGACATAAATCCCCTGGAGCGTCGCCTCTTCGACTGGCTTAGCCGCCGATCCGATTTCGTCTTGGTGACGCTGCCGGTAGTGGTCTTTGGAGTCGTTGGCATCTCCGGCATAGTTGTGGTGTCCGTTATTGCACGTCGATCACTCATCGACCTCTATGTGGAGTGGATCGCGATCGCGTGGGTTCTGGCTGGCTTGGCGCTATACGTGACTGCTTTCGAGGCAATGGGAGCAGCCTTCATTCGCAGTCGTCGCTTTAGGTTGCTCGAGCTTCACCAGACGATGAGAGATATCCAGGCCATGTCTTGGCGCGAGTTCGAGGATCTGGTTGCGGCAATCTATCAGTCCAAGGGTTATGCGATCGAGCCTCGAGGTGGCGAAGACCCCGACGGCGGGATCGACCTCATCGTGCGAAAAGACAACCAGCGATGGATCGTGCAATGTAAGCACTACAGAGATCGCTGGGTCGGCGAACGTCCTCTTCGAGAGCTCCTTGGAGTGGTGACCGCCAACGGGGCTACTGGCGGCGTCCTTGTGGCGTGCGGTGTGTTCGACGAACACGCGCTGGCATTCTTGAAGGGCACCGAGAAGCTCGAACTGATCGGTGGCGATCAACTGCGTTTGCTGATAGGCGAAGCCGTCAAAAGCAAAAGCGCGGACACAAGATGTCCGAAGTGTGGAAGCGACATGCGTGAAAGGACAGGAAGATACGGACCATTTTTAGGCTGCAGCAACTACCCCGCCTGTCATGGGTGGCTGCCGATGCCGTCCGCGGTGCGAGCATCGTAACCGCCCGAATCGGCGCGCAGTGGCAGGCCAACCCTGGAGCGCTCCTTGTTCTCGTCTGGCACAAGAATCCGCCGCCGCCAATGATCCATATCGGACCTGCTTGCCCCACCCTGGCCCACAGCATCGTTCCCCAGCCTTCGGTCCGATATAGCGGTGCTCGATCAGCTGGTTGGCTGACCTACGTTGAAGCTCGACGTATTCCTGGAATGCGCCTCTGCCGGCGCTGCATGTAGCGGCAGCTTCGCCGTCTACGCAGCGCGAGCAACCTAGATGTTCGGCTGGTTCGGCCTACAGATGGACGTTCGGATCGGGTACGAGCCGATGAGCCAGTGTTCACGGCTCCCCGTGCCGGACACTCCCTGACGTTCCCGAACTCGTTGGGCCTGGGCAATCCCTGGAGCGGTTGGCGGCGCGTAATGGCAGACCAGCCAATCAGTACTCGTCGGCCACAGCTCCCACGGGTACAAGCTTGAATACGATCACGCGGCGATTGTGGCCTAGCCGATCCGTTGCCTCAGCGTAGTAGTAGGGATCCGCGGCAAGGTCGAATTCTCCGACGTACGTCACTACCCCGCGTGCGCCCCGAAATACGCGTAAGGCGCGGCCATCTTTGCGGTGGTTAATAATCGCCCGGTTGCCCCACCTGAGCTCCTGGTCGCCGACCTGGCCGTCCCCTGTGAAGTGGAACACGCCCGCTTCCCAGCGGTCGTACTTGTACCCGTAGGCCTCGCCAGCTCGGAGATCAGAGAAGATGAAGACGTTAGGCGTTCTGGCTGAGGGCTCAATTCCGCCCTGGCCAGCACCACCATAGCGGCGATGTAAATCGCTCCTCTTGATCTCGTCGCCAGGGTCAAGGCTCCAGCCAATGCCCTTTCCAACAGTCACCGCGTCGGAATTCTATCTAGGGTGCGGGGCTTATACGAAGGACGGCTGGTTGGCCTTCCAGGTCTCTGAAATGAGCTCGCGAACCGTTGCCCCAATAGGCCCTACTGTCTCGGCCTGCGACTTCAACTGAATCCAGACAGTGGATCCATTCGCAGAGGCCTGGACTTGGGCGTCGCCCGCGATCGTCCAGTTCGGGCTCTCGCCTGCCGGAACAAGCGACCAGCCAAGTCGAGATGCAGCCTCATCACCGCTGAATGGTGGGCGATTGAAAGCTACCCACACCCAGTTCTTACGAGGATGTGCCGTCATCCAGTTCCTCGAACCGTTGCTCCAGCTGATGTAGTACTTCTGACCCCAGCTCGGCTCTAGCCCACTGGTAACGCTAGCGACAGCGTCGACCAACAACTCCAAAATTTGTCGACTCTTTGGCGACGCTTGTGCGAGGTGCCATGCCTTGCCATCAGCTAACCAAAGTTGGGCCCCGTTATGACCCGAAGCGGCTTGGCCAGACCCGTAGATCTTCTCAAGGCGCTTCAGCTCCTCAGCGTCAATCTCATAGTCAATCAGCTGGGCTAGTTGTAAAGCGTTCAAACGCTGACTTGGATCGGCTGTGCCATCGTCCCCAAACGCCACGCCCTCTTCCTCAAGCAACTCCGTAACGTCCCGTTTATCGTTTGGATCGGGCCATCGAAGGCCAGAACTCACGCGTCCTTGGCTATCGAGGACCCGGTAGCCGTTGGGGACAGCGGATGTGGACATCCGGTGGCCGACCGATTGCGGGCTCGTTCCCCCGAGCATGGCCAAATCGCCGTACGTCGTCCACTGCCCGCGGGGAATAGCGGCCACTGCCGAGTCAACTCGACTCCAATCGAATCCCACAAGTGCGCCCTTAGCTCCCGCAATCGGACCTGGCCAGATTTGAAGGATGCGTTGAGTTAGCTCGTCTGAACGCGCAAGGATCTGCGCCCGCCCCCATATGGGATCGTCGACGAGGGCTTTGTTCAGTTGGAGATTGCTTTGCCCATAGATTTGCAGCTTCCGCTCAAAGGGGTTGTTGCTCAGGACTCCGTTGTAGGCGGTCAGGGTCAGATTGCCGAGCGTGTGGCCAAGCTCATCCCGCAACGACTCCGGATCGTCACCGGAGGCTTTGATGGCTGCGATCCAGTCATCGCTCAACGTCTGCGGCATGATGTGCTCGATCGTCAGTTTTGAGGCGGCTAGGTTAACCGGTTCCAGATGGCCATAACTCTCTTCAATCCGCTCGAGAATGAGCTTCCGTTGGTCTGCGCGACCCGTTAGGTAGAAGGGCAGAGTTCGCACGGCCTGCCTAATCTGGTCATCGGTGGCCCAATATCGGCGGTCACCAGATAGCACGACTCTGATGGCTTCCGGCAGTGTCCGGTCCGCAGGAAGCTGTTTGATGGCGTCGACGAACAACCGATTAAGTTGTTTAGTCGGAACCTGGACCAGATGCCGCCTGACTAGAAAGGACTCAATGAAGACCAGTGATTGAACCAGGTCGTCCGCCGCGGCCTCACCTCGCAGGACTAAGTCATAGGCGTGCATCAGTAGTGGATACGTCGTTTCTGCTCCCCAACGCCTGAGCCTTGTTAGAGCAGCTCGGATCTGTAAGTTCGGTTCCGCCGATGGATCCACCAGGCGCCTGTAGTGGGTTCCGCGCAAGGCGAGATCTCGGACTTCGGCCTCGATCCGCGGCTCGTCATGAATAAATGGCTCGAGGCGCTCTTGCTGGCGACGATACACGTCGTCTTTCTGAACATCCTCTCCCCGCCGCTGCAAGTCAACTCGCGCCAGGCCAGCAAGATGTTCCTCACCTAGGGCCTTTTCCATTGGAAACCACACTTGGTCATAAACCAACTGGCCTCGCGTAGGCAGCAGCATGAAAAGAAAGTTTCTCAGGAGATCGGCTTGGGTCAGGCTCATTCCAGTGGCGTTCAGAGATTCGAATATGCGATGAGGGTTGTCGTCTTCCTCAGTTGTGATGTCGATCACAGCGAGCCGTTCGACAATTACGCGCTCGAGACGATGGTGGTCCAGCGGTTCGTCAGAAGTAGGTGCCGGCTTGGCCAATTGGGCCACAAAAAAGCGAAAAGCCGCTTCTAGGTTGCTTCCAGCCGCCGGCGGAGTCGATCCGTCAACGAAAGCAAAGAACGCGTCGCGGTCCAAGCGAGTTGGAATTAGTTTGTAGCGGTCGGTACCATCCGCGTGCTCGTTACGCAGATAAAGCTGATTCAGACGATCGACCGCCTTCTGATCCTTTCCCCTTTGCCAGTCGCGTATCGCGGCGAGCGCAAGGAGGAGCGTTGTCAGCCTTTGCTGTCCATCAACGATGAGATAGGAGCTGACGCCGTGCGCCATTCCGGGTACGGGGGCAAGTACGAAGCTGCCGATGAAGTGGCTCGATCGAAGAGGCCGACTGCCACCGTCGTTTTCATACGCCTCCAGGAGTTCGTACTGGTCGAGGATGTCAGACCAAAGCTGGGCTAGCTGTTCACTCGTCCACGTGTACGGCCGCTGGAAGAGTGGGACGCGATACTGTCTCTCCCCTTCGATCAGCCGCTTAAGAATCGTCTGTCCGGCTTTCACGCAGGGCGATTCTAGTTGGTGGCCGGCTAGCGATGGTGCTTTGCCGGTGTCGAAGGCCATTGACCAACTTCCCGAAGGGCTGGACATATCCGACGCATATCGATGGCTTCCGACGAGCGGTTTCCTGCTAAGCCACGCGGTCGTACACGGAGCGACCGTCGTCCCAATAGCTATCGAAGACGTGCTGGTAGACGGCGTCGCACTTCTGCGCGTATAGCTGCCGCGTGAATGCCTCAGGGAGCCGATCAAGTGTTTCCTCGACTGCGACTCTCACTGCCGCTCTCGTCCCCTGTTGCTTCCGCCAATCCAGTACAAGTTTGTCGCGCCTGAGGACAGTTAGAAGCTCTTCGGCAACGCGCTTGACCTGGGCCATTTCGGCATCCGACAGGGGAGGAGCCGGCCTCATCAGCAGGTCGAAAACTGCCAACTGCTCTTCTGTCAGCCCCTCTGACAGTGCGCGGGACTCCTCCTCAGTCAGTCCTTTACTGAAGGCAAGAAGCTCTTGGAAGAACTTCTCCGTGTTGATGCTGCCCGCGTTGTAATCGGCGACTAGTTTCTCGAATCGATCAACGAGATCGATCCTGGCTGGATTCAACCGGACCAATGCCGCAATGCGGGCAGAGAGTAGTGAGCGCAGACGCTGCGCAGCCGTCCGCGGCCGGCCCTGCCCAAAGACCTCTTCGAGCGACGTCCAGTCAACGGCGGTCAAGTCGAACAGCGCCTTCGCTTCACTCGGCGGGATCAGGTACTCCTGAGCGGCGACGGACTCGTCAAGGAGCTGTTCGACCTTGCCCATGACGCCCGAGATGTCCGGCCTGGTGGTGTAAGCCGCAATCGTGTCCGCAAGCAGCCGAGCAACTGCTCGCACACGGCTGAACTCGTTGGCGCGCGGATCGGGCAAAATGGCCTTGTAGAGGCGCTCCACCAAGGAAGCACGCGATAGGAAGGCAGTCTTCTCGTCGTCGTCCAGCATGAGCATCTCGACGGTGCGCTTCGCGGCTCCGACAAGCTCGAATCCCTTCATCCGGCCGAGGGCTTCCAGGTCGACGTCCCGCTCACCGCAGAAGGCTCGCAAGTCGTCGACCGCCGACCGCAGCGACTCGACGAGCTCTCCCTTCTCTTGGATCGGCACCTCACCTGGCTTTGTCCCCACGGCATAAATCGCGAGCGCTTTCTGTAAGTTCTTGAAAACGTCGACGTAGGCGACGATCAGTCCATTGTTCTTTTCCGGGAAGACGCGGTTCGCACGCGTGATGGTCTGCATAAGTGTGTGGTTGCGGAGCGGTTTGTCCAGGTAGACGGTTGACAGCGAGGGGACGTCGAACCCAGTTGTCCACATGGCGCAGACGAAGGCGATCCGCATCGGATCCTGTGCATTTTTGAACTTGGCTTCCAGATCCTCTTCGACGATCCGTCTGCGGTGCGGCTTGATGTCGAGACCTCGTACGGCCATGTCGGCGATCTCGTTCTGAGACTGAGATATCACGACGGCCATGTCCGTACCCCGCATGAACGCGACCTCCTTCATGAGCAGATCCGCTCGCTCCGCTGTCAGGCCGACTCCCCTAAGTTCAGCCTCGTCCTGTTCCAACCTCTGGGTCCAAAGTCGCTGAACTTTGTCGAATGTGCGTACGGTGGTCATCTTGTCAATGGAGACGACCATGGCTTTCCCGGGAAAGCCGCGGCCCAAGAAGTGATCGACGATATCCTTCGCTACTGCTTCCAGCCGGTCGTCACGTGTGATGAGTTCGTACTGCTGTCCGAGTGCTTTCGCGAGCTGGCGCTCTTGCGTCTCGTCGAGGTCAGCCTCTTCAACAACCGCCATCAGGTCATCAGCAAACGTTGGGTTCTCGATCTGAAGGTGTGGGATGCGGTTCTCGTAATAGAGAGGCACCGTCGCGTGGTCGGCCTCTGAGGCGGCGAAGTTGTAAATCGACACATAGTCGCCGAAGACGTCACGCGTCTTTTCCTCGCCAACGATGAGCGGCGTGCCGGTGAAGCCAAGGAAGCGAGCGTTCGGGAGTGCGTTGCGCATATTGAGGGCAAGCGTGTCGTACTGGGTACGGTGCGCCTCATCGGTAATCACTATCACGTCATCCCGATCGGACACGACCGGGTGAGTCTCCCCTTTCTCGGTACGGAACTTATGGATCAGCGTGAAGACGTAGCGGTGATCTTCTGAGAGCAGCTCTCGGAGGTGCATCGTGCTTGTCGCGCGCATGTGCTTCTCAGTGATCACACCCGCGTAGAGAAACTCCTTGTATGCCTGCTCATCCAGATCGTCGCGGTCGGTAACGATTACGAAGGACCAATTGCCCGGATGCTTCCGCAGAACCTTTTGTGTGAAGAACAACATCGAGATCGTCTTCCCTGACCCTTGGGTGTGCCAAAACACACCTAGCTTGCCACGCTCTCCAGCAGGTGCTAACTGCAGTTCCTGCATTCGCGCGATCGCACTGTTCACGCCAAGGTATTGGTGGTTTCGGGCCAGGAGCTTTACAAAACCACCAGGAAGATCCTGATACGCGACGAAGTTCTCGATCAGGTCGAGGAGGCGTTCCTTAGTGCATGTCGCGCGCAGGACAGTCTCCAGCGAAACGAATCCCTCTTCCTTTTCTGAGCCGATCTTCTTCCATTCGGAGAAGAACTCCCAGCCCGAGGTGATCGTGCCAACCTTGGTGTCGGAACCATTCGAGAGAATCAGGAAGCCGTTGGGCACGAACAGATCTGAGATGGTGTCCCGATAGTCCCGGAGATTGTTGGCGTAGGCCTCTCTCAAATCGTGGTGTGAGGCCTTGAGTTCGATGAAAACGAGAGGAATTCCGTTCACGAAGCCGACGAGGTCTGCGCGCCTCTTATAAAGATCGGAATGTACCCAGAGTTGAGAGACCAACAGGAAGTCATTGTTATCAGTCCGATCCCAGTCGATGACACTGAGCCTCTCCGGTAGGGTTGTCCCGTCAGGCTGGCGAACCTGAACCTCGACGCGATCCCGAAGGAGCGAGTAGACCTCTTGGTTCGCGCGCGCGTAATGGAGTGCCCCGCGCGGCTTGGTGATCTCAGCAACCGCCTGGTCGATGGCGTCGGCGGTCGTTCCCGGGTTGAGCCGCTCGAGCGCCGCCCGTAAGCGGGGCACGAGGAACACCTCGGACTTGTTGTCGCGGCCAAGAGTTCCGTCCGGGCCGAGGACTTCGTAATAGGCGTTGACCGTTTCCCATTCGAGATCCTCAAACACCTCGATTGCAGGTATCTCGACGAGCTGCTGCTCGGTGAAGCGACTCGTCATTAGTCTGCGGGAGCGGGTAAAGCGACGTTGAGTTCGGTGACGTCGATCTCACCAGAAATAAGTCGAGGAAGGAGTAAGTCACGCGAGGACTTGAGGTTGCTAACTGCTTTCGTCAGCACGAGCCTTTGTTGCCACAAAGGTCGGATGAGATCAGCCCAGTGACTTAAAAGAGCCGCCGGTGGACATAGCACCCGTGTTGCACCGACCTTCTCTTTGCTGATATTTTGCTGAGCCGCTCCATGAGCGATCCGATTGAAGTGATCGCGCAAGTTCATCAGTAGATAGAAGAGCGCCATTTGCGGCACACGCTCTTCACGTGACCGCATAGCGAGGGCAGCCTGGTTGCAGCAGCCGTCGGTTACAAGGACGCCAAGCCGACCAACCGTTGGAGACCCATAGATTGCCATCAAGATTGTCCCGCTTCGAAACACGTGGGTCTTTCGGTCAGCCAAGGCCGCATCCGTCACTTGTTCGGTCGACCGCAGGAGAAATCCGTCTTGCAATTCATTGGTTGTAAACCAATCGTTCGTTCCATCAGTCCAATACACGGCCCTCGACCTGGACGGCGTAGCTCCAGCCTTCATGAGGTCACAAATCTCCTCGAGACTGACGATTTGCCATCCATCCGGGGCGGGACCAAGCTGCGAATTTACCAATCGCACCGTGTCGTGACCCGGATAACGAAATTCGACGAACCACTCGTAGTAGATCCTGCGGGCCATTTCCTCGAGGACGTTGATCTGTCGGTTGTTGTTCTCGAGCAGATCATCGTAGGTTGACAACAGTGCGACCATCTTGTGCTGAATCGGTAGAGGTGGAAGCTCGATCGGAATGGCATAAAATGCCGCACGACTTGTTGAGGGAATCGCAGATCCGCTGTCGATATCATCCAAGTTGACCGTCTTTAACTGGTAGAAGGCGAACTTAGGGTCAACCTTCTCCAAGTCACGGATATTCAAATAGAACGCCGTATCAATGACCCAGCACGGGTCTTTGGAGAAGAAAATCCCCCTATATGCACCTTTCCGCCCGACGATTACTCCAGGCCCTCGAAATAGCGGCTGAGAGTGCCATCCAATCGGTCCATTTGTTCCATAGACGCGGTAACCGATACCCACACCTTTCCGGTATCCGCGTAAGGCCTTTCCATATTCAAGGCTGGCGAGTTCGCCCCAGCTGTGGCGCTCCCAATGATCTCTACTCACGCAACAACTCGGACACGTTCGTCTCAATGAGCTTGCTCAATGTGGCTGCCTCTGCATTGAGACCAACAAATTCATTCCGGAGGTCTGACATACGAGTCCGAAAGTCAGCGTCATTGCTTGTGCTCGCCGCGGGCAGTACGTAGCGTCCCGGATTCAAGGACCAGCCTTGCCCCTCGATCTGGTCAATGGTGGCGACTGCGCATAGGCCAGGAACATCGACATAGGAACCGCCCGGAAAACTGGTAGCCAGGAGATCACCAGATTCGCTGGAATGCTCGATCTCCTCGCCACGGTACAACCGGGATATGTTTGCGAAGAACTCAATCTGGCTCGGCATCCACTCTCTATGTGCGCGATCAACCTGGTGGAAGATCCTGCGCGCATCGACGAACAGCACTGTGCCATCACGTCGCGTTCCGCTTTTGCCACGGTCTAGAAACCAGAGGGTTACGGGCAGCGTCACGCTGTAGAAGAAGTTTGGGCCGACGGACACAATAATGTCCACAGCTTTTTCGGTGATTAGCCTCTTCCGAATCTCAAGTTCAGAGCCTCCAGCGTCGGCGGCGGAGTTAGCCATGACGAAGCCGGCACGCCCCTTACTGTTCAGGGCCGAGTAGAAGGCCTGGATCCAGATGTAGTTGGCGTTGTCCGCCTTCGGTAGCCCGAACGGGAAGCGCGGATCGCCTTCGAGTTTCGCCTTGTCGACCTTGTTCACGTTGAATGGCGGATTGGCCATCACGAAGTCGAACTGCCCCACCGACCTAAATGGATCTTCGTAGTAGGTGTTCGACTGGCTAACTTGGCCTTCCAGTCCGTGGACAGCGAGGTTCATTTTGCAGAGCTTCACCGTTTCCTCTACACGCTCCTGGCCGTAGATCGACAGGCGCCGGGAATTGCCGTTGCGATGCTGCTCAACGAAGCGGGCGCTCTGTACGAACATGCCACCGGAGCCGCAAGCTGGGTCGAGGATCTTGCCCTTGAACGGTTCGATGATCTCGACGATTAGGCGAACAATTGAGGTTGGAGTGAAGTACTCGCCGCCCTTCGCGCCCTCGGCGATAGCGAACTTGCCTAAGAAGTACTCGTAGACCTTGCCGAAGGCGTCGCCCGCGATGTCCCCGAGGATTGCATTGACTGACCGCAACAAGCTGACGAGAGTCGCGTTCGCTAGTAATTGGTATGTGCGCGGGAGCACCCCGCGAAGAGAAGGGTTCTCCTCCTCGGTGAGGGCCATAGCCTCATTGATCGCCTTGCCAAGGTTGTCTCCTTCTTTTAGCTGCAGCAACCTGGAGAACCGAGCCTGCTCGGGGAGGAATAGGACTCCTTGGGCTTGGTAGTCAGCTTTGCCAATCTGCCTCCGGCCCGTGGCCTTGCCGGCGAGTTCGGTTTCCATTCTTGTGAACCGACTGTCGGCGAACCTAAGGAAAATCAGCCCAAGGACCGGGATCGCGTACTCGGCGGCCTTGAGGTGGGAATTAGCTCTGAGCTCGTCAGCGGTCTCCCACAGGCGGCTCGATGCCTCGTAAATGTCGGTTGTTGACTGCGGCGTCGCGGCGCCCGTCGCTCGTGCCATCGGACGGCATTATGGCCGCCACAGGCTTGAATCCGCCAAATCGTCGTCCCTTTGTGGGAAGAGCCCGCCCTACAAGGGCACTCGGTCTCCGGTCGAAGGGTGGAAGTGCTTGGTCACTCAAAGATCTCACTGCCAACGAACGCCTACAGCCACGCCATTCCAGAACTTGGACGCGACCCAGCCCACCGCATGAAAGCCATCCTCGAACGGTAGGCGCACGCCTCGCATGAGTCTGCCGATGGCGTGCCAGAATGTTCTGGATCGCGACCTGGGAGCAGAGAGTGCCATCAGTTCAGCCAACCCCTTTGTATCCGCGGCGGGACCAGATGGCGCCCTTTACACCGGAAGATCTCGGCTATTGGTTCTTTCGCCTTAACGGGTGTTTGTCGATTCGCAACTTCGTCGTGCATCCGGAAAGCAAGGGCTCGCAGAAGACAGACAGCGACCTACTAGCAGTCCGCTTTCCTTTTCGTCGCGAACAGGACATGGCGGATCACCCTTTCTTCCAGTCGCAGTCGAAAACGACCGCGATGTTCGTAGAAATGAAGCCCGGTAAGTGCGAGTTCAACGGTCCCTGGACCAGGCCAGGCGATCGAAACCTAGTCAGAGTCCTGGAGGCTGTTGGAGTGGTTGCAGATGATGAGGTGGATGCCGCAGCTGAGGACCTGTACGTCAGAGGGCTCCATCGATCGCGGGACATCGACATTGTCCTGGTTGCGCTTGGCAGTGAAGAGAACGACGCGGTTTCAAAGAGTCTGCCATATGCTCACCAGATCACGTGGAGGTCGGTTCTCGATTTCGTGTTCTATCGGTTCACGATGTATCGGGCCCGCAAAGCGCACCATCCCCAGTGGGACATGAGTGGCAGACATCTTTACGCCCTTGCAATCGCTAGCAGGCACAGTCCAGCTGTGTTCGCAGATAGAGCTGCGCACGACTACGCTGTGCGCCATGCGCAACGAGAATAGCGAGTGGCCCTATTCCCGCGAAACCGTAAGGCCGACGAGATCGCCTTGGGGCGGTCTGTCTACCGGTTCTTCGGTCTGGCCGGCGCTGACCCGCCAAACGCTGACATGCGGGCTGTGCGCCAGGCCAACCAAGAGAGTCGCCAACGCGAACGGCTTTGGACCTAGCGGGACCAAAACGGGCCGATAGTTGTCAACAAGCCCAGAAACCAAGGACTGTAGACGCGCGAAGGTAGCGAAGGGCGTCGCAAGGTCATAGTAGATAACTCTGTCAAGCGGGAAGCCCTCAAGCAATTCTGCGTTGGCCTTTCTGACCTCGGGAACGAATTCCGGAATCGGTCCAGTCGGAAAGAAGAGCCAACTGCCGGCCGCGTCGAGGTATTCGTCGACCCCGAGGGCCCTGTCCCGTTCGTATCCCAAACCGCAGATGAGCGCAGTTGGCAAATCCGAACCAACCGGCCAGGCCCCAAATTCGGATGTCACCGGCTCGCAATATGAGATCGGCAGGTCGTCTTCTTGAGGGGGAGCAAATGTCGAGGGTGCATAAATGAAGTCGACGATTGGCTTTCCTTCCATGTGACGAAGAAGGAAGCTCGTCAGGAATGCGAGCCGCTGGCGACTGAAGCTTGAAATGTCGACGCACACCCTAATCTGACGATCACCCGCCGCACGCGATTGCGACTTCAGTGCAGCTTCTGCCGCCAGTTCGAATTCTTCCCCGTCCTTTGCCTCGATAACCTCGAACCCGGCCTTAAAAAACCAGTCCATGTTCTCCTTGAAGTGAAGGACCTGTCGGTGCATGAATCCGAATGCGATCTTGCGAGAGGCCGAATAGCCTAATTGCTTGGCCGCGAATGTTGCACGCTCCTCGTAGCCAAGAGCGGCGATCATAAGATCGTAGCCAGCCTTCGCGCCCACGGTCCACGGGTTGACCGACAACCCCATGTCAGTTGATACCCGGAAGTCTTTGAACGTCGACATCCCCACTGGCTCCTGAGTGCTCGAGAGTCGATAGTAGCCTGCTCAGGGATACGGCCTTGTCCAATCGAGGCGGCAAGCCGTAGGCTGCGGCGACCAAGTAGCTGAGCCGAAAACGCTTGCCGCGGAGGGACGAGAGAACCTCAGCGCCATCCGGATCGGGAACGTACACAATGCCGCCAGAGTTGAGTGCCAATCCGAGCAAATCGACGGTGGTCTCTGCCGAGTGAGAGTCGACCGTAAAGCTTCCAAATGGCTCCGGATCGAATGGCCCCGAAACAATTTCCTTTCGAAATGCCTCGCCAATGTTTCGAATCACATCCAAAACTCCTTTCGGGCGGCCCTGCTGAAACGCGCCCTCGTCTGAGATCACTGGAATCGTTCGTAGCAGCGCCAGGAAGCGATGACTTGCGCGCTCCACCTCGCGGCTCTGAATCGGCCGAGAAATCGGATAGCGCCAGCCGGCACCGGTTGCCGCATCGAAAATCCCGCCGATTATTCCTATGAACAGACGCGGGTTGCCCTCAACTGCAGCGAAGAGAGCGTCGGCACCAGCATAGAGTGCTGGTGCTTTACGACTTCGGAGGCGTTGCGGCTTATGTTCGTCGGTGTCAGCCCTCCGGAAAGCGTTCCGCACAGCGACCAAGGCTCGCAGCTTGCGAACCTCAGCGGCGCGTTGCGAGTGGCTCCCTTCGTGAAGATTGTTCAAGTCGATTCCTCGCTCGTCGAGGTATACCCGGAACGACTCATCCCGCCGAGAGAGCTCTTTGTAGTCGCGGGTTATCGCACTGTCAGGCCCATACGCACTCTTGCCTTTCCGGTATGCAACTGGATCGGTGCTAAACACCGAGCGACCGAACACCTCCTCGGCCGGCACATCCGATAGGTTCCGGGCTCGGAGCATTTGAGAAAGAAGTGCTCGGCAGAATCCATAGCCATCTTCCTTCCGCGGATAGCTCAACTGCACAGACACGAAATCGTGCCCAGGGGCCGGGGCATCAGGCCGTTCGAGTGCCCCTAGCTCCTTGCTAAATGGGCTCAGTGAAAGCTTGAAGATGAACCGGTCATCCACACTGCGTGGGGCGCTGATCAGTTCGGTCCGAATGGCAGCGGGAGCGAGCTCGAGCTCGTCGAATAGCATCGCCCATTTGCCGGATCCAACATTCGCTGCCGTCTCGAACGCTTCCACGCCTAGCACTGCAGCCTCAACGAAGGTCAGGTAGACAAACTCCGGTAGTTCCGTTGCCGGCAATTGATGTCTGGTTCGGTCCTCAACCTGAAGGGCCAGCATGCGGATCTCCATCAGCCTTTCTGTGAGGGCCAAGTGGACCCCAGCTAAGGTCGGGACGGATACTGGCAGTCGCCAAGCGCCCGCCAACGTACTGGATAGCTCGCGCTCTGCTTTCCCACTCAATTGAGCACGTCGATGCGGAAATCGATGGATCATTAGATCAACTGTGCGGCCGCTGCGATGCCGAAAGGCGCCGACTAGCGCCCGCAATACGTGGGTGCTGAAAGCGGCTTGACCAAGGCGTGGAAAGGCATCACTGTTGGCCGGTCCAACGCCGCCGAACCTAATCTGCCAGCTCCGATCTGTGGGTATAAACACGCTTGTGTACCCGATCTGGCGACGCGCGCGGCCTGCATCCTCACCGTGCCATGCCTCCAAGGCAGGCTGTTGAAGCATCTTTAATAGGGTCGTCTTGCCGCTTCCCCGGGGCCCCACGATCATGGTGTGCGATGGTTTGGCGATGGTCCAGAAGTGTTCTGGAGGAACGAACGTGCGCGCGACCTCATCCGGGCGGAGTGACCTGGCGTTGAAAGTCTCGAACTGAGAGGGGAGTTCGAACGCCGCACTCACAATGACAACTCCGTGGGATACCCCGCACCCCATTGGACGCGGATTGACTTCGAGCTCTCGAGTTCGGTTCGGACCCGCGCGATGTCGGCAGGCATCAGAAATTCAAATTGCGGGTACTTTGCCAGAACCTCGAGCCACGACACGGTCGCCGGCGAGCGTTTCCTTACCAGGTCGGCAACTTTTGTAGCGACCGCGCCGGAGTGCTCCCGGCATCCGAAGCCGCCTGCCCCGGGAAGGCCAGACGACTCTGTCGCGTGCTCCCACCCTAAACCGATGTGCCAGTCCCATGAACGAAAGCGACCCACTAAGGGAAGCCCGAGGCTCGACGCCGCACCGATGGGAAACTCCAACATGTAGAACTGATTGCCCGCACTGGTTGCCCACCTGCCCCGGAGGAGTGCGGAGAAGCTACCGCATCCAAAGAGAAGTGGGGCATTGTTCCCACCCTGACCATGAAGCAGCCGTGGAACATGCCGGTGACCATGAATGATCAGCCACATCTGGCGATCCATGGCAAGTAGATCAATCAGAGCTTCGCCGTTCGCCATGTAGCTGCCATCCTCATCGACGCCGCCAATTGCCATCGGGTGATGATGGATAGCGAGCAGGTTGACGGCTGCATTCGTCGGAGGTGTCAACGCGTCCTTAAGCCTCTCGATCGTCGATTGCGCGATGCGCCCGTGGGCATACTCAGGTGGTTGAGCATCGTCTGAGCCTTGGCCATGGTATGCCGCTGAGTTGACGAGCACCAATCGCCAAGAGCCTGACTGCACGATGCAGAACTGCCGTGCCCAGTACTGATCGGCTAGACGGCCCTCGCGGACGGGGAATGTAGGGGTCAGGTTCTGCATCATGCCCCGCGCATCGAAAGCGTTATACCCGTAGCGAGAATCGATATCGTGATTCCCAGCAGTCGCGCACAGCCTCGCTCCTAGCAACTTCGCAGTCTCGTTGAGGAAAGCCCAACAATATTTCATTGCTCCAGGCTCGGCTTTGTCGGCAAGATCTCCACAGCACAACAGGAGGTCAGCCTTCAGCTTCGATGTTTTGATCAAAGCCGTCAGACCTGGAAACGGGTGCTGACGCCATTGGTCCTCAGCCTTAGCCTCGTCGGCATATGAAGGAGGCTCGCCCTTTGCCGGACCGTGAAAAGCATGAATGTCGGAAAGGACAGCGACTCGAACTATCGACTCGTCCTGTGACGATTCGGGGGAGGCTGCGTCGCTCACTGACTCTCAATGTCCGATAGAAGCGGCGGACGGTTTGAGATCAAGAGCTCTGCGGTCGCCGCCCGTCGCACAGGGGAGCTCGCCACGGTGCGGTTCGCCAGAATCTGACGCGACGCCCACTTTTCAGCTACCCGTCGAAACTCACCGACGCTCGCGTACGAAACGAGGAACGTAACTTGCCGCTCGTCAAGGATCTGAAGCTGGTTGGCAAGTTCGGGCAAGTCAGCGCTCGTGAATGTGCCCCAACCGTATTCGCCTCGATACCGACGGCTCGCATCTATGTACGGCGGATCAAGGTAGACAAAGTCTCCCTTGACCGCCATAGCTATAACTTCGCGATAGTCACAAGCCAAGAGTCGTGTTCCCCTGAGAGCATTGCTGCACCGTACGAAATCAATCTCGCTAGGCAACTTCCCGGTCTTTACACCACGGGGTACGTTAAACCGCCCACGTCGGTTTAAGCGATACACACCGTTGAAGCAATTGCGATTTAGGTACACGAAGCGAGCTGCGCGGCCAATCGGATCCAAACGCGACTCGTCCTCCTCTCGCAGCTTGTAGTAGGCGGCGGGGGCGCTGCCGAAGGATTGGACCCGACGCCGTACCAGTCTCGGGTGTTGCGCGATAACTCTGTATGTATCAATGAGCGCAGCGTTGCGATCACCCAAAATGGCTCGCTTCGGCCGAAGAGCAAAGAACAAACAGGCGGAGCCGGCAAAGGGTTCGACGTATGTCTCATAGTTGGCTGGCACCGCTCGAAGCAAATGCTTAAGGAGCTGGCGCTTGCTACCCGCCCAACGCAAAAGCGGTTCTAGTGGGCGCTGTGAGGTGCGTCGAGTGGCAAGCTCATCCACCCGGTTGTTAGACATCGCTCAGCAGTCTCGCGCTTTTGCAAGGATTGGAGGCCGTTGGGCCGGACAGCTGAGAGAAGGGTGGCACTTCGCGAATGAATCTGAGAGGCGGGCGGACACTTCTCCCCAACTACTACATATGACATCGCCGTTGTCACATTACGGTGGCCACCAGCGAAGGTTGGATTTCAAAATTTGGTCGGGGCCCGGGCGAACAGGAGGCCTGACGGTCCCGAACTGCATGCCCGAACGTATTGATCTCGGTGGAGCCCACGCCCGGATTCGAACCGGGGACCTTTTCCTTACCAAGGAAATGCTCTACCGCCTGAGCTACGTGGGCGCGCTGTAGGCCAACGATTCTAGAGGCGGTTAGCTTCCTGACTCCACCCGGCCCACGTCGGTCAGGATCTCCGCCCGGCCCCGGATCTTGATCGCCGCCGTCAGCTCCGTGAACTGCGCCACCATCACCTCGCCCGCGTCCAGCCGCTCCGAGTGGTGCGAGCGCGTGTCCCTGCCCCGCGTCAGGCCCATGATCACCACCCCATCCTCCAGCGCCTTCACGACCACATAACGGCCGAGCGCGCCATCCTCGTCTTCGTGTTCGCGCATCTCTTCTCCTCTCACCTCATCTCATCTCAGCTCTTCCAGCTCGGCTTGCCCCGGCCGTTCCCATTCGACTGCGCCTTCGGGCGGACCGTCTCCAAACGGGTCGACGCCGGGCCCACCAGCTCGTCCAGCTCGGCCGCCAGCGCCGCTCCGGCCTGGACATGATAGCGATCGGCATGCACGGTCACCTCACGGCTTCCGACCACCACATGCAACACCACTTCATCCGACCCGGGATGACGAGCCAGCACCGCCTCCAGCCGCTCCGCCAGGCCGTCGTCGCCCGACGGCAAACGCACGTGCAGCAGTTGCCGGCGCGCCACAGGCAAGCATTCGGGGTCGTCCCACAGCCACGCCATGTCCGCTACCACCGAGGCCGTCTCCACCTCGGCTTCCATCTCGGGCTCGACTGGTGAGGCAGACGCGCCGGTCGCGCGCGTCGACCCCGCCCGCGCATCCACCTTCCCTGCCACCACGACCACCTTGTCCGGCTCGAACAGCAGCCGCACCTGCTCGAACACCCGCGGGAACAGCACCACGTCCACCGTCCCCGTCAGATCCTCCAGCGACGCGTACGCCATGATCTGGCCCTTCCGCGTCACCACCCGCCGCACCTCTCGCACCAGTCCCGCCACCCTCACCTCGGTGTCCTGCAGCGCGCTGGTCACCTCCACCGCCTGCGTGTCCGACAGCTTCGCCAGCTCGGCAGAGATACGCCGCAGCGGGTGGTCGGACAGATACAGGCCGAGAAGCTCCTTCTCCAGCCTCAGCTTCTCCTCTCCCGCCATCGGCGCGACATCCATTGCAAGGCCGTAATCGTCCGCGGTCACTTCCTCCGATCCGACCAGGTCGAGCAGCGACGTCTGGCCCGACTCGCGATCACGCCGCGCCCGCTCCGCCCGCGCCACCACGTGCTCGAGGACGAAGGCCAGCCGAGCCCTCTCGCCAAGCGAGTCGCACGCTCCCGACTGCACCAGCGAGTCCAGCACCCGCTTGTTCACGTCCTGGATCGCCACCGTCCGCTCGCACAGGTCCTCCAAAGACTTGAACGGACCGTCCGTATCGCGCAGCGAAACAATCGATTCGACCGCATGCTGCCCCACGTTCTTGATCGCCGCCAGGCCAAACAAGATGCGACCGTCGCTCATCGAGAAGTCGGCCCGCGAGCGGTTGATATCCGGCGCCAGCACCTCGATGCCGCGGATCCGGCAGTCGACGATCGCCGTCGCCACCTTGTCCGCCGACCCTTCCATGTGGATCAGCAGCGAGGTCATGTACTCCAGCGGATAGTTCGCCTTCAGATACGCCGTTTGATAGGCGATCACCCCGTAGGCCGCCGAGTGCGCGCGGTTGAACCCGTACTCGGCGAACTTCGCGATGCCGTCGAACAGCGCCTCCGACGTCGACGGCGAGATCCCGCGCTCCACCGCTCCCGTCACGAACTTCGTCCGCTGCTTGGCCATCTTGGGCTTGTCCTTCTTCCCCATCGCGGCCCGCAGGATGTCCGCCTCGCTCATCGTGAACCCGGCCAGCTCCCGCGCGGCCATCATCACCTGCTCCTGGTAGATCATCACGCCGTACGTCTCGCGCAAGATCGGCTCCAGGCGCTCGTGCATGTACTCGATCGGCTCCCGGCCCTGCTTGCGCGCCACATACGCGGGGATGTTGACCATCGGTCCCGGCCGGAACAGCGCGACCGCCGCCGACACGTCTGCAAACGACTGCGGACGCATGTCCATCAGCATCCGGCGCATGCCCGCGCCTTCGAGCTGGAACACGCCATGCGTGTCGCCCGCGGCGAGCAGCTCATAGGTCTTGGCGTCGTCGAACGGCACCGCCTCCAGGTCGATCTCGATGCCACGGTGCTCGCGCACCAGCCGCAGGCACGTGGCGATGATGTCCAGGTTCTGCAGGCCGAGAAAGTCGATCTTCAGCAGGCCGATGTCGCCGACCGCCTTCATGTCGTACTGAGTGATCACCGCATCGCTCTTGGGGCCGTACTGCAGCGGCGTGTAGCGCACCAGCGGCTCGGGCGCGATCACCACGCCGGCCGCGTGCGTGCTGACGTTTCGCGACACGCCCTCCAGCGCCCGCGCCACGTCGATCAGCCGCTTCTGATCTTCGTTCGACTCGTAGGCTTCGCGGAACTCCGGGACTTCCTTGACCGCATCCTCGAGCGATTTCGAGCGCCCCTGCCACACCGGGATCAGCTTCGCCAGCCGGTCGGTGTCGCGCAGCGGCACCTCGAGCACGCGCCCGACGTCGCGGATGGCCGCTTTCGAGGCCATGGTGGTGAAGGTGATGATCTGGGCCACTCGATCGCTGCCGTACTTCTCCGACACGTACTTGATGACCTTCTCTCGGCCCTCGACCGAGAAGTCGCAGTCGATGTCCGGCATCGACACGCGGTCGATGTTCAAAAAGCGTTCGAAGATGAGGCCGTGCTGCAGCGGATCGAGGTTCGTGATCCCCAGGCAATACGAGACCAGGCTGCCGGCCGCGCTGCCCCGCCCCGGACCGACCACGATCTCGTGCTGGCGCGCGTAGTTGTAGAAGTCCCACACGATCAGGAAGTAGGACGCGTAGCCGGTCGCCTTGATCACCGCCAGCTCGTTCTCGGCGCGCTCTCGGGCCGCCGTGCTCGGCTCGCCGCCGTACCGCCACTTCAGCCCTTCGGCGACCAGCTTGCCCAGGTACTGGTCGGGTGCCAGCCCGTCGGGGACGTCGAACGGCGGCAGCAGCGTGGCGCCCAAGGACAGCTTGAGATCGCACATGTCCGCCACCTCGAGCGTGCTCGCCAGCGCTTCGGGCAGGTCGGCGAACTTGTCCGCCATCTCCGCCGGCGTCTTCAGGTAGTTCTCCTGCGTCGAGAAGCGCCAGCGGTTGGGATCGTTGAATCGCGCGCCGGTCTGCAGGCAAAGGAGCACGTCATGCGCCTCGGAGTCCTCGCGGTGGACGTAGTGGAGGTCGTTGGTGGCGCACAGACGCAGCCCGAACTCTTTGCCGAACCCCGCCAACGCTTCGTTGACCTTGTCCTGCCGATCGATGCCGTGGCGCTGAACCTCGAGCAGGAAGCGGTCCTTGGTGAAAATATCCCGATACGTCGCGACCGACTCGCGCGCGCCGTCCAGGTCGTTCTCGACGATCCGCCCGGCCACCTCGCCCTGCAGGCATCCTGACAAGGCGATCAGGCCCGCCGAATGCTCGGCCAGTATTTCCTTATCTATGCGGGGCTTGTAGTACATCCCCTCCATCTGCCCGACCGTGCAGAGCTTCATGAGGTTGAGGTAGCCCTCGTGGTTCGCGGCCAGAAGCGTGAGGTGGCTGGGGTCGCGGTCGACGCGGCCCTCGCGCATCAGGCGCGAGCGGGGCGCGATGTAGACCTCGCAGCCCACGATCGGCTTGATTCCGGCTTCCTTGCAGGCCTTGTAGAAGTGAATGGCGCCGTACATGACGCCGTGGTCGGTGATGGCCAGGGCGGGCATCTCGAGCTTGGCCGCGGCCTCCACCAGCGGATGGATGCGGCTCGCCCCATCGAGCAGCGAGTACTCGGTGTGGTTGTGGAGGTGGACGAAGGTGTTGGGGGCGTGCGGCATTCTTTAGGCTGGGTTGGCGGGACCCCGGGGATAGTCTACTGGCGCCAGATGCCCGTCACCATACGTCCCGCCATCGAGGCCGACCAGCCCTCGATCCGAGGCCTCATCAAGGAAGTCCACCTGCCTCGCATGAACGTTCAGTGGCCGAACTTCCTGGTCGCTGAGGAGGACGGAGCGCTTGTCGGAGTGGGTCAGGTCAAGTCGCACGGCGACGGAAGCCGGGAGTTAGCCTCGATCGCGATCGTGCCCAGGCGCCAGGGCGAGCACATCGGGACGGCGCTCATCAATGCACTCCTCGCGCGCGAACCGGGCGTCGTCCTGCACCTGTCTTGCCGGCGCGAGCTCGAGGGTTACTACGAACGCTTTTCCTTCAGGCGTCTCGACCTGGCTTCGTATCCGCCCTACTTCCGGCGCACCACCGCGCTCGCCACCAAGATCTCACGACTCTTTGGAGTACATCTGATCGTTATGCGGCGCGAGGCGGCGGGGTAGCAGGCGCCTCGAGTTCATCAACTAGCTTGCGTAAGGAAGGGCCGTAACCCTACACTTCCGCCCGCGTTGATACTGCCGTGCAGCTGCTGACTCCGTTCCTCAGGCTGGCAGTCCGAAACCTAGGCCCCGGTCGGCTTCGGCTAGCGCTCCTGCGCTTCGGGCACGGCCTGAACCTCTTCTAGACCCTCCCCACCTGTGGGGAGGTCGCCTCGCCGCGAAGCGGCCAGGCGGGTGGGGGCTAGCTCCTCTGCAGGAGGGCCACGCTCTCGATGTGGTACGTCTGCGGAAACATGTCCACGATCGCGGCACGCCTGACCCGGTAGCCGCCCCGCACCAGCGCGATGAGGTCGCGGGCATGAGTCGAAGGCTCGCACGAGATATAGACGACCCGCTCCGGGCCCAGCCGCATGATCTCCGCCAGAGCGGCCGGTTCGCAGCCGGCGCGAGGAGGATCCAGAACCGCCGCGGCGTGCCGGCCCAGGTGGACCTGGCGCAGCGCCGTCTCCACCTTCCCGGGTAGGTACTCGACCTTCGCCGAGTTGATCCGCGCATTGAGCCTGCCCAGCTGCACGGCTCGCGGGTTCTCCTCCACCGCGGTCACGCCGGCAGCATTGCGCGCTATCGCGACCGAGATGGTTCCGATGCCGGCATACAGGTCCAGCACCCGCTGGCCTGCGACATCGCCCAGCATCCCCAGCGCCGTTTCATAGAGGACGAGCATCTGCCGGTAGTTGGTCTGCACGAACGTGTCGCTCTGGACGCGGAACGTGAGGCCCCAGAACTCCAGGCTCATCGCATCGTCCAGCAGCACCTGCTCCGGCAGCAGCTCCGCCACGCGGCGGGCGAATTCCTCCCGCGGCCATTGCGGCTCGCGGCCTTTGAAGCGCAGCCGCCACAGCAATCCGGGACCGCCGGGCTCGGCGGTCAGAAGCAGGTTCTGCAAATCGACGAGGTGAAGTTCGTTCGTGGCCTGCGCGAAAGCCGGCAGCGCCTGCTCGATGCGGAGGTCGTGGATCGGGCAGGTGTCGATCGCGAGCGTCGAATGCGAGCGCAAGCGGTGAAAGCCGAAGCGCCAGCCGCCGGCGGTCGGCACCGCTTCGAACTCGCCGCGAATCCGATAGCGCCACGGATCGTCCATGCCGAGCACCGGCGTGTCAAGCGGCAGCCGCAAGCCCGCGCGGGTCCACGCCTCCTCGACGATCTGACGCTTGAGCTCCAGCTGGTGCGCGTAAGCCGCATGCTGCAACTGGCAGCCACCGCATACGCCGAAATGCGGACATTTGGGCGTGACGCGGTGAGGGGACGCCTCGACCACTCGCGTGGTCGTCGCCACGGCCACGCCGCCCTGCTTGCCCCGCGGCTCCGCCTCCACCACCTCGCCCGGCAGCGCGTAGTTGACGAGCCACACCTTGCCCTCGTCGCGAGCGATGGCGGCGCCGCCGTGCGCCGGTGAGACGGGACGCAGGATCATCGGCGCCACAGATCCATCGGGTCGCGGGCCGGCTTGAAGCCGGCGGACTCAACCATCTGTGTGGCGATCGCGAAGCCCTCCCCCACCTTGTCCGGCTGGTGGGCGTCGCTCCCGTACTGCACGGCCTGCCCCCCCACCTCGCGCCACCAGCGCACGACGGTGATGTCCGGGCAGAGGATGTTCCCGCGGGTCGTGTTCACCTCCAGGACCCGGCCGGTGCGGGCGCAGGCGACGAGGATGGCGCGGATGTCCTCTTCATAGTCCTTCTCTCGATAGGGCGCGGCGCCGTCGACCCAGTAGCGTTTGGGGTAGTCGAGATGCGCGAGGGTCTCGAAGGGCTGGCCGCTGTCCACCATCGCCAGCGTTTCGCGGAAGTACTCCCGAACCGCGGCCGGGAAGTCGAGCCCTTCGCGATCGCGGAACTGGCTCGCGTCGAGGAGCTCGCCGTCCAGCCGGATGGAGTGGATCGACCCGAGCACCCGGTCCAGGGGGCCGGCGGCCAGGATTTCCGCGGTCTCCTTTGGGTACAAGTGCGGCTCCCCCAGCTCGACGCCAGTGAGGATGCGCAGGTTGGGGAATCGGGCCCGGCAGCGCTCCACCGCGTCGAGGTAGCCGGCGATATCGACGGGGCGCTGACCTTTGTGAACCAGAGCCCAGTCGGCGTGCTCGGTGAAGGCGATGGCGGGCAGCCCGATCTCGAGGGCGCGCTCGCACGAGCGCTCCATGTCCCCGATCGGGGCGTCCCAAGACCATTCGGTGTGCACGTGGAGATCAGGGGGTAGGGGCACCCGACAAGGCTACCGGGAGTCGCCTGTCTAGAATGGCCGCTCATGGGAAGTGTGGTACTCGTCCTCACATATGTCGTTGGGGCGGCGATGTTCGCGACCGGCCTCTATCTGATCGGGCGCAAGCAGTTTCCAAGGTGGCTCAGGGGCGGCTGGCTGTGGCCCTTGACCAACGTGACTCCGAGGGTCGCGGTCCTGCAGGGATGGGCGGGCATCGGGTTTGGCGCATCCGTGATGGCGATGGGGGTCGGGGCGCTGATTCAAGGCGTGTTCGGCGGCTTGCTGGTCGCGGTGGGAATCGCCGCGTACCTGGCCGGGGTGCTCCTCTACGGCTACAGCACCTACGTGTCGCGCCGCGCCACCGGCTAGTGCCCCAGGATTTTCGCGACCAGTAGCGCGCCCGCGATCACGATCAGCACGGCTCCCGCCAACCGCTCGGCGCCCTCTCGGGTCGCCTCGCCCACCTTGCCGCCGATGGCGAAGCCGACCTGGGACACGATGAAGGCCTGAGCTGCGATCAGGACGATCGCCGGCACGATGGGGACGCTGAGCAGCCCCAGGCTGAAACCGATCGCCAGCTCGTCGAGGCTGACGCTCAAGCCCAGGACGATCATGGCCGTGCCGGTGCTCGCGACCAGCCTCTGCACCCGTTCGTCATCCTCGTCGCGACCGAACAGCATGTAGAAGCCGAGGCCGGCCAGGGCCACGATCGCGACGTACTCCGAATAGCCGCCGATCACGCGCCCCAGGCCCGCCCCGATCAGAAGCCCGATGACGGGCATGCCGCCCTCGAAGGCGGCGAACAGGAGGCCGAACCGAACCCGCTGGGAAATGGTGAGTCTTGTCATGCCGAGAGCCGCCGCGATCGCGAAAGTGTCGAGGCCCAGCGGCAGGACGAGGGCGACTACCCGAGCCACCCTGGCAGTTTAGGTATTACCTCGCTCGAGAAACAGAGCGGTTACCGGCTCCGCCAACAGACCTGCTTGCGCCGCCTGGAACTTAGCGAAGTAGTCGCTGCCCATGTGACGCTCAAAGGACTCCGCGGTCGCGAAACGCTCGATCAAGTACAACGTTCGCGGGTCAGTTGGCGACCTGTGGAGGGTCGAACCGAGTGCCCCCGACAGACCTGACGTAGCCTCGACGAAATCACGCGCCGCGCTCGCCAATCGAGCCTCCATTCCAGCTTGGGCCCTCATCGTGATCAAAGCGAGCACCTGGCCGGCCGGAAGAGCGTTTGGGCGCCGAACTTCAGTGAGCTCCCACGCTTGGACCAGCGTTTCCGCCCGCACCGGCATCTCGGGCGACACCATCAGAGCGTCGAGCTCGGCGAGGTTCATGGTTGCGCCTCCTCCTCACTGAGCAATGCCATCAGGCGCACGCGCGCCCGATGCAGCCGTTGGTGGAGCGCCGCCCGTCCTATACCTAGGAGCTCCATGCATTCCTCCGTGGTCAATGCCTGCATGTAGTGACTCTCGAGCAGCAGGCGCTCATCGGGCGACAATCGTGCCAGCGCGTCCGGCAGGCGCGCGCCGACACTCTCCCGCGCGACCGGAGTCTTCACAACAGCCGAGACCTCATTCACTCGACTTCGCGGCGGTTGTCCCTGCTGAGCTCGCTCGCGCCGGAACCAGTCGATGGACTCGTGGTAGACGCTCGTGGCGAGAAATGCGGACAGCTTCTCGACCTCGCGCACACGCGGCGGGCGCTCCAACCACCGGCCGAGCAGCGTGATCACGACATCCTCGGCCGCTACTGAATCAGTCACGTATCTCCGGGCGAACGCGACCATCCGCGCGCCATGTCGCTGGTAGAGAGTCGCGACAGCCTGCGCTTCACCACGGGCGAGTGCGTGCAGAAGCTCCACGTCGCTGTCCGGCACCAGTGAAGGTGGATTCAATCCCTCTGCTCATCAAGACGCCAGGCGCTGACAGCCCCTGTCAGCGGTCGGCGTCTCTGTGGTTGGAGGGTTTGCATATGAAGCTACTTGAGGGCAGGGTGGCGCTGGTCGTGGGAGCCGGCCGGGGACTTGGCCGGGGTATCGCCGAAGCATTCATCGACGCCGGTGCGACCGTGGTCGCAATCGCCAGGACCCCGGCGCAACTGGCCACCCTCTCGGGACCCCAGGGCCACGTCAACGTGATCGCCGCCGACGCGACCGACCCGGTTGTAGCTGGGAATGTGCTGGCGCAATGGCGCCCGCAGATCCTCGCTCTTGTGGCCGGCGCGACTCCACTGCTCCGTCCGGTCCACCTGCACACGTGGGAGACGTTTTCGACCAACTGGCAGACGGACGTGCGGATGACCTTTCACTGGATGCGCGAGGCGCTGCTGTTGCCCTTGAGCGAAGGGAGCCGGGTCATCGTCATGAGCAGCGGCGCTGCAGTCATGGGATCGCCGTTGAGCGGAGGCTATGCGGGGTCGAAAGCCACGCAGCGATTTCTCGCCGACTACGCAGCCCAGGAGTCACAGCGACTCAAGCTTGGCATCGGCATCTCGGCTGTGCTCCCGAAGCTGACGCCGCTCACTGACCTCGGCAGACCTGCCGTCAGCGCCTATGCCGCACGCCTCGGCATCGCAGAGGACGAATACCGGCGACGAATGGGCAACCCTGTCACGCCCGCGATTGCGGGAGCGGCTTTCGTTCAGCTCGCCACCAGCCCCGAGGGCGAGGCGGGAGCGTACATGTTGACCGGCGAGGGACTTCAGCCAATCGCTAGCAGGGAGGCAGTTGCATGAACAAGTATCTGTTGGTCGTCTATGGACCCTCGGCCGACAACGAGGAGGAGCGGTCTGCGGGCATGGCCATGATGGCCGATTGGTATCGGTCGCTCGGTTCGGCACTCATCGACCCGGGCGCGCCTTTCATCGGAGCCAAAACCGTTTCCGACGATGGGGTCGGGGATGCGGTCGGCCCCAACGCAACCGGCTACAACATTGTCCAGGCGGAGTCGCTCCAGGCAGCGACCGCTCTCGCAAAGCTCTGCCCGCTCTTGAAGCACGGCCGGAAAGTCACCGTTTTCGAAACCCTCCCCATGTAGGTTGCTTCCCCACTGCGTGGGGAGGTCGGCAACGCCGTAGGCGTTGCCGGGTGGGGGAAGGTTGCCTCCCCACGAAGTGGGGAGGTCGGCAACACCGTAGGCGTTGCCGGGTGGGGGTGAATCAACTCTTAACACCGAGCATTGCAAGCAACGAGTTGGTAGAGCACCGTGGGTCTCGTGCGCTCAGCAACAACCGACCGCGCCCGGTACCTCCGAAACAACATGACCGAAACCGAGCGGCGCTTGTGGTCGCGACTGCGCAACCGGCAGATCGATGGCTACAAGTTCCGCCGCCAGGTTCCAGTAGGCCCGTACTTCGTGGACTTCCTGTGCATTTCAGGCCGCTTGGCGATTGAGGTCGACGGTCCGTTTCACGAGGACGAGTCGGATCGCCGCAAGACCGCTCGACTCGAGGCCGAAGGCTATCGGGTCCTGCGAATCCCGGTGACTGATATCGACGAGACGCTGGATGACGTGGTCCACGGCATTTATCTCAAGTTGACCGACCAGTCCTTGCCAACTCGTATCTCCCCACCCGGCAGTGCCTTCGGCACTGCCGACCTCCCCGCATAGCGGGGAGGCAATACTCCGACCTCCCCACTGCGTGGGGAGGCAATGCGCCTATCCCAACAATTTGATAAGCAGAGAGCTCGCGATTTTGGGGTTGGCCTGGGGCGCGCGGTGGCGGACATCGGCCATCAGGGCTTGCATCGCCTGTTTCTTGCCCGCCCGGTAGTCTGCGACCGCGCGCGGGTTGCTTTCAATGACCGCTTCGACGATCGTTCGCAGCTCGAACTCGTCGCTGATCTGGACCAGCCCTCGCCTGGCGACGATATCGACCGGGGAACCGCCCCCGTTGATGGACTCGGCGAGTACATCGCGGCCTTGATCGCGAGTGATCTTTCCGGTGCCGACCAGCGTTACCACCTCGGCGAGGTGAGTCGGGGAAGGGTAGCGCCCAGTGGGCGCCACCTCGCCAATCACCCAGTTGGCCGTCTGCTTGCTCTCGCCGCTGGCTTTGGCCGCTGCCTCGAACAGGTCGGCGAGCTCGCGGTCGGCGGCGATCAGGGCGGCGTCCGAGGCCGGCAACCCGTACTCCGACACCAACCTGGCGCGCCGCGGACCGGGCAGTTCGGGCAAGGCGCCGCGCAGCTCCTCGATCCACGGCCGATCCAGCTCCAGGGGCGGGAGGTCGGGTTCGGGGAAGTAGCGATAATCCTCGGCGAACTCCTTGCTCCTCTGGGAGAAGGTCCGCTGCTCCGACTCCGACCAGCCCCTGGTTTCCTGCACCACCGTCCCGCCTGACTCGACCAACTCGACCTGGCGTTTGACCTCGAACTCAATTGCGCGGTGCAGCGCGCGGAATGAATTTATGTTCTTGAGCTCGGTCTTCACCCCCAGGTCATCAGATCCATAACGCCTGATCGAGATGTTCGGTTCAGCCCGTAACTGCCCTTTTTCCATCTCGGCCTCAGAGGCGCCAATCGTCCTCAGAAGCGTCCGAAGTGCCTGCGCGTAGTCCCGCGCCTCGTCCGCCGACCGGATGTCCGGCTCGCTCACGATCTCCATGAGCGGGACGCCCGCCCGGTTCAGGTCGACGAACGACTCCCACGCCTTGTGCAGCTTGTCCCCGGCATGGATCAGCTTGCCCGTGTCCTCCTCGAGGTGGACGCGCCGGATGCGTACCTGCCGCCCGTCCAGCTCGAGCCGCCCGTTGATGCTGATCGGCAGGTCGTACTGGCTGATCTGGTAGCCCTTGGGGAGGTCCGGATACATGTAGTTCTTGCGGTCGAACTTGGTGTGGCGCGGGATCTCGCAGTTCAGCGCGAGGGCGGTCTTCAGCACGGCTTCGACCGCTGCTTTGTTGACGACTGGCAGCACGCCTGGCAGGCCCATGCAAACCTCGCAGACGTTGGAGTTGGGCGGGTCGCCGAGCTGGCCGATCGCGCAGCCGCAGAACATCTTCGTCCGCGTGCGCGGCTGCACGTGGACCTCCATTCCGATGACGACTTCCCAGTTGTCAGGCAACCGAGGCGACCTCGGCCTTGACACCGCTCGCCACCTCGTATGCGCGCGCGACACGCAGCGCCACGTCCTCTCGCCACTGCGGAGCGAGCACTTGCAAACCCACCGGCAGCCCCTCCGATGTGCCGCACGGCACGCTGATGCCCGGCAGCCCGGCCAGGTTGCCGCCCAGCGTGAGCACGTCGCACAGGTACATCGAGAGCGGGTCCTCGGTCTTCGAGCCGATCGGAAATGCGACGGTCGGCGACGTGGCGCCGACGATGGCGTCGCACTTGCTGAATGCCTCGTCGAAATCGCGCTTGATGAGGGTGCGCACCTTCTGCGCCTTCAGGTAGTACGCGTCGTAATAGCCGGTCGACAGTGCGTAGGTGCCCAGCATGATCCGGCGCCGAACTTCAGTGCCAAACCCCTGCCGTCGCGTGCGCATGTACATCTCGGTGATGTTGTCGACGTCCTGCACCGACAGGCCGTACTTGACGCCGTCGAATCGGGCCAGGTTGGATGAGCACTCCGCCGGAGCGATGATGTAGTACGCGGCAAGCCCGTAGTCGGTATGCGGCAGAGTCACATCGACGATTTCCGCGCCCGCCTTGTCCAGAGCCTTGATCGCTTCGCGCACAGCCGCGCTCACGCCCGGCTCCATGCCCTGGACCTCCGAGTACTCGCGGGGAACGCCGAGCCGCATGCCGTTGACTCCCTTGTCGAAATCTCGCCGCACGTCGTTGGGCCGGTCCGAGCTGGTGGCGTCCAGCGGGTCGTGGCCCGCCATCGCCTCCAGCACCAGCGCCGCGTCCTCGACCGAGCGCGCGAACGGCCCGATCTGGTCGAGGCTGGATGCGAACGCGATCAACCCATACCGGCTGACGCGACCATATGTCGGCTTCATCCCGACCACCCCGCACACTGCCGCCGGCTGGCGAATCGACCCGCCGGTGTCGGTGCCCAGCGCGATCATCGCCTCGCCCGCCGCCACCGCGGCGGCGCTGCCGCCTGAGCTTCCGCCCGGGACGCGGTCGAGGTCCCACGGGTTGTGCGTGGGGAAGTAGCCGGAGTTCTCAGTCGAGCTGCCCATGGCGAACTCGTCGCAGTTGGTCACGCCGAGCATCACCGCGCCGGCTTCGAAGAGCCGCGAAACAGCAGTGCTCGTATAGGGGGACCTGAAGCCGCGCAGAATCTGCGATCCGGCCGTCGTCTCCACTCCCTTCACGCAAAGCACGTCTTTCACCGCCATCGGGATGCCGGTCAGCGGACCGCCTTCGCCACGCGCGAGCTTCTCGTCGGCTTCGTCCGCTTGCTTCTCGTACAGCTCCGGCGTGGCGTGCAGAAAAGCCTTGACCAACGGATCCACCTGCTCGATGCGCTGCACGTGCGCCGTCACCAGCTCGGCCGCCGAGATGGAGTGCAGGCGTAGCAGTCGCGCCGCCTCGCTGATGGTCAGCTCCGTCAGCTCGCTCATGCTTCTTCTTGAATTGAGGGCACGCGGAAGAATCCGTTGACCGCCGCCGGTGCATTGGCGAGCGCCTCTTCTTGCGTGAGGCCCGGGCGCGGCACGTCGTCGCGCAGCGGGTTCGTCACCTCGACGACCTGTGCGGTCGGTGGGATGTCGTCGGTCGGCACTTCCTGCAGCCGGTCGATGTGCTCGAGGATGCCGCTCAGCTGCTCGGCGTAGAACTCCTCGTCGCCGGGTTCGAGGGCGATGCGCGCAAGCTGCGCGACGTGGCGGACCTGGTCGCGAGTGAGCGGCACGAAATTAGCTTAGGGTTTCGCCAATATCGGAATCGACTGAACTCCCCGCGATGACTATAATTATGGTCATGGCTGAGACGCTCCCACTGGCGGATGTCAAGGCGCGGTTCTCAGAGCTCGCTGACCGCGTCGAAAAACAGAACGACCGAATCGTTGTGACTCGTAATGGGCGGCCAGCCGTGGTCCTTGTAAGCCCCGACGATCTCGACTCTCTCGAAGAGACACTGTCGATCCTCTCCAACCCAGAACTCGCTAAGAAGGTTCGCGTGGGTGTCAGGGAGATTGAAGCCGGTCGCGGCATACCGGTAGACAAGCTCGTGCGGAGGCGCAGCAAACTCTGAGCCTCAGCGGCTACAGGGTTGAGGTAGCCCCTTCTGCTCAACGTGACTTGAACCGTTTGCCAGAAAAGGTTGCCAGCGCGGCTTTTGAGACCATCCGCAATCTGGCCTCTGAACCGCGACGGATGGGCAAGCCCCTTCGTTTGGAGTTGGAGGGATTGTGGTCGGCTCGACGCGGACCCTTTCGCGTGATCTACCGGATTGACGAAGGATCACGTGTTGTTTCAGTGGTGGCCGTCGACCACCGCGGCGACGTCTATCGCCGGGCCCGCCCGAGCCAGCCACCGCGCCGCCGGCGCTAATGCAACGCCGTGTCAGGCGAGTGTGCCCAGCGTCAGCGTGCGGCCGGACTCACCCGCGGATCAGTTCCAGGAACTGCTGCTCGTCGAGGATGTTCAGCTTCAGCTTCTGCGCCTTCTCCAGCTTTGAGCCGGCGCCCGGCCCGGCGACCACGTAGTCCGTTTTCGAGCTCACGCTCGATGCCGCCTTGCCGCCGAGCTTGCGCACCAAGGCCTCCGCATCGGGCCGCCCCATCGCCTCCATGGTCCCAGTGAAAACGAACGTCTTGCCGGTGAACGGCCCTTCGCCAGGAGCTTCCGTCGCCTGCGGCTGCACGCCGGCCTGTAGCAATCGCCCCACCAACTCTCCCCCATGGCCATCGAAGTACTTCCGCACCTCGCCCGCCATGTTGGCGCCGACACTCTCGACGGCGTCGATCTGCTCCTCGGTCGCCGCCTGCAGCTTCTCGATGCTCCCGAACTCCACCGCGAGCAGGTCCGCCGTCGCCTCGCCCACTTGCGGGATGCCCAACGCATAAAGGAAGCGGCCGAGGGTGGGGCGCTTACTGTCGGCGAGCCGCGTCAGCAGCTTCTGCGCCGATTTGTCGGCGAAGCCTTCGAGCTGGACGATCTGCTCCTTGGTCAGCCGGTAGAGGTCGCTCGGGTCCGCGACCCACTTACGCTCGATGAGCTGGGTGATGGTGGCATAGCCGAGGCCGTCGATGTTGATGGCGCCACGACTGGCGAAATGCCGCAGGCGCTCGAGCTGCTGCGCGCCGCAGAACGGATTGATGCATCGATGCGCGATGTAGGGCTCCTCGCGGACGACCTCTCCCCCACACACCGGGCACTTGGCGGGCATACGCCAGCCCTGCTTGGGCTCCTTCACACTCACGATCTCGGGGATGACGTCGCCCGCGCGATGGATGACGACGCGCGCGCCCACATAGACGCCCTTCTCGTTGACCTGCGCCTCGTTGTGCATGGTCACGTTGCGAACGGTCACCCCGCCGACCACCACCGGGTTCACGTGCGCGACCGGGGTGAGCACGCCCGTGCGGCCGACATAGCACGCGATCTCCTCGACCGTCGTCTCGGCCTCTTCCGGCGCGTACTTGAACGCGATCGCCCACCGCGGCGAGCGCGAGACGAACCCGAGCTCGAGCTGCTGATCGAAACGATCGACCTTGATGACGACCCCATCGATCTCGTGGTCCAGCTCGTGGCGCTTGCGCTGCCACTCGGAGTGGTACTCGAGGACGTCATCGATGCCGGTGAGCCGGCGCCGGTGCTTGTTGACGCGGAAGCCCATTCTTTCGAGCCCGCTGAGCACGTCCCACTGTGAACGGCACGGGCCGCCTGGGTCGAGCGTGTACATGAACGTCTGCAGGTCGCGGCTCCCCGTGATGCTGGGATCGATCTGGCGGACGCTGCCGGCCGCGGTGTTGCGCGGGTTCACGTACCGCGCCTTGCCCTGCGCCTCCATCTCCGCGTTCAGGCGCTCGAAGGCCGCGATCGGGAAATAGACCTCGCCCCGGACCTCGAAGATGTCGGGGAGGCCCGCAAGGGGCTCGACGCTGAGCGGAACGCTGCGAATCGTCCGGATGTTGGCGGTCACGTCCTCGCCGACGGTGCCGTCACCGCGAGTTGCCGCGCGGATCAGCCGGCCGTGCTCGTACGTGAGGCTGATGGCGAGGCCGTCGATCTTCAGCTCGGCGCAGTAGTGGACTTCGCCGCCGATGGCGCCCCGCACACGCCGGTCGAAGCCTCGGATCTCGCCCTCATCGAACGCGTTCTGGAGGCTGAGCATCGGCGAGCGATGGCGAACCTTCGCGAACTGCTCCGACGCCTCTCCGCCCACGCGCTGCGTCGGCGAGTCGGCGGTGACGAGCTGCGGGTGCTCCTCTTCCAGGCGGCGCAGCTCCAGGAACAGGGCGTCGAACTCGGCATCTGAGATCTCAGGCAGGTCGAGCACGTAATAGGCATGCTCCTGGTGGCGGATCTGCTCGCGAAGTTCTTCTGCACGCGCAGTCGGGTCGTCCGGCTTCTTCTTTTTCGTGGTCACTTCGTCAGCGGTGCGAGCATGCCCGACAGGATTTTCAAACCAACCTTGTCGAACTTGATGACGAGCTCCTCGTCGGTCCGAGTCATGGTGCTCTTGACCACGGTGCCGGAGCCGAAGGCCGGATGCGACACGCGATCGCCGCTGGCGAAGCGCTGCACCAGCGGGGCGGCGGGAGCGGCCTGCACCTGGCGTTCCTGGTAGCGCTCCTTGTAGCCCTGCCGCGGCGGCGCGACCGGCGCGCTTCCGCGTGGCGCGGCCAGCATCGACTGCGGGATCTCGGTGAGGAAGCGGCTCGGAAACGCAGGCTGCGAGCGGCCGTAAAGGTGCCGCCGGAACGCGCAGCTCAGGTACAGCCGGTCCTTCGCGCGCGTCATGCCGACGTAACAGAGCCGTCGCTCCTCGGCCATCTCGGTCGCCGCGCCGGCGAGCGACGGATTCTCCGCGTGCTCGTCGAGCGCGCGCTGGTGCGGAAGCAGGCCCTCCTCCATCCCGACCATGAACACGACCGGGAACTCCAGGCCCTTGACCATGTGCAAGGTGATCAACGTCACGCCCTCGCCGTTCTCGTCATAGGCGTCGACGTCGGACACCAGCGCCACCTCGGCCAGGAAGTCCTCCAGCCCCTGCGCCGGCTCGCGGTCGTCGAAGCTCTCCGCGAGTCCGCGCAGCTCGTTGATGTTCTCGATGCGCGCCTCGCCCTGGGGCGTGCCGTCGAGGTAGTGCTGGCGCAGGCCCATGACCTCGACGACGTGGTCGAGCAGCTCGCTGGGTCGCAGCACCCCCATCACCGAGCGCAGGGACTCGAGCTGCGCCCGGAATTTCTTGAGTGGCTCGATGGCCGGCCGCGGCAAGCCGGGCACGCGCGCTGGATCGGCGAGCAGCGTCAGCAAGTCGGAGTCACTCGCACGAGAAAAGGCGCTGAGCGCGTCCACTGTGACGTTGCCGATCTTCCGCGACGGCACCGAGACGATGCGGCCGAAGCTGATCGAATCTTTCGGATTGAAGCAGAAGCGGAGGTACGCGACCACGTCTTTGACCTCGCGCCGCTCCCAGAACCGGACGCCCCCGACGAGCCGGTATGGAATCCGGCGCCGCGCCAGCACGTCCTCGAAAGACCGCGACTGCGCGTTGGTGCGGTAGAGGATCGCGAAGTCTGAGTAGCCCCGCTGCTCGGTCTTGCGCAGCCGCTCGATCTCGTCCGCGACGAACTCCGCCTCTTCGATCTCGTTGTAAGCCTGGGTCGCCATCACCTTCTCGCCGCCGGCGCGGCTCGTCCACAGGCGCTTTTCGGCCCTCTCCGGGTTGGTCCGGATGACCTGGTAGGCGGCGTCGAGGATGGCCTGGCTGGAGCGATAGTTCTGCTCGAGGCGGACCACGTGCGCGTCCGGGTAGTCCTTGCGGAAGTCGAGGATGTTGCGCACGTCGGCGCCGCGGAACCGGTAGATGGACTGGTCGTCATCGCCTACGACGACCACATTGCGGTGCTCCTGGGCGAGCTGGTTGACGAGGACGTACTGCGCCCGGTTGGTGTCCTGGTACTCGTCCACGAGGACGTGGCGGAAGCGGTCGCGCCACTTGGCGAGCGCCTCCTCGTCGGTGTTGAACAGCTCGACCACCTTCATGATCAGGTCGTCGAAGTCGAGCCCGCCCGAACGGCGGAGCACGTCCTGGTACCCCTCGTAGACGCGACGCACGATCTCGTCGTGATAGCTGCGGTTTGGGTAGCTGGCGGGATCCTTGAGCTCGTTTTTCGCCTGGGAGATCGCGTTGCTCAAAGCCGGGATCGGGTAGCGCTTGGGGTCGAGCTTGAGGTCGTCGAGGACTCGCTTCAGCGCCGCCCTGGTGTCGTCCTCGTCGAAGATGACGAAGCTCGGCACGACGCCGATTCGCGCCGCCTCGCGCCTCAGGATCTTGACCGCAGTGGAATGGAAGGTGCCCACCCACATCTTGTCCGCGCCCTCGCCGACGAGCGCGCCGACGCGGCTGCGCATCTCGCGGGCGGCCTTGTTGGTGAAGGTCACGGCAAGCAGGCGGTCGGGCCACACCTGCCGCGTGGCGATCAAATAGGCGATGCGCGCCGTGAGCACGCGCGTCTTGCCGCTGCCCGCGCCGGCGAAGATGAGTAGGGGGCCTTCGCCGTGCGTGACAGCCTCCTGCTGGGGCGGATTCAGGCGCGCGAGCAAAGCCTCGACGTCGGGCGTGAGCGCTTCGGTTGGAGTCACTGGAAAGTCGAGTTTACCGGGGCCGGTTTTGCCCTAATCGTTCGTTACACTGCTCGTGCCCTTGGCCCGCGAAGTGGATTTCGGTATGCGCGACCACCTGCTCTATGAGCTTGCGCGGGACCTCAGCTCGTCCCTCGAGCTGGATATCGTCCTGCAGAAGGTCATGGACCGCGTGATCACGCTTATGAAGGCATCACGCGGCTTCATCGTGCTGGTCGACCCGGTCACCGGGATGATGTCGGTGCCTATGTCAGGCGGCGAGGCCGACCTGGAGAAGTCGCGTCAATTTCTCGGCTCGCGGACCGTCATCGAGCAGGTGGTAAGGACCGGCCAGGCGGTGGTCTCCACCGACGCCACGCTGGACGACCGTTTCAAGGGCCAGCAGTCGGTGATCCTGCAAAACCTGCGGTCGATCATCGCCGTGCCGCTCGTCACCAAGGGCAAGGTCATCGGCGCGGTTTACGTGGACAACCCGTTTCGGGCCGCGATCTTCGAAGAGAAAGACAAGGAGTTCCTGCAGGCCATCTCGGACCTCGCCGCGATCGCAATCGACAATGCTCGCCAGTACGAACGCTCGGAGCTGCTGCGCGAGCTGTTCGAGCTTCACGTCAACAAGCAGGTCACCGACTACGTGCTCGCCCGCTCCGACCGCTACACCCAGTTTCTGCCGGGCGAGCGCCTCCAGGTCACGATGCTCAACTCCGACATCGCGGGCTTCTCGGGTCTGTCGCAGACAATGGCGGCGGAGGAGCTGGTCGAGTTTCTCAACGACTACTTCAGCCGGATGATCGAGGTCGTGCTCGAGCACGGCGGCAACATCGACAAGTTCCAGGGCGACGGCATGCTGGTCGTGTTCGGCGCCCCGAACCCGATGCAGGACCACGCGCACCAGGCCTTGAAGGCCGCGCGCGGGATGGTCAGGGAGATCGACCGGCTCAATCGCGAGCTCATTGTGGCGGGGAAGCCGGCCATCTCGGTTGGCATGGGGTTGGACACCGGCGAAGTGGTTGCCGGCCACGTCGGCTCGAAGCGGCGGCTCGAGTTCACGCTGATCGGCGTCCCGGTCAACAACAGCTCGTATCTGTCCAAGGTGAGGCCGGCCAAGGTGCTGATGTCGGAGACGACGCGCGGCCTGCTGCCTTCGGGTTTTGAAGTGTTGGACTACGAACCGATGCTCCTCAAGGGGGCCAACCAGCCTCAGCCGATCTACCAGCTGGAAATCAACGTCTCAGCCGACGACTGACGCCCCCCACCCGGCTCCGCTTCGCGGAGCCGACCTCCCCACAGGTGGGGAGGCAAATTAGCCCTGGCAGACCCAGCGGCCCGGGCCGTAGCGGTTGTAGAGCCATGCCGCGGCGTTGGCGTTGGCGACCGGGTCGAACGGCGACTGGGAGGCCCACGGCGTCCCTGACCACGTGCTGGGCAGGAACTGGAAGAGCCCCGAGGCGCCGCTGTCGGAGTTGACCGAGTTCGGGTGGTAGCGCGACTCGCAGTAGGCGACGTTGATCGCCCACTGCACCGCCCGGGCGCCCAGCGGGCTGAACGCGTCGTAGATGATCTTGGCGATGTACGGAGGCGGGGGCGGATGATTGTTCAGAGCCGCCTGCGCGTCGGCTATCGCCTGCGCTTCGGCGAGTGCCGCTTGCTCGGCGGCGTACTGGGCGAGGCCTTGCGACAGCTCAGACGACCACTGCTGCACCTGGGCATCCTGCGCCGCCTGCAGCCGCTTGGCCCTGGTCTCGCTCAGCGCCGAGGTGCGATCGAAGGAGCGCAGCTGGGTCACCGCCGCGGTCTGCGAAGAGTCTGCCGGCGGTGGGTCGAGGTGCGGAAGGATCACCGCGGCCAAGACCAAGGTCCAGACCACGACCGCTCGCAGAAGCGGTACCAACCCCATTGACGCTCCTAACCTCGAAGTCGCCCTACCCCTGGGGCGCTGTTCAGGCCTGAGCGCGGAGCAAAGACGTCGGGCGGGACGGGCTCAGGAAACCGGGAAGGCGCTAACTTATCACTTCGGCGGCAACTTTGAGTAGCCTTTAAGCACTCGAAAAAGCCGTCGCCGAAGCCCGCACCCGATACACGATCACCGGCCCCGAAAAGCCCTTCAATTCGATCTCAATCCTCTCCACCGCGGTGCCCCGGGCGGTCAGCCAATCCTGGACCCGGCGGTAGGCCTCCTCGCTCAGCGCCACCTCTCCGGCGGCCGCCTGGGACTGCAGCCTGGCGGCGAGGTTTGTCACCTCGCCCAGCACGCTGAGGTTCGCCGATTCAGCGAGCCGGCCGACCACGGCCGGGCCGACGGCGATCCCGGCACCCACCGGCAAATCGACGAGCGACGCCTTGTCGATGATCGCGATCGCCGCTTGCAGCGCCTGAAGCGTGTGGTCGACGCTTTGGCCCGAGATGTTGAACGTGGCCATGACCGAGTCGCCCGCGAACTTGTCGATCAAACCGTGGCGCCGGGCCACCTCCTGCGATGCCCAACGCTGCAGCGACGCGATCCGCTCGAGCATGTCAGCGGGAGCGCTGCGGCCGCTCATCTCCGTGTAGCCGCGCACGTCCGCGAACAGCACTGAAACCATTCGCTCGCCGGTGGCGACGCGACCTCCGTCGTCCGAGGCGGCGACCGGCTCCGGCGCGGAGGCGACCTCGAGGCCCAGCTCGGCGGCAGTGTCGCGCGCCAGCTTCGCCGCCAGGCGCGCCCCTGCCGCCTCTGATGCCGACACGATCGCCGCCAGGCGACGCTGTGCGGCCTCACGATCTCCTGATCTGGCCTCCGCTTCCGCCAGGCCTCGCCCGACGTGCCACACGTCGAGCCACAGGCCGCCGTCTTCGAAGGCCTCGACCGCTGAGCCGAGCAGAGCGACGGCCTCGTCAAATCGACCTTCGAAGAGCGCAAGCCGGCCGCGGGCAGCCGCGAGGCGCGGAGACTCGAGCGCTTCTCCCCGCGCTG
>Ga0207684_10000657_pt1 | contig 40905 bp, 36 predicted proteins | sample KBSK5501metaG_FD_184342 | JGI IMG/M metagenome (GOLD analysis project Ga0207684, IMG submission 184342) | Corn, switchgrass and miscanthus rhizosphere microbial communities from Kellogg Biological Station, Michigan, USA - KBS K5-50-1 metaG... | ecosystem: Host-associated > Plants > Roots >... | reverse complement strand
GCCAGGCTGCTGCGCGGCGAACTGGCGCCGGAGACGCTGCTCGACCTCGAAGGTGACGATGGGAAAGACGCGCTGGATCTGCGTGGCGTGAGTGGGCGCATGCTGATCGAGGTCGAGCGCCCGACGATCTTCCTGTTATATGAGCAGAACATTGGCCTGCTGACGCCGCTGGTGGCGGAGGAGCTACGCGAGGCCGAGGAGCGCTTTCCCGCCGAGTGGATCGAGGAGGCGTTCCGCGTCGCCATCCAGCAGAACAAACGCAAATGGAGCTACATCCGCGCGATCCTCAAGCGCTGGGAGACAGAAGGAAAGGCGGGCTAGCGCATGAGTCGCACAGATGATACCCAAGAGGGCGCGGCTGGCTCCGATCAGCCTGCGCGCCCGGCGCGCCGCGAGACAAAGCCGCTCGACGCGAAGAACGCGCTGCTTGCGCTCAACCGCCGCGAGCCAGAGGCGCAACGGCGCGCGCCGGAGGCCGACACCCTCGAAGCGCTCGACACGGAGCGCATCCTGGAATTGCCACGTCGCGCTGAGCCGGCGCCTATCACGCCGCTCCCGGTCGCACGGCTGCCACGTGGCATGACGATGCTCGGCGAGGTCACGGCGAGCTACGTGGCGCGCCTGCCACGGCGCTCCGCGCCCGAACCAATGGCGATGGCGTCCGAGCGCCAGGGCGAACAGCAGACTACGCCGACGCGGCGCAAGACGACGCCGCTCCAGCCAGAGGTGTGCCCACTCTGCCACGGGGCGGGCTATCTGCGGCTGGATGTGCCAGTGGGACATCCTGACTTCGGGCGCGCGGCGCCATGCGAGTGCAAAGAGCGCGAGATTCAGACGCGCGAGCGGGCCAAATTGCGCGCGGTCTCCAGTCTCAAGCCCTTCGACAAGAAGACTTTCCAGACGTTCGACCCGTCAATCCCCGGTGTGCGCGAGGCGCATGAGGTTGCGCTGCGCTACGCCGAGGATCCGGTGGGCTGGCTGATTTTCCAGGGCGGCTATGGCTCCGGCAAGACGCATCTGGCCGCCGCCATCGCCCACCAGCGCGAGGACGCCGGCGACACTGTGTTCTTCTCCATCGTGCCCGACCTGCTCGATCACCTGCGCGCCGCTTTCGCACCTACAAGCGAACTGACCTACGACGCGCTGTTCGAGCGCGTGCGCGAGTCTGGCTTGCTGGCGCTGGACGATCTGGGCGCGGAGAACGGGACGGCGTGGGCAACGGAGAAGCTCTTCCAGCTCATCAATTATCGCTACAACTACCGCATGCCGACGGTGATCACCACCAACGCGCGGCTGATGTCGCATATGGACGAGCGTATCCGCTCGCGGCTGAACGACCGTGGCCTGGTGCGCTACGTGCAGATGGAGGCGCAGGACTACCGTGAGCGCCATGCCGGGCGACCAGCGCGTGGGAGCGGTGGAACGCGCGGTCGCGGCGGCTATACCCGCTAGCGGCGGTACTTTGGTACACAAGCCGGCGCGTGTCTTGAGATCGCGCGCGTGATGTGGTACACTATGCGTTATTGTGGCGGGGGACGCTGGTGGACGCGCGTGCAGCGCGCGAAGCTCCCCCGCCTCCTTCGTGAGCGGTATCAAGAGGAATAAGCTCGTATGGAATTGACCTGGCTGGGGCACTCGTGCTTCCGCCTCCGTGGCAAAGACGCCACCCTCATCACCGATCCTCCCTCCCCCTCCACCGGCTACTCGCTCGGTCGCCTCACCGCCGACATCGTCACCATTAGCCACGACCATCCCGGGCATAACTATATCAAGGCTGTGAGTGGCGAGCCGCATGTCGTCTCCGGGCCGGGCGAGTATGAGATAAGTTCGGTGCTGATCGCGGGCGTCATGACCTCGCATGATCGCGAGAAGGGCAAACTGCTGGGGCGCAACACGGCCTATCTCATCACGATGGACGATGTGCATTTCTGCCACCTCGGCGACCTGGGCGACACGCTCGACGCGCGCGCGCTGGAGACGCTGACGGGGGCGGATGTGCTGCTCATTCCCGTGGGTGGGCGTCACACACTGGACGCCGAGCGCGCGGTGGAGGTCATCGCGCAGATCGAGCCGCGGCTGATCGTGCCGATGCACTACGCCACGCCGCAGTACAAGACAACTGGCGAGCCGCTCGACCCAGTCGAGAAGTTCTGCCATGAAATGGGCGTTCCCATCGCGGAACCGCAGGCGAAGCTGGTGATCACACCAGCCAGCTTACCGGCGGAGACGCAGGTAGCGCTCCTCCTCCCCAAGGGAGGATGAAGATGAAACAGGGGTCAGAATCCTCCAACGGGGTTCTGGCCCCTCTCTCTTGGAGGGTTGTGTGGAGACCAGCAGACAGGCGTGGATATGGGCTGCGCAGCGCAGCGTTCGAGAGGCGAGGTGAGCGGCATGGAACGGCAGTATGGGCATGAGGAGACGCGCGAGGAGATGAGGATGGACACGCAAGACGAGGCATCATCGAAACCCTTTGAGCGTTCAGTGGAGCCGCATAGTGCGAGGTTTCTCTTTGTGACCGGCGGCGTCGTCTCTTCGGTGGGCAAGGGCATCGCGGTGGCCTCGCTAGGGCGGTTGCTGCGCAGTCGCGGGCTAGGCGTGGCGATCATGAAGCTGGACCCCTACATCAATGTTGATCCCGGCACGATGTCGCCGTTCCAGCATGGCGAGGTCTTCGTGACCGACGACGGCGCCGAGACGGACCTCGACCTGGGCCACTACGAGCGCTTCACCGATGAGCCGACGACCCAGGCTAGCAGCATCACTACTGGCCAGGTCTACAACGCCGTCATTGGCAAGGAGCGGCGCGGCGGCTATCTCGGCGGCACCATTCAGGTCGTCCCGCACATCACCAACGAGATCAAGCAGCGCATCCACACGCTCGCCGAGCAGAGCAACGCCGACGTGGTGATCTGCGAGGTCGGCGGCACAGTCGGCGATATCGAGAGCGAGCCATTCCTCGAGGCGATCCGCCAGATGCGCCGCGATGTTGGCGCGGCCAACACCCTCTTCATCCACGTGACGCTACTCCCCTACATCGGCGCGACCCATGAGTTGAAGACGAAGCCCACTCAGCACAGCGTGAAGGAGCTGCTGCGCGCGGGGATTCAACCCGACGTAATCCTCTGCCGTTCGGATTACGAGGTCAGCGACGAGATCCGCGACAAGATCGCCCTCTTCTGCAACATCGACCGCCGCGCAGTCATCCCTTTGGTGACGGCGAGCAGCATCTATGAGGTCCCGCTGATGCTCGAGGACATCGGGCTGGGCGAGTTCCTTGTCGAGTCGCTGCGCCTCCAGCAGGCGCAGGCGGCAAACCTTGACGACTGGCGCATGTTGGTGGAGCGCATCACGGCGCCCAAGCCGGTCGTGCGTGTCGCGCTCGTCGGTAAGTATGTCGGCCTGCACGACGCCTATCTCTCGGTCGCGGAGTCGCTGAGCCACGCGGGCTGGGCGAATGGCGTGGATGTCGAGATCGACTGGATCGACTCCGGCAAGTTGGAGACTGAATGGGAGACGTATGAGCCACGCCTGGCCGCCGCCGACGGCGTCGTCGTGCCGGGGGGCTTCGGACACCGGGGCATCGAGGGCAAGGTGAAGGCGGCGACCCTCGCGCGCACAGGGCGCATCCCCTACCTCGGTCTGTGCCTGGGCATGCAGGTGGCGGTGATCGAGTTCGCGCGCAACGTCCTGGGCCTGCAGGGCGCCAACAGCGCGGAGTTCGACGAGGACTCGCCGCACAAGATCATTGACCTGATGCCGAACCAGCGCCAGATCACCGACAAGGGCGGAACGATGCGCCTGGGCCAGTGGGTTTGCTGCCTGACGCCGGGAACGAAAACGGAGCAGGCGTATGGCGAGCCGATCATCTTCGAGCGCCACCGCCACCGCTACGAGTTCAACAACGCCTACCGGCGGCGCGCCGAGGCGGCGGGCATGGTGATCAGCGGACGCTCGGCGGATAATAACCTCGTCGAGATCATCGAGCTACAAGACCATCCCTGGTTCGTTGGCTCACAGTTCCACCCGGAGTTCAAGAGCCGGCCCACACGACCGCATCCGCTCTTCAATGGCTTCATTGTCGCGGCGAAGCAGCGCGCGGGGCTGCGCGCGGCCCCGGCGCAGGCGCTGGCCGAGGATGATGCGATGAGCAACGGGAGCAATGGGCACGCGCCGTCGCGTAAATCGCTTCGCCCGGCGCAGGCGTAGAACTTCTCAGGGAAGGATCGTCAGGTCGAGTTGGCTGAGGCTCTCGGGGTCGGCGATGATGTCGATAGCCATGATCGTCGCTCCACTGATCGTAAAGCCGAAGACAACCCGTGGCTGTCCATGCGGCGCCCACACGGCTCCTACCGCGCCGTCGATAAGCGCCAACTGCGCGAACCGGGCGCGTCCGGCGAACTGCTCCGCCACAGCCTGCGCGCCGCGGACCTCCTTCGATGCCCCTACAGACACGGCGGCCTGGTCCGCGCGGAGCACAACGTCAGGGGCGAGCGCCGCGAGCAGCGCGTCGAAGTCACCTCCGCGCGAGGCCGCGAGGAAGGCGTTGACGACCGCACGTTGGCGGGGCTGATCGGCGTCGGGAGCTGTCGTCACTTCCAGGTCTTGCTCTCTCCCTTTTCCTTGCGCCCGGCGGCGCGCCCGGCTCGCGAGCTGTCGCGCCGCGCTGGGGGAGCGCCCTACGATGAGGGCGATCTCGTCGAAGGGCACGTCGAAGAGGTCGTGCAGCACGAACGCGAGACGCTCGGCAGGATTCAGGGTGTCGAGCACCACGAGCAGCGCGAGGCCGAGCGAGTCGGCCAGGAGCGCTTCGTGTTCCGGGTCGCTCCCATCCTCGCAGTTCATGACCGGCTCGGGCGTATCCTCTCCCAGCGACTCCTCGCGCCGCGACTGGCGCGCGCGCAGCATATCCAGGCATACCCGCGCGACCACCGTCGTCAGCCAGCCGCCGAGGTTCGCGACCTCGCTCGTGTCGGAGCGGCTGAGGCGGAGCCAGCCCTCCTGCACGGCGTCGTCCGCCTCGTTGGGCGAGCCGAGCATGCGGTAGGCCACCACCCGCAGGTGATTCCGCTCGGCCTCGAAGCGCTCCGCCAGCCAGTCCTGTTCGCGCTCCCCTTCACGTTCGTCCACCGGTCACATTCCTTTCTTGAGGGCCGTCATAGGAGTGACGAACCAGACCTGGCTGGTGTGACAGACCCCAATGGCCCTATGGAGGAAACCAAGCATGCGAGCGCAAATGGCCAATCAAGCGATAATGGCACAGGTCCGGACCACTGCCTATTGGGTCGCCACTCTCGTCATCGCCCTTGAACTCCTGGCAGGCGGCGTGTGGGACATTCTGCAGGTAGCATACGTCCACGGCCTTGTGGTGGAGCACTTAGGCTATCCCGCCTACTTCCTGGTCATTATCGGCGTTTGGAAGGTTCCGGGCGCGGAGGCGCTGCTCGTCCCACGATTTCCCCGGCTCACGGCGTGGGCGTATGCCGGCGCATTCTTCATCTATACCGGAGCAGTCGCCTCCCATCTGGCGGTTGGTGATGGTGTGGGCATGTGGTGGGGGCCACTGGTCTTCGCCGGAATCACGCTCGTCTCCTGGCTACTGCGTCCATCAGTTCGCCGCTTCGTCCGCAGCAATGCGGCATGACACGCCCGCGATCTGTGGCAATTTAACATCGAGGAGCCGCAAGCCATGCGTCGCGTGGATCGAGGCGGCGAAGTCAGCCGAGACCTGCCAGCGGCGCGTCCACTCCGCCGTCGCGCGCATCGCTCAGGGCCTCCCGCTCAGGTAGGCGTCATCCGCTGCCTCCGTGCTATACTGGGCTCAGACCTGTCGCAGTCATCAACTAGAATCGCATCGTTTATGTTCGAGACCTCACGCCCCTTCTGGCTCCGCGAGCGCCCTCCGCGGTAGGGCGTAGCCAGCCACGGTCCCGCATTCCCTGACGCCATCCGGCCACGCCGCTGGCGCGTCTTCTCGTGCGCGCCATATCGCCTGCTGAGATCTTCTCCCGACGCGCTCGACGGTGGCTGAACGCGCGCCTGCGAGCGACAACATGGCGCGCCCACATCTCCCAGTGTGGCCCAGTCTGCCCGCGCCCCACCGCATCTGTTCCTGCTCGACACCACGTTCAGCATCGAACAGATTCGGAGGAGAGATATGCGACGCATCCAGGGCAGACGCTGCCTGGACCTCGATACCCACGCGCTGGTTCAGATGGCGCGGGCAAGCTCATCCACACTCGTTGATCTAGGAACCGGCGATGGGCGCTTCGTCGCGCAGGTGGCGCGGGCGCGTCCAGAGGGCGTGGCGATTGGCATTGACGCCTGTCAGGAGAACCTCATCGAGCAGTCGCGTCGCGCGCCGGAGAACGCCGTGTTCCTCGTGGCCAACGCGCTGACCCTGCCGCTAGAACTCGTGGAGATCGCTACGCGCCTGACGATTAACTTCCCCTGGGGATCGCTCCTCGCGGGGCTACTGGAGGAGAGAGCATTCCACGAACGGCTGGCGCTGCTCGCGCGACCCGGCGCGACGCTGGAGATCTGTCTCAACGGCGGCGCGCTGGCAGAGGCGGGATTGGCGCTGGAAGCTGGCGCGGCGCGCATACGACACAATCTGCGCGCGGCGGGATTCGCGCTGCCGCCGCCACGGGCGTGGGGAGGGTCGGAGTTGCGCGGCTTTCCGAGCACGTGGGGGCATCGGTTGGCGTTTGGGCGCGACCCACGCGCCATCTTCCTGGCGGGTAACCGGTTGGGCGAGGCCAATAGAGAATAACTCAGAAGCGGCAGGCAAAGACTGGACGGAGGGAAGCGCAGCAGGGCAACGTTCCCAAGATGACGACTCGAGCCAGGATTGGGGTATACTACGCGGGCATGCTCCAGCAAAGACACATCGTAGCGCCTCATCAGTATCCCAGCCTTGCGCCGGCCCTCGGTAGAACCACCCACATCTGCTCATGATGGATGAGAACGCGCGCTCAACCTCACGAGTTGGCGCGCGGCGCCGGGCGGCCGAAAGCCCTCATCGTCTGCAACCCTATCTGGACGATAGGGTATCACTTCTGATAGACCCATCTACCACCATCTCTCTATAGGCCAGCCGGCGCCAAGCGACGCCATTCACCCACGGCGAGGGCGACAGATGACTCCCTATGAGATGCTGCGTCGTGTCGCACGCGGCGAATCCGCATTCGACGGCGTTGATCTGCCTTGCGCCTCGCTGGCGGGGGCGGCGCTCGCCAGTCTCCTGCTGACAGGCGCGAATCTGCGCAAGGCGGACCTGCATGAGTCTGACTTGCAGGCGGTGCGTTTACAGGACGCCGATCTGCGCGAGGCCAACTTGCGCGGCGCGAACCTGGCGCTGGCGATCCTGCGGCGGGCGAACCTGCGTGACGCCGATCTGCGGCGGGCGAACTTGCAGCATGTGCGCTTCGCTGGAGCCGATCTGCGCGGCGCGAACCTGCAGGGCGCGGACCTGCGCCACGCCAACCTGTTCTATGCGCGGCTGGATGACGCGAACCTGCGCGGCGCGCGGCTGGACGAGGTGGAGTGGACAGGCGCGGTGCTCATTGGCGCGGACCTGCGTGGCGCGCATGTCGATCCGCGCAAGATTCCCGGAGTGGTCGTGACGCAGAGTGACTGGGCTGGCTATGCGCTCGACCCCAGAGCGGAACTGATGCTGTTGGAGCCGGAGCTGCGCCAGCAGGCGATCTGGCGGCGACTCGACTTCCTGCGCTGGCTAATACGTTCCGGGCGGATCGTACGCTAGGCGCTGTGCTGGCGGCGCAGCGGTGGTATACTCGCTTCTCGTTCACTTGATTAGGGGCGAGGAGTCTTGTCATGCCGGCGCAGGCGCTACTGCTTGTCCTGCTGGCCGCTGGCTTCCACGCCGCCTGGAATCTGACGCTGCACGAGACGTCGGATCGCCTCGCCGCGGTCATCGTCTCCGGCTTCGTCGCGGGGATCATACTCCTGCCGGGGGCCATCATCTTTCCGCCATGGTCGGTCTGGCCGCTCATCGCGCTCTCGGCGCTGGCGGAGACCGCCTATTCGCTTTTCCTCACGCGCGCCTACGAGCGTGGCTCCCTTGGCCTCACCTATCCGCTCGCGCGCGGAACTGCGCCGCTCCTCGTCACCCTGGGCGCATGGGGTTTGCTCGCTCAGGTACCCAGCGCCTTTACGCTCGCCGGGGCGGCGACCCTGGCAGCAGGCCTCGCCATCATAGCCCTCGCCGGCAGGCGCAGCGGGCAGCTCGTGGCGGTAGGGTTTGCCCTGCTCACCGGGGGCGCCATCGCGACCTACGCGCTCATCGACGCACGCGCGGTCCAGCGAGTCGCGCCGCTTGGCTATCTAGGGCCGGTTCTGGCCCTGACGAGCCTGCTCCTGCTGATTCCGTTGCGGGGCAAGGTGGCGCGGCTGCGTCCGGCGCTCGGCCCTGGCGTGCGTATCGCGTTCGGCTCGGTCGCCGCGTACCTGCTGGTGTTGTGGGCGTTTCAGCTTGCCCCGGCAGGGCCAGTGGCGACGCTACGTGAGGTCTCGGTGCTGATCGGCCTGTTGCTCTCATCTGATCGCAAGAGCTGGCGGCTCTGGGTAGGCGCGGGTCTGGTCGTCTTCGGCGCGATCTTGACGGCGCTGTAATTATGACGGGCCAAGCGGGTGTGGTGGACCCTGGGGGCGACCCTGTCACGGCGAGGAGGGGGCGACGACGAAGATGACGTATTGCTGGTCAATAACTGTCGTTTGCTCGATGCGCCAGCGCTGCTGAGCGGCGACGCTGTCAAAGGTATCGGCCCAGGTGGAGTGGAGCGGGAAGACGTAGGTGGCGGGCGGCGCGGCCCGGATGGCGGCGTCGTAGGCGGCGTAGCGGCTGGGACGATGGCTCCAATCGGCGTTCAATACGCCACAGATCACGCGCTCGTCGCTCTGGAAGATGACCCAGTAGCACGTCCAGAACTCGGTATAGACGCGGGTCTCGCCGTTCCGGGTGAGGTAAGCCACGAGGTCGGCCCTGGCCTGGTGTTGCGCCTGCTGGGCGTCACTTGCGCGATATGTCCCGATGGTTCCCAGCGCGAGCGCAATCAACGTGAAGGCGCTCAGGCTGATGACGCTCACCCGCGCCAGCCAGTTTGCTCTCGTCGCGTCGTCTCGCCGCGAAGTGCGCGTGAGGTCGCGCGCCGCCGCGGTGCGCACAGCATGCGTCCAAAGGGAGATCAGCAGCGTTGGCGTGGCGATGGTCACGCTGATGAGATAGCGCGAGTAGACCCAGGGCGCAAAGGCCGCCGCCGAACTGAGTGTGAAGAGCGCAATCGTCATGGCGGGCGCGCCCAGCCCAAGGAGCCTGCCGACGCTGCGTGCGAGTTCGGCGCGCTGCGGCGAGGACGCAGCGTCCTGTGTGCGACGCCACAGGCGGAGGACGCTGCGCGCCTCCAGCGCCAGACCGAGCGCCAGCAGGCACAGGAACGTCCCGCCCCAGACGGCGCGGAATCCGACGCACTGCCGGATCCGCGGCGTGGTCCAATGGTCCTGCGGCCAGGCTTCATCGGGGGTGAGCGGGCAGAGTGTGGTCACCCCGGTGTCGTTGGGCAGGCTGATGAGCGCCATGCCGAGGAATTGATTGGTCACGGTCTCGACCACGCCAGGCGCTGGTCCCGCCGGACTCACAGGCAGGGGTGTCGAACTCTGTATCAGCCCGCGCGGCGCGGGCGGGGCTGGAGTCGCCAGATAGATGATCCACGGGGATATGCCGAGCAGGAGGCAGGACACGGCGAGCAGCGCTCCCCAGCGGCGTACAGCGGGCCAGCAGAAGAGCGCCAGCGCGCCAGCCGTCAGGACGACGAACGGCGCGACCAGCACGTCGCTCCATAGCCCCAGGCCAGCGGCGAGTCCCCAGCCGGCGAAGGCCCAAGTGGAGCGGCGCGCGTAACGCGGGTCTCCCTGCGCGCGCACGAGCCAGCAGGTGAGGGCGAGCAGCGAGGCGCCGAAGATAAGCGTCTCCAGGTAGCCGCCGTACGCCTCGAGCTGGTGGTAGAGCATCTCGTCGGCGCCCAGGGCAAGGATGGCCTCGCCGGCGAGCGCCCAGGCGCGCGAGGTGATCTGTATCAAGAACCCGTACATGATGACCATGAAGCAGGCGTAGAGCAGGATCAGGCCGCACTTGAGCGCGAACTCGGAGACGCCCAGGAATGCGAATGCGAGCGCCGCCGCGTACGCCTCGATTGAACCCATGTAGGATTGGCCATAGAAGAAGATTGGACGCTCGCCCAGGGCGACGATGTGCTTCGCCATCAGTCCCATCGTCGCGTCGTCGCTGTCCGTTCCGGGCCATCCCGCCGCGACCAGCGCGCCGCGCACGACGACGGCGAGCAGGATCGTGATAGCGGCGGCGACGCCCCATCGGCGCTGAGTGATCCAGCGGCGAATGCGAGTGATCAATTGGCCTCCCTGATCAGACAACGCGCAAATTCCTCTCTTTGTGACGAGACGGCAGGATGAATGTGAAGCGATAGGCTACCACAGGGGTTCCTCTTCAGCGCGTGTACAATGAAGTTACACTACCGGAAGCGAGACATGAGGAGACACTCCTATGGATGTTGATGTGAACTGGGACGAATGGGATAAGGAAGAGCTATTTATTCCCATGGGGGAGATCGGTAGGGATGACTCGTACGCCTACCAGCAACTGCTCCAGTTCAAGGCCGATGGATGGGAGCAGTACGACACCACTCGGCAGGACGATAACCCGCTAGGCTTTAATCCCGGTCTGGTCGTTTCCCTCAGACGACGTAAGCCATCCATGAACTCGTAAGGGCAAGCAGGTCACATCAGCACACATGCAATATCTTGTTCCACCGCGTCGTATAGCGTGGTGAGTGCGCCAGTTGCTTCATGCGCCGGGGCTGATTTGCGCACACCCCGGCTCGTTTGATGGCGCGGGGTACCGCGCCGACAGCGCACTATTATCAGGCACAGCGATACGCATCCAATTGCCGGTCTGATCCACTGGCCTTTGGTTCAGCCGCAGATGACCGTCACGCTCACATTACCGCCGTTGCTGGAGAAGTTGACAGTGAAGGACGCATTCGGCGTGGCTCCGCTGAGGTCAACCGGCCGCGACTGACCGCCATCTAGCGAGCCGCTGGCCGGGAGAGCCAGAACGCCAGCTGGTAACGCGCCGATGTCGATACTCCAGACAACGGTTCCGCCCCCAGTGTTCGAGACCGTGAGCGGAATCGGGAAGGGCGACCCACTGCATGGCGTCTCTGTGACAGGGTTGGGAGTGACGGCGAGTTGAGGCGCTGGCGGCGGAGTTGGCGTCGGCGTTGGCTGTGGAGTCGGCATGGCTGTTGGTTGTGGTGTTGCAGTAGGCTGGGGCGTCGGGGTTGGCGGAATCGGTGTTGATGTTGGTTGTGGGGTCGCAGTGGCACGCGGCGTCGCAGTCGGCTGGGGGGTCGCGGTTGGGTGAGGTGTCGCGGTGGGCGACGGAGTGGCGGTCGCGGTCGGGTGCGCGCCTGGAGTCACTGTTGGCCGCGCATTTGTAGCCACCGTCGCTTGCCTGGTTGGTTTCGCGGTGGGTTGCGCGACCGCGATCTGTGTGGGCATTGGAGTGGCTGTCGCCAGAAAGGGCAGGCGCGGCGCATTGGGGATTTGGTCGCTCCCACCCATGATGGCGAAGATCAGCAGGGCGCAGCCAATAAGGCTGAGGATGGCCAGCGCCGCGACGTTGATATCCAACCGTCGCGTCCAGCCCCCTCCGCCGATCCACGCGAGCGTGCGCGTCGCCTCTTCCCAACTGCGCTGGCGCGCCAAGCGGGTATGGGCATCGTGTTCAACTCGACTCTGCCGCTGCGCCAGGAACGCCTCGATCTCGCCTGGGAGGCGCTCTTCCGGCCTGGCGGGCGGATTTCTTTCTGGCCCAGGCGCGCCGGGCCTTGAGCCTTCGTCAGCCATAATCGCTTCCCCACCACGGCGAGCGTAGCGCCATGCCACTGGCTCCCAGTACCTCACGGTCCTTAACATAATGCCTGTGTCAAGACGGTCTCATTGCTCTGAATGTGAAAACGGGCAGACGGGCGTAGCGTCTCATACAGGGTGTGGCGTGGAAGATAGTCATAGCGTGGTGGGCAAGGAAGGCAGGCTGGCATGAGCGGCGACGGCGGACGCGTACGTAGTCTCCGGCGTGGCCATGGGGCGCTCTGCCGTGCGCCATTGCTCGCGTTTCTGATCGCCTGCGTGATCGCGTGCGCGCCAGGCGCGCCAAGAAGCGCCGTCCCATCACCGACAGGAGCCTCCACGCTCACGCCTACGCTCACACCAGCGGGCGCGCGGCTGGACGCCTATCTGAGCGGCCTCGCGCAGGCGGGCGATTTGCGGGCCTCCGCTCTGGTGGCGCGGGGGGATGCGGTGCTCCTGAGTAAAGGCTACGGCGCGGCGGATGAGGCGAGCGAGGCTCCGAACACCGCGAAGACACGGTTCCGCATCGGCTCGATCACCAAGCAGTTCACGGCGATGGCGATCCTCATCCTGCAGGAGCAGGGCAAGCTGCGCGTGGAGGACTCGCTTTGCCAGTATCTGAGCGAGTGTCCACAGGCGTGGCGTGACATCACGCTGCGTCACCTGCTCACGCACACTTCTGGCGTGCCCAACTACACCAACTTCCCCGACTTTCCCGCGCTGATCGGGACACCTGTCACCCTGGACCAGCTCATCGCGCGCTTCCGCACGCAGCCGCTGGAGTTTCCGCCTGGCGCGCGCTGGAGTTACAGCAACTCTGGCTATATCCTACTCGGCTCAGTGATCGAGCGTGTCTCCGGCCAGTCGTACAGCGCGTTCCTGCAGGATCATATTTTCGCGCCGCTCGGCATGCGCGACACTGGCTACGACACGAACTCGCCGCCGTCCCCGCAGCACGCGACCGGCTATCTGAAGGCGCATGTACAGCCGGTGTATATCGACATGTCAGAGGTCGGCCCAGCGGGCGCTCTGTACTCCACCGTCGAGGACCTCTACCGCTGGGATCGCGCGCTCGCGCAGCGCCGGTTGGTCAGCGCGGCGGCGTTGAACGCGATGTTCACGCCGGCGATCTCGTGCCCGGCGGGCGGCTGCGCGCTGCCTTCCGATCAGGGATATGGCTACGGCTGGTTCATCGCCGCCGAGTCCGGGCAGACGCTGATCTATCACCTGGGACACATTGATGGCTTCCTGACCTACAACGGCTTCTCGGAGCCGGACGGGGTGACGGTGGTGCTGCTGAGCAACCTGGAGACGACGGCGGTCCTGGGCGATAGCCTCAAACTGGCCGAACTGGCGCGCTCGGCCCTGCCCACGGCGAGCGCCCGATAGCGCCTTCTTTGACCTGCTCAGATGATCCAGCCGCCGTTGTATCTGTGGGTCACGCAGAAGGCCCGCGCCGCAAAGCCCCTCCCACACAGGAGGAACTTACTACCAATCTCAGGCAAGCGGAGCCGGCTCCGCTCCTTGTGACCGGGGAAGCGCACTATGCTGGGTGACACACATCGCTGTCGCGGCCCTCAGTGATTCAGGAGCCAAAGTCGCTTCGTCTGCTGGAGAGCTGTTTTTGCAGATAGGCCAGTTTCTCAGGGTTCAGCAGAGCATAGATCTCCTGGATACCCACGTCGCTCAGGGTCACGCTGATGACCACGGCCAGGCTGCCCTCGTCCCAGAACAAGATGGCCGGGCTGCCGTTGATCTCAGCCAATGTAACGGTGAGGGGCCGCGGAGCTCTGCGCGCTACGCTCAGCCAGAAGCGCGCCACGGCTTGCTGGCCGTAGATGGGCTTGGGGTTCGACTGAACTTTGCCGCCACCATCTGACCAGGAGACGGCGTCCTGCGCCAATAGGCTAGTCAGAGCCGCCATGTCTCCGGCCTGACTGGCGGAAAGAAAACTGAACAGGAGCTGGCGCTGGCGTTGCGGCTCCGGCTCGAAACGCGCGCGCTTGTCCTGCAAGGCCAGCCTGGCCCGATGAAAGATCTGGCGGCAATTGGCCGGGCTTTTCTCCAGCATGCCGCCGATCTCGCTAAAGGGGTAATCAAACACCTCATGCAGGAGAAAAACAGCGCGCTCTGGTGGGCTGAGAGTCTCCAGCAGGCGTAAAAAGGCCAGCGAAAGCGCTTCTTGTCGCTCAAGGTCTGCCCCGCCGTCCTCCGCTGTGAGGATCGGTTCGGGCAGCCAGGTTCCAATATACTGTTCGCGGGTGACACGAGCCGATTTCAGATAATCCAGCGCCAGACGGGTAATAATCGTACTGAGATAGGCCTTCAGCGAGACAATCTCCTGACTGGCGTTCGCCTGATAGCGCAGATAGGTCTCCTGCACGAGATCCTCTGCGTCACTCGCGCTGCCGGTCATGCGATAGGCAATGGAAAAGAGCAGCGCGCGATAGCGTTCGAACGCTTCTCCCTGGTCCCTCGTGCGCATGGATCCGTCCATCGCTCAAGTTCTCCTTCTACCATGTGGATTGTAAGCCCAAATCAGGACACACACCACACACAAAGGGTGTCACATCTGGTCGTACTCTCTCGTCTCCTGTCCGAGCCTCGCAAGAGGCGCGCACAGCACTGAGAGACAAGGGAGGAACTGACATGCGACAGATTCTGGTGACAGGCGGCACGGGCACGCTTGGGCGCCTCGTCGTCTCGCGGCTGCGGGACAACGGGTGCGCAGTACGCGCGCTCAGCAGGCGCAGTGGCGAGGCTGTGGACGGGATCGAGTATGTGACCGGTGACCTGGCCACAGGCGAAGGAATCGAAGCCGCGGTGGATGGGGTCGAGGTCATCGTCCACTGCGCGGGTAGCAGCAAGGGCGACGAGGATAAGGCCCTGCACCTGGTCCGGGCAGCGTCGCGGACGGGGACGCCGCACCTGGTATTTATCTCGGTCGTGGGAGCCGACCGGATCCCCGTCGTCAGCGGCGTCGACCGCGCCATGTTCGGCTACTTCGCGTCCAAACTGGCCGCCGAGCGGATCGTGGCCGATTCCAGCCTGCCATGGACGACGCTGCGCGCCACCCAGTTCCATGACCTGTTCTTGATGACCGCGCGGCAGTTGGCAAAGCTGCCCGTGATACCGGCCTCAGCCGGGTTCCGGTTCCAACCGGTCGACGCCGGTGAGGTGGCGGCCCGGCTCGTGGAGCTGGCGCTTAGCGCGCCGGCGGGCCTGGTCCCCGACATAGGCGGGCCGAAGGTGTACGGGATGGACGATTTGCTCCGCGAGTACTTGCAGGCCGCTGGCAAGCGCCGGCTGATCGTGCCGGTCTGGCTGCCAGGCAAGGCAGCACGCGCTATCCGGGCTGGCGCCAACCTGACCCCGGACCGGGCGGTGGGCCAGAGGACCTGGGAGGAGTTCCTGACCGACCAGGTGAGTTCGTCACGCGACAGCATGGTTCGCGTGCCTTAGCCGCCGAAAGGGGGCGCGCTCGGAGCCGCCCGGCGCGCCTTCGCCTATCTCCTGCCTCCACCTCCTGAACATTCACTAGCCCAAGGGAGGCTAGAGATACCCCCTTGACAGGTGCGGAGAGCGCAGGTATACTTCTCCCGAAAGCTGTCCCGGAAGCGCTTCCGGATATATTTTCAGGCGCTCATCGGGAGAGTGCGCACGATGGCCAAGAAATCCACGATCCTCGACATCGCGCGACTGGCCGGGGTCTCGCCCGCGACGGTCTCGCGCGTGATGAACCGCCGCCCCGATGTGGATAAGAACACCCGCGACCGCGTCCTGCGTATCATTGCGGAGAAGGGTTATGTGCCCAGCATCACCGCCGCCGGACTGGCCGGGGGGCGCAACCGCCTGATTGGCATGCTTCTGCCGCTCTTCACGTGGCCCATCCTCGCCGATCTCGTCCGTGGCATCAGCGAGATTCTCAAACAGACCTCGTATGAACTCGTCCTCTATACGTTCGACGACGAGGACCTGACGCGCGACCGCCGCGACATCATCAACCACCTGCTCGCTACGCAGTTAACCGCCGGGCTCCTGGCTGTTTTTCCCGGACAACTCGCCGATCAGCTGACCGAGTTGTATCAGCAAGGCGTGCCTGTCGTCACGATCGATGACCAGCGGGAGCATGTGACGCCATGGGTGCGCGCGGACAACGTCACTGGCGCCTATGAAGCGGTACGCCATCTCGTGCGGCTTGGCCATCGCCGCATCGCCCATATTCGCGGTCCGCGGGAATATCTCGCCTCGCACGACCGCCATCGCGGCTATCTGCAGGCGCTGCGCGAGGCGGGCATCGCCTTCGATGATGATCTGATTCTCGAAGGCACCTTCTTGTCGCCATCTGGCTACGAATGCGCCCAACACCTCTTCGATCTCGCGCCGGAGAAGCGTCCCACCGCGATCTTCGCCTCCGCCGATCAGATGGCCTACGGCGTACTGCGCGCGGCGGAGGAGCGCAGTCTCTCCGTGCCAGGGGATATCGCTCTCGTCGGCTTCGACGACGACGCGCCGTCGGCGCATGTCCGCCCGCCGCTTACCACCGTACATCAGCCGTCCTTCGAGATGGGCCAGGAGGGCATCAGGCTCCTGCTGGCGCTGCTCGCCGAATCTGAAGGGAGTGATGCCCCCACCGACGCCTCCCCGATCCGCCAGGGGCGCGTGAGTCCACTGCGCGTTGTCCTGCCCACGAGACTCGTCGTACGCGCTTCGTGTGGCGCGAGCGAGCACAGCGCGGCGGCGACCAGCGCCCAAGCGTTCCCCGCCTCGCCTCCAGATGTCCCCTCCACGCCCACTCCCTCGGCCTTGTAGGTGATCTGATCCTGCGCATGAGATGGCGCTCATCTCCCCCGTCCATCACAGGAGGTTTGCAATGGCGCGCTACTCCCGACCATCCAGGCACACCACAACGGCGCTGGCCTCACTCGCCCTGCTGTTTGCGCTCGCGCTGGCGGCATGCGGCTCCACGAGCACCCCTGCGAAACGCGCTGGCCCACCCCAGCCACTGGTGATCGTCGCCAACACTGGGGGCGATCTCGTGCAGAACTTCAATCCCTTCCTCAACGGGTCGGTCAATAGTTACGGCCAGTTCGGTCCGATCTACGAGACCCTGATGTTCTTCAATCGAGCGGACGGATCCTCCAAGGGCTGGCTTGCCGATTCCGCAACCTATTCAAGCGACGCGACGCAGATCACCTTCAAACTGCGTTCGGGCGTCAAGTGGACCGACGGCCAGCCATTCACTTCCGCTGACGTGGCCTTCACGTTGAACGCGATGAAGCAGTATGACGGGGCTGATTATCTCGGCATCACCAGCTCGATTGATTCGGTGACGTCGCCCGACCCGCAGACCGTGGTCGTCAAACTCACCGATCCCGACAGCTCGATCTTATGGCTCATCGGCGGGCAGACCTGGATGGTCCCCGAGCACATCTGGTCGAAGGTCGGCGACCCTACCAAGTACACAGATGACAAACCCGTTGGCACCGGCCCGTTCGTCTTCAAGTCGTTCACGCCGCAGTTGATCACCTTGACGAAGAATACGCAGTTCTGGCAGCCAGGCAAGCCCATCGTGCCGGAGATTCGCTACCCTGCCTTCAATGGCAACACCACCGCCGAGCCGGCGATGAATTCTGGGCAGACGGACTGGAATGGTCTGTACACGCCCGACGTCAACAAGACCTTTGTCCAACGCGATCCGAAGCACAACCACTACTACTTTGCGCCGAGCGATCCGCTCATCCTGTTCCTCAACCTCACCAAGGCGCCTCTCGACCAGGTTGCCGTACGCAAGGCGATCAGTCTGGCGATCGATCGCGAGAAGATCGCGGCGATCGGCGAGAGTGGCTACACGCCCATCGCCCATCCAACGGGGCTGGTGTTGCCGGCGAATAAGGACTTCCTCGATCCGACCTACGCCAACCTCAGCTACAAGAAGGACACCGCCCAGGCGTCGCAACTGCTGACGAGCGCGGGTTTCACGAAGGGTTCGGATGGTATCCTGGTGGGTCCGAATGGCAAGAAGCTCACCATCACGATTGATGGCGTCTCAGGGTACACTGACTGGGATACCGACTACCAGATCATCGCCGACGATCTGAAGGCCATCGGCATCCAGGTCAACATCACCGACAATCAGCCAGACGCGGTGCAGCAGGATATGGAGGAGGGCAACTTCGAGATGGCCATCTGGTATGAGACGCCAGGGCCAACGCCGTACTACATCTATAACGCGCTCCTCGGCAGCGGCAATTCCGCGGCGGTCGGCGAGAGCGCCACAGGGAACTTCGAGCGCTGGTCTGATAAGGCGACAGATGAGCTGTTGAATCAGTACAACAGCAGCGCTGATCTGGCGCAGCAGAAGCAGGCCATGTACGGCATCGAGAAGATCGCGGTCGAACAGGTCCCGGCGATCTTCCTGGTCAACGAACCCTACTGGTACGAGTACAACACGATCAAGTATGATGGGTGGCCTGATCAGGGCAACCTGTACGCCGAGCCGTCGCCCTACATGTACCCGGATGCGGAGATCGTGCTGCTCAATCTCCACCAGTAACGGCGCAGGAAGCGCGCAGGAGTGTAGGCGTCCGCGGTGGGGGCCGGACGCCTCCTCCGCGCCCCGCCCCACCGTCGCTCTCGTGATCGCACGGCGTTTTCCTGGAGGAGGGCAAGCATGCGCCACCTGACCCGGCGTATTGGCTTCTATCTCGTCGCGCTCTGGGCCTCGGCGACGCTGAACTTCCTCATTCCACGCCTGGCGCCTGGCGACCCTGCCCGGGCGCTGCTCGCCCGCATGCACGGCCGCATCTCGCCCGCGGCGCTGCACGCGCTGGAGGTCCAGTACGGCATCAGCCATGAGCCGCTCTACTCGCAATACTGGCAATATCTTAACAATCTCGCGCACGCTGACCTGGGCACATCGTTTACCAACGCCGAGCCCGTCACCAACGTCATTGCGCGCGATCTGCCCTGGACCCTCGCGCTGGTCGGGGTGGCGCTCATCATCAGCTTCGTGCTGGGCACGATCCTGGGGGTGGCCGTCGCCTGGTGGCGTGGCTCACGGCTGGATACCGTCCTCATGCCCGCGTTCACGTTTATCTCCGCCATCCCGTACTTCTGGTTCGCGCTCGCTCTGGTCTTCATCCTGGGCCATACCCTCAACTGGTTCCCCTCGAACGGCGGCTACGATATCTACTCCTATGCGCCAGGGTGGGACCTCGGCTTTTTCCTCTCCGCGGCGCAGTACGCCATCCTACCTGCCTTCACCATCGTCATCGGCTCAATCGCCGGGTGGATGCTCGGCATGCGCAATACCATGATCACCACCCTCTCGGAGGATTACGTCCTGATGGCCGAGGCCAAGGGGCTGTCACAGTGGCGCATCATGATCACCTATGCCGCGCGCAACGCGATCCTGCCCAACATCACGAGCTTCGCGCTCGCGCTGGGCTTTGTGGTCAGCGGCTCGCTGCTCACCGAGATCGTCTTCAACTATCCAGGCATCGGCTACGCGCTCGTACAGGGCGTCCAGAACAAGGATTATCCGCTGATCCAGGGCCTGTTCCTGATCATTACAGTGGCTGTGCTCGTGGCCAATTTCCTTGCCGATCTCGCATATGTCGTCCTCGATCCGCGCGTGCGCAGCGAGAGGGGATAAGACATGGCAAGCGTGGCATCAACATCAGTCGAATCAGGCGACGAGCGCGCTGTCAGTGGCGGTGGACACCGCCCATGGCGCGCTGTGACCTCCAATCGCAAAGTAATGCTCGGCCTGATCGTCGTCGTCTTCTTCGCGGTGCTCGCGCTCTTTGGCCCGCTCTTTGTCGGATCCAACGTCAACGCCTTCGGGCTGGACCGGAGCGCGGCTCCGTCAAGCGCGCATCCGCTGGGGACAACCGCCTATGGCCAGGACGTGCTGGCGCAGGTGGTGGTCGGCGCGCGCGTCTCGGTGGCGCTCGGCTTCACCACTGGCCTCGTCGCGACCATTCTCGCGGTCATCGTCGGTCTGGTGTCGGGGTATGTCGGCGGCTGGCTGGACGAGGTCCTCTCGGTGCTATCCAATGTCTTCCTCGTGTTGCCCGCCCTACCGCTGGCCATCGTCCTGGCGTCGTTCCTGCCCTACAAGGGCCCGCTGACCATCGCCTTCGTCCTCATCATCACCGGCTGGTCCTGGGGCGCCAGGGTGTTGCGCGCGCAGACGCTCTCGATGCGCAATCGCGAGTTCGTCACGGCGGCCAAGTCAACCGGCGAGCCGACCTGGCGCATCGTCTTCTACGAGATCTTCCCCGGCGTGATCGCTGTCGTCGTCGCGCAACTGCTGGGCACAATCATCTACGCCATACTGGCCGAGGCGGGGCTGGAGTACCTTGGCCTGGGCGACCTGCGCGGCGTGAGCTGGGGCACGATGCTCTACTGGGCCGGCAACAACGACGCGCTGGCGTTGGGCTACTGGTGGTGGTTTGTGCCGCCGGGGCTGTGTATCGCCGTGCTCGGCGCCGCGCTGGCCTTCGTCAACTTCGGCATCGACGAGATCGCCAATCCGCGCCTGCGCACGGTGAAGGCCGAGAAACGGCGGACACGTGGCAAGGCAAAGGAGGCGTAGCTCGTGAGCAACGGAGTATTCACAGCCGGCGCCCGCCCTTTGCTGGAGATCAAGCGCGTGAGCGTGGACTATCGCGCGGAAAGTGGGACGGTGCATGCGCTGACTGATGTCAGTCTGACGCTGGAGCGCGGGCAGATACTGGGGCTGGCGGGTGAGAGCGGCAGCGGCAAATCGACGCTGGGGTACGCCATCACGCGGCTGCTCAAACCGCCAGCGGAGATCACCGGCGGCGAGGCGCTGTACTACCCACGGACGTCGCGGCAGGGCATGGGAACGCGCAACGGCGCAGCGCCAGCCCCAGCGGCGGTGGATGTGCTCAAGCTCACGCCAGGGCAACTGCGCGGGCTGCGCTGGAAGGAGCTAGCGATCGTCTTTCAGAGCGCGATGAACGCGCTCAATCCAGTGATCGATATCGCCGCGCAGATTACCGATGTCTTGCGCACGCATCAGCCCGGTCTCAGCGGGCGTCAGCAGCGCGCGCGCGCCATCGAGTTGCTGCGTCTGGTCGGCATCGCGCCCGACCGTCTACACAGTTTTCCACATGAGTTGAGTGGTGGCATGCGTCAGCGTGCGATCATCGCCATCGCGCTCGCGCTCGGACCCGAACTGATCATCATGGATGAGCCGACGACGGCGCTGGATGTCGTCGTGCAACGCGAGATCCTGATGCAGCTCATCGGGCTGCGCAACGACCTGGGCTTCTCGGTGATCTTCATCACGCACGATCTCTCGCTCCTGCTCGAACTGGCGGACAAGATAGCCATCATGTACGCCGGGCGTGTGGTGGAGTTGGCGACGCGCGACGAGCTGAAGCGCCTGCCGCGCCATCCCTACAGTTACGGGATGCTGAACTCGTTCCCGACGATCCATGGCGAGCGGAGACGAATGGTCGGCATTCCCGGCGCGCCGCCCGACCTGCGCTCCGTGCCGTCGGGCTGTTCGTTCCATCCACGCTGTCCGCTGGCGTTCGCACCCTGCGATCGCGTGGTTCCAGCGCTGCGTCAGGCCGCGGCGGAGCGATCCGATCCGGCGGTCGCATGCCATCGCTACGATCCGGCGCTCTCCTCAGCGCCTCCGCCGACCAATGACGAGTTCGCGGCCAGGTATGCGGCGGCTTATCAGGCAGCGCGGGAGGGGAGACGCGCATGACGCATTCGTCGCCAGCGGAGAAGACGTCCGCCGCCGATCGCGCCGATGCTGGAGCGCCGATCCTTGAGGCCGTCGGGCTGCGCAAATACTTCTCGGTGAGAGGCAGTAAGCTCTTCGGGCCGCGTCCGGTCGTGCATGCGGTCGAGGACACGTCGTTCGCGCTCTATCCCGGGCGCGCGCTGGCCCTCGTGGGTGAGAGCGGCAGCGGCAAGACCACGGTCGCGCGCATGCTGGCGCGGCTGTATCAGCCGACCGCGGGCGCGCTTCTCTATCGCGGCGCGCCTGCCACCAACGAGAGCCGGTCGGCGTTGCTGGCCTATCGCCGCCACGTGCAGATGATCTTTCAGGACCCGTTCTCATCGCTCAACAGCAATCATAATGTGCGCTACATCCTTGGTCGCCCATTGCGGCTGCACAGGCACGCGCGCAATCGTCGCGACGAGCGCGAGCGCATTATCACGCTGCTCAACACGGTCAGCCTCAGCCCGGCCGAGCAGTTCATCGAGAAGTATCCGCACCAGCTCAGCGGCGGTCAGCGCCAGCGCGTGGCGATCGCCAGGGCATTGGCGACGCGTCCGGAGGTATTGCTGGCCGACGAACCAGTCTCGATGCTCGATGTCTCGATCCGGCTCGACGTGCTCAACCTGTTGTTGGACCTCAAAGAGCGGGAGCGCCTCGCCTTCCTCTTTATCACGCACGACATCGCTAGCGCGCGCTACTTCGCCGAGGAGACGCTGGTCATGTATGCCGGCCAGACGGTCGAGGGCGGCCCAAGCGATGAGGTGATTCAGCGACCGAAGCATCCCTACACGCAACTCCTCATCTCCGCCGCGCCGGATCCAAATCGCGCGGAGGCGGCCCCATTCCAGGCGCGTGGCGACATCCCCAGTCTGATCACGCCGCCCAGTGGCTGTCGCTTCCACCCGCGTTGCCCGCATGCGATGCCGGTGTGCCGTGAGCGCTTTCCCGGCCGCACGACCTTCGGTGGTGGTCACTGGGCGCATTGCTTCCTTTATGGCGAGGGGGGGAGCGCCAGCGACGCTGCGGCGACACAGACGACCGCGCTCTCGCCCGCTAGGCGCCAGTAATTCAGAACAAGGGAAACAGGAGCATTTCGCATGGCGCGCATCAAACTGGCGTACGTTGGGGGCGGGAGCACCCGCGCCGCCGGGACCATGGCCTCGTTTGTCTCGCGGGGCGAGCAGTTTAGTGGGTCCGAGGTCACACTGATCGACCTCGACGAGGAACGGCTGCGCATTGTCGAGACGCTTGCCCGCAAGATGGCGCGCGCGCGTGGCCTCGATCTGACGGTCAAGTCAACCACCAACCGGCGCGATGGCCTGCGCGACGCCGATGCCGTCCTCACCAGCTTCCGCGCTGGCGGCTTCGAGGCGCGCTATCTCGACGAGAGCATCCCCTTGAAGCACGGCGTCATCGGGCAGGAGACGCAGGGGCCGGGTGGCTTCTTCATGGCGCTGCGCTCCATCCAGGTGATGCGGGATATCGTGGCGGACATGGAGGCCGTCTGTCCAGACGCGTGGCTCTTCAATTACACCAACCCGGTCAATATCGTCTCCGAGGCGGTGACGCATCATACCAGCATACCGACTGTCTCGCTCTGTGAGGGGCCAATCGTCTCCAACCGCGAGTATGTGGAGTTGGTCGGGTTGGATCCCGACGGACTGGACGCGATTTCTATTGGACTGAATCATGGCTCGTGGTCTGTGCGCCATCTCTACGAGGGGCAGGACGTGATGCCGCTGCTGCGCGAGGGCTATGAGCGGCTGCGTCAGCAGCCGGATACGGCGCATGTGTGGCCGGAAGGCTTGCGCCTGCTGGAGCTGGCCTGTCAGATGGGCGCGCTGCCAAGCTCCTACTTCCAGTACTACTATTTCAAAGATGAGATACTGGCGGAACTGCAGGCGAAACCCACGACGCGCGCGCAAGACATCATGGCGAGCGTCCCTGACTACTGGGCGCACTATCGCGACCAGGCCGACCGCGATGAGCCGCAACTTGACCCCGGCCGCTCGCGCGGAGGCATCCACGAGCTTGAGCTGGGCATTGACGTGATGGATGCGCTCTTCAACGACCGCAAGGCGGTCTGGTACGTCAATGCGCCGAATCGCGGCTCTCTCGCCGATTTCCCGGACGACCTCGTCGTGGAGACGGTTGGCTACGTGGATCGCGCTGGCATTACGCCGCTGGCCATGGGTCCACTGCCGCGCCACGTGGCCGGGCTGGTGAAGATGCTGGGCGAGTATCAGGCGCTGACCGCCGAAGCGGCGTGGAGCGGGACGCGCGTTGACGCGCTGCGGGCGCTGGCGAGCCATCCGCTGGTCTACTCGCTGCGCAAGGCCGAGGCGATCTATGACGAGATGGCGGCGGCGCATCGCGACTACTTGCCGCAGCGTCTGCTCCACTAAAGGATTTGGTGTTTCATGCGGTTGCGTATCGTCGATGACTATGAAGCGCTCAGCGCGCTGGCCGCTCAACTGGTGGCCGACCTCGTGCGAGTAAAGCCAGAAGCGACCATCGTCGCGCCCACCGGCGAGACGCCACAGGGATTCTATGCGGCGCTGGCCCGGTTGCACAGCCAGGGCGCATTCGACGCCTCGCGCCTGCGCGTCTTTCAACTTGACGAATATGTGGGCGTCGCGCCTAACGACCCGCGCTCCTTCTCCAGCTGGATCCAGCGCACGCTGCTCGACCCTCTTGGCGTTGACGACACGCGAGCGGTCCGGCTGCGCGGCGACGCCGCTGATCTGGTCGCCGCATGCCGGGACTACGACGAAGCGTTGCGCGCGGCGGGGGGAAATGACATCGTCGTGCTTGGGCTTGGGCGCGACGGCCATCTGGGTTTCAACGAACCTCCCGCCGACGCCACAGCGCCAACGCGCGTCGTCCAACTCAGCGCCGAGACCCGCGCCACGCTGGCGCGCTACTGGGAGCGCCAGGACACCGTGCCGTCACAGGCTCTCACGTGCGGCATGACGAATATCCTGGCGGCGCGCAACAAATTGCTGCTCGTCTCCGGCGAACACAAGCGCGAGATCCTGCGGCGCGTCATGACCGGTCCGGTCACCCCAGAGACGCCTGGCGCCTACCTGCGCGAGAGCGCTGGCGTCACCGTCATCGCGGACGTCGCCGCCTGGCCGTGGCCCCACCCGCCATCAGTGGCGGAAACGACCATTCCGCCGCACTGGCGCGCTTAACACCGATAGTTCACCCTCCCACGTTGGGCGCTCATCTGGAGATCGAACTCATGCCGTATGTGCTGGCCGTTGATGGCGGCAATACTAAGACTATCGCCATTGTGGCCACAACGGACGGCGCGGCGCTCAGCGCGGCGTATGGTGGCTGTGGTGATATCTACAACGCGACGACGGGCAATGACGCGGGTGATCCGGCAATGAGCGCGCTGGAGAATGTAGAGCGCACGATCATCGCCGCGCTTGGCGCCGCGCAGGTGAAAGCCTCAGAACTCGCCTTTAGCGTTTTGAACATGGCTGGCGCGGACTGGCCGGAGGATATCGAGTTCTGGCGCGTGGCGATGACCGCGCGTGGCTACGGGCGCAGCGTCGTCGTGCAGAACGACGCGGTCGGGGCGCTCTATATCGGCTCGCCCGACGCGACGGGGGTCTCCGTCGTCTGCGGCACTGGGGTGGCTACGGGCGCCCGTGCGCCAGATGGGCGTATCTGGCACACCAGTTACTGGCAGGACGAGGCGCAGGGCAACGCGCACCTGGGGCAGAAAACGCTCTTCGCCGTGTTTCGCTCAGCCCTGGGCATCGAGCCACCAACCACGCTGACGGCGCCTGTGCTGAACCACTTCGGCGCGCCGTCGGTCGAGGCGCTGCTCTACCTCTTCCATAACCGTCGCCATCCCGCTCCCGGTGGATTGGATCGCCTCGCCCCGATTCTGCTGGATGAGGCGCAGGCCGGCGATGAGGTGGCGATGCGCGTCGTGCGCGAGCATGGGGAGGCGCTCGGCGACATCGCGCTGGCGGCGGCGCGCCGGGTGGGGATAGAACGCGACCCCTTCCACCTTATTCTGGCGGGCGGTGTGTTCCGGCATCCGACCGTCGCGCTCGAGGAGGCCATCGTCGCGCGCGTCCGCCTCAGCGCGCCCGGCATCCATCCAGTGCGTACGACACACGAGCCAATCACTGGCGTACTCGTACAGGCGCTGACGTTGACTGGAACTGTCGTTGATCCTGCGACGCTCGATCGGCTGATTCCCATGGTACAGGCGGCGACACGCTCCGCTAGCGTAGATGGATTGCAGCGTGAACACGGCTGAGAGACGAAGAGAGAGAGCTGGACGATTAGTCGCAGCGCGCGCCGCTCTTTCTCGGCCCTGATGCGCATCTACTCGTAGCGCAGGACCTCGAGTGGCCGCACACGGGTCGCGTTCCAGGCCACGCTGGCGGCGACCGCCATGCAGATGACCGCCGCCGCCACGATGATCCCGATAGTGATCGGCGCGCCCACCCCAAAATCGACCTTGAACACCACCTTGCCCAGCACCGTCAGCGCCAGCGTCACCAGCAGCATCGCCAGGAGGCCGCCGATGAACCCGATAGTTCCATTCTCGATGAGCACCTCGCCGAGCACGTCGCGGCTGGTGTGCCCGATCGCCTTGAGGATGCCCAGCTCGCGCCGCCGTTCCAGCATCGCCAGCGCCACCGCGTTGGCGATGATAATGATCCCGGCGATCATCGCCAGCGACGCCAGCGCAGTGAGCATCACGATGAGGTTGTTGAGGAAGTCGGTGACGAAGACCGCGAAGTCGGCAAGCGTCAGGGTCTGCGCCGCCGGAACCGCCTGCTCAATCTCGTTCAACTTTGTCGTCGCCTGACGCGGATCCAGGATCAGCGAGTAGACATAGAACTCCTGGCCACCGCTGAGCTTGGCGGTCACGCTATTGTCGGTGTACATCCCACCGCCGACGAAGCTGATCCCGCTGTAGAAACCGACGACGGTCACGGTCTCCGTGGTCTTACCGTCCTGGCCGACCAGGGTGATCTGCGACCCCAGCTTCAGGTGGAGCGGCGCCAGTGAGGCGCGCTGTGGCATCAGGACGTGAGACGCGCCAACGTCGGCCTCACCGAGGTTGCGTCCCACTGTGGCATCGTTCGCTCCCTTGACGATGGTGACCTGCGGCAGGCTGTTATGCGCGAGATCGAACCCTTGCGGGGCGCTGAGGTAGGCCAGCAACTCCCCCTTGGCCATCGCGGTCGCGGAGCCGTTGTCAGTCGTCTGGCGCAGAATGTCGCCGATGCCAACGCCGTCTACGCTGACCGGGTTCACCGTCGTGACGGTATTGACAATTTGCCCCTGGATACCGGACAGACGAGCGAGCGCGGCGTCGACCGCCTCCTTATCGTTGGCGCCCACGACCACATAGGAGTTGTACGTCACGAAGGTGTTCAGCGCCTCATTCACCTGATCCTTGATGTTTTGCCCCAGCGCCAGGATCAACCCGATCGAAAAGATGCCGATGAAGAGCGCCACCAACGTCGTCACAGTGCGCGCCCGTGTGCGGCCGATGTTGCGGAGCGCCATCTTGACGCTCGCTTTCCACGTGCGCGGGAGCAGCACCACGACGATGCCAAGCAGCGAGATCACCAGGAAGATCGCCCCCAACGCCGGGAAGGCGAGCGCGATCAGCGCGGCGAGCGCAACGCCGAGACCCACGAGCAGCAGATACCACCACCGAAACGACTCAAGCACAGGCAGTTTGCTGACTACGAAGATGACTAGCCCGAAGACGAGTCCGAGCAGGAAGAGGAAGACCCCTGTGCCGAAGACCGCGCCGAGCGCCACCGGCAGATTCTGCAGGATGCTCCAAGCGAGGAAGAAGAAGAGCACCGCGAGCAGCGCCGCCAGCCCAATCGAGAGCAGGATACTTCCCACCCCCCTGCCCTCAGGTAGCTCGCGAATCACCGCCAGCGGACGGACCCGGCTCGACTGCACGATCGGCATCAGCCCGAAGATCAACGCGGTGAAGAAGCCAATCGCCACGCCAGAGAGCACCGTCAGCGGATCGATTGTCGCGGGCAGGCGGAGAAAGATCGCGCGTTCGACGAGGCCCTTGACCAGGAAGCTGATCCCCACGCCACCGAGCGCCCCGACGACGCCCCCGGCCAGACCCAGCAGCGCCGCCTCGAGTCCGAAGAGCGCATAGAGGTCGCGTTGCTCGTAGCCCATCGTCTTGAGCATGGCGATCTCGATGCGTCGCCGCCGCAGCAGCACCTGCATGGTGTTGATGATGCCGACTCCACCGATCAAGAGCGCCAGGAGTCCCACGATCTGCAGGAAGTTGCGGATAAAGCTCACTTGCTGCTGGTTTTGCTGCAAGGCGTCCTTGGTCGTGGTGACGGTTGTCTGTGGCAGGGCCTGCTCGATGGCGGCTTTCGCCGTGTCTTCGTTGGCGTCGCTGCCACCAGGCGCGTTGGCGTAGACCGTGTTATAGCTCACGGGGAGTCCGGCGCTGCTCGGCAGGGCCTGATAATCACTCAGGGATACGAGCAATTGCGGGCCGTTGAAGAGGCCCTCAGCCGCGATGATTCCGCCAATACGCGCCGGGAGGATACGCCCATCGTTGCTGACATTGACGCTCAGCGTGTCGCCTTTATGCACGTGGAGCTGCGTCAACAGGGCGTCTGTGACGACGACACTATTGTTGTGAAGAAGCGACGAGAGCGAGCCATCGCCCGGATCGGTGAAGACGGGCGCGCCAGCCAGCGGAAATTTGGCCGGATCGACCGCATTCAGCGAGTAGAACTGTTGTTGTCCATCGGCGTCGCGGGTGGTCGCCTGCTGACTGACAATCGGCGTGAACTCGGTGATGGTCCCGCTGGCCTTGAGTTGATCGAAGACTCCCACCTGCTGTGCGGTGAGCGGGGTCACGGTGGTGTGCACGGAGATATCGCCGCCATTGCCCTCACGGACATTGCCCGTGAGCGCCCCGTCGACCATGTTCCCGACCAACTGGAGCGCCACGATGGCCATCACGCCCACCGCCACGCAGAAGATGGCCAGCAACGTGCGTTGTCCGCCGCGCGCCAGCGAGCGCGTCGCATACTTCCAATACATGCCGAGTCGTCGCATCTTCGTCCATCGCTTCCCGGTCATCGCGCGCCATGTGGGTCGTCAACATCATCTGCGCCAGGCAGAGGCCGAGCTCGCGCTCACCCTATACAGCGACGTCACTCCGGGGCGCCTGCCAGCGCTCCGTCGACAATCCGCAACGAGCGATCGGCGGCGCCTGCCACATCGGTATCATGTGTGGCGATGATGAACGTCGTCTGGGTCGCCTCGCGTAGGTCGCGAACCATGCGCAGCACGTTATCACCGTTCTGTTTGTCCAGATTGCCCGTCGGCTCGTCCATGATGACGATGGCCGGGTTCGTGGCCAGCGCGCGCGCCACGGCGACACGTTGCTGCTCGCCACCCGAAAGCTGGTTGGGGCGGTTGCCCAGACGGTGCCCCAGCCCGACCAGTGTCAGCAACTCATGAGCGCGCTCGGAGGGGCTGCCCGGGTGCTTGCCCACGTAGAGCGGCGCCTCGACATTTTCCTGCGCGGTGAGGGTGGGAATGAGGTTGAAGGCCTGGAACACCATGCCGATCTTCTGATTGCGCACGTGCGCCAGCTGTCCTTCACCCATGCGCGTGATATCCACGCCATCGACGAGCACCTGGCCGCTGCTTGGATTATCCAATCCGGCGATGATACCCAACAGGGTTGATTTGCCAGAGCCAGATGGTCCGACGATCGCGACGAACTCGCCGTGGTCAATCCGCAGGCTAATCCCTTTGAGAATGTCAATGCGCTCACGCCCCAGTGGCAAGCTCTTATAAATGTTGATGGCTTCCAGCGCCGCTGCTCCGCCTGAGCCACGTCCATCGGCTGGACCTGTCTGTTCCATCGCATCCATTCGCATCATTCTCCCCTGTTCAGCCCCCGCAAGGAGGCATGCGGTCACCTCATCCTAGCATATCCTGTCGAGCAAGCGGCGCTGCTCGCTCTGGCGTCACTGTGCGCTGGGCCGCCACGATGCTGGCTTCAGAACAGGGGTTGTAGAGAACGGGGGAGGACGAACTTGCCAGTGGCGGCAGATGAGGAAATACGGCGGAAGTGTGGTGTCGTGGTGGGCGGCAAGGGACTCGAACCCCTGACATTCTGCGTGTAAAGCAGACGCTCTGCCGACTGAGCTAGCCGCCCAAAGAGATACGAACCGACTCCAGAAACGACTGTGACGCGCCGCAAGGCGCATCGCCTCCGCGCGTCACCATCGTCACGTGTACGGGTGCCCCCGAGTGGACTCGAACCACCACGCCCATAAGGGCACAGGCCCTCAACCTGCCGCGTATACCATTCCGCCACGGGGGCATTGCGCGCCGCCTGTCACCAGGAGCCGCAAGGGCAAGTATACCTTCCGGCGCTTGAGTCTGTCAACGTGGCGACCAGCCAGAGCGCTATTTGACAGCGGCTTCCGCTTGCAATACACTCTAGCAAAGTGAGTTGACGTATATCTCATTGAACATTTCATTTTAGGCGATTTGCCACACAGATCATGAGTGGTCAACATTGTCTCCACCTACCACCCCGGGCGCTACGCAGGCTGCGGGCGCCGGCGCTCCAGAGCAGCAGGGCCGCCAGACCATCCCTGCGAAGTTCTTCGACTATCTCACGCGTACGACCGTCGCTTCGCTGGCGTCTCTGTGGGCGCGTACGTGGCGCTATGCCATCATCGCTCTCCTTCTGCTGACTGGTGAGGTTATTCTCCTGCGCTTGCCTGACCTGTCGCAGTCACTATCGTCAGGGGATGATCCAGCGCGAATCGGCGCGGTCCTCTGGGATGGTATCGCCAATGCCGGCGATCAGTGGTGGATTCTGCCTATCTCGGCGCTCATACTGGTCGTCATTCTGCCGTTTCTTGCGCGCTGGGTCTATCGGCGCGAGTATCCCGGCGTCCGCTACGAGGCGCTGGCGCCCTACGTTGCCCGGCGCGTCTCGCAGCTGCGGGGGAGTGACTATGTGCCCAAGCACGCCTATGAGATCGATACCCGTCATCCGACGACACGCCTGGCGCGCGCCGCCCTGCGCACGGCGGAGCGATCGAGTCTCTCACGGGCGCGCGTCTCGCCCATCGCGCCGTTGCCGATCGGCGTCTGTATCTTCGGCAGGCCCCTGCATGACAAGACTGGTCTGGCCTGGGTCGCCATGGCAAGGTCTTGCGGGGGTGGTCGTGTGTGCGCTGGCCCCATCGCTTCGAGCATCCCGAGGGCATCGAGACGATGTGCGGGAGCGGTGTGGTGCTCTGGCTGGACGATCTGCACGAGTATGCGAATCATGTCGAAGCCGCGCAATTGGATGCGTTGATTGATCGTTTTGCCAGCAACGCTGTCCAGGTGGTGGTCGTCGCGACGTGTCGCTGGCACGAGGATGAGCGCGAGGCGCGCGCACGGCTGGGCTATCTCTTTGACCACCTGCTGCCCATCCGCCTGACCGAACAGCCTGACGACCATAGCGCCGATCCGCTGGTGGTCCAGCCGACAGTTGATGCGCCGATCAAGCGATCCAGCAGGGCGCCTGGAACCATCGAACTGAGACTGCAGAACGACCTTGAAGCGAAGCGCACGGTCTATGAGAGCCTGCTGACTGGTGACGACGCCGCGCGGAGCGCCGCGACGATCCTGCGCGCGATGAGCTTTCTGCGCCGAGCTGGTGTCCGTGTCTACTCGCGTTCGCGAGTACGCGGCGTCGCGATCCATATTGGCCTGGACCCCAGCGACGACGCCTGGGCGAAGGGCCTCAACGTCTTGCAGGAGCGCGAGTATATTCAGCCATTGTCCGACTTCCACACGTCCAGGTTCCGCAAATGGCTTGCCAGGTGGTGGCGCCGGATGCGTGGGAAGGGGCCACGGACGCTGGCGGATCTCGAACCAGTGACCATCTGGTATCTGGATCGCGTCGTCGGGGACGCCGCCCACACGCCGGGCAACGTCGATCAGACACTTAACACTGTCTGGGAGGCGCTCAGGTACGGAAATGACGCCGAGGCGCTGACGCTGCTCGGCGACGCGTACCTCAATCCGCGCAATGTGTATCTGCGCACGAGTGGCAAGCAGTCGCTCAATTGTTACACCGCCGCATTGGTCGCGACCGGGGCGACCGGCGCCAGTGGCCATGTGATCCGCCGCGCTGCGGCGCATCTCGGCCTTGGCCATGGGCACATGGCTTCTGCGGGGCTGTTGGGCGGAGATCCACGCAAAAGGGCGCTTGACTCGGCGCTTGACGCATTTACCAATGCGGCGAGTGAGGCGGCGCCCGACCTGTTGCGCGCCGAGGCGTTTCAGGGGCAGGGAAACGCCCATGTGGCGCTGGCCGACCATGCGGCAGGCGAGAATCTAACAGCCGCGGAAAAAGGCGCGCTTACTCACGGGCAAACCGCCTTTGGGCAAGCGGTGACACGCTATACCCGCGCCCATTCGCCCTTTCAGTGGGCGACCGCGCAATACGAACTGGCCAATACTCGCAAGCGCCTGGCGCGGATCGCCATTGGGGAGGCGCCGTCGCAGCCCCCGGCGCAGGAGGCGCTGACATTGCTCGTCTCTGCCGAGGCGGGGTATCAGCAGGCGCGCAATGTATATACGCGCGCGAACGCGCCGACCGATTGGGCGAAAATCCTGCGCGATCTGGCCGAAGCGCAGATCCGCTGGGTCATCGCCGTCAACGCGACAGCACAGGACGACACGCCCTGACGATAAGCAGGAACAGGCGCCTCGAAGAGGCTGTGGACTCCTTGCGAGCCGCGGTCCTCGCCTTCCGCCAGTTTGGCATGCAGGATGGCGCGGCAAGCGCAAACGTGCTGCTTGGGGATGCGCTCAGCCTGGAGGCGCAAGGGATGAGGGATAGTCAGGAGAAACAAGAAAAATTCGCTGACGCCTATGAGGCGCTGGCTGCGACGCTCGCGGTCAACAGGCGCGAGCGCCGTCCGCTGGACTGGGCGGAGGCCAATGTGAAGCTGGCCACCATTGCGCTGCATCAGGCGAAGCTGGCAAACGCTGGCTTCGGAGCCGCGCCGTATGGGGTGGATGCGCGGTTATACGCGGAACGGGCTCGAGACTGTTTGTACAGAGCATACGTTATCTATCGCCCACCCTATAAGCCACCATTCGACGACCCCAAACTCACACTTGACTTGAACGCTTGCGCGCTCGAAGTGCGGAACAAGGCCGATGAGGTTCGCTTATTCGGCGTCGCAATGACCTTTGAGTAGTTTTGATGGCCTCTGGAGTCGCCTGGCTTTCTTCTGCCTCGGCGCCAGACCCCGACGGACCGAGACGGCGACCCAGCGCATTCCAAGGCGAAGGGCAGAAAAAAGCGCCACCCTTAAGGGGGGTGGCGCTCGCCTGATCGAGCTGGTCGAGATATCTTACGCATCGCGACTCTTCTCCTGGCGAATCGTTATCTCCTCTGGCGCGCACGGGCGACTCGTTCTGTGAGATAAAGCGCGCCTGTTATGAGTACGGTCAAGAGAATGGCGCGGTTGGTTTTCTCCAGATGCACGTAGAACGCGACGATGGCGACGACCGCCACGGCGCCCAACGCGACCTTGAGACAGGCGCGCACCAGCGTCGCCAGAAAGCCAATGAGCGAGACACGACGTTCACGCAATAGCGCGGATGGCGCCTCGGCGGTCGGCTCGGACACTGCGGTGGATCGAGCGGAGGCCAGCGGCGCCGTCGTCACACGGACGATACGCGGGCGGTCCAGGTGTTCCTCGTGTTCGGAGTGTGCGGTCGCCGGATGCGCCGTGCGTCGCTCCTGCGCGGCGATCAGCGCGCTCATGATGGCCAGTCCCGCAGTCACCAGCGGCATCACCGTCGAGGCGGTCTGATGGGTCTGCTTGAGCGTTCGCAAGTGATCCTGTCGCAGCATGGTTCATCCTCACTTCCCATGTTTCCCGCAATGCGCCACACTATCTTCACTGCTCTCTCATTCTCCCGCCAGGCGGCGAAAACGGTCACGAGCGCCAGCAGACGCCCCCCCGGGCGATGGCGAAGGCGTAGTCACAGATAGCCCCAGATGGCGCCGGCATGACCCTGCAGGGCGTGGGACGTAGAGTAGACGGGTTATGATAGACTGCGAGAGATTTCGCCAGTTTGGGCCGAGTCGCCGGCGTGTGGATCTGTAGCGCGAGGAGAGACTGATGCCAAAGGCGACGCCCGCCGCGCGTCCGACGGCCGCTCCCGCCAACCCTGCCCGGTCAGGCCCCCCCCCGCGAGGCGTGAAGGCGACGCGTGTCTCGCTACTCCTGTTCGCTACTTTGCTCCTTGTAGGACTCGCGCTCTACGGCGTGCAGGGCATCCTCCAGCGAGCGCTCAGCGCGCCTAACCCAACCACACTGGCTGAGCGCGTCTGCTCCGACTTCGAAACGCAGAACTATACGGATCTCGCTGATCAGGTTGACCCAACTCCGATCGCTTCCGCCACCGAGCCGTTCAGCGCGGCGGCGCTGCGCACGCAGCTCATCGCGCTCGACCGTATCCAGGGACAGGTCACACGCTGCGATGCTGGGCAGATCGCGTTGTCTGGGTCCACGGGGGACCAGGCGCAGACGCTGCTCACCATTCAGCGCCAGCGGCTGAGCGCCTCGGGGACGGTGCTGCTGGTCATGCGGCGCGGCGCGGATGGCGCATGGAAGGTGAGCAGGGAGACGGGCCTGACGCCGGGACTCTAGCCAGGACGCTCCTCGTGGGCGGCGTCGCACTTCAGCCGTCGCGCCGGCGGTAGCGCAGCAAGAGGTGGTCTCCCGCGCGTTTGACGCTGATCAGGTTGGTCCACGGCGCGTCTGCGGGGGTGAAAGCGTGGCCCTCGACGAGCGCGGGTCGCGCAATGTCGCCAGCGCGCCCGGCGAATTGCGGGGCGAGTGTCAGGAAGATCTCGTCGAGGCAGCCCGCGCGCAGGAATGCAGTGAAGAGGCGCGGACCGCCCTCGTGCAGCGCGAGTTGCACGCCGTAGTCGCGCCGGAGTGTGGTGAGCAACGCCCGCGGTGAGACGCCACCATCCGCCGCGCTCTCTACCGCCACTGTCTCGACGCCCAGGGGCAGATCGCGCTCCGCCAGGCGCGCCGCCCCAGCCTGGGTGGTGGCGATCACGACGCGCAGGCCGGGATGGTGAAAGTTGGCTTCGCGCAGATCAACCACGCCGCTGCCGCTGACTACGACGTTGAGGGGTAGCAGCGAGCGTCCCTGGCGAGCGCGCAACTCGGCCCAGGCGGTGGCGAGCGTGGGATAGATGAACTCCGGAGTGCGCACATGGCCGCTATCTTCATGCAGCGACCCCGCGCCGAAGAGCACCGCGTCGGCCTCGGCGCGCAGCAGCGCCATGACGGCGTGATCCGGCTCGCTCTCACCACTGATTGCTCCGCCGCCGCGCTGGCCTGGCAAAGCGTAACTGACTACGCCATCGAGCGTCGCGACGAAGTTGGCGATCACAAGAGGACGGTCGCCAGGCGCTGGCGAAAACGCCAGTTCGCCGTCGTAGAGCGCCGCGAGGGCAGGGGGCAGGGTCGCGGCGGGGGGTGGCTCACGCTCGTAGAGGGTCTGAATCGGCTCCATCTCTGGCGCTCTCGCTTCCACGCAAAGTGGCGCTGTTTATCAGGCAGGCATGGCGGCGAGGGCCGCCCGCACATCCCGCGTATGGAGGAAAGCTCTGAACTGTCTGGCGCCGCCAAGGAGTGTGGCGATCTGGTGATAGTAGCGCAGATTGAAGAGCAGACTGCACGCCGCACGAGCTGCCCGGCGTCGCTTGCCGCTGTCCTCTGCCCGGAGGATCAACCTCCGCAGCGCGGATTCGGCGGCGCCCGTCCGCCTGCGATGACCGGCGCATGCCCGGACGAGCGCGCGCACCGCCAGGCTGCGGTTGGGAAACTCCTTCGCGACGACCCCTAGCGTGTTGGGATATCCGTCGCAGGCCATCAGGACGTCGGCTTCAGCATACTTGACGGGCGTCTTGAGCCAATTCTCGAAGCTGCGCGAGATGTAGTGCCAGGATCGCGCATCCGGCAGGAACGTGAACGTTACCCCCGCCTCAAGCAGGCGGATGGCCAGCTCAACATCCTCGGCGCGGCGAAAGTCGGGATTGAAACCGCCAACAGTGATGAGATGCTGCTTCCTCATAGCGGCGTTGCCGGTGAAAAACTGGCGCTCTGTGGCATGATATTTGCCGCTCTCCATCGCCCGATACTCTCGGAGAACGACGCTGTTCTCCCACTCAGCCCAGACGCTGAGCGCCTCATCTGGTGGCGGCAGCATCGGGCCGATGGTGACAAGATTATCCTGGGGGTTGTGGGCGCGAACGTGCGTGGCGAGGAGCGCCGGGTCGGGGACGATGTCGTCGTCGAGAAACACGATGAGCGACGCCAGAGCCTCCTCGACGCCGCGATTGCGCGCGGCGGCGGGGCCGGAGTTGGTCTGCTCGATCACGCGGAGGCGATAAGGCAGTTCCGGCGAGAGTTCATGGCACATATGCACCGAGCCATCGGTGCAGCCATCACAGATCACGAGCGTTTCAAAGCGTTCGGCGGCGATGCTTTGGCGCGCGAGCGCCAGGAGCGTGCGCCGCAGCGAGTCGCGCCGGTTGTGTGTCGGTATTACAATGCTTGCCCGTAAGGTCGGCGCGCCCAGCGCGTCGGGAGATTGCGCTTCCGATGTTGACTCCGCCGATGCCATACCCCTCACCCTCGCTCTTCAAGCGTCATCTTCGCCGAGTATTACCACGATTTGTCAAGGCCCGTCAGCGCCTTCTTTCACGACTTTCCTATGATACTGGCGTATCCGTTACTTTCAACTGGCGCTAGCTCATACAGCCTATCATACACGGACCTTGTGTGGACTCCGGCGATTCCCGCGTAGGTAGACTCACTCCTCTAATCTTGTGTTCCGTTTTCGCCCCTCATGCGAAGAATATTCAGGTGTGGAGGCGTCTCGATAGCCCCGTCGGATAGGCGACAATCACCGCCGTTACCAGACATAATGTGGTATAATTGGAACGAAAGTTCGAGATTGTCGCATCCTTCCCGGCTCGTTCAGCGAGCCGGATGGCGCCTCCTCGATGCGCACTTCGCGCAGGAAAGGGCAGGTAAGTATGTTCGCCTTTACACAGACCGTGCAATTCCTCTCGGAGGACGGCGCGGCGCTTCCTCAGGCTCCGGTCACTAATCAACAGGTGGCGGAGGTCCTGTTCAATATCGCAACGCTGCTGGAGATGCAGCAGGCCAATCCGTATCGCATCCAGGCGTACCGCAACGCCGCGCGTGGCATGCTGACGCTCGCCGAACCGGCGATTGACATTATTCGCCGTGGCGAGGAGCTGCGCTTCGATGGGTTGGGCGTGCGGCTACGGCGTAAGATCACCGAGTTGCTGACGACCGGCCACATGACCTTCTACGACGACCTGTGCGAGGAGTCGCTGCCGGACGACGCTCGTGCGCTGATGAGTGTTGAGCATATTGGCCCGCGCACCGCGCTGCGGCTGATCGGCCCGATGAATATCCACACTGTCGAGCAGCTCTGGGACGAGGCGTATAATCGCCGCCTGCAGAAACACTACGGCTTCGGCGAGAAGAGCGAGCGCCGGCTGGAGCGCGCGGCGGAGGCTGTTCTGCGGTCGCCGCGCCCACCGGCAGGAGCCGCAGCCGTCGCTATCCCTGATAGCGCTACCGATGTGGGCGAGGAGGCGGCCTCCGCTCAGGTGGGGTCACCCGCTCGCGCCGCCTGATCTCCCTTGCTGTGGCTGGTGTAGAAGAGCCTGCGCCAGCCACTCTTTATCTCCTCTCAATCTTACCTTCCGCCACCTTGAAGGAGGCCCTTGTGTCCTCGGATCCGTTGCGCGACGAGCGCTCTCCACAGTCCGCCGATGACGAGGGCGACGCGCTGACCGACGATCTCTTCGCCGCGCTGGATGAGGCAGGGGATGAGGCAGGGGATGAGGCAGGGGATGAGGCAGGGGATGAGGACGCGGGAGCCGATGCGGCAGAGGACGCCGACGCGCTTCTGCCCGCTGAGGCCGAGCGCGCGCCCTACGCGCTGCCATTCGCGCCACACCTGACGCTCACACCGCGCTCGTATCAGCATACGGCGACGGAGGCCTGGCTACGCGCTGGCGGGCGCGGCATCGTCGTGCTACCGACAGGCGCGGGCAAGACCGTCGTGGCCTTCGACGCCATCGCGCGGCTAGGCGTGCGGACGCTGGTCGTCGTGCCAACCATCGAGCTCCTGCGCCAGTGGCGGAGTGAGTTGACCACGCGGCTGGGACTGGAGCCGGATGCGGTGGGCTGTGTCGGCGGCGGCGAGCGCACCGTCGGCCCAATCACCGTCATCACCTACGATTCTGCGTCTATGCCGCGCCGCAAACTGGAGGGCTTTGGCCTGCTCGTCTTCGACGAGGCGCACCACTTGCCGGCGAACAGCTATCGCGCTATCGTCGCCAAAGCGCGCGCGCCCTGGCGGCTGGGATTGAGCGCGACGCTCGAGCGCGCCGACGAGCGCCATCTTGATCTGGCGACGCTGATCGGGCCGGTGGTCTACGAGCGCGTGGCGGAGGATCTGGCGGCGGAGAAGCACATCGCCGCCTTCACTGAGCGTCGCGTCTTTGTGGATCTCACGCCGGACGAGGAGATGCGCTACGAAGGCTTGATGGCCGAGTGGAAATACTACCTGGCGACCCGTCGCGCTCAGCTTGGTGGCGGACCCGGCATGTTCGCGCAGCTTATTCGCCGCAGCGGCTACGATCCCGAGGCGCGGCGGGCGTTGCGCGCGCACCATGAGGCGCGACTGCTGGCGATGAACGCGACGGCCAAAACTGGAACTATAGAGCAGTTGCTGCGCCGCCACGCCGGCGAGAAAGTCATCATCTTCTCGGAGTATGTCGAGATGGTGGACCGCATCAGCCGTGCGCTGCTGTTACCGGCCATCACCTACCGGACGCCACCCGCCGAGCGCAAAGCCATCCTCGCGGGATTCCGCTCCGGCGAACTGACCAAACTCGTCACCGGGCGCGTACTCAACGAGGGCGTGGATGTGCCTGACGCCTCGGTGGCGATCGTGGCGAGCGGCAGCGCCTCGATGCGTGAGTACGTGCAGCGGCTGGGGCGTGTGCTGCGACCGAAGCCGGAGGCCGCCACCCTCTATGAACTGATCTCGCGCCGCACCAACGAGCGCGCCACCGCGCGCAGACGGCGCCCCACACGCAAGCCACTCGGCGCCAAGCCAGCGCCTCAGACGCCACAGGAGTAGTCGTCCCATGCTCAAGCTGACCGATCTGCGCAAGACGACCCGCCGTCTGGTGAAGGACGATGACCTGCGCGTCGTCTATCCGCGCTTCCTGCGTGACCGCAGCCTGGCTCCGCGCATCGAACTGGCGACGCGCTACCTGGAGAAGATGGTCGGGCATGCCCGCCGCGAGCTGGACCAGGAGGTGGTGACGCAGTTGTTCGGCGATCACAAACTCGCCCGCTGCGTCGTCGCCTGTCTCGCCGTGAGCTATCGCTACCGCGCGCGCTCGTTCGCCGAGGTCGTCGCGCCGGAGGTCGTGGCCAAACTCGCCGCGCAAGGGATCAGCGCTCCACTGGAGCTACGTCTCTGGCTCTACCGGCGGGCGAATCAGGCGCTGCCGGGCTTCGTCGGCGGTGAGGAACGCGCGCCCTTCCTGCGGCTGACTGGCGCCGAGTTGGGAATTGCCCCAGAGGAGATCGAGACGCTGATCGGGCTGGACGATCCAGCGCAGGCGATGCTCACGCGCATCGGCCGGATTCCGACCGCGGACGATGTGCGCGCGCGCTTCAACTATGAGGTAACCGCTGCGCTGCTGGCCAACGCCGCGAGCGTGCGCATCTCACTCGCTGGCAAGCCGCGGGATGCCGCCGCGATACACCTGCTGGCGGATCAACTGGGCGTCTCTGTCACCTTCAGCGGTCGGGAGTTGACGCTCGCGGGACGGCAGGACGCGCTCAACGGCTGGGCGCGGCACGGCGCGCGACTGGTCCGGCTGCTCTCGACGTTGCTGGCTGCGGGATTATCGGCGCGCAAGGCTGAGGCGCTGGTACATGCGCCGGATGGGCGTCAGTGGCTCTTTCGCCTGGACGCCGAGACGCTGGGCTACATCGGGGGGAGCGCCGAGCGAGAGCGCGCGTCACAGCTGGATCTGCGCGCCTGGGCTGAAGCGCTTGGGCGGACTGATGCGCTGCTGACGGAGTTCGCCGCATTGCGTCGCGCCGGCGCCGACGAGAACTGGGCGGATGGCTGGGCGCTGCGTCGCGCGAGTGAGCAGCTGGTCTTCGCCGAGGGCGTCACGCCGATGCTCTTCCAGGCTGTGCGGGGCGATCAGCGCGTGATAATCGCGCTCGCGCCAACGATGGAGCTGGCGATTGATGTGAGCGCGCATGTTCCATTGATCCACCTGCGTTTCACCGAGCGTGCGCCTGAACTCTGGGATACCGCGGAGTCTGCTGAGGCTGGCGCTGCGCAGATGCTGGTCTACCGAACGCGCGGAGACCTGGAAACCCTCCCAACGCTGCTCAATCAGGCGGCGGAGCGGATGGAGCGCGCGTCGGATACCGCGCAGCTTGAGGCGCTCTTCGAGGAGGCGCATATTGTTGGTGTGCTGACGGAGACGGCGCTGGCGGAGCGACTGCGCTGTGGTGAGGATGAGGTGGCCGAGCGGCTGGCGGTTCCTGCTTTGGAGGCGGCCAGACAGTCACGTGGCTTGCAGTATGTCGAGGGCTTCGGCCTCTGCACGGGAGCTATGTTGACGCGGGCGCGCGCCGCCGCCGAGGACGTGGCGATCCTGCGCGAGCGCGCGGATGGTCCGGCGCGGGTCGTGCGCGCGCTGGGACGGCGTTTGCGCGAGGTGACGGGAGCGAGCGAGGGCATCGAGTGCCTGATCGCCTATCTCGGCGCGGCCTGACGCCCTCGGACCTCTTGTCTGCGCTGGTTACAGAATCGGGCCATTCGGCCCCTGCTTCGAAGCAAGGGCTGAATGGCTGCTGCGCTTGACCAACAGCTGATCTTGAGGTCAGAGTACGTAGGTACGTCTGCGGCAGCTCCGTGGTCCACGAGAGGAGGGGCAGGGTGCTCAGCTACGAGTACAAGTTGCGCCTCTCTCGCGCCCAACAAGCGGCGCTTGACGAGGCGAT
>Ga0207684_10000655_pt1 | contig 40948 bp, 41 predicted proteins | sample KBSK5501metaG_FD_184342 | JGI IMG/M metagenome (GOLD analysis project Ga0207684, IMG submission 184342) | Corn, switchgrass and miscanthus rhizosphere microbial communities from Kellogg Biological Station, Michigan, USA - KBS K5-50-1 metaG... | ecosystem: Host-associated > Plants > Roots >... | reverse complement strand
TTGCAGCTACAGTTTCCCCTGAAGGGCAGAGGCTCTTGTTGCCGCCAATGACCTGGACGTAAAATATCCAAATGGCACCAAACGAAAGGAGACGAGTCATATCGCAAGAGAACACCGCATTCCTGGCAGGGTTCGTCGGACGGCCCGATCGCGGGCGCTACCGCGCGTCCGCCGCTGGGCTGCGCCCCCAGGCTGGCTGGGCTTTCCGACAACATGCACTCCTATGAGCCAGACCTGGATACTTGTCGATCCCGACGGCGAGCCGTACGCCAGTGCTCAGCCAGGGACGTTGGGTGGCCACCGCCGCAGCCGCATCTACGGTCGTCTCGACTGCCCCGCCGCGCTGCGCGCCATCGCCCGGGGCGGCTATGTCACCCACCGTGTCTTCTTCCTTACCGAAGAGCACGCACGGGCCGCTGGTTACCGGCCCTGCGGTGTCTGCCTCCCGGTTGCCTATGCAAGCTGGAAGGCGCAGCAGGGAGGCGTATCGGGTGCCGAGCCAGTTCATGCGGGACGCCGACTGTCGCGAGTTGATTGGACAGGCCGGAGTCGGCGGTCGACCGTTCGGCGCGTCATCGCCGACGATCATCGATCGGAAGGAGGCAAAACCTAAACCATGGATAAACAACAGCTTCTGAAACAACTTGAGAAGGCGTGGGCGGCGATCAAGGAGTCATACGCCGGCTTGTCAGATTCACAGCTGACGGAGTCTGGCGTCATGGGGAATTGGTCGGTGAAAGACATCCTTGCGCACGTGACCACGTGGGAGGAGGAGGCGCTGAAGTATCTGCCGCTCATCATCACAGGAGGCAGGCCACCGCGATACACCCGGTACGGAGGCATCGATGCCTTCAATGCGCAGATGACGGAACAGAAACGGGGCCTTGCGCTCTCTGATGTACTGAGGCAACTGGATGAAACGCACCGCCGACTCATCGACTACAGCCGAAGCGTGCCCGAAGAGCACTTCACACGGGAGACGCGCTTCCGGCATCGCCTCCGGCTCGATACCTACAGCCATTACCCCAAGCACGCCAAGGCGATACGGGAATGGCGGGAGCGGCCAGTCGAATTAGGGAAGTAAAGAGCGCAAAACCTGGGCGTCTCGTTATCAGCTTTGCTGCCTAATGCTCTGTTCCTTAAATGCGGTAACAAAAGAGACGACGCCGATGACGAGGCGTTTTAGGAGGCCGACCCCAAACCCATGGCTTGGCCCGACGGTTCAACTGCATTGTGGCAACACGGGTAGCTCGCTCAATTTCTTCGGCATCAGCAAACGTTTGACCGGCTAGCGCATCACGTCGGAAGAGGCGCCACCACCCTTCTTGCATGTTCAGCCAACAGGCCCCTTTCGGAATGAACACCTGATACAACCGAGGATGATCAGCCAACCACGTCCTCGTCGCCTTGCTGTTATGACTGCTCAGGTTATCAGTGATGATGAAAACATCTCCCGTCGGGTTGGCTGCTTCGATATCCTGCAGCATTTGGATGTAATTGGTTGAGTTGCGTGAGGAGGCACACCTGGTCAACACTTGCCCATCACGAACCCGCAATGCCCCATACACCCAGACTTTGTCTGGTCCTCGTGAGTACTCTAGTGGAGCCTTCATGCGGTGCCCATTCACAGACCAGCCTGGGGCCGGAGTAAACGTACGAGCAGTGACCGGCCCTAATTCATCGGCACAGACGGTCGTCGAGCCCTGGGGTGGCTCGGTGTAGTGTCTGACGACCGCCGGCCCGATTGCGGGCGAAATCCCTCTCATCGCTGCTGCCCCACCTGTGCGTCCGACGCCACCGCACCCCTTCGCGCTGGAACATGCGTCGGATCTGACTCCGTTCGACCTGGATCCCGGCTTCGTGTGCGGCCTGGGTCAAGGCATCCAGGCTCCACTGCGCAGAGGCTTGCTCGTCTCGCGCTTCCAAGCTTCCATCCCTCTGGCGTTGCAGCGACCCTGGAGCAGGCTTTGTTGCCAGGGCAATGATCCTGCTGCGTTCTGCTTCGGTGAGACGAGCATGCCGTCCCGGTCGTGGGCGGTCTCCCAGACCATCAAGTCCCTGCTCATTAAAACGCTTGAGATGGATCCGTACCGTTTTGGCACCACACTGTACTGCTGCTGCGATGGCCTCGACGCGCATCCCATCCCAACTGTGCACCACCATACGCGCTCGCACGATCCAATCGGCGGGGCCATGCCGACTGGTGGCTAATCTGCGGAGCTGCCGTTCTTCCTTCTCATCCTGAGGGGCTCTCGCTCGTAGAATCTTTGGCATCCCTCTTCTCCTCCTCTTCTCACTTTCCTCCTTTTATTCTACCACATTTAAGGAACAGAGCACTAAGCACCTTTGTTGGGGAAGAACCCCTCTGCTGTAACAAAGGGTGTTCCAGACATCTTCTCGGAAGGGTGTCCTCCCCTATCCCATACTGACGGTAGAAAGCAAGTATGTTCTCAAGGGATCCCCTCAGGGAAAAGCAAATCGGCAGCTTTCTCTTCCCTATTCCGACTTTTGGTTCTTACTGTGCTCAAACCCCTACCTTGCGGCTGGTGATACGCTACATAGCTCCGGGCCAAAGAGCAGTGTGAACGCGTCTTCACCGACTTCAGGCCTAACCTATCCTGAAAGTATTCACAAATGGGGTGTTAGATCAAATTAAGTGAGTATAAGTGCCGTTATAGATGCCATCCCGAATGTTGTGTAACGGGAAGGTAGGACAAGAACTCTTGCAGAGCTGATAGTAGAGTAGATGGCAAGCGAGGTGCTGTTCCAGCCCTTTTCCTGCCATCCCTCTCCGAATGAAGTAGGGTACCGGCGAGGTACCATAGAGAGAACTCATGGCCCTGTTCCGTTACCCTCTTCCCGAACCGGACTGGATCGTTTCCGTGTCATCCGGCTCTCCGGTCCCTGTTTCCGAAATGCTGCGGTGGATGTCCCTGCATGGATCTCCTCATGGCATTTCCGGCACACCATTAAGGTTTTGCGTCGGCGGGCTGCCATTTGTTTGACCCACACTGGTTTCTCTCTTCGTCCTGGCTTTTCCAGATCGGCCAGCTTGCGGATATGATGGACTTCAACTTTCTCGCGTGATCCGCAGAGTTCGCAGGTGTCCGCTAACATCCGTTGGAGTAACTCACTCCGGTTGGTCATGACGAATTGAGGAAGGCGATCAACAAGGATGGCGTCTTGTTTGCGCTTGAGGGGAATTCCCCCAAAGTGCGTCACAAGCGGCTTCTTGTTGTCGCGTGGAACTACGACTTGCAAGCCTTTCCTTGGTCCATGAGGCGTTTCGATGGTGGCTTTGTACCTCTTTGCCATCTTCGTTACGCTAGACCGATGTTTGCCTGCCAGCGTTTTGAGTAGCGATGTTTCTGCGATCCAGTGCAATTTGTTGAACCAGCCAACATTGTGGGCTAAGAGATAGTACTGAACGATCCCTCGATACTCTGACTGATATTTACTGACAATAATGAGCAGGATGCCGAAGTCGCCACTCCCTGGTCGTTTAGGGGTGTGACATTTGAGTAGATGTTCTTCACTCCTTCCAGGAGGGGGAGAGTCGAACTACCTAACACCTCTTTTTCGGCTGGCTTAGATACATCTTCGATGGGCCTGTATCCTGGAAATCTGTGCTATTCTTGTCCATTTTTGTTGAGTCTTATCAATCCGTGTGGAACGGTTTTGCACTCAGTTTTGCTCTCACTTTCTGGTGGTTGTGAGGCGGTTCACCCTTTTTTGTTGAAAGTTGTTGAAGCGAAAGAAATGGCTTGCAATAAACAATGGATATAAAGATATATTAAATAATGAGTTCTGAACGGGCGTTCTCCCTGGCAGTTGGCGCAAGCAGTTGCTGGATGTGAGCGCGTTGACGGCTCTTTGTTTGTTCGCTGATGTAAACCAAAGACAACGAAAGTCATTGGCATTGACTGTCAAACCAGGCAAAAAACACCTTGCTTTGAGGAGTTTCCACCAGGTGGCAGGTACAGCAACAAGTCCAGACCACCAAGACGTGCATACATCGAGTGGCATGCGCTCAAGAGGCACCTTCTCACTTTCATTTCCCTCCCACAATGGTGAATAACCCAACGACGCCAACAAGATACAAGACCAGGACTACCAATGAGTCGATGCCCAGGTAGAGGAACTGACGTTTGGGGCGGAAGATTAAGCCATAAATGTAGACGGCTGTCAGCAGCACGCCCAGGCTAGCGAGGTAAATATCCGTGTTTTTGGCTTGTGGGAGAACAGACTGTCCTGCAAGCAGCGTGGCCGGCAAAAAGAGAACGGGTAAAAACGCGTTGCCACCAAAGATGTCACTGAAGGCTAGCTGGTAGTCGCCGATGTTGGCCGAGGCGAGTCCCGTTGAAACTTCAGGCAGCGATGTCGCTGCTGCTAACACGGTGGAACCGAAGAGGACACCACTCAAGCCGACACGATCGGCAATGGCGCTGCCGCTCTCTTCCAGGACGAAACCAGCCGCAAGTGTGATCAGTGCCGCTAGCGTAAAGATCAGCAAAACACGCGCTGTGCTCCATTTGTCTGCCTTCTCCTGGTGACGCCTTTGCGTGGGTCGTGAGGTATCGGGAGCATGACCTTTTTCCTGCCAGGGGAGATCTTTGCGCGCTTTATTGATCAACCACAGACCAACGAGCCACAATGCTGCGATCAAGAGATCACCAGGGGCCAGGTGTGCAAAGATGATCGAGGAGGGGAGCTGCGTCCCCATGATAGAGACAACGAGGACACTGATGACCAAGACACCCTCCAGCACGAGTTGGAGGGAGGCAGCCTCGTAGGTCAGTGCTGCCTTCCGACGCAACCCGAAGCCATCCAGGATAACGAGCACGACTGTCTGGATGGCAATGCCTCCCAGGATGTTGCCGATAGCAATGCCGAGATTGTGTGACAGCGAAGCACTGACAACGATCGCAATTTCGGGGAGATTGGTGGCAATGGCCAGGAGGATGAGCCCACCGAGTGCTTCACCCAGGCCAAAACGTGCATCGATGACGTCGGTCGTGTTGGAAAGCTGGATCCCGGCAAGCCAGACCGCCGCTGCTCCTGCAACAAACACAGGAATCAAGAGGACGAGAGGAAATGATGCAAACATCATGCCATCCTTTAGCACATGAATTTAGGCGAATCATACCACATACGATTGTGTAGAAGACAATCCAGGTCTTTCGTGGAGGTCCCTCTTGCTGGAAAGGAAGAAGACGAACGTTATCTTGAGCTGGAAATCAGGGGAGAGAAAAGTCTATGGTCATTCTAGTGAGCATTCCCTCTAAAACAAGAGAGGAAGCTTTTCTTGAAAGCCTTTTCACCTGGACTGCTCAGTCATGTTGAGAGGATTTGAACCTCGGACGGTCCTCTTTCAGCCCTGTTGAGAGGCGGCTTCATGAAGCTGTAGAGCAGGAGCAACACACAGTGTGTCCATTTGTGTCCAATGCTGTTGACAAGAGTCAAACGGGTTTGCTCCCAGTTTTGCTCTCATTTTACACTGGTGGTCGTTTTGGAGCTCTTTTCGTTATAAGCCGCTGAAGCGCAACAAATAGAAGCTATTTATTGAAAGAAAAGGATGGTATCACCAGAGCGGCAGACGATATTTGAAAGTCAGCACTCTATCAGATGTGATTGGGATTACTTCTGTTGTGTTCTGTTTTTGACAGCCACATTCGGGGTCTTCCTCATTTTTGAAAGACCCATGATGCTTGACATATATCGCAAGTAGGTAGTGCGATAAAATTCAACATTGTTTTGTGCTCTGTTGGCTCTAGGAGCGGAATCTCATAGTGAAGTGGACCAGTTGTATCGCACTACATGCGAGAAACTTCAGTGACCCATCATGTGAGTTGGAGCCATTTTCTCTTTCGTATCGACCCAAGCACAGTTCTAGCTGTATGATATAAGCTTTCAAATAAAGCTTTATGAATTATGAAAATCTTTTTTATTATTGCTATTGCTATTTATAATAAAATAGTGTATCATATAAGTATATCATAGGTATTCCTGTAAGCCATGTGACTAGTACTGAATATCAAGTTGAGAATATGTCCTTCAGAGTAGGGATATGGCTTCCATCTTTTCGTGTTCCCATTTTTTCACATGGTAGAGTACCTTCTACGAGGCTATTGGTGACTATCCTTCTTTTTCCCCATTGGGTCTTGCATGAGCTACCACAGCGTGAGATGAACATCACTTGTACCACCTATAAAATACCTCTGCAATCCTTTCATGCGTGGAGCTTTGAAAGAACTTTCAGTTTATATAGTTGTCCTGACAAGGAGTCGTACTCAAGAAACACAGAGAGCATCATGGATCAGAGACTTGAGAAGCTTACTACATCTGCATTGAAACAGCGCACTGCGCTGCCTCTTCAAAATGTTATTACACCTGAATGGAAGCTAAGGACTGTGTTGCCTCCCCAGAAGCATAGTATTCATAAGTTGAAACAGCGCACTGTGCTGCTAGTGGTAACTCTGATAGCCCTCATGGCCTTCGTGGCGTTGGCAGTGATGAGCTACGTCTTAAGTTGGACTTGGACAGGATTCCCACAGAATGGTACGCTTTGGGATTGGTTGAAGTTGTTCATTCTTCCGATTGTACTGGGGGTTGCGACGATCTGGTTCACAACGCAGCTACGTTGGCATGTAGAGTGGACTGTAGTGCTTGTGGTAGTTTTGGCAGTCTTCATGGTGTTGGTAGTGGGAGGCTACGTCTTAAGTTGGACTTGGACAGGATTCCAAAAGAATGCCTTGCTTTGGGACTGGATCTCATTACTATTGGTTCCTCTCATAGTGTTAGCAGTGGCGAAAGGGTTTAGTACTCACCAAAGTGAGGTGAGTGACACGATGGGTAAGCAGCAGCATACCGACCTCCAGCTTGCACACGAGCGTCAGCAGGAGGTTGTGTTGGAAGCGTACCTAAATCATATGTCGGATCTACTACTGAATAAAAACTTGAGCAGGTCACAACCAGGAAGTGACGTTCGTACCATAGCACGAGCACTCACATTGACAGCGCTGCAAATGGTGGGGAAGAACCGTAAAGGAGTCTTGCTGCAATTCCTCCATGAGGCCGGCTTAATCACCCAGAACAAAACGATTATTGATTTGCGCAGGGGTGATCTGAGAGAAGCTGACCTCAGTGGAGCCGATCTGAGAGAAGCCGACCTCAGCGGAGTCGACCTCAGCGGAGCCAACCTCAGTGGAGCCAACCTCAGCGGAGCCCGATTGATTGAGAGCAAAGTCACGCATGAGCAGTTAGCGACAGCTATGTCACTCAATGGGGCGACGTATGTTTGGTTTACTGCTCCATGCTCTCAAGTCGCCTGAGCCTGTGTCACTCATTTGGGCGAAAATTGGGTAAGTAGAAGCATCATTCCGAGTTTGAATTCATGAAATAGTAAGTTCGAATATCCTGTTTATTAGTGCTGTCAAGTTTGCTGTCAGCGCGTAAGTGTTCAGACGTAACCTAAGGAGTGTTGCTGGGAAGCAAAGCCAAGCAAGGTTCATTCTGAACAGTTGCATGAGTTGAAGTATGTGTTGGAGATGCTTCAGGCCTTGCCTGCCGAAAGCGCACTAGCTGTGCGAGGCGGCTTGAAAAGCGCGGAACGGCTCGGGTGAAAAGCCTGCCAGGACTTCTCGCCACGAGTCCAATTCTTTGGCAATCACCGGATCATCACTTACCAGCCATGCCAGGTGACGAACGGCGTGCTCGATGACCTGTTCGATGTGTACAACGGTTGGGGCGGCCGTAGCTTCCCCGCGGGCCAGCGCGACCCGGCCGATACGTTTTGTTTCCAGATAGGCGTGCTGTACGGCGTGCGGCACGATGGCCACATAGGTCAAGATCATGCGCTCGTTCTCCATCCGCCAGGACGTCGAGTGGACGACGCTCGGCGTGAGACCGTATACCCCGAGTGCCTTCATGACCGCTGTCGCAGGTTGTTCCTTGACGCCAAGGCCAACCCGTAGGCTGCTGGCGTGAATCGGCTTCAGCCAGCCCAGGCCGTCGTGGTCACAAAAGATGGGCAGCACCTCGAGCGACTGGGATACGACATCCGGGTACCACGGTTTTTGTGACAGGGGCGAGTGGAGGTAGTCGTGCTCGGATTGCCAGTCGGCGGCCATGGCCTACTCAACATCTTTCGCAATGGCCAAAACTTCCTCGCGCGTTGTCTCGATCCCGTGGGCCGTACGTCCATGTTCCTGCACGGCAGCAACGACTTCATCTTCAGTGCCGCGCGTTTGCCAGCCGCACTGGCAGGTCACTTCTTTCATAGTTTGCTTCTCCTCATTCCTACAGCATACACAGTACGAGCATATCACGAGTATATCAGAAGAGGTCAAGTCTGAACACTTACGTCAGCGCCTCAATTTACGGTATTATCATAAGATATGAAGCGAGGAAAGAAGCTCGTTAAGCGACTTCATCTGTGTTCTCTGGCGCTGTAAAGTGAATCTCCACCTCTGCCTATTTGAACGCATGTTCGAGTCGCTTTAATACCCCGCCCGGCGTCTTCACAAGCCTTTTCGACGAGTGTTCGCTCCAATTGCTACTCATGACTGTTCGTCTGAAACCGCTTCTGATCGTCGGCATTGCTGTCAAAACTGCTGTCGAGAGAGAAAGTGAGTGATCTCTTTAAAAAGGCTCTCTCAAGCTGTTCGCATGATGATGGAGCTGGATTTGGATTGACTGCAAATGGGGCTTGCGAAGCATTGACAGGAGCAGCATATACTGTCTAGACTCTATGCTATATCGAAAGTGAGGTTGTTGGAGCGTTCAGTTGGTATGTTTAGAAATGAGCCAAATTGGAAGAAAACGAAATCGTATATTTTGGTGCGCAAGTAGCTCCCGACGTTCAAAATGCGGACAGAACGGTATCGTCATTTGATCGTCAAGCAGCAGTTGTTGGTCCTACTGCTGCAACTGGATTGGCCGCCGGGTTTCGTGATGAACGGGTTGCTGGCGGTTCGGATTTACCTATCCAATTTCAACTCAACACGCCGGTGACTCTGGCTTTTCTCCCTGACGGACGTCTTCTTGTGACTGAAAAAGGTGGCAAGCTGCGTCTGATCAAGGATAACCTCGTTCAACCCGCAGCAGTCCTTGACCTCACAACAAAGGTTTCACCGGTAGGAGATGGGGGGTTAATCAGTGTCGCAGTCGATCCTGATTTTGCGACGAATAGTTTCATTTACCTTCTCTATACCAATACCAATCCTCGGGAAGGGCATTTATCCCGGTTTCAAATGAGCGGCGATATAGTTGATCCACTTTCTGAGACGGTTTTGTTGACGACTATCGCTGACCATACTTCGCATATGGTTGATGATATCCGCTTTGGTCTAGATAATATTCTGTATGCTTCTGTTGGGGATTCTTCTCCATTTGATACGGCGACAGTTGATTCTACCCGTTCGCAGCAAGCTGACCAGACAGCCGGTAAAATCTACCGGATGACACGGGATGGAAAAGGGATAGCAACAAACCCGTTTTGGACCGGGAATGCTGATGATCCTGCTTCCAGGGTTTTTGCGTTGGGATTGCGGAATCCTTTCCGCTTTACCGTTCTGCCGGACGGCAGTGTTATTGTCGGAGACGTTGGATGGAATAGCTGGGAAGAAATTGATCGTATCCCTGTTGCTGGCGGGAACCATAATTATGGCTGGCCATGTTATGAAGGCGGTCCAAGCGGCAGTCTTGTCCAATCAGCTTTTAGCAATTTCCCTATCTGTCAAACGTTGCTGGCTAAAGGGACAAGTGCCGTAACCGCTCCCAGTTTTGCCTATGACCACACGGTTGGCTCGTGTGTAATCGGTGGGCCCATCTATGATGGAACGGTTTTCCCAGCTCCCTATAAAGGCGCGTATTTCTTTGGTGATTACAGCCATAACTGGATTGACTATTGGCCACTCGATGCATCCGGCAACTTCGTCGGCCAACCGATCAGATTTGCCACAATAGCCAATCCGGTTGATATCGAAATGGGTCCGGATGGAGCGCTGTACTATGTCTCCATTACCAGGGGGCAGGTGCGTCGCATCTCCTATGGCACGGCTTCATCATGCGCTCCCGGAAATTATTTGGCGCATTACTACACGAACCGCACCTGGTCGGGCACCCCGGCCATTACCCGCTGTGAGGAGACGATCAACCATGATTGGGGCATAGGGGGACCATTTGGCACCAGTCCGGTAGACAACTTTTCGGTGAGCTGGAGCGGTAGTCAGTACTTCACAAAGGGAATAAATACGCTATCTTCCACATCTGATGATGGGATGCAGGTGTGGGTGGATGGGCAGTTGGTGATCGACAACAACGGCATCCATCCGGCTACAACCAGAACCGCTACGCTCACGTATGCCACCGGTGGGTTCCATGATGTTCTCGTTAAATATTACGAAGCGACTGGACAGGCGCTCGCCAAATTGAGCATCGCGAGCGCCAATAAACCACCGGTACCGCACATTTTCCAACCGACCGATGGAGCTGGTTTTGCAACTAACCAGGTCATTACGGTTACAGGTTCAGCAACCGATCCGGAAGACGGAACATTAAGCGGTGATGCTTTGCAATGGAATGTGATTTTGCATCATTGTCCACCTGTTACTCCGGGAAATACGCAAATTTGCCACACGCACCCATTTGATACGTTTACCGGCACGAGTGGTTCGATCACCGCTCCTGATACCAGCGGCGATTGGGTTTGGCTTGAATTCATATTGACTGCATACGATTCATCGGGAGCGAATGCGACGGCCCGGGTCAATGTCTGGCCAAACTTTTGTCCAGCAGGCAGCTATTGGGCGCACTATTATACAAATCGGACCTGGACAGGTCCTGCGGCAATCGAGCGTTGTGAGGCTACCATCAACCACAATTGGGGTACTGGCGGTCCATTTGGTGCGAGTCCCGTCGATAACTTCTCCATTATGTGGCGTGGTCGGCAGTTCTTTCGTCAAGGAACAAGTACATTGACTGCTACTTCAGACGATGGTATGCAAGTGTGGGTCGATGGGCAGCTCGTTCTTGACAACAATGGTATTCATCCTGCCACAACCAAAACTGCCACCCTTACCTATCCAGTGGCAGGGTATCATGATGTTCTCGTCCAATATTTTGAAGCTACAGGGAATGCAGTTGCCCAATTGAGTATTGTGAAGCAATAAGACTCAAAGGTTGCTCTTTGCTTTTGTGCGATGAAAGCTGCACACAGACCTTACCAATGTCTTGACAGGGTTTGAAGCTACTGCAGCATTTGGGTTCGAAGGGGGGACTCGAACTACCTCTTTTTTGGCTGGCTTAGGTACAGCTTCGATGGGCCTGTATCGGGGAAATCCGTGATATTTTTGTCCATTTGTGTTGAGTCTTATCAATACGTGTGGAACGGTTTTGCTCTCAGTTTTGCTCTCTTTTTCTGGTGGTTGTTTTGGTGGCTCAGGCTTTTTGTTGAAAGCTGTTAAAGCGAAAGACATGGCTTGCCATTTAAGAACATGAATGTGCAGGCTCACCTTTACCAAACCGGCGTTTTCTATGTAATTCATCATATAAGGTTAATTCTGCTCTCTTTTTTTGAGTTGAGGTTAATTTCGATTATCACCTTTACCAAAATGCACATCGCGGTTTGCTCGATCCTTTTTAAATTGTTCTAATCCAGGATATGGAAATGCCGTACGTTCTTCATCTTTATATTGAGTACGGAGCAGTTCCCAGGTCAGATTCATTGTAGGTCCGCTGCTTACTATAAGTAATCCTTCTCTTAAAAGGAATGTCGGATCGATAAACTGCCGAACCTTATCACAAATGTAGTTTGCCGCACGAGTAAGTTCCAAAAATAAATCTTTCACAAGATCAACATGAAAGTCATACTGATTACCTAGTTTGTTGTAAAGTGTAGGATCCCATTCTTGAATCTGATAAAATTTTCGGGTGATAAAAAGGTCTCCCCACTCTACTGAATGTTCATGGAAAGTTTTGAGAAAATCATTGAGCACAAGAAGGAAGTTTTTAAATGCTTCCTCTAATTCTGGATAACTTGGGGGCCATATTCTGGAAAAAAGCCAGCTTTTTAAACTTTCCAGCTCGTTCGCACGAGCCACTGAAAGAGCTGGTTGATCAAAGCTAAAAATGCGTTGACTCCATTTCTCCCAATTGTCAAGATCAGCATATCGAACCCATTCATCAATTATTGCACTCACCGAAGCGGTGTCTGATGCGTCCAGTGCGTCCGAAGGTTGTGGCAACGTCATATTTTGCAAGCCTTCAATAGCTCTCCGAATGCCTTGCACCACATTGGTAAAGGCTTCATCGTGTGAGCGCCACTGGCTGACCGGTTTCCCGTTTGCAGGAAGTGCCTGGAGTTTGGCGAAAGGAGTGCCTCTCCAGTCTACGGGACGCAAGATGATCGGAATCACACTGGCTTGGCCAGCATCATGCCGTGCAATAGCTTCCGTTAGTTCGGTGCTGTAGCAAAATTTGGAGGCCAGAAAACTTGCACTAATCAACAGGAGGATCACCTGGGCAGTGTACAAGTGTGTGAGAATTTGCGATTCCCATTCAGTGCCCTCTACGATATCGCCATCGAACCAATCCTTAATCACTTGCTGGTTTCTCAAATTGCTTAAGTGTTCAGCCAATTCATCACGCAGTTTCCGATCTTTGTGCGCGTAGGAAATGAATACCTCAAGTGGCATTGTTCTGCTCCTGCTGAAGTGGAATGAATCGAGCGATGCTCATTATACTGGGAAACTTGTCAATTGTCACGTTGTTGAGATGAAATCCGTGTGAAAGGCAATTTGGAACATCACCATATGAGGTGATCTATAGCATGGAGATAGGGATGAGTGATAATAGAGATTGATATCTTGAGGAACTATCCCTGTAAGTCTGCTCTTGGTGCATATATAAGTAATGATTATAGCGGTTATTGTGCCTGGATTTTGAGAGCGTTGATTGTCTTGGTGAAAATATTTTAACGCTATTTTGTTCGCTGTTGTTCGTCGTTGTTAACAAAGGTCATCGGCTTTGTTGTTGTGGTTTAGACGCTAGCTGCATTTATTGTTGTCGTTAGACAGTAGCCATGTAGCAACCGAAAAAGTATGGTGGTCTGATTTGTCTGGTACCATTATTAAACATCCTTAACCAGATTCAACCTGAGTTACTACATTGAAAATTAATTTAAAGCCACTATTGTATTAAACTTGACCACATTGATATATAATAACGTTTAAATAGCAAAGGAAAAACACATGGCATATCAACCACATCTTAATATTCTCCGAAAGGGAAGGGATACTTGGAATAGATGGAGAAAAGAGCGTAAAGATGTGCATCCTGATCTCAGAAAAGCCAGCCTCTATGGAGCCGACCTGATCGGATATGATCTCAGCGAGGTCAACCTCAACGGAGCAAATCTCAGTAATGCAAATCTCAGCAATACTTACTGTATTAATACATATCTCATCAATGCCGATCTCAGAAAAGCCAACCTCAAAGACGCCAATCTCAGAAACGCCAATCTCAGCGGAGCCAGCTTAAACAAAGCAAATCTCAATAGAGCCAGTTTGAACAAAGCAAATCTTAGCGATGCTGTCCTTAAAAGAGCTAACCTCAGTGATACTGATCTCAGCGAGGCCGATCTCAGCAGAGCAGACCTCAGCGAGGCTAATCTCAGCGAGGCTAATCTCAGAAACGCCAACCTCAGTGAAGCCGACCTCAGCGGTGCAGACCTTAGAAGTACCAATCTCAGAAACGCTAACTTCAGCTATGCTAAACTCAACAACGCTAACCTTACTCAAGCTACTCTTGTCGAAACCGATATGAGAGAAGCTATCTTATCGAATTGCTCCATCTACGGTATATCTGTCTGGAATATCCAATTAGAAAAAACGCAACAAGATAACTTGATCATCACACCCCAAAATGAGCCAGTCATTACCGTTGACAATCTAAAGATTGCTCAGTTCATTTATCTTCTTCTGAATAATCAAGAAATCCGTGATGTCATCGATACTATCGCTAAAAAAGCTGTTCTCATTCTTGGACGCTTTACTCCCGAGCGAAAAACTATCCTAGACGCTCTTCGAGACGCATTACGCCAACAAAATTACCTCCCAATCCTCTTCGATTTTGAAAAACCGAGTAGCCGTGATTTAACAGAAACCGTTAGCACACTCGCACATCTTGCTCGCTTTATCATTGTTGATTTAACTGACCCTAGCAGTGCTCCTCATGAAATGGCAACCATCATTCCTCAATGTATCGTACCTGTCCAACCACTTCTCACTATAGATGAGAACCGATACGAATATGCAATGTTCCAAGATCTACGACAAAGATATCATTGGGTACTACCAACTCATCGCTACTTCGATATGCCAAGCCTACTTACCACTCTTCACGAAAAGGTTATTGTACCCGCAGAAGAGAAGGCTGTGGAATTAGAGCAAAGGAAATTGACCTAAGCAATGGCAAGCCATAAGTTTATCAGGAAGAAAATATACTAATTTGTGGAAATAACAAAACAGCCTGTGTTTTACCTACAAATTGGGATTTTTCGCGAAGAATATCCTGGCCACATGCTTAAATAAGTGCAAGTCTTTTGAGCAAACAAGCGGTATAGCAGAGTGAAGCATATCCTGTTTCTCACTGCCTTGTGAAGTAAATCGTGTCCGAAATTTCCTGATTATGGGTAAAATCACACAGCCCGAGAAAACCACTCAAGCTGTTTTGAGTTCGTTTAGTGTATACAGCACTAAAGCTTTTAAGCTAAATGGCAAGCAAGTCGTACTCAGACGCTATAATATCAGATTATATCATTGTACCCCCATTGTAACGCTTCTGAAATCGCATAAGGCATACGTAGTATATATTCCAACTGCTTTAGCACTCTGGTATACGTGAGTCAGGATAATGTGGCCTGTAGTTGTATCATTCGATGTGTATCGTACTGACAGCTTGTAAGGCCGATTTACCAGTAAGTATCAGGAAGAGTTTAGCCTAGCTTTCTACTGAAATCAGTGGAAGAGGAAATCTTCTTTCGCATTCGCGTAATCCTCTGTCGTTCATGCTCAAAGAATGTCGCCTTTCTCTCGATAGGTCCTTATACGTTCTATCTCGCTTTTAACCAGTTTGCGGTTTTCTTTCGACAGAAACCATGTCATGGGATGCCATTCCCCTGAATCCGCATAGTAGTTGCTCATACAAATACCGTGCGGTTGGAAGACTTTAGCAAAGGTGAGATAGGTTCTCAGTTGGTGAAAAGGGGTTGTGATGAGGATAACATGCTTCATCTGATGTTCTTGCAAGATGGTGAGGACAAATTCGGCATTTTCTCGCGTATGCAGTGATTCCTTTTCGACCAATGTCGCTTCTGGTGGTACACCCATCTGTAGTGCTTTATTGCGCATGTACTCAGCTCCCAAACAGATATCCCAGGTTTGGACGGCGGCGGGAATATCTTTTTCCTGAATACGTCCCTGTGCTGCAGCTCTTTGCAGTTCTTCAAGGGGTATCAGCGTCGGCGTTTCTGTCACCATCCGACTAAATCTTCCCACAAAGAGAATGCATGGTGCCCATCCTTTCTGATAGAGAGCAACGGCGGTACGGATTTTGCCATGGAGGAAATCAATGTTTCCCCGTGTACCTGCGAGCACAATGATGACGTCAGCTTTTCTGAGGCGGTCTCGTAAGGCGAAGTGCTTACCCCGTCTGTAATACATGATCCAGGTAAGAAGAGGCACCAGGACGAGCAGCCTGATGCCAATGAATAAGAATTTTTTCCAACTGATTCGCATTCCTAAAGAGAGAGTAACGCTCCTAAGCGGGCGATACTCCGTTCCTTTCGCCATGGTGATTGGAGGAGCGCAGTATGCAATTGACGAACTCGTGCATGTGTTTTGCTTGCTCCTACCGAGTGCGCAAGCTGTAGCGCTTCCTCTGCTATCATAACGCTTACGTCAACCTCTCCCAGTCCGTAGTAGACCTCAGCTTTTTGAGCGAGCAGTCGTGCACGTCCCCGGATCAGTGTCGGATCATAGGTGAGTAAGCTTTTATCCATCAGTGCCAGCGCTCGTTGATAGTCGTGTAAGAGTAACGCATTGATACCCTTTTGTGCCGTAAAGGATGCGGCGTTGAATCGTGTATTGCTGCGCTCCAAGACGTGCTCGTTCTGTTCTAAGACGTGTTCTAATTGTCCGATACTCTGCCAGCAAGCTTGTGGTTGTTGTGCTTTGGCATACGCTTCTGAAAGGGCCTGTAAGATGTACCCTTTGAGCACGGGTAATCCCTGATAATGGATCATTTTCAATGCGCCTTTGAGATACCGAATGGCTTCGTTGGGATTCTCTTGCTGAACGAATGTGATGCCTGTGCGTGCGAGGGCCGATGCCATGAGCTCAGCATCATCCAGCTCTTGCGCAATGCGGTACGCTCTCCGAGCAGCAATGTATGCATTGGAGTAGTCCATCATGTCTCGTAAGACACAACTTTGTAACTGGTAACTCATTGTCAACAAAGCTAATGAGCGTTCATGCCATGCCGTTCCTTGCGCGGATTTCGCGAACTGGGTCATTTCATTGATCCAGATATCCAGGCCGCGAGCAGCACGTAGCGTCCCGCCAGTAAAGTACAGATCCCAACGGGCGGCCATTTCATCTTCAAAGAATGCCATGCGATCGTCGTTGAAGAGCAGATTGAGCTGCTCTACCGGGGATTTTTCGTGTTCCAGTCCCAGGAGAACGACCGGAATGCCGAGGAGACCGACGAGCAAACGTCGTCTGCCAATATCTTTAATCATGGCCTGTTTCTCCATTCTCTGTACCGTTCGCACATCGATGCGGAGGGCCTCGGCAAGATCTTCCTGAGACCACTTGCACGCTTTGCGATACTGTGCGACGACCTGCCCGTGGTGTGTAACGTTTGATGTTTCATTGTTCACCGTGTAGCTCCTTCCATTGATGTCGTGTTTTTCTTGGAAGTGTCGTGGTTCATTTTCTACGTTCACACGATAATTGAGATAGAGGAACAAGGCGATGGGTCGCTCGGGGTACATGAGTTTCACCCAGTAGCCTTTGGGCAGGTCGCTCTGAGAGTGGCAGCCACTCCTTGATTATAGCATTTGCATCTCATCGGTGCAAGAGAATGCTTGGATGATTGGTTCGTAGTGCGATCAGGTACACGGCAGAGAGTAATCGCTGTGAATATGTGGATGAGTAAGCAGCGTGTCTCGGTACCCTGTGACAACTGAATACCCTGCAAACGCGCCCAGGGAGATGGGTTGACGTGTCCCCGCTCCCGAAGATGAGTGTGCTTAGTGGCTGAGAGTGTTGCTTGGAGGTGGTGGAGTGATGTGGGAGGAGTCTGAGCAAGGCGACAAAACCGATGTGAGACGGCCATAGATGAGGGGAGAGCGCAGGGACACTGGCATCAGTGAAGAGTCTCCTGATGAGGTATGTCCAAGGGAGACCGCTAATGCTCTGCTAGTGACTTTTTTGTGGTGAGAGTCATGTAGTGTAGCTGTTTCGAGAAGTGAGGTGTGGGATGCAACTCGTGGAGATCAGTTTGGATGCGTTTGTTTCCTGGCTCTGTTCACACGAGCATGAGGTGGTTGGGGTTCCAGGGAAGTGGTTTGACGCTCCGCTTGCTCGGTGGTTGTCTGAGATGACAGGCCATGTCTTTGGTGTCGATGGTAAGTGGTATGGTCATGCATTGAGCGAGTATGCTCGATGGCGGTTGCTGCCCCTGTGGGCTGAAGTATTTTGTGTGTGGATGGAGTCTCGCGTCTATCGGCCTATGACGGGAAGAGAGGCGCTCGAAGTGTTAGCGCATGTGGAGCTAGCGTTAGCACCGATAGATGTTAGACAGGCTTGTAGTGCGGTTGCGTAGTGTGTTGTAGTAGGAAGTCTGATTTTCTCATGGCTTGCCATGAGCGATGATGTGAGGAGAGGAGTGGTGAGACGAATGGCAAAAGAGAAGGGCTATTGGATACACACCAACCATGGGTATGTGTATGTCTATCAGCCGGAAGCCGGAGAGGTTCAAGCGTTCCGCAGAAGGTGGATGAGGCATGCCCTACGCATCTTCCTGGTGCTGGCGCTCATCTGGACGATGTACTTTTTCGGCCCATTTCCGCACTTGGAGGTGTGGGGCTTTGTCTTGCATCCCTGAGCAGGAGCGTGAGTCGTCGGTTGTAGTGAGGTGTAGTGATAGGAGTTGGTGGAAGGGAAGAGGAGAAGGAGGTATGGGATCGATGGATGGTGAGTCTGCGTTTGTGGAGGTGGTGTCAGTCTTGGCTGATCCGGTGACGGATGGGTTGATCGACGCCATCAACGCAAAGCTTTCGGAGGGGCAGTGGGAACAGGTGGCGGTGTTGGCATTCTCGCTGAGAGAGCACGCGCTAGCGGTTGGGGATGGACAGTTGGCAGTGTTGGTGGAGGATATCCGTGCGATCGCACAGGATGCAGTGGCTCATCCATCTGGGGATGATGGGGTCATTCAGGGTAGTGGTGCTGGTGGGAGGGACTAGTCGAGGAGAGGTGGTGGAAGGGTATGGGATCGGTATATAAGCCGCTCTTGTATGGTGAGCGCACGCCGGAGCGGGTGCTGGAGGTGTTAGAAGATTGGATTGACTGGCATGCCTACCGACTGGCATCCATGGCTCCTGGACAAGTAGATAACCTCTACTCCCAGGACCTGGCGCAAGAAGGCAGGCTTGCAGTCTATCGCTTACTGGAGCGTGAACCAGAGATCTGGGCACCCAAGCTCTTACGGCTAGCCATTTTGTACATGTATGCGGCGCGGCGCAGGGGTCGCTCGGTCTTCCGGGCTGACCCCTTCCAACGACTACGCACCTATGAACAGGTGTCGTGGGAGATGCTGGCGGACGGGGCGGAAGATGGTGGAGTGCAGTGTGAGGTGGCTGGGGGGTGGATCGTTGGAGATGCCAGCGATGAGCATTGGGAAGAGGGGATGGCTGGATCAGTCGTCCCCTCTTGCTCTGTTGATGATGTCGTTGAGGGAGATGAACCATGGTGATGCATGGTGGCATGATGTGTTGTGAAGATCGAAAGGAAGCGTGAAGCATGCTTTTACAAGGATTAGTGTTAAGTGGACAGGTGCTCGAGAGTACCTTTTATGACCAGGTGACCGGCCAGCCCAAACCAGGCTATTCAGTCAAATTAACCGTGTTGGATGCCGAAACTGATGAGAAATACGAGTGCCAGTTGAGTGATGGATTGCCCTCACTGGAGCAGCTCCAGGAGTTGAAGAAACAAGGTCAACCTACCGACGTGTTGCGGCAAGTGGCGTCGCAGCTGCAAACGGAGTTGCCCCCCAAGATGTCGCAGATTGCGCTGCAAGTGCGGCGCATCAAGGGCAAAGGCAGTTTCCAGACGCTGGTGTGTCGGTTGGCGACGGCGGCCTAGGGCTCCTGATGTGAGCGGAAAGGAAGGAGGAAGCGGGTCGTGCAGGTGATGCAAACACTCCGTGGGCAAGAGGTGTGGGTGCGCAAGGTGGAGCATATCGTCTTGCGGGTGGTGTCGTTGGGGTTCTCGCTGGCGTCGGCGCATGCCATTCGGTGGTTCTTTGCGCCACTGGATGGCATTGATACGCTCCAGCCTATCATTACCTGGACGGTGGCGATTGGCTTTGGCGTGCTTGGCTATATCGTGAGTCGAGGCCTGGCGCACCGGCTGATGAATAAAGAGCGTATCCGGGCGTATGCGCCGATCTGTGCGGTGGTAGAGATTGTGGAAATCTTCTGTAACTATGCACTGGCGGCAGCGGTGATCCAGCGAGCAACCTGGCTGCGGGTGATTCCGGCTGATCAGCGCTCACTTTTAACGGGTCTGACCTACCTGGTGCTCTCAATCATTCCGCTGGTGTCGCTGTTGTTGGCGGTGGTGGATATGGACATGGAGCGCTCGAAGCGGGGAGTCGGCCCTGTGGGGAGCGGGATGGGCAGTCCGCTCTGGAATAGTAATGGCAATCGGGGACCTGGCTATGGGCCTCCGGTGATGCAACCTCTGCGCATGCAGGCACAAGGGCAGCCCAAAGACGCGAGTCTGGCGGGTGTACCTGGGTATCCTGCGTATGGCCAGGGGTATGGAGGGAGTGCACCAATGACGCCTCCTGGTATGGTTGCCGGGGCACCACTCCAGCAGGTGCAATTACAGGCTGCGCCCAAGCCAGGAGGGATCTTGAGTGGAGTCCCTTTCTTCAACAAACGCCAGGCGGAGGTCGCGGCTCCCACGACGGTCTTGCCATCGACCCAGTAACGGGGATGTTGGTGGTGGCTCCTGGCAGCGGTCGGCGGCTGACACGAAAAGAAGCGGCCATCATTCGAGCTGCACTGGCCCAAGGGCATCCAGTCCAGTTCGCTGATCGGCACCAGTGGCGACATTTTGAGCTGCGTCATCCCTCGGCTTGAGGAGTGGGTGATGGTAAGCACACAAGGCATGGACCGGGTTGGCGCTGTTTGCTAGCTCGGCACATGCCATGTGTTATGCCTGTAGAGCAATATGAGGAGGATGGTGTATGGGTCTTGACTTTGAACAGATCAATTATGAACAGATTAAGCAGTTGGCCAGGAAGTCAGGGCAGCGGGTGACTGATCTCATTCCCCTGGCTCCGCAAAATGATCCCTTTTATACCGGCACACCCAATGATTGGGCGTTAGCCGAATGGTTCGCTGCGTTGTGGCAAGCGTTTCACTACACGCACAAAGTGCACATCCGGCGCGTGCATTACCAGATCGTAAGCCAGAATCCACCGGTGGTGATGCCCAATGGCTTGCCGTATGAAAATACCGAAACGTGTTGGAATCTTCTCAACCTGGCATCCAAGGCGGCGCGCTACTTGCAGTTGGTTGCTCCTGAAGCCTTTGTCGATCGACGCAACCCGGAAGCGGTGGTCTATGCTTCGAGTCGCACGCCAGAACCGGAAGTATGGGCGACCAGTCGGCTGTGGGGATCGCAGTTGCGGCTGCCGGACTTTCCTGACCTACCTGCTTATCGGGTGAGCGGCTATGAGCCGGCGCAAGCCTTTCACCTGGAGTGCTGGTGTGAGAAGAGTACCATGAATGACGTGTTAGAGCCACTCTGCCAGCACTACAGCATGAACCTGCAAACTGGGTTGGGGGAACTCTCGATCACAGCCACACTAGCGCTGGTGCATCGCTTGCAAGAGGCAGGCCAACCGGCACGCATTTTCTACGTCTCGGATTTCGATCCGGCAGGTCAGAGCATGCCGGTGTCGGTCTCGCGCAAAGTAGAGTACTTTGTGCGCACACTCGGTTTAGAGGTCGATGTGCGCGTGTTTCCCGTGATATTGACAGCCGAGCAGGTGCACTCTTACCGGTTGCCGCGCACCCCCATCAAGGACACCGAGCGGCGGCGTGGAGGTTTCGAGGATCGTTATGGTGAGGGAGCGGTAGAACTGGACGCGTTGGAAGCGCTCTATCCAGGTGAACTGCAACACGTACTCAGCCAGTGCATCGAATACTACTTCGATCCGACGCTGGAGCAGCGTACCAAGGACGTGCAGGCGCGTTTAGAGCGCGATCTTGGCCTGATCTGGCACCAGGTGACCGCACGCTTTGCAGGGGACATCGAGACGCTGCGTGCGGTGCATGCCCAGCTGCAACAGGAGTTTGGCACTCGTATGGCCGCGTATGGGGAGCAGGTGCAAGCGTTATGGCAAGCCATGAGAAGTGAGCTTGACCTCTCGGTGCCGCGTCTGGATGACTACCCCCTCCCGACCCCGATTTTCACCGATGAGTTGGGGTATGGTCTCTACGACAGCGCGCGGGACTACCTGGAACAGATCGAAGCCTACAAGCAGTTTCAGGGCAAGCTGGTGTAGCTCTCCTGGCATGATGCAGCGATGAAGGAAGGGGAGGTGATGTGGCCGTGCGTGTCATGAAGTGGGTGGTGCTGATGTGTTGTCTGTTACTGCTCTGGTACTGGTGGCAGTGTTACACGCTCATGGAATCTCGTGGAGGCCTGCTCGCACAACGTCCAACGCTTCCACGCTTCTCGGTCGCAGCTCCCCTGACTGTACATGTTGCCGATGCCTCCTACACCGTGACGGGTTCCCCCTCGATCAGCGCAGACTTCATCGATCGGGTGTTTGCAGCCTATGGCTCTCCTGCGGCTGGGACCGGCCAGGCACTCTACGATCTCGGAGTGGAGTATGGCATTGATCCGGCGTATGCGTTGGCCTTTTTCCAGCACGAGGATAGTTTCGGTAAGACGGGAATAGGAGCGGCCAATCAGAGTCTCGGCAACATTCGCTGCTCGTCTGGCTATAGCTGTCAGTACGGCTTCAGATCCTACGCGACGTGGGCGGACGGCTATCAGGATTGGTACTCGCTCATCCTCAATGGGTATGTCAAAGGCCAGATCACTAATGCCATCGTGGGTCACCCTTGCACGACGTTGGAGGAGATCGTGCCGGTGTATGCACCATCAACTGACAACAACGACGTATCAGCCTACATTGCAGCCATCGAGCAGGCAGTGCAGCGGTGGCGAAGTGGGCAGGTGTGAGTGTGATATGTCCATCTGCTTGACGAGCCAAAGAGAAGAAAGTGATGAGCTGGAGAGAGGAGGGAACTATCAATGGAGTTAGTGACGATCCAATTACGGGAGCAGCTACCCCCGCTCTATGCGCAGGAACACGAGGCCGATCCGCTGATGATGTGTAAGTTCTTTACTCCTGATAGCAGCTGGACCTGGTACGTACAGGAATTTGATGGGGTAGACATCTTCTTCGGCTTGGTGGTCGGCTTTGAGCAGGAGATGGGCTACTTTTCGCTTTCTGAGTTGCAAGCCGCACGAGGGCCGTTAGGATTGTCGGTTGAGCGCGACCTGCATTTTCAGCCCACCAGGCTCTCTGTGGTCAGATCGTGGCATCGCTAGCAGGTAGCATGTGCCATAAAGAGCTAGGAAAGGGGTTGGAGGGAGCGATGAGAAGAACAGTAGCGTACCTGCTGGTGCTCCTGGTGTTGCTGTATGGCACGTTTCTCCTGGTGAAGACAGATGGAATGGAGAGAAGTGGGCGCCCAGCTGGACGTCACCTGGTGCGTATCGGGCAACTCGACCCAGGGCAGTACGCCTCGGCTCAGGAGTATCGCACCTGGGCCTATTCGACGTGCTCGACGGCGGCGATGACCGAGGTGGCGAACTACTACGGAGGCAGCTACCGCATCACCGATATCCTGGCGGTGGAGGTTCGCATGGGGGAGATTACACCTGAGCAAGGGTTACTCGAGGATGCAGGCATCGACCACACGATGGCACACGTCGGCTTTGTAACCTCCTGGGGCTACGCACGGACGCTCGACCAGGTTGTTCTGCTGGCCAATCAAGGTACGCCAATCATCGTGGCCTTTCCTCCGTCCAGGTATCCTGGTGGACATCTGCTGGTGGTCACCGGGGGAGATGGCAGTCGGGTAGAAGTGTCCGATTCCTCCGTCGATAACCACACCTCCTTTTCCCGCACGCGCTTCCTGGCTTTGTGGGCTGGGTTTGCGGCGGTGGTCACGCCGCAGGGAGGATAGGTGATATGCAGGAACTTCCTCGTGAAGTGCTCGCGGGGTATGCCTCGCTGTTTGTGCAGCGCTGGGATCAGTATGCGGTGCAGCAGCGTGATGGGTCGTACTGGCGAGTCGGTGAGCCGCTGTCGTGGTCGCACCTGGCTGCCCACCTGGCGGGACGGTGGACGCTCGGGACGTACCTCCTAGATGCCTCAAGCCACTGTTCGTTCGCCGTCTTTGATGCCGATGGGGAAGAGGGGTTGGAGCGCCTGGCTCTGCTCTCAGAGGAGTTGCTAGGAGCAGGGGTGCCAACGTTGCTCGAGGCCAGTCGCCGTGGAGGGCATCTGTGGGCGCACCTGGTCGAGCCAACGCCTGCCCAGGTGGTACGGTCGTGGCTGGTGCCGTATGCAGTGGCCATAGGAGTGGAGCTGTATCCCAAGCAGGACTGGCTAGCTGCTGGTGGGTCGGGATCACTGATCCGCTTACCACTCGGGGTGCATCAACAGAGCCGCGGGTGGTATCCCTTCCTTGAGCGCTCGACATGGGGAGAGTTGGTTCCGGTTGGACACACAATCGAAGAGTGTTGTGCCTGGGTCCGTCAGCAGGTCCAACGAGTGGCGATTCCGGCTTCGGTGGCCTTGGCTTGCTCTTTGACTGTGCCTGAGCACAACGAGTCAAGGATGAATGTCGAGTGCGAAAGGGCAGTTCACTTGGCAAGCTATGAGAGCTCTGAGAGTATCCGAGCATGGTGCCAAGCTCAAGACACCCAGAGAGTGATCGGTCGCTACGTGGCGTTAGATGGTCGTGGGGTTGGCTCGTGCCCGTTCAAAGAACACCATTATCGCGGTGATATGCGACCAAGCTTCCAGGTGTTCGGGGGGAGTGACCAGCATTGGTATTGCTACACGTGGCGGCGGGCAGGTGATCTCTTCGATTTCCTGTGCCTGTATTACCACCTGACACCGCACGAAGCATGGAGGCTGATTCAGCAGGGAGGTCTGTGGTAAAAGGCAAAGCTATGAAAACGAGGAGGGATGGCTGAACTATGGCTCAGGTTGGTACCAGTTGATCAGGCGTTCAGGTCGGGATTGGCTCCTCTCTGCATGCAGGTGAGTGGCTGGACGTATGGATAGAGATTCAGTGGATGGCCGTCCAGGTACTCGCCGTCGAAAGGGGACATTGGTATTTTCTGAAGGTGGATGGGTTGCGTATTTCATATGAGTGAGTACAGGTGGGGATGAGTGCCAGGTGGAGAGGCTCGTGCTGAGCCAAGCTATGAGCAGACCAGGAGGAAGCCATGGAGTATTGTGATTGTGGAGCGCCAGTGGCATTTTCGCCTGATGGGGTGCATTGTCTTTGGTGTTATGAAATGATTGCGAGTCGGGTTGTGGATGAGGATGGTGAACTGCCCTCTGACCCGACCGAAGTCTGGTGGTGGTGCGATGTATGTGATGTATGGCATCGTGGGGAGTTCACCCATGAGAAAGAAGGCTGATCTCTCTTCACATCGGAAGCTGTAAGGGATAATCCTAAGTGGAGGTGCGGATGGTATTGGGGTGGAGGTGCCGGGGATGTGGTGGTGAGGCCCTATCTCTCGCCAGATCCCTGCGCGCTCGACTGCTCGGATCCACCTAGCACTGACCGTGTGAGAGGGTGGGGAGTGGTGGTCTGCCTGGTGCAGTTGGTACGCGCGGTGGGGCAGGGGCCCCGCCGACGGCGTACCAACTGCCTGGGGCGCGGGGCAAGTAAACCGCGCCTGGATAAAAACAAAGGGGGGAAGCGGCGTCCTTTTCTATGAACAACATGTATTAGGGTTCTGCTTGGCTTACAAATATACTCTACTGCAAAATGGATTTCTCGTCTAGTTGAGAAAGACTAACTTCTCCTTCCGCCTTGTACCTCTAACTGGCATACTGTACAACAACCCCAATAGAGCTACCGCTAGGTGTTAAAGTGGATATAGTTGGTTATTAAATGCAGAAAGAGTAACACGCACATCTGTTTTTTGTTGCTGAGTATTTGAGAATTAACTTCACTGCTGAACATAACTCATTCTCTAATGGCTTTAGGTGCAAGTTCCTTCGCTTTTTGTTCAGCAGGTTCAATAATACAGTTCTCAATCGATTGGAGTAAATGATCAACGTTACGATACCTGTAGACGCTAAGCACCCAAGGATATCTCCAATAATGTTCCGCCATACCGTACTCCTTAGCTCTCGCTTGCAACAATGGCTGCACTGGTACCGATGGAAGACCTTGAACAATACGCTCTAATTCTTGAGGGATGCTTTTGGCTTGCGTAATATCAGCGATTACGAAACGAGCCATGTGTGCCAAGGTTGAGACCGTTTCTGTGATGTCTCGGTTCGTTGGCTTCTCAAAATCGAACAGGATAGGCAAATAGTCATGCTTGCGCAATTCATCTCTGAGTGCATCTAAGATTTTCTTTCTCTTATTCGTGAAGCGTCCTAAAATGAGGACGACTTTGGCAGTGATCGTATCAATAACATCTCGAATTTCCTTATTATTCAGTAAGAGATAGATGAACTGAGCGATCTTCAGATTATCCACTGTAATCATAGGTTCATCCTTTTCGGTGACAATGAGGTTTGATTGGATCGCATCCTTCAGTTGGACATTCCATACAGAGATCCCATAGATAGTACAACCTGTCAGATTTGCATGTTCCAGGTTTGTCTTGACTAAGATGGTTCTGGTAAGATTGGCCTGAGTAAGGTCGACTTCGCTAAGGTCTTTCTCACTAAGATCAAGTCCGCTGAGGTTGGCCCCACTGAGGTTGGCCCCGCTGAGGTTGACATAGCTGAGGTTGGCACCACTGAGATTGGCTCCACTGAGGTTTTTCTTACTAAGATCAAGTCTGGAGAGATTGGCACCACTGAGATTGGCACCACTGAGATTGGCACCACTGAGATTAGCACCACTGAGATTAGCACCACTGAGATTAGCACCACTGAGATTGACATCAATGAGGTCTTGATCGGTGAGGTCGGCTCCGGTGAGGTCGGCTCTCCAGAGGTTGGCTCTGAAAAGAGTAGCTTCGACGAGATTGGCTCTGCTAAGGTTGGCATCGCTGAGGAAAGCTCCGTTGAAGTCGGTAACGGCGAGGTTGGCATCGCTGAGGTCGGCTCTGAAGAGTTTAGTACGGTTGAGATTGGCTCCTTTGAGGTTGGCTCCTCTGAGGTTAGCAAAGTTGAGATTGGCTCTACTGAGGTCGGATTTGCTAAGGTTGGCTTCGCTTAGATTGGCACTGCTGAGGTCAGTTTCGCTGAGGTCGGCTCTGACGAGATTGGCTCTGCTAAGGTTGGCTTCGCTTAGATTGGCACTGCTGAGGTCCGGTTTCACATCAGCAAGGTCTTTCTTCCATGGGTCCCTCCATTGGTTCCATAATTGCACGCTTTGTTTGAGCATATCAAGATACTGTTGATTTGCCATGCTGTTCACCTTCTCCTTACAGGAGTCATTATAAATGTTTGGGGATAGCTCAGCAAGATCGATCTTGTTTTCTTAATTAATGCCCATGATACAAACAAAGCTACTTGATGCAGAAATCAATACCTTGAAAGTGAATGTTTCGTTCACTGTCGACGAAAAAGTGTATGTAGTTGTTAGAGTTTGAGGAGGTGGTGTATGTGTCAAGCAAAAATCGTCAATGTCGGGGTAGATACGTTGGTGCTCAATGCGTTCTACCTTGACGAGCGTGGCAAGCCATGCAAGTGCGAGATTGATCCCACATTGCGATCGCAATTGGATGAGTGGAAACGTGCTGCGCAAGAGGTGCATGAGGAGTCTCCCACGACACTGATGTTCAATGGTGCGGTGCTGCATATGTCCCCCAATGGTGCCGGACAGGGGCAATGGCCCTGGATGCTCAAAACGAAAGATATCACACTCTACATTTCCGGTGGGCATTGGAACGGCATCGCAGCAGTACGGTTCAGTTCGCAGTACCTCTGGTCCTGCCAGGGCATACTTGATGCGATGATGAGCGGTCAGACGTTCCTGGATGACCTCTTCAAGCAAGAGGTGTACCTACAGGTGTCTTCTGTTGATCTGTGTGTGGATGTGGCTGGATGGGAGGATGTGGAGCGGCTCGATCGTATCCAGAATTTCATCAGCCGATCACGCAAACGCATGGTTCGGGATGAGTCGGAATGGGTTGATGAGGTGAAGTCGCGTGAGTACTCAGTTGGGTTTCAACGAACTGGGTATGACTTTTCCAGAGGGAAGCACGGGTCAAGTTCACTCTCCTGCCGTATGTACGACAAGTCACGCGAGATCAAACAGTCAGGCAAAGAGTGGTTTCTTGATTTGTGGCATACGCATGGGTGGTCTGAGGAAGATGGTTGCGTGTGGCGTGTGGAGTTCAGCTTTAAGCGTGAAGTATTGCATGAGTTGCAACAAGAGAACATGTCACATGAGGTGATGTTTTGGGGGATTGAAGATGCCTATGAGCTTCCCGAACGTCTCCCTGTGCTGTGGGCGTATGCGACCGGACAAGTAGATAGCGGGTCTGATGGAGTGCCAGATGGCTGGTTGCGCTGCGTGTTGCCCAATGGCGATAAGAACCGCTCGCGCTGGCCCACTCATCCCGTATGGCAATTGATCCAGGCCGCATTTATCGACCCGATGGAAGTTCCTCCGCAATTTGGCAAGATCGTGCGCAAGCGCTGGGAGGAGCACAACATCGACAAAGGCATCGAGGCGGTGATGGGGTATCTAACATCGCTTGCTGCCTGGGCAGGTGGTGAGTTGGCGGAAGATGGGGTTGATCTCTCGGTCGTGCTCCATTGGCTTGCCATGAGAGGAGATGCGTACCTGGAACGAGTCAAACGCGATTTCAGCGTGGAAGTGCAGCGCAAGCGACTTAAGTTTGGCTTGCAGTCAGCGTAGCGGTGGTGAATGAAGGAGGTGGTCTGATGGCAGTGACAAAATCTTTGCCGATGAATGAGATAGTTCAAGTAGATCAGTTAGTTGTGCAGTCTATTCTGATGAGTATTCCAGAAGTTGCAAGGACGCTCAGGCTGAGTCGTGCGAAAGTCTATCAACTGATTGCAGTAGAGGGTTTACCTGTCGTGCGGTTTGGTCGGGCAGTGCGTGTGTGTCGTTCATCGTTGGAGCAGTGGGTGCGACAACGTGAGCAGGAGGCTTAGTGCCTGGATGTGGAGATGAAATATGGGTCGTCGTGGTCAAGGTGAGGGTTCCATTTATAAGCGGAAGGATGGGCGGTATGCAGCTGCTATCACAGTAGAGAACCGCAAACGAAAGACTTTCTATGGCAAGACTCGTAGGGAGGTACAAGAAAAGCTCAATTCAGCCTTACATGAGCGTGAGCAGGGAACGCTGGTGACTGGTCAACGGCAGTTAATCAAGAGTTATCTAGAACAATGGGTAGAGCAGGTCTATAAGCCGAAGGTGAAGCCATTGACGTATCAGCAGTGCCTTTCGGTGATAAGATCTCATTTAGTTCCTGCGTTTGGACATATTCCATTACAGAAATTAACGCCAGAGAAAGTACAGGCGGTGTATGCTCAGAAATTGAAAGATGGCCTTGCTCCTAGAACAATAATGCGTATTCATTCGGTATTACGTTCTGCGTTGGAGAATGCGGTGAGGTGGAATTTGGTATCTCGGAATATAGCGAAACTGGTGACGCTTCCTCGTGCTGATCGATATGAGGCTCAAACATTGACGGTTGAGCAAGCGAGGATTTTACTAGAGACAGCACAAGGGTCTAATATGGAGGCTTTATTGTTGCTTGCTGTGACCGCTGGCATGAGAAGAGGCGAGCTGCTGGCTTTGCGGTGGAATGATGTCGATTTTGCAAAAAAGGTGATTTATGTACGGCGCACAGTGGGTAGGATAGCAGGACGTGGATATGTGGAAACAGAACCCAAGACAAGATCAAGCAGACGGAAAATAGTGCTTCCCGATGAAGTTTTTGAGGTCTTGATGATGCATCGAGAGCAGCAAGGGCAAATGTGTATCAAGGCCGGTGTAAAGTGGCAAGAGCATGGGTTAGTGTTCTGTAATAGATATGGTGAGTTTATGGTTGACTGGTGGTATACATCGGCAGTGTTTCATAAGCTTCTGGCGAAAGCTGGTTTACCTGAGCTACGGTTTCATGATCTGCGTCATAGTATGGCGACAATTTTATTGGCGGCAGGTGTGCATCCGAAAGTCGTACAGGAGCGTTTAGGGCATAGTACTATCACAATGACGATGGATACGTATTCACATGTGCTTCCTTCAATGCAAGAGGATGTAGCGCGTAAGCTTGGTGAGATGTTTAAAGGTGAGTAGTTGGCATTGATTTCTTATCACATTGTTCGATTTGCTGCAAATTACCTCAAGGGAATTCGTTAAAGATCTCCTAAACTCGGCGTGGTTTAGTGATCAACTGTTTTCGACAGTCGAAAAGTGGGTTTCCCTCAATTTTGGGTATTGCTGAGTTTATGGTTTCGATTGATGCCTTTTTTTCGTATGCAAACATCTGTCTTATCTCACATTATAGAAGAGTTTTCCCCAAAAGTGATGTTGGTGGCGCATTGTCAAACTGAGCGTGATTCTGAGCTTCTTACCTCAGAGGTCAAGCTTGATGTTTGCATTCGCCACCACTATCATTTGGGGATGAGCCCGAAAAGATTACCACTTGATACCCACCCTGTATTCTCAAGCAGCCTGCACCTACCAAAACCCAAAGAACTCGGCAGCATCTTGCCACCAAGTTCCTTGTCTCTGAGTGAAGAGAGCGACAGAGATGATGAACTGGCCTATCCCAGTGAAGGGACAGCGCCAAGCTGTTGCAGCATGCCCAGGGTGTCCCAGACGTTCCAGCTCTCGACAACCTTGCCGGAAGCTATGCGATGCATCCAGATTCCTGGAACCTTCGCTTTCTTGCCGGTCGCGGGCAGACCTGGGAGGTCAGCGGTCTGGGTGCCCTGGCCTGTCCAACGGGTCACCACCGTATTCCCCTCATCGCTGACAAGCATGCCATCAATGTCCCAATGGGCGTCGGGGAAGGCAGTCTGGTAGGTGGACATCAGTTGCTTCATCCCTTCGGGACCTGGTCCAACCCAGGGACTGGAAGGATCGTGATAGGTATGGTCGGCTGTGAACAACTCATCTGCTACGTCCAACTGTCTTCCGTTGCAGACTTCCTCGAAAAAGCGCTGAACGATGGCCTTGTTCTCTTCGGTTGACATAGAGGTCACTCCTTTCTGTGTTTTGCTTCCTGGCTCGAATGGGTATGTACACCAAACTGAGAGAGAACGTACAGTGACAGAAAAACAAGACGATGCATGAATAGAGAGGTTGCCACTGGCTAGTATATCCTGGAAACACGACTAATGCAACAAGCGAGCAGTCCAATTTCGCAAACGCTTTGATTGTTCTGCTCCTCATGTACAAGGGTGCCCGAAGATGCAGGGGTGGAGAGCGAAGCTCCAACGTTGCGGGGATAATCTCAGAAACAAGTGGCTACGGTTTCGGGCTCATCCTCAAGATGTTGGTGGCGCATTGTCAAACTGAGCGTGATTCTGAGCTTCTTACCTCAGAGGTCAAGCTTGATGTTTGCATTCGCCACCACTATCTAAAGTGAGGTTGATCCTCAAGATTTGCCTTGGATAGGTCTATGAGTCAAGCTGGCTATACATCTGGCAAAGCACAAAGGGGTATCATACAGTATAAGGCAAGCTGGCTTGCTGTCAGAATTGCTGTATGGTGATTGACTTGTGCTGAGCGGGATGTATGAGGCCCGGGTGTGATGGGGGTTCATTGGCGAGAGGGCTTTGTTTGCAGGTCAGGTTGCTATTTTCCTAAAAGATAGCATAGAATACAAAGTAATTTACTTTTTGTGCTGGAAGGCACTAGTTTTTTTATTGGAGGCCTTGTTGGACCAGGAACAGTTGACAACAATTGAAGATGTTCAGCGGGCAATGTTTGCCCAGCGTTATATAGCCGATCGCAGCCTGGCAACGGCGGTGTTCCTGGCACTGAAGAGACGTAAGCCGCTTTTGTTAGAGGGTGAGCCAGGAGTAGGAAAAACCGAAATTGCCAAGGTTCTATCAGCTATGCTTGATACAAAGTTGATTCGCTTGCAGTGTTATGAGGGGATCGATGTAAGCACGGCTGTGTATGAGTGGAACTACACTCGCCAGATGTTGCACATTCGCCTGATGGAGGCGGGAGGTATCAATCGACAAGAGGAACTAAAGGAGATTTTTGGCCCCGATTTTCTGATACAGCGCCCATTGCTCCAGGCGATTGATGCGTCGAACGCTGATGCTCCAGTTTTACTGATCGATGAACTGGATCGCAGTGACGAAGAATTTGAAGCCTATCTATTAGAACTACTTTCTGACTTTCAGATAACTATTCCTGAGATAGGTACGATACAGGCCAAAGAACCGCCGATTGTGATTATAACGTCGAACCGCACGCGTGAGATACACGATGCTTTACGCCGCCGCTGCCTGTACTATTGGATTGATTTTCCGACATTGGATAAGGAGTATTCGATTGTGCTGGCACGCATGCCGGAAGCGCCTGAGCGACTTGCCAAACAGGTGTGCGCTTTTGTGCATGAATTACGCAGCGCGGATCTTTACAAGGCTCCGGGAGTAGCTGAGACGCTTGATTGGATCAGTTCCCTGCTTGCGCTTGATCAAATAGAGCTTGTCGAAGGACCGGTAAGAGATACGCTGGGCGCTCTGCTGAAGTACCAGGATGATGTGCTGAAGGTTGGAGGAAACGAAATGACCAAGTACTTAAAGAAAGCGCAGGGAGTTTCCTGAAAATGAACGCATTGACAGGGGGAAATGGCGATCTTTTTGCTTTGGATCCCTTACGTCCTCTAGATATTGAGCGTGGTGAACGATTGCTCTTTCGTTTGACCGAGTTTGGGCGTATTCTGTGGGAGGTAGGTATCGATGTGGGACCGCGTAAGATGCTTGATCTCGCGGTGACGCTGAATTATGTTGACATAACCAATAAGGAAGAATTCTACGATACGCTCAAGTGTAGTTTGCTAGGGAAACATGAACAGGAAGCTCTTTTCAATCAGATGTACCTGTACTACTGGTATATGCGAGATCGCCAGGATAAGAAGGGGGACGAAGCGCCTGGAGCGGCCAAACGCGACGAGAAGAAAATGCGTTTGCCTCCTTCCGAGCTCAAACGATTGGCAGAACATCTCAATGCGCCGAGTGAGCGCAAAGACCTGCGAACAGAGATGCGCGAGAGTGAGCGTCGTCGCCGGGTCGAAGAGTATCTCAAAGATGACGAGGATGATGAAGCGGATGATCCTCAAGGAACGGCTTACAGCGCAATTGAAATGCTGAGAAAGAAGGATTTCGAGTCTTTTACGTGGGATGAGGTACAGGAAGCGAAGAAACTGATGTCCGAGATGCGCTGGCACCTTGGACAACGTCCAACGCGTCGGAAAAGACCTGCCCGCCGGGGTTCATATCCGGATATGCGTCGTATTGTGCGCAGAAACCTTAAGTATGGGGCAGAAATGCTTGAACTGACGTGGCGGGAGACCAAGTTTAAGCCACGTCCATTAGTGATCATTTGTGATATCAGCGGCTCGATGAGCTTATACTCAAGGCTCCTGCTGCATTTTATTCATACAATCTCGAATGGTTTGTTAAACGTCGAGGCGTTTGTCTTTGGAACGAGGTTGACACGTATAACACGCCAGCTCAAACTGCGCGATGTAGATGACGCGGTACGTGATGTATCCAAAACGGTGCAAGATTGGTCGGGCGGAACGCGTATTGGTGACGCTCTACACTTTTTCAATCAAAAGTGGTCCAAGCGTGTGTTGGGACGAGGCGCTGTGGTGCTGATCATCAGCGATGGCTGGGATCGTGGCGATCCAGGTGTGTTGGAAGTAGAGATGGATCGCTTGCAGCATAGTTGTCACCGATTACTCTGGCTGAATCCGTTGTTGGGGTCACCCGATTATCGTCCGCTGACGATTGGCATGAAAACCGCCTTACCTTATATTGACAATTTTTTACCTGCGCATAATCTGGATAGCCTGATTAGCCTGGGAAATCTCCTAGGGACAATCGACGATAGCAGGCCTATGCGAAGCGCTGCGGCACACCGCAAGGCCGTGGCCGAGTGGAGTAAGCCCCGTATGTAGTGTAGCGGAGCCACTCTGGACTGGCAACTGCATTTCTAGCCACATTCTGGCCAACCCTTGTGGGAACCTGAACGAATATGTTGGAGTCAATGTCCGCCGCTCCCGCCCCTACAGATTCAGGATGGCGGTTAAATGATAGGTTGCAGAGCAGCAGGGCGGCGCAAGGGGTACCACAAGTTGCAGAGCAGCAGGGCGGCGCAAGGGGTACCACAAGTTGCAGAGCAGCAGGGCGGCGCAAGCGCCCCCACCCAGCATCCCAACCACACCCGCCCCTACAAAAGATCAGCTTTTAGGGGGTTATTGCGAATGTATTTTCGAATTGCATGCAATTCTGTTGAGACGAATGGAACGCCGGTGGTGCTTTGCCGGTACCCAGGCTGGCAGTCAATGCATTCACTCCTGGGGAGGGCGAGATGCAAGCCTGTCCCATGTATGGGATTGGGTCTGGTGACAAGGTGAGCCCTTTAGAGCATACTTTATATCCTTGTTAACTGAGCCTCCAACGCAGTTGATCGTCATTGCATAGTACTCGCTCCATAATGCTGCGTCGCAGATGGTAAATCTCATGTAGATCACTAAATTCCCGTGGGCAGAAGCGCATAATCTCTCTGGGACCCAGACCACAATGGAAGGACAGGTAGGCCAACCTCTTTTCACGTTCGTCGGGAAGCATCTTTTGGAGAATCTCCCACACCTCACTACTCTCTGTTGTCTCTTCCACATGCGGTTTTCTCGGTTCTCCAGCCTCAGGTAACAGCAATGCTCTTGACAGTGCATAGATCCGTAATGTATTCAGGATGGCTCCATTGAGACATGCCCGCAGGTACTGCAATGCCGCAGCAAGTGTCGTGAATTCCACGTTTTGGGTCAAGGCAGTGGCCTCCCAGAAACGCTCAAAAGCCCGAGCAACAAAGTTTGCTTCACTTTCCAGGCGACACGCAGCAGTTCTACAGGGATGACGGTACAGCCAGTCGAGCACCATTGCGCCGTAGCAACGTTGCATCCAAACCCGGGCCTCCTTATCGCCCTGAATCGTTGCTCGGCAGAGCAATTCGAATCCAAACTCATCAGTATATGGCTCCGCCAGGCGATAGTGTTCAATTTCCATCAGACAATGTGCTGCGAGTTCCCAAGAGCTCATTGTAGGTTGAACAGGATCTCTTCGTGGGGAATGATAAGGCGCTCTTTCAGAAGCGATACGTGATGGATCATTAACCATGTCAATACTCCTTCTACTCTCAAGGTGTCATTGCACCTCTCGTTCGTTATGTACGAACTGAGCGAACGTGCATTCGTTCAGTTCTCCTTTTCCGCTTCGTTGCTCTTCAGAGACCAGCTTCTTTCACTCGTTGTCCTTGATCGTTAAAAGTACACTGACAGGCCACAGGCGCTTGCCAGACGCGCACGATCCCGTCATCATCTCCCGAGGCGATGCGTGTTCCGTTAGGGGACCAGGCGACTGTGAGCACTTCGCTGCGATGATTGCGGTAGGTCAAGGTGGGAGTCCCCGTCATGCTCTCGCGTACCTGGACGGTCCGCCTGGTGTTGGCTGAAGCAACATACCTGCCGTCAGGCGACCAGGCGATCCCATTCACCCATCCCTGGCAGCAATAGATCCAGAGGGGTCTGCCTGTGGCGGTGTTCCATACCTGCACGGTCATGTCAAAGCCCACTGAGGCGAGATGTTTGCCATTGGGGGACCAGGCAAGCGCCGTCACAATGCCTGCATGACCGAGATAGGTCAACACTGCCTTGCCGGTGGTAGCATTCCAGAGCTGCACAGTGGTATCAAGGCCAGCAGAGGCCAGGTCTTTCCCGTCAGGGGACCAGGCTACAGCTGTGACCCAATTGAAGTGGCCGTGGTATGTCAGCACAGGGTGTCCGGTGAGGCTCTGCCAGACCTGGACCGTCTTGTCATAGCTGGCAGAAGCCAGGTACTTCCCATCAGGGGACCAGGCGACGGCGGTCACTGTGTCCGAGTGGCCGCGATAGGTCAAGAGCTGCTTACCCGTTGCGGTTTCCCACACCTGCACAGTCTTGTCAAAACTGGCAGAAGCCAGATACTTTCCATCAGGGGACCAGGTTATGGCGCTGACCCAATTCGTGTGTCCGTGATAGACAGAGAAGCGATGTCCGGTGACGGGATCCCAGATCTGGACTGTCTTATCAGAGCTGGCAGAAGCCAGACGCTTGCCGTCAGGGGACCAGGCTACTGCACTGACGGCATTGAGATGCTCATTGTACGTCGAGAGCGTGGTCCCCACAGAAGGGGTGCGTGTGGAGACGGCAGCAGTATTAGGATCAGCACAGGAGCTAAGGAGTATGACAAGACAACAGAACGCCAGGAAAAGTAAACTGAGACTTTTAGACTGAGTAGGCATCACGTTCTTCCTTTCTACTCGGTACAGGTGATAGAACAAGTGACTTTTGCGTCAATACGAGGAGTGCGAGGCCTGATCTTTTCCTGGCCTGCTGGCACTCTCCACACCATGAGTGTGCCAGAAGCAGGCGCCAACGAACAGGATGTGTTTTTGATAAACCCTGGACGTGTGCTTGACAGTTCCTGGACTTGTTTATGACAAGTTTCGTTATCCTCCCTATCTTCCTTTTATTTATCGCGCTGTTGAGGTATAATGTGATTGTCGTGGAGGAAACAGGAGAGAGTTGTTCTCCTTCGTGCGGGTCACTCACTCCTGCCGGGTGGTTTTTCGTGGCTGTTCCGTCGGTTCCTTGGTCCTTCCTGCGTGGAGGGAAAGAGAAAAGCGAAGCAGGGACCGGCTAGGAGGAAGGAGCCTCCATCATGACCGTAGAAGAGCATGTGCCAAATGAACGCTTGAGGCATGCACGCAGCCTCAGGGGATGGTCCCAGGCGAAGCTAGCTGAAGAGGTTGGAACGAGCTTCGAGATGGTGAGTCGGTGGGAGCGTGGCATCACCATCCCCACTCCCTACTTCCGTGCGCAATTATGTACGGCCCTGGGGATGACGGCTGAGGAATTAGGGTTGGTTCACGGTCCCAGCGAACTGCTTGCCATCCCCACGTCTCCTTTCGTCTTTCTTGCCTCCTCCTATGCTGATAGTGAGAAAGCTGTTATTACCCGGCTCAAGACGGATCTTCAAAAGCGTGGAATAACGCTCTGGAGCAGCCGCCACATTGGGAGGCAAGGGCTGGAGCAACCTCGTAAGGCGCTTCGTGAGGTGGTCCGTGCAGCCCAGGTGATCTTGCTGATTGTCTCGCCGGAAGCTCGTGCCTCACGTCATGTCCGCGAGGCGTTGGAGGTCGGCAGAATGTACCGGCGCCCAGTGTGTGCTGTCTGGATCGAGGGGGAGAACTGGCAGGAGTGCCTTCCCCTGGACGAGCAGGAACTCTTAATCAGTATTGATGCACGCACGAGCGATGATCCCAGCCTGCTTGACGAGGCGGTCACCTTTCTCCAACAAGGATGGCCTGCCCCTGAGACGAGCACTGGATCTACCCCTGGAGCGTCACAGGAACAAGCACCGGAAAGTCGGCCGCGCAATCCGTATAAGGGGCTCCAGGCGTTCCGCCAGGAAGACCAGCACGATTTCTTTGGACGGGATGCTCTCATTGACACACTCACCAGCAGCTTAGCAAGCACACTCCAGACAGAGCGACCAGGAAAGCCAAACACACGACTGCTGGCCATCATCGGACCGAGTGGGTCAGGAAAGTCGAGTGTCGTGATGGCAGGTCTGCTGCCTCGTCTCCGGCAGGGTGGGATTCCTGGCAGTGAAGAATGGATCTACCTGGATCCGATTGTCCCTGGAGCGCAACCTCTTGAGTCCTTGGCCCTGGCCCTGGCCGAGCGGCTCCCTGACAGGAGCCTGCTCACGCTTCGCCAGGACCTGGAAGAGGACTCGGCACGCGGGCTGCATCAGCTGGCCACCACTTTGACACACAGCCAGGGAACAAGGGTGCTGCTCTGTATTGACCAATTCGAAGAACTGTTCACACAAACGAGCGCTCAAGAAGAGCGAGAACAGTTCCTGGAGCTATTAGTCACCGCGCTCAGCGAACCACGAGGTCCGGTCATCGTACTCCTGACCCTGCGTGCGGACTTCTACGACCGTGTGCTGAGTTCCTCCATCTTGTGCCCGCTCGTTGAGCAGTACCAGTGCGTCGTACCTCCCATGAACATCCAGGAGCTGCGCTTGGTGATCGAACAGCCTAGCAGGCTTGCCGATGTGCAAATGACCTTCGAGGGGGATCTGGTGGGAGATTTGCTCTTCGAAATGCAGGGGCAGACAGAGGCTTTGCCGCTCTTAGAATTCACCCTCGATCAGCTCTTCGGGCGGCGTCGTGGCCACCAGCTCACTCTAGAGGCCTATCAGGTGATAGGCGGAGTCAAAGGAGCCCTGGTCAAACAGGCCGAGTCCACCTACACTTCCCTCCCTTCTGAGGAACACCGCAGGTTGGCACGGGTAATGTTCTTGCGCTTGATTGAGCCAGGAGCCACCGAACAAGACACGACACGCCGCCGCGCAGCCCGCTCCGAGCTGCTGCTGGCCGATCCCAAGGAAACAGCCCTCCTCGAGGAGGTCAGCGAGGCTTTTATCAGGGCGCGCTTGGTGACAAGCAATATTGTGGCTGGGACAGCCGTCCTGGAGGTCAGCCATGAAGCCTTGATCCGGGAATGGCCCCGTTTGGCCAGTTGGCTTCAAGAAGCACGCGAGGATATCCGGCTCCAACATACCATCAGCGAAGACACGATCAGCTGGCAAGAACGGGGCAAGCCGAGGGGCCGACTGTATCGTGGGTCTCAACTCGCGGAAGCGCAAGCCTGGGCCAGACGCAACAGTCCAAGCTGGAACGAACTGGCCTTTCTAGGAGCCAGTACGCGAGCGCGTCTCATGTATGGCATCAGTGTTCTGACCATCGTGCTGGTGCTCCTCGCAACGGCAGGGCTGGCAGCCTGGCTCAGCTTGCAACTCCCACCTGATCCGACACGGGTCACCACCTTGCAGGACAGTGGAACAGGTTCACTACGCTGGGCGATCGCCTCTGCCCCTTCCGGAAGCACCATCGCCTTTGATGCGGGCTTACACGGGTCGATTCACTTAACCAGTTGGCTGACTATTGACAAACATCTTTCCATTCGTGGTCCAGGAGCAGGGCACGTGACCATGAACGGAAACCCAAAAGAAGTGTTTGGTGTCTCTGTGTCCCCATCTGGCTCGGTCACCATTGCTGATTTGGTGTTCAAGTCCAGTTACCTCTACAATTTTGGGACGCTCACACTGAATAACAGCACGGTCTCAGGCAATTCGATTTCTGGCAACGGCGGTGGCATCTACAACGGAGGGACGCTTACGCTGATCAACAGCACAGTCTCGGGGAATACCTCTTACTTTAGCGGTGGCGGCATCTACAACGAAGCGACGGGGACACTCACGCTGAATAACAGCACGGTCTCGGGGAATCTGGCTGATACCGGCGGTGGCATCTCCAACGATGGTGGGACGCTCAGGCTGATCAACAACACAATCTCGGATAATATAGCTCGGGGGCCTGGGGGCGGTATTCTCAATGGTGGTGCAGGTGCCCAGATGGAGATGATCTTTTGTACCATATATGGCAATACAAGTAATGAGAGTGGTGGCGGTATCTGGAATGGTGCTACCAACAGCGCAAGTCAGCTAGTGATGAGAAACAGCCTTGTTGCCGGAAATAAGGCTAGCCAGGGCCCAGACATTCTGGGGCAGCTCACCTCGCAGGGCTATAACCTCATCCAGAACACACAGGACACGACGTTCGCCCCCAGCCAGGCACATGGGACCGACCTCTTGCAGGTTGCACCTACAGCTCTGAGGATGGATCCTCTGCTGAAGGAAAACAAGGGACCAACCCAGACCCACGCCTTGCTCCCGGGGAGTGTGGCCATCGACCGAATCCCCCCCAATGACTGCCGTATCAAGGATATCTCCACTGACCAACGGGGTGTGAGACGACCACAAGGAGTGGCATGCGACATCGGGGCATACGAGGCGCTGAAGTAGAGCTTTCCCTGACGATGCTGAATCCATTTGTTGCACTCGCCGGAAACTCCGCGAAGCAGCTCTCGACCCATTGCGCCAGACCCTTCGCTGCGCTCAGGGTGACACAAGCTAGGCATTCCTGGAATCGCCGATTACCCCGATTAAATGCGACAGGCCTTCGCTTCGCTCAGGGTGACACGGTTTGGCAACGTAGGTTGTCATGCTGAGCCCATGCGTTGCCCTCAGGGTCAACTCCGCGAAGCATCTGTATGCCCATCGAGCTAGATCCTTCGCTGCCTCTTCGCTTCGCTCAGAGCAAGTGTGGCTCAGGATGACAACCGAGGGAGCGAGACAGACCCTTCGCTGCTCCATTCGCTGCGCTCAGGACAAGGCTCAGGGTGACACTGGGTGACTATTCAACCGGTCAAGGACTCTGCTTCACCATGGAACCTAGCCTAAGGTAACGTGAGTTCGGGATAAGCTAAGCTCCCGGTAGAGCGAGAAGTTGCAACCCGAGAGAAGGCTTTTTAGGCTGATGGCAGTAGGCGATCAGCCCTGCGATCAGGTTGACCAGGAAGTTGATGGGGCTGCGATGGCGGGAATGCTCGATCTGACAGATGTTTTTGAGCTGATCAGTGATGGTCTCGATAATGGCTCGCTTGCGTAAGAGGAGTTTGTCCGACCAGTCGAGCAGACGGTTGTGCATCTTTTTGCGCAGCTTGGTGATGAGGTGAAGCCCCTGGGTGACTAGTGGATGCTGGGCCAGGAGCTGGGAGAGATAGCCTTTGTCCCCAAAGAGCTTGCCGATGAGTCCTGTGGCTAGCTTGGGAACAGGGTGCCGATCATCGATGTTGCCTGGCGTCAAGCAGAAAGCCAACAGCTCGCCTTGATCGTTGACGACCAGGTGCACCTTGAAGCCGAAGAACTAGCCCACAGAAGTCTTGCCGCGTGCAGCTCGCCCGGCAAAGACGCAATGCTGGTGGATACGGGCATTGTGGCAGACAGCAAGCGAGGTGGAGTCAATGAAGCTGATGCCTGTGCAGTGGCCCAGTTGCGTGTGCAAATTGGCCACGAGTGGAATAAGTACGGTGGGCATCAACTCCACGAAGCGCGAATAGCTCACCAATGTGGGAAATTCGCTGCGCAGGTGGCGCTGCACATACTCGGTGTAATAGGCTTTGAACGCTCGATAGTGCGACTGCTGGAACAGGATAATGATGGTCATGATTTCACTGGGATACAGCTG
>Ga0207684_10000654_pt1 | contig 40954 bp, 28 predicted proteins | sample KBSK5501metaG_FD_184342 | JGI IMG/M metagenome (GOLD analysis project Ga0207684, IMG submission 184342) | Corn, switchgrass and miscanthus rhizosphere microbial communities from Kellogg Biological Station, Michigan, USA - KBS K5-50-1 metaG... | ecosystem: Host-associated > Plants > Roots >... | reverse complement strand
CGCCCCGGCGCCTCGCGCCGCGGCCTCGAGGGCCAGGTTGCCTCCGGAGGAGGAGCCGTACAGGGCCGCCGAGCCGCCTGCGTGCGTGATCAGCGCGTCGAGATCCTCGACCTCTCGCTCGACCGCGTACGGCTCGGTGCCGCCGCTGTCGCCACGACCGCGGCGGTCGTAGTTGAGCACCGTGAAGCGGCCGGTCAGGAGTGCGGCGAGCTGTGCAGTACCCGGGTCGGACGCCCGGTACTGAGTCGCGCCGCCCACCAAGATGACCGGGGGCCCGTCGCCTGAGCGGTCGAACGCGATCGTAGTGCCGTCGCGCGAGGTTACGGTTTCCATCTGAGTTCCCCTTTCCTGGGTTCACCGGCGCTGCCGCGCTAGACGACCTATTCCAAGGGTTCGATCAGGCGTTCGTGCCCAGTTTGTTTAGGTATGCGCTCAACGGCGTTGAACCCAACGTCGAGCCTGGGCTTCGCAAACGCCGGGCCGCGCGCTCTCGCTACCGCTGTAGGCCCCGATCGATGACCTGCTGACGGCCGCGCCGGAGCGGACGCCGGGGCAGCGGGGAGCTGCACGCATCCGGCGGTGCGAAGCCGGCGTTGCCCTGGAGTGAGTATGTCGGGTATTATGCTGGACATGATGTCGGGCATGGTGAAGTCATGAGCGTCCCGCACGTGCTGCTGGCGCTGCTGTCGCAGGGGCCGAAGTACGGGCTGCAGCTGCGCGAGGAGTTCGAGGCCGGGACTGGCGAGGTGTGGCCGCTGAACGTGGGTCAGGTGTACAAGACGCTGGGCCGGCTGGAGCGCGATGGGCTGGCTGAATCCGACGGTACCGGGCAGGACGGGCCGCAGAAGCGGTTCCGGATCACGCCCCGCGGTGAGGAGGCGCTGGCCGCCTGGCTGCGCACGCCGCCGGACCTGACCTCCCCGCCCCGCGACGAGCTGGTGATGAAGGTGCTGGTGGCGGCGCGGGTGCCGGGCACCGACGCGCATGAGGTGGTCCAGGCGCACCGCGTGTACCTGCTGGAGCTGATGCAGCAGTGGACGCGGCTGAAGGAGGGCGAGGCCCGCGATGACCTGAGCCTGGCGCTGGTGGTGGATGCCGAGCTGTTCCGGCTGGACGCGGTGATCCGGTGGCTGGACGCCGCGGAGGTGCGGCTGGCGCGGGCCGCCGCCGAGCCGCCCCGGCCCGCTTCCGCCCCGGTTCCTGTTCCGCAGCTTCGCCGGCTGGGGGCACGGCGGTGAGCCGGCCGGGACGGGGCAAGGACAGCGGGAACGCGGTGAGCGTGCTGGAGCTGCGCGGCGTGTCGAAGACCTACGGGCAGGAGCAGGCCACGGTGCGCGCGCTGGCCGGGGTGGACCTGTCGGTGCGGGCCGGGGAGATGGTGGCGGTGATGGGGCCGTCCGGGTCGGGGAAGTCCACGCTGCTGACCATCGCCGGGAGCCTGGAGGACCCCACGGACGGGGAGGTGCTGGTCTGCGGCATGACGCTGGCGGGGATGCCGCGGGGCCGCAAGGCCCGGCTGCGGCGCCGGGTGATCGGGTACGTGTTCCAGGACTTCAACCTGCTGCCCGGGCTGACCGCCGCCGAGAACGCCGCCCTGCCGCTGGAACTGGACGGCGTCCCGGTGCCGAAGGCACGCGCGGCCGGGCTGGCCGCCCTGGCCGCGCTCGGCGTGGCCGACCGGGCGGGCCGGTTCCCCGATCAGCTGTCCGGCGGCGAGCGGCAGCGGGTCGCGATCGCCCGCGCGGTGGTGGGGGACCGCAGGCTGCTGCTGGCCGACGAGCCGTCCGGCGCGCTGGACTCGGTGAACGCCGGCGAGGTGATGCGGCTGCTGCATGAGGCATGCCAGCGGGGCGTGGCCGCGGTGGTGGTGACCCACGACGCGCAGCTGGCCGCCTGGGCCGACCGGATAGTGCTGCTGCGCGACGGGCGGATGACCGGCCATACCACCCGGCCGCCCGGCCCCGAATCTCTCCTCATCCCCAGGGAGACCCGGTGAGCACCGCCCTAGAGGGCCTCCCCGACCTGGACGCGGACGCGGGCAGCGGCATCGTCGCCCGCCGGGCGGTGATCCGCTGGGGCTGGCGGCTGTTCCGCCGCGAGTGGCGCCAGCAGCTGCTCGTGCTCGGCCTGCTCACCGTGGCGGTCGCGGCGACCATCTGGGGTGCCAGCGTCGTCACGAACTCGCAGATCCCGCCCGGCTACCCCACCTTCGGCACCGGTGCCGCGCAGGTCACGCTGCCCGGCACCGATCCGCAGCTGGCCGCCGACATCGCCACCATCGCCGGCCGCTGGGGGCCGGCTGATCTCATCGAGAAGCAGAACATCACGACTGGCACCAGACAGTCGGTGCAGCTCCGCGCCGAAAGCCCGCACGGGCACTACAACGCTCCGCTGCTCAGCCTGGTCAGCGGAACATACCCGGCCGGGCCCGGTCAGGTCGCGCTGACCAGCCAGGTGGCGGCCCGGTACGGCGCGCACGCGGGCGGCACCTGGCCCGCGGCCGGCACGACCTGGCAGGTGACCGGCATCGTGCAGGACCCGAGCAAACTGGCGGACCAGTTCGCGCTGGTCGCCCCAGGCCAGATCCGGCATCCCGGCCAGGTGATCATGCTGCTCGGCCCGGCCGCGGCACAGCAGCTCCTCAGCGACCAGACGGTGCCCGGCGTCCCGGCGGCAAGTGTGTCGGTTCCCACGCAGCAGGTGAGCGGGGTCTCGCCCGCGGTGCAAATCCTTGTGGTGGAGGTGCTCGGCCTGGCGTTCATCGGCCTGGTGTCGGTAGCCAGCTTCTCCGTGATGGCCCAGCGCCGGCTCCGCGCCCTCGGCATGCTCGGCGCGATCGGCGCGACCGAACGCAACCTGCGCCTGGTCATGATCGCGGGCGGCCTGGCCGTCGGCGCGACGGCCGCGCTGGCCGGGGCGGTGCTCGGCCTCGCCGCCTGGATCGCTTACGCGCCGACGGTGCAGCGGGACACCGGCCATGCGGTGGACGCGGCCCACCTGCCGTGGTGGGCGTTCGCCATCGGGATCGTGCTCGCGATCGCGACGTCGGCGCTGGCGTCCCGCCGCCCGGCTAAGACGATGGCCGCCGTCCCGGTGGTGGCCGCGCTGTCCGGCCGCCCCGCGCCGCCCAAGGCGGTGCACCGCTCTGCCCTGCCCGGCGTCATCGTGTTCGCGGTCGGCCTCGCGTGCCTGGCGTCCGCCGGCGGCCTGAATGGGGTGGCCGGCGGCAGGGGCGGGCAGGGGCACGCGCTGTTCCTGCTGGCCGGCCTGGTCATCACCATTGTCGGGGTCTGCCTGCTCGCCCCGCTGGCCATCAGCGTGCTGGCCGCCGGGGCGGGCTCGCGGCTGCCGGTCGCGATCCGGATCGCGCTGCGCGACCTGGTCCGCTACCGGGCCCGGTCCGGTGCGGCGCTGGCGGCGACCACGTTCGCCGTGTTCCTGGCCATGGGGATCTGCGTCGTCGCCAGCATCAGGTTCGACAATCCGCTGAACTGGATCGGCCCGGACCTGTCCAGCAGCCAGGTGACCGTCGGCGCGAGCCAGAGCCCGGGCCCCGGACAGAGCACGCCGCTCAGCAGCGCCCAGCTCGCCACCCTGACCACGCGAGTGAATAGGCTTGCCGCCAGCCTGCACGCGTCCGCGGTGCCGCTGGAATCCGCGAGCACGCTGTACCAGGTTGGCCCGCCGGCACACGGTCCGCAGAATTTCACCGGCACCGTGTACGTGGCCACCCCGCAGTTGCTGGCCACGTACGGAATCAAGGCCAGCCAGATCGCTCCCGGCACCGACATCCTCAGCATGCGGCCAGGGCTGGCGGGCCAGCCGCACATGGAGATGATCTGGGACACGGGCTACGTCTGCGACGCTTGCCACGGCCCTCCGCCGAATCCCGGCAGCGACGGCGGTCCGCCCTGCACGCTGAGCAACCACTGCCTGGCCAGCCCCGCGATTGCGACGGTCAGCAGCCTGCCCAGCGGCACGTCGGCGCCGAATACGGTGGTCACCGGGTACGCGGTGAGCAAGTACCACATGCAGACTCAGCTGTTCGGGTGGCTCATCCAGGCCCCTGCCCCGCTCACCGCTACGCAACTGCGCGCCGTACGGCAATTCGGGAACGCCAACGAGGTGCAGGTCCAGACCGCAACCTATAACCCGAGCCTCGGCGACTTCACCCACGGGGCCACCGCGCTGGGCATCGTGATCGCCTTCAGCGTGCTGGCCATGTCCGTCGGCCTGATCCGCAGCGAGACCGCGCCGGACCTGCGCACGCTCACCGCTACCGGCGCCAGCGGCATGAACCGGCGGACGATCACTGCGGCGACCGCCGCAGCGCTCGGCCTGCTCGGCGCGATCCTCGGCACGGCGGGCGCGGTGATCGCCGGGATGGCCTGGTCGCACAGCGGCCTGTCCGCAACGGCCGGCGGCGTGCCGCCAAGCGACGTCCTGATCCTGCTGATCGGGCTGCCGCTGGCCGCCGCGATCGGCGGCTGGCTATTCGCCGGGCGTGAGCCGCCAGTAGTCGCCAGGCAGCCGCTTGAGTAAGGCCTGCCCGCGAGTCACCCCGCTGTCCTATGCGGGACGTGAAAGCGCAGCTCACAACGTGCCCCGCACATCCGGCAGCCGGAGAGGGCGATTCCGAGCCTGCGGGATTTGACTAGCAAGGCAGCCGCGGCGGCGCGGACGGGTCGAGCGCGCCAGGCTGGCCCGCGGGGTTATTCGTCGTCCTTCTCGGCCAGCCGCAGCAGGGCCTTGGCGATCGGCAGCGCGGTCAGGTCCACCTGCCATGGCCGGGCCCCATAGGCGGCCAGGTCGGCGGCCACGCTCTGCGGGCTGACCGGGTCCGGCGGCTGCCAGGCGAGCCTGCGCACCGCGTCGGGCTGGAGCAAGTTCTCGGTCGGCAGGGAGTGCTCGTCGGCCAGTGCCGCGACGACGGCCCGCACGGCCGCCAGGCGCTTGGCGGCCACCGGGTCGCGTTCGGACCAGCGGTGCGCGGGCGGAGGCCCGTCCGTCATCGGCCCGGACGGGCCGGGCAGCGTGACATCCGCCTGAGCGCGGGCGCGCCGGATTGCGCCGAGCCATTCCGCGGCGTGGCGTTTGGCGCCCCGGCCCCTGAACCCCGGGAGAGCGGCGAGCGCCTCGGCGGTGCCCGGCGCTGACCTCGCCGCCTCCACGATGGCGGAATCCGGCAGGACCCGGCTGGGCGACAGGTCCCGCCGCCGGGCGATTCTGTCCCGCTCCAGCCAGAGTTCACGGACGATGGCGAGGCCCCGGCGGCTGCGAACGCGGTGGATGCCGGACGTTCGGCGCCAGGGATCTGGCCGGGGGCCGGCCGGCTCGGCCGCGAGCACGGCGGCGAATTCCTGCTCCGCCCACTCCGTCTTGCCCTGCTCGGCGAGCGCCGCGGCCAGCGCGTCGCGCAGTTCGACCAGCACTTCCACATCGAGCGCGGCGTACCGGAGCCAGTCGGCGGGCAGCGGGCGGGTGGACCAGTCGTCGGCCGCGTGCCCTTTCTCCAGCGCCAGCCCGAGCACGGTCTCGACCAGGGCGCCGAGCCCCACCCGCGGGAACCCGAGCAACCGCCCGGCTAGCTCGGTGTCGAACAGCCGGCGGGGCCGGTAGCCGAGTTCAGCCAGGCAGGGCAGGTCCTGCGACGCGGCGTGCAGGACCACCTCGGCGTCGGCGAGGGCCGCGTCAAGCCCGGACAGGTCCGGGCAGGCCACCGGGTCGATCAGGACCGTACCCGCCCGCTGCCGCCGCAGTTGCACGAGGAAGGCCCGGTGCCCGTAGCGGAATCCGGAGGCTCGCTCGGCATCCATCGCCACCGGGCCCTCACCGGCGCCGAGGGCGCGGATGGCCTCATCGAGCGCCGCCGCGCTGGCCACCAAGGGCGGCAGGCCGTCACGGGGCTCGAGCAGCGGTACGACCGCGGGCTGCTCGGCCGGCAGCTCTTCGGCCGTCACCGCCGCCGCCGGCTACCGGCTGGCCTGAGCGCGGTCACCCCGGCCGCCAGGGGCGGCAGTCCCGACGCGGCGCAGAGCGTCTCACACCATGCGACCAGGTGTCCGGCGAGATCGCCCCGCTCGACGATGCCCTCCAGCCCCCCAGCGGGGTCCGGTCCCGCCTCCGGATCGGCTGCCGTGGGCGACCACGACGCCCGCAACTCGAATTCGGTCGCCGCCGGCTCGCCGTCCTTCGTGCCGAATCCCTCGGTCACCACCCGGGTGACCGTACCGCTCGGCTCCGCATATCCCGGCGTGCGGCCTTCGAGCGCCTCGGTCAGCCAGCTCCAGCCGACCTGCCCGATGAGCGGGTCCGCGGCGATCTCCGGATCGAGTTCCGCGCGGATATAGGCAATGATGCGCAGCGGCCCGGCCCAGCCCGGCTGGCCTGCGGGGTCATATAGCAGCACCAGCCGCCCGCTGGCGATCTCGGCGTCATCCACCCGCACGGCGGCCGCGACGGCGCTCGCGTAAGGGGCCAGGGTCTTGGGCGCCGGGACGTCCTCGAAGGTAAGTTCCGGGCGTAGCGCGCCCAACTGATCACACTGCGATCTCAGATCGTCGGCCGCGCGGCCGAATACGGCGGACGCCGACGCGCCGCCCGGGTCCGCATGTCCGCTGGCCGGCCTCATGATCTGAGCGTACGTCGTCGCCATCGGCCCTTCACGCGGCGCGGCCAGGCAACCCCGCAGCGGTGGCCTGCGGTCGGTTTCCCTCACATCCGGGACAGAAGCGGATCATCTGGCTCACGATCTGCGACCTCCTCGCCGCCGGAGCCTCGGCCGGCAGGCCCGGGGGAGCGCCGCCACGACGCGAGGCCGGTCATGATCATCGCACGGCGCAGCCGGTGAGCGCTGGATATACTGCGGCGTGTCCCGAGGTCACGTCGGCGATAGCAGAGGGACAAGGGACCAGCGTGTGAGACGATCACTGGCGTGAGTGCGACGGAGGAATCCCCCTTCCTGCGTGCCTGCCGCCGCGAGCCGGTGCCGTACACGCCGGTCTGGTTCATGCGCCAGGCAGGCCGGTCCCTGCCCGAGTACCGCAAGGCGCGGGGGAGCCTGCCCATGCTGAAGGCGTGCGCCAGGCCCGACGTGATCACGGAGATCACGCTGCAGCCGGTGCGCCGCTACGACGTTGACGCGGCGATCCTGTTCAGTGACATCGTGCTGCCGCTCAAGGCGCTGGGCCTGGACATCGACATCAAGCCGGGCATCGGCCCGGTCATCGCCCGGCCGATCCGCGACCCGCGCGACCTGGCCCGGCTCCGCGATCTCGTGCCCGAGGACGTGCCCTATGTGACCCAGGCGGTCACGGCGCTCGTGGCTGAACTAGCCGCCAAACCGCTCATCGGGTTCGCCGGCGGACCGTTCACGCTCGCGTCGTACCTGATCGAGGGTGGCCCGTCGAAGAGTCACGATCGCACCAAGTCGCTCATGTACGGCAATCCGACGATGTGGAACGCCCTGCTCAGCCGGCTGGCCGACATCGCGATCTCGTTCCTGCGGGTCCAGATCGCCGCCGGGGCGTCCGCGGTCCAGCTGTTCGACTCGTGGGCTGGCGCGGTCGGCCCGGAGGACTACCGCGCCGCTGTCCTGCCGCACAGCAAGAGGATCTTCGAGGCGCTCGCCGATACCGGCGTGCCGCGGATCCACTTCGGCGTGGCCACCGGGGAATTGCTCGGCATGATGGGCGAGGCCGGCGCGGACGTGGTCGGGGTCGACTGGCGGGTCCCGCTGGACGAGGCGGTGCGCCGGGTCGAGCACGCTAAGGCGCTGCAAGGCAATCTCGACCCGGCGATCCTGCTGGCACCGTGGGATGTGGTCGAGCGGCGGGCCAAGGACGTGCTTGGCCGCGGCCGGGCCGCCGAGGGGCACGTGTTCAATCTCGGCCATGGCGTGCTGCCCGACACCAGCCCCGACGTGCTGGCCCGGCTGACCGACCTGGTGCACAAGGAATCGGTGAGCGAGACCAGCTGACCCGCGCCGGCGGTCACCCGGCCGCGGATGGCCCGGTGGCGGGCGGCCCGGCGACAGGCGGCCCGGCCCTGCGCCGCAGCAGCCAGCGCCGCGCGCGGTAGGCACCGTAGCCCGCCAGTGCCGCCAGCGCGGCGAACGGCAACGCCGCCCCCACGCCGGTAAGCAGCAGCGAAACTAGGACGCGCAGTCCGTGCCAGCCTGCTTGCAGGCCGCCGAGGAAACCGCCTGCCAACTTTGGATGCCCCTTCACGACCGGACGTGGCTTACTCACCAGCGCCAGCGTGACTGTCGCATAGCTGATCTCGTGACTGAGGGCCCGCTGGCGGGACTGCAGCGATTCCAGGTCCGACTCTTCCTGGTTGATCTGGTTCTGCACGGTGAGAGGTCGCCGACCGAGCCCGCGTGGGCCAGCAGGGCGCGCAGCTGGATGATCGCGGCCTGGGACGAGCTGACCCGGCTGGTCACGTCGGCCACGGTCTGGGTGACGTCCTGAGCCTGCTGTGACATGGAGATCCGGGTGCCGAGCGCGGTGGACAACGTGCCCAGGGTGACCGGGTAAGCCGCGGCCGGGATCTTGAGCTCGAGGTTGACCGTGGATTGCGCCGGGTGGGCCCGGTCGAGCAGGGTGTTCTCACTGGACACGTAGCCGCCGGCGGCAGTGACGATGCGCGCGGCCTGCCCGGCGGCCCGGCTGACGTCCCTGGCCCGGACGGTCAGGCTGGCCGTGTAGACGATGGCCTGGCCGGCCGGGGCGGGCAGCGCCGCGGACTTGCCCGCCTGGGCCGGGCCGGTGGACGCTGAGCCCGCCCCGGCCGCGTTTACGGCTGCGGGGGCGTGCGCCTGGGCCGGGGCGGCCATGGGAGCGCCCTGCGCCTTCGAGGACCCACCGCTGGTGCCCGCCGAGCAGCCGGCGGCGAGGACGACAATCAGGCCGGCCGCCGTGGCGATCCAGGCAGCGGACCGGGAACGGACCCGGCCGCGGCCCGGCCGAGTGGCGACATACAGGTTCATGGGCACTTTCATGCCGGTCCGACGCGGCGCGCGTAACCCCGGTTCCGCCCCCCAGATCACGGCTTCGCATCGGCCGCATCCGGACTCGGGGTATTCCGGGCGGAGTGCTGGCCACGGCCATGGCGGCGATATCTCGGGAGCCAGACCTGGATCAGATGCCGTCGAGCAGATCGGTCTCGGTGATGCCGGGTCCTTGGCCGTCGCGGATGAACCACTCGGTGCCGAACGCATAGCGGAATGCCTCGTCGGGCATCGCGAGGAAGAACGACTCCTCGGCGATCTGGCTGGCGTGCGCGCGCATGGCGCGCCGCTTGGCTTCCACGTAGGGCGTCACGTCCACGGCGGCGGTGATCACCGACTCGGGCTTGCCGAACTCCTCGCGCTCGGTCACGTCAGGCATGTCCATGCCAGCCGCGGCCGCCTGCTCGGCGAAGGCCCTCCTGCCCCGCATGATGTGGTCGCGGTTGATGGTGCCCTGGTAGACCCGCTTGGTGCCGGCCAGTCCGGCGGCGCGCAGCCCGACCCGGTGCACCTGGATGTGGTCCGGATGGCCGTAGCCGCCGTTGTCGTCATAACAGGTCAGCACGTCGGCGTTTTCCTCGCGCAGCAGCGCGGCCAGTTTCTCCGCGGCCTCCTCGACCGGCGCGGTCCAGAACGATCCGGGACGGTCGTTGGCGGGGGTCCCCATCATCCCTGAGTCCCGGTAACCAAGGAACTCGGTCCGCTGCGCGCCGAGGATCTCAGCTGCCGCATGGGTCTCCGCGACCCGGCGCTCCCACAGTTCCTCCCCGTCGGCCAGGAATCCCTCGGGTACCTCGCCCTGCTCACCGCGGGTAGCGACGACGAGCACCACCCGGTGGCCCTGCTCGAACGCCTTGCGGATCACGCCGCCGCAGCCGATGCACTCGTCGTCCGGATGAGCGTGGAATGACACCAGGGTGGCCATGGGCGCGACGCTACCCGACCCCGCCCCGGCCGGGGTGGTTCCTGGCGCTGGCTCCTTGGAATTGATCATTTAGGCTGGATGGGTGGAGCAGCCCGGGGCACGGCCGGTGGTCGCGATCGTCGGCGGCGGCATCGCCGGGCTGGCCGCGGCGTTCTTCCTGCGGGACGAGCCGGTTGAGGTCGATGTGCTGGAGGGCTCGCCGGGGATTGGCGGCAAGCTGTCGCTGTCCGAGGTGGCCGGGATGCCCGTCGACGTGGGGGCCGAGGCGCTGCTCGCCCGCCGCCCGGAGGGAACGGACCTGATCCGCGCGGCCGGGCTGGCCGGGGGTCTCGTGGCGCCCGGCACCACGGCCGCGCGGATCTGGAGCCGCGGCGAGATGCGGAGCCTGCCCGCCCGGCAGATGATGGGCGTGCCCGCGGACCTCGATGAGCTGGGCCGGTCGGGGTTGCTGTCCGCTGCCGGGCTCACCCGGGCCCGGTATGACCTCGAACTTCCCGCCACCGCCCGGGACGGCGACGTCTCGGTGGCTAGCTACGTCGGCGCCCGGTTCGGCCCGGAGGTGGTGGACCGTCTGGTCGATCCGCTGCTCGGCGGCGTCTACGCGGGCCGCTCGGAGCAGTTGTCGTTCGAGGCGACGCTGCCCGGGCTGGCGGACGAGTCCCGGCGGCACTCCTCGCTCGCCGAGGCGGCCGTGGCCCTCCTGGGGGGCGGCCCGCCGCTGGCCGGCAGCGTGTTCACGACGCTGGCCGGGGGGCTCGGCACGCTGCCAGCCGTCGTCGCCGCCGCGTCGGGGGCGACCGTGCGCACCGGCGCGATGGTCAGGGAACTCAGCCGGACACCTAGTGGCTGGCGGCTGACCGTCGGCTCCGCGCACGCGCCCGAGCGGCTGGACGCCGACGCGGTCATCCTCGCGCTTCCCGGCCGCCCGGCGGGCAGGCTGCTCGCGGGCGTGCCCGGCGCGGCGCCAGCGGCGGCGGCGCTCGGCGGGATCGGGTACGCGAGCATGGCGATCGTCACCCTGGCCTACCCCCGTTCGGCGTTCCCGCGTGTCCCGGAGGGCAGCGGCTACCTGGTGCCCGCCGTGGACGGCCACCCAGTCAAGGCGGTCACCTTCTCCTCCATCAAGTGGCCGCACCTCCAGGCCGGCCACCCGGAGCTGATTTTGCTCCGGTGCTCGGTCGGCCGGGTCGGCGAGGAGAGCGTGCTGCACCGCGAGGACGGCGAACTGGCCGCGCTCGCCGCCGCCGACCTGGCCGCCGCGACCGGGGTCCGTGGCCACCCGGTGGACGCCCGGGTGACCCGGTGGGGTGGCGCCCTGCCCCAGTACACGGTCGGCCACCGCGAGCGGGTGGCCGCGATCCGCGCGTCGGTCGCCACCCAGCCCGGCCTGGCCGTGTGCGGCGCAGTCTACGACGGCGTCGGCATTCCCGCGTGCATCGCCACGGCCCGGGCCGCGGTGGACCAGATTGCCGCGCATCTGCGGGAGCGCCAGGCGGGCGACACCTCCGTGCCACATGGTGGCCTTGGGCGGTCTGCTTGGTGACGAAGATCAGTCAGGGATGCCGTCCGTCACTGAGAGTGAGAATCCGACCCGGATGTGGCGGCCGGGATTGCGGCGGCTTCCGGGGGGACGGCCTGGCCATGCACGTAGACGGCCCGGACTGAGTCAAGGGCGCGGATGTCGGTGAGCGGGTCGCCGTCGACGACGATCAGGTCGGCATCGTAGCCAGCGCGGAGCAGCCCTTTCCGGCCGCTCAGGCCGCAGGCTTCGGCGGCCAGCGAAGTGGCCGACGCGAGGGCGTACCCGGCCGGGATGCCGGCGGCCACCAGGTCGGCTATCGCCAGCGCGAGGATCCCGTGCGGTTTGCCGTCGCTGATGCCCGCATCAACGCCGGACACGAGGGTGACACCGGCCCGGTGCAGCCGGGCGGTCATGGCCTGGCGGGTCTCCCAGGTCGTCCCGGTTCGTTGCGTCATCGCCGCGACCCCGGCCGGGGGTCTGACGCCGGGGACTTTGCCCATCGTCGGGCATACGATGATCTTGTTGGCGGCGATCCGTTCGAGCAGCGGGCCGGGCTGCTCGATCCCGTGCTCGGTCAGGCAGCTGCAGTGCTCAATCCCGTCGGCGCCGGCGTCGACCGCCTGGACCACGGCGGGCAGCCCGTGCGCGTGGGTGGTGACCGCCAGTCCGCGGGCGTGCGCCTCATCGACCACTGCCCGCAGCTGCTCGAGGCTGTACTGGCAGGCCAGGACGTCGGTGCCGGCGGTCATGACGCCGCCGCTGGCCATCACCTTGATGACATCGGCGCCGCGCTCGGCGCGCTGGCGCACGGCGCCGCGCAGCTCGTCTGGGCTGTCGGCTTGGCCGCCCAGGTGCCAGCAATGGCCGCCCCGGGTGGTGATGGGCGGCCCGGATGCCACGATCGTCGGGCTGAAAAGGACAGCAGTGGCCCGCTGCCGCCAATTGAGCACGGCCCACTGGCGGTCGCCGAGGTCCCTCACAGTGGTAACGCCCGCGTGCAGCTGCGCGCGCAGGGCGGCCTCGATGACCTGGTCGAGCTCGGGGTCGCTGTAGCCCGCCAGGCGGTCCAGAGCCCCGTTCCGGGAATCTCCGCACAGGTGGACGTGGCAGTCGATCAGTCCGGGAAGCACGGTGGCGTTCGGGAATTCCGCGACCGGCCAGCCCGCCGGCGCGCGCGTGGCCGAAGGCTCGACCCCGATAATGCGGCTGCCCACGCACAAGACCAGCGCTCCGCCGGGCACCGCAGCCCGCCCGTCGAACGCCCGGCCCGCCCGGACCGCGAGCACGCTCTTGTCCCGGGTCGAGGTCACATGGTCCTGCGGGCCGGTACGGTCAGTGATCATGGCCTCTCCTGGCTAGCGGTGGCGGCGAACCGGCGGTTTGCGCGCCATGGCCATCGACGCGGACTGCTACCCGGGTACCTGGCCGGACGGTCCATCAGAGAATTCATGAGAGTCTTACCTTCTTCGTTATAGTGCTACTATCACCAAGATGGAAGAGGTCGTCAAGAGCCGGCCTTACGACAACTCCCGCCGGCAGGCGCGGGTCCGCGCCACCCGCGCGCAGGTAGCGGTGGCGGCGCAGCGGCTGTTCATCGAGCGCGGATATCCCGCCACCACGATCGAGGCCATCGCCGTGGAGTCGGATACTCCGAGCGCCACTGTCTACCGGCTGTTCGGATCCAAGCGAGGCATCCTCAACCTCGTGGTCGACATTGCCTTCGGCGGCGACGACGAGCCCATCGCTTTCGCCGGGCGGCCATCCGTGCGATCGGCGCTCGCCGAACCAGACCCCCGTCAGCTTCTGGCGGCCTTCGCGCACCTGGCCCGTGAGCTGCTGGACCGTTCCGCGCCGATCCTGCACGTCCTGCACAGCGCGGCGGACGTGGATCCCGAGGCCGCCAGCATGCTGGCGGTTACCGCATCGCAGCGTTTCACCGGCCAGTCACGCATCGCCCGGACCCTGGCCGAACGTCAGCAGCTTGCGGTGACCGAAGCCGACGCCGCGGATATCGTCTACACGCTCATGTCGCCTGAGGTGTACCGCGTCCTCACCATCGAAAGGCATTGGAGTGCTGAACGCTACGAGAAATGGCTGGCGACCACGCTCCAGGCGCAGCTGCTGGAAGGACCGCACTAGCCCGGGCGAACCTGGGCAACCAGAGCGCCCTGCGCCGGCTCCCGGGAGACGCCGCGGGCAGCGGTGAACGAATTGCCCTGTGAAATCGGGCGTGGCTGTCGATTCCAGCGCTGCCGAGCCGTTGAGAGAGTGAGTCAAGGAGGAGAGATGGATATTCCGCGAGTTGTTTCACAAGGTGAGTGGCTTGCTGCGCGCAAGGACCTGCTGGCCCGGGAGAAGGAGGCCACCCACGCCCAGGACGCGGTAGACGCCGTGCGCCGCGCGCTGCCGATGACCGAGGTCACCAAGGACTACATCTTCACCGGCCCGGGCGGGCAGGTGAGCCTGGCCGACCTGTTCGACGGGCGCCGGCAGCTCATCACCTACCACTTCATGTGGCGGCACGCCGAGTCCGGGTTCCCCGGCGAAGATCAGGGCTGCCCGACCTGCTCGTTCCTGGCCGACAGCATCGGCCACCCGTCCCACCTGCATGCCTGCGACACCACGCTGGCGCTGGTATCCCGGGCGCCGATCGCCAGCATCGAGCGGTTCAAGAAGCGGATGGGCTGGGCCGCGCCGTGGTACTCCTCCTACGGCAGCGAGTTCAACTACGACTTCCACGTCAGCTTCGACGAGGGCAAGGCCGCGCTGGAGTACAACTACAAGGACAAGGAAACCCTCCAGCGGGAGGCTCCCTACATCCGGTCCGGCACGGACGGTCCCGGGGTCAGCGTCTTCCTGCGCGAGGGTGACCGGGTCTTCCACACCTATTCGGCCTACGAGCGCGGCCTGGACTCGCTGCTCGGCACGTACCGGTGGCTTGAACTGACCCCGCTGGGCCGGCAGCGGCATGTGATCGAGTTCCCTTACCACGATGCCTACGACGCGGGCTCGTGATGACCGGGGGACTGGCGGCCCGGTAGCTTCGCTCCGCAGGCCGGGGGCGGGGGCGGGAGCCGGCTCACGGTGCGATGACGGAGAATAGGCACATGGCAGGGACCGAAAACGCAGGAAGCGACGAGGCAGCGGGCGCGGCGGCGGGCAAGCCACGGGCGCGCGATCTGAACGACTTGATCCGCTATACGATGTGGTCGGTGTTCCGGGTGCGGGGCCCCGGCGCGCTTGAGGATGTCGCCCCCGGCGTGCAGGCGCACCGCGATGAGACGGTGCGGGCGCCACGCGGCATCCTCGCCGGTGAACTGGAGGATCTCCAGGAGCAGGCCTCGCGCAAGAGCGTCGTTACTCGCGGCTGCTACGACGTGCAGGGCCTGCGGGCCGACGCGGACTACATGTTCTGGTGGATCGCGCCCGCCCCCGACGACCTCCAGGAGCAGTACAGCCGGTTCCGCCGGACCGGCCTGGGCCGGGCCAGTGAGCCGGTCTGGTCGGCCATGGCGCTGCACCGGCCCGCCGAGTTCAACAAGGGGCACGTGCCCGCGTTCCTGGCCGGCGAGGAACCCGGGGCTTACGTCTGTGTCTACCCGTTCGTCCGCTCGTACGAGTGGTACCTGCTCGACCCGGCCGAGCGCCGCGCCCTGCTCGCCGAGCACGGGATGATGGCGCGCGATTACCCCGATGTCCGGGCCAACACGGTGTCCTGCTTTGCCCTGAACGATTATGAGTGGATGCTCGCGTTCGAAGCGAATGAGCTGCACCGGATCGTGGACCTGATGCGGCACCTGCGCGGCGCCCGGGCCCGACTGCACACCCGGGTCGAGATCCCGTTCTACACGGGGCGGCGCAAGCCCGTCCGGGAACTTCTCGCGGATCTCCCGTGATCTGCTGCTGACTTGGTCTGTGGGTGCGCCGGGGCGCACCCACAGACCACCAGATCACTCGGCCGCGATGGCGTCCAGCACGTTCAGCCGCGAGGCGCGCCGGGCCGGGGTGACCGAGGCCAGCACCCCGGCGAGCGCGGCGGCGGCCACGAAGGTCACCATCTGGCCGCCGGGAATCACCACAGTGGCCTGCTGCCCCCGGGTGACGGCGTAGGCCAGGGCAGACCCCAGGCCAAGCCCCATGACGATGCCGAGTACCGCGCCGATGACCGTGATGATGACGGACTCGGCGGTGATCATCTGTGCGAGTTGTGCCCGGCCCATGCCGACCGCCCGGAGGAGTCCCAGTTCACGGGTCCGTTCGACGATTGACAGGGCGAGCGTGTTGACGATGCCCAGCAGCGCGACGATGACCGCGAGCACGAGCAGGGCGGTGATCAGGTTGAGCAGGCTGCCCAGGGTGGAACCGCGGCTCTTGGCGTAGCCGGCCTGGTCAAGCAGTTGTGCCCCGGGGTAGGAGCCGAGCACCCGGGCCAGGGTGCCGCGCGCCGCGGCCGGCGCCTTGACCAGGTCCACCGTGTCCGCGGTGCGCCCGGTGTCCGCGGTGAACGTGGCCTGGCCCACCAGGTATCCGGTCAGCGGGCCGACGTTGGCGAAGATCCCGCCGATACGCAGCCGGGACACGCGGTACGAGCCGAACCCGACCGGGACCAGGTCACCGATCCGCCATCGGTGGGCCGCGGCCTCCGCCTGGCTGACCAGCATCTGACCAGAGTTCAGCGAGGCCAGGCGGCCCGGCCCGAGCCCGAGGTCAGTGAACATGCTGATCCTGGACGGGTCAACGCCGTCGACACTCTGATGGGTCGCCCCGGCCACCGTGGCGTCGGTCGTGCCCACCCCCGTCACCTCCTGCACGCCCGGCTGGCTGGCCAGCACCGTGGCCAGGGCGGGGGTCAGGCCGACGTCGGCGTTGGTGGCCTGGACGAAGAAACTGGTCTTGCTGGCCGCGCTTATCTGACCGCCGATCATCGCGCGGGCCGAACTGACCAGGACCGAGGCGGCGGTGATGACCGCCAGGCCGATCATGAGGGCGGCCGCGGTCGCGCTGGTGCGCTTGGGGTTGCGCATCGTGTTGCCGCGGGCCAGGGCGCCGACCCGGGCCGGCAGCCGGATCAGCGGCAGCCCCACCAGGTAGGCGAGCGGACGAGCCAGCAGCGGGCCCAGCACGGTCACGCCGATGAACGAGACCGCCGCACCCGCGGCGGTGACCGCGACGGCGGCCCCGAAGAGCAGCCCGGCGAGCAGCATCGCGACGCCCGCTCCGGTCAGCACCAGGCCGCTCACCAGGCGGGCGGCGGAGAACCCGGCCGAGCTGGGCACGGCGTCCCGCAGCGCCTGGACGGGGGCGACCCGGGAGGCCCGGTACGCCGGGGCCAGCCCGGCGATGAGCGTGACGACCAGCCCGATGGCGCAGGCGATGGCCACCTGGGTGGCCGGGACCACCAGCCCGGTGACCGGCAGCGACAGGCCGAACCCCGACAGCAGGGCGGCGAGGCCCTTGGCCACCAGGATGCCGAGCCCCGCGCCGGCGATGGCGGCGACGGCACCGACCACCGCCGCCTCGGCGAGCACCGAGCCGAAGACCTGGCCGCGCCCGGCGCCCAGCGCGCGGAGCAGGGCGAGTTCCCTGGCCCGCTGGCCGATCATGATCGAGAAGGTGTTCCAGATCACGAAGGCGCCGACGAACAACGCCACCCCGGCGAAGGCCACGAAGAAACTGGTCAGGATGCCGAGCTGGCTGTTGAGCTGGCGCGCCTCGCTGGCCGACGCGTTGGCCGCGGTGACGGCCTCGACGCCGGGTGGCAGCCCGCGAGCCACCTGGTCGCGCAGCTGCTGGGCGGAGATTCCCGACGCCGCCTTGACCTGGATCGTGTCGAAGTAGCCGACACGGCCGAAGAGCTGCTGTGCAGTCCGCAGGTCGAAGATGGCCAGTGAGCCGCCGGCGATGCTGCCCGCCGAGCCGTAGCCCGTGATGCCGGTGATCGTGAACCGCCTGGCCTGGCCGCCGATGGCAACCTCGATGCGGTCGCCGACGGTGTAATGGCCCGCGCGGGCCGAATCGCGGTCGATCATGATCTGCCCGGGGCCCGAGGGCGGCTGCCCGGTCCGCTGCGTGAACGGCACCTGGAACGGCGCGTCAGCCGGCCAGCTCAGCGCGGCCACGAACGGGGCAGGCAACGGCTTACCGGTGCGGGCCAGCAGCACCGCCCGGTCGGATACCGTCCCATCGGCCGCCGCCACGCCGGGCAGTGCCCGGATCGCCGTGGCGATCGAGGCGGGGATGGGCCGCGCTGCGGCACTGCCGGCCCCCTGGACCGCCCCGGCCGGGACCACGTGCCGCACTTCAACGTCGGTGCCCGCGCTGGCCTGTCCGAACAGTGAGTCGAGGCTGTGGGTGAGGCTGGCGGTGAATACGAAACTGCCGCACATGAAGCCGGTGCCGAGGGCGACGGCCAGGGCGGTCATGGCCAGGCGGACGCGGTGGGCGAGCAGGCTCTGGAGCATGGCGCGGAACATCAGGACTCACTCCCCAGCGTGGTCATGCGGTCGAGGACGGATTGCGGAGTGGGCTGTTCGAGCCCGCCGGCGACCTGGCCGTCGGCCAGGAAGACCACCCGGTCGGCGTAGGAGGCGGCCACGGGGTCGTGGGTGACCATCACGATCGTCTGGCCGAACTCCCGCACCGAGCGGCGGAGCAGGTCGAGGACCTCCGTTCCGGCCTTCGAGTCGAGATTGCCGGTTGGCTCGTCCGCGAAGATGATCGCGGGCCGGCCGGCCAGCGCCCGGGCGATGGCCACGCGCTGCTGCTGGCCGCCAGACAACTCGCTGGGCCGGTGATGCAGCCGGTCCTTGAGCCCGACGGTCTCGATGATGGTGTCCAGCCATTCGCGGTCGGCGGTCCGGCCCGCGATGTCGAGGGGAAGGGTGATGTTGTCGGCGGCGGTGAGGACGGGCAGCAGGTTGTACGCCTGGAAGACGAAGCCGACGCGATCGCGGCGCACCTTGGTCAGCTGCCGGTCACGCAGGGTCGTGATCTCCTGGTCGCCGATCCAGGCCCGCCCGCTGTCCACCGAGTCGAGCCCGGCCATGCAGTGCATCAGCGTGGACTTGCCGGAGCCGGACGGCCCCATGACGGCGGTGAAGGATCCGGCCGGAATATCGAGGGTCACCTGGTCGAGCGCGGTGACCTTCACCTGGCCGGTTCCGTAGGCCTTGGTCAGGTTCTCGGCGCGGGCGGCCAGAGCCGTCGTTGTCGCGGTCATCATGTGTTCCTCTCTATGGGTGTTGCCCGAGAGGAACGCTGTCAGGGCGGGCGGCGGGCGGCATCGACCCGCCGTGCCGTCTACGGAGTCGATCCAGGGATGGAGCGGCAGGCCGGGTCGATCTCAGGATGGAGACTGCTGCCCGGCCAGGCCGGCGTCGTAGGCCAGGATCACGAGCTGGACCCGGTCCCGGGCGGCGAGCTTGGTCAGCAGGTGGTGCACGTGTGTCTTGACCGTCGTCTCGGTGACCACCAGTTCCGCGGAAATCTCCGCGTTGGAGAGCCCGCGCGCGACAAGGCTGAGGACCTGTGTCTCCCGTTCGGTGATCCCGGTGAGGCGGTCGGCGCCGGGCCCGCCGGCCGGCCGGCGGGAGTCCTCCCGGGCTGATGCGGGCAGGCGGTGGGCGAACCGGTCGAGCAGCCGGCGGGTGACCGCCGGATGGACGATGGCGTCACCCGCGTGCACCACCCGGATCGCCTCCAGCAGCCGGGAGGCATCCACGTCCTTCAGCAGGAACCCGCTGGCCCCGGCCCGGAGCGCGTTGACGACATCCTCATCCAGGTGGAACGTGGTGAGGACGAGCACCCGTGCTCCGCCCTCGGCGGTGATCTGCGAGGTAGCCGCGATCCCGTCCTGCACCGGCATCCGGATGTCCATCACCACCACGTCCGGGAGCAGGCGCCGGACCTGCCGGACCGCGTCCGCTCCGTCCCCGGCCTCACCGACCACTTCCATGTCCGGTTCGGCGTCGAGGATCATCCGGAACCCGGTTCGCACCAGGGGCTGATCGTCGGCGAGCAGGACCCTGATCATGCTTCCTCCATGGGGATGGCCGCATGCACGCGGAATCCTCCGCCGACCTTCGGGCCGACCGTCAGCCGCCCGCCCAGAGCGGCCACCCGCTCGCGCATCCCGGCGGTGCCCCGGCCCGCGCCGGGGACCGCGCCGGACAGGTGAGCCGATGCGCCGCGCCCGTCGTCGGTGACGGTGACCTCCAGTTCGCGCCCGAACCGCAGCTCAACCTCGGCGTGGGCGGGCCCGGCGTGCTTGAGCACGTTGGTGAGCGCTTCCTGGGTGATCCGGTACACGGCGAGCCCCACGTCCTCAGGGACCGGCCGGGGCTCTCCCACCGTGTGCACCGTGACCGGCAGCCCGGCGGCCCTCATCCGCTCGGCCAGGGCGGCGACATCCGGCACCCCGAGCACGGGCAGGCTCGTGGCGTCAGGTTCACCGGACCCGCTGTCGGCGGTATCGCGGAGCCAGTCCCCGGGCTGGTCGTCGGCGGGATCGCCGGGCTGGTCGTGGGCCGGATCGCCGGACCGGAGCAGGCCGAGGAGCCGGCGCATCTCGTCGAGGGCGGTCCGCCCGGTCCGCTCGATGTCAGCCATGGCCTGCTCCGCACGGGACGGATCGCGGCTCACCATGCGCTGGGCACCCTGCGCCTGGATCACGACGACGCTCAGGTGATGGGCGACGATGTCGTGCAGTTCCCGGGCGATGCGCAGCCGCTCGGCCAGGGTGGCCCGGCGCGCCTCCTCCTCCTGCTGGGCCGTCGCCCAGTTGGCCTGTTCCCCGAGGGCCGTGATGCGCGCGCTCCGCGCCGCGAACTGGCTCCGGATCACCAGGCCGACCAGCCAGGCGCCCGCCGCGGCGAGCAGCGTCGGGACCGGGGCCGCGGTGAGGCGCGACGCGCGGACCCCCAGCATCGGGAGTGCGACGCCGAAGGCGAGGAGGGCGGCCACCGCGGCAACGGCCAGCCCGCGCGCCAGGCGGCGCCCGCCGTACACCGCGGCGCTGTAGGAGGCGCACAGGACGGCGACGAATGCGCCTTCCAGCGACGTCCGGAGAGCGAAGAGCGCGGTCACCAGGGCGGCCACGGCGGCGAGCACCACGGCCGGGTGACGGCGGCGCGGGTACAGGACCAGGCCCATCGCCGCGAGCAGCGGTATCGCCGCCAGCGGCACATGCTCGTGCTGCGCGCGGGCGCCGAGTCCGCTGCCGGCGCCGAGGACGGCCACGCCCAGGGCCAGGGCGGCGTCGGCGGCCCGCGCCGGGATCACCGGCCGCCAGCCGTCCCCGCCCGCCGAACCGTCGCCGCCCGCCGGGGCGCCTTCGCCCGCCCGGTCGTCCTCGCCCGCCGAGGCGCCTTCGCGTCGCAGCATCCGCCACCCACCTGCTCACCTCGCCGGCCGTCACCAGTTCTACCGCGAAGGCAGGCATGAGGGCCAGTGGATGCGCCGGCCGCATCGCGCACCGGGTGGGGCCCGCCCCGGCCCGGTCACCACCACCGATGACAGGCTCATCACACTTCGTCCGTGTTCGTTGGCGGCTGCGGCGCTGCGGCGGGCGCCGTGCCGCGGCGCGACCGCCGATACAGCACCCAGATCTCCCGCGTCAGGCTGCGGTTGACTCGTTCCCGCAGCACCGTGATGACGTCGAACAGCGTGTTCGAGGGTTCGGGCAGACCCGCCGGAGCCATCACCACAACCCGCGCCCCTTCACGCACAACGCCTGCCGCAGCGTCGAGGAACGCCCGGAACAGGTCCGGCACGCGCATGCCATGCGTCGACGCCGAGCGACCGTACGGCAGGTCTGTGACCACCGCGTCGAACAGCAAACCCCAGTCGCCGAGTGTCCGGGCGTCGATTCGCCGCACGTCGGCGGCAACGTTCTCGAACGCCAGGTTGGCACGGCAACCAGTCACCATGGCCTGGTCCACATCGGAACCGAAGGCGGTGGCGCCGAGCAGCCCGGCTTCCACCAGCAACGCCCCCGTCCCGCAGAACGGATCCAGCAGGCGCTGCCCAGGCCGGACTCCGGTCAGGTTCACCAGACACCGTGCCCGGCGGCGCGGCACGAGCACCGAACGAAAGAACGGACGACCCATCGGGTCATGGCTCTGCAGCGCATCCGCACCGCTGCGCCCTTGCATCTCGGCCCACCACAGCCCGGTGGGCGTGACATACACGTGCAATTCGTGGTCAGGGTTGGTCAAGCGGACCTGTGGTGACGGCAAAGCCCGCCACACCTGGTCGATCAAGCGCTGGCGAGCCAGCGCCGGCAGAAGATGGTCCGGGTCACGCAGCCGTACCGCGTACGAACCGTCAACCACACTCGCCGGGTCGAACGGAACGTCCAGCTGCAGGCTCGATCCGAGCAGACGCAGCCCGCGGATGGCGTACGCCAACCGGGACCGATCCAGCTCGCCGTGGCAATAAAACAGCCGGGGCGCCAACTGTTGCAACGGCTGCCCGGCAACAGCTGCTAGCTCAGCCGCCGGAAGCAGCGGATGCCAACCTCCCACCTCGACGAGACTCATCGGCGGCACCACCGGTCGCCGCCACAAGAGTCTCGGCTGGGACAGGACAGGTGGCCGTCCCGGCGATGGCCGCACGCACCGGACTGGCGACAGGAACCTCGACGTCAGCCAGTGTCCCCACCCAGTCGCATGCGAGCGTTATCAGTTCAGGCATCGACACGAACCTACCTTGCGACCGCCGGCGCTGTGCAACTGATTTACTCAGCATCGCGCACACGGCTGAGCGGTTCCCGAATCTCACACCACGGCCCGCTGCATTCCCGAACGTCCCCGCCACCAGCGCGGACACCTCACCAAACGACTCCGGAGCAGGCGACACGCCCGGCCCCGCCGCCACCCGCGCATCATCCACCACCGCCAGCATGCCCAACCCTGGTCCCTCAGGACGCCAGATCACCCAGCCATGCCGGCCACGTCACAGCACGCTGTCGTAATATCAGTGGTTCGAGTGAGCCCTGAAAGGCGGCCGGTAACGGTTGTGCCGGATGATATTGTGCTGGCCCATATTCACCACCGGGCGGCCGGTGTTCCGCAGGTACCGGCCGAATCGGTTAAGGCCTATATAATTATTGATCACCCGATTGCCACGCGTGCCCGCCAGCAGCGTCACGCCGTTGCCTGTGTTACCGCTGATCAGGTTGGACGGGTCCGAGGTCGTCACGCCAATCGAATTGCGGTAGGCGCTGCCGCCGATCAGAACCCCGCCCTTCTGGTTACCCAGGGCCTCTACACCCAGGAGTTTTGTCCCGACAAAAGTGCTCAGGACCCTGTTATCATGCGCCTCACCGGTTATAGCGAGCCCGTAGCCCATGTTCGCTGAGAACGTATTCTGAGGGATCACAGAACGCCGGGAGCCACCGATGACATTGTCATGCGCGGTGCCGCTGATGAGAACACCATCGCCGCCGTTCGGCAACGCGGCGCCGCCGTTGGTCGTGAGGCCGGCGATATCGGGATCGACCGTCACACCGGAAGCGTCGCCCGCCAGCTCGATACCGTTCCTCCTGTTCCCGGAGAACACGTTCGTCCGAGCCAGGTTGTCGCCCCCCGTGGATGTGATAAGCAGGCCGTCATTGCCGTTGGGGGCAGCGCCCTTGAATGCCAGCAGGCCCCCGAACGTGTTGAAGGTGATGAATCCGTGCACGCTGTCTGTCACTTCTATGCCGTTCTGGCCGTTGCCGGCAGACACGTTCCCCAGCGGAATCACCCCGCCGACCTGGGTGTCCCGCGAACTCCCATCAACCCGGATGCCGTCTCGGCGGTTACTCAGGGTGGTCGTGTTGTTCGCGCCGACGCCCAGGAAATTTCCTTGGACGATCACGTTGTTCGAGTTGCTGATGCGCAGGCCGTTCTTGCCGTTACCGCTGAGAACATTGTAGTAGACAAACGGGTTGTTGACGAATTTGCAACCCACCAGCGAGTTATTGTCTGACTTGGTGACCCATACTCCGTTGCTGCCATTGCCGATCGCGGCGTCCCCGCTGGCTGTCGTCCCGATGAAGTTTCCGTTCAGGACGTTGTACTGGGAACCGTTGGCGAGCACCACGCCATTGTGGGTATTGCCCGATATCAGGTTGCCCAGCGGAGGCACCACGAAGACCGGGGGTACCGTGCCCTTGTCTCCCGTTGGGTTATTCACCTGGCCTGTCTCGCTGTCGACAAAGACGGTACCGCCGATCTCGTTATGGTCAGACCCTCTGATGAATATGCCATCCCGGCCGTTGGGAATGGCTGACGTGCCAGCCGCATTCGTCCCGATATGATTTGACACCACGGTATTGTGTGACGACCGTGAGAATACGATGCCGGCTCCCTTATTCCCGGAGATGACGTTCGCGACTACCCCCGAGGCGCCCAGTCTGTTCAGCCCGATAGAGTTCCCCGACGAGGTCGCTGAGACGTATAGGCCGTTGCCCTGGTTGCCGAATGCCCTGCCGTTTAGATCCAGGCCGATGTAGTCGTCGTTGAGAGTAATTGATCTGGCGTTGAGGGTCACGCCGTTGCCGGTGGCGTGGCCGACGGCCACACCCAGGAGTTGCGAGCCGCCCGAGCCCGCGTCAAATCGCAGGCCGACGCGGGAGTTGAAGTCAATTTCCACCACCGGCGGGCCGCCGCTGACGTACCCGGGCGCCGACCGTGCGTCGATGATGGTCGGCCTGGAGATCGCAGGCAGGCCACTGGTGAGCGTGATGGTTCCCGCGACCGAGAAGCCGATGACCGTGGACCGTCCCCGCGGGCCCGCGTCAGCACGCACGATCGCCGCCCGCAGGGAGCCCGGTCCCCAGCTTCTGATGCTGGTCACGACGACCGTTCGCGGGGAGACGGAGGTGACCGCCACCATTCGAGGTGCCTGGGCCGCTGCCGCGCCGGTCGAGATGGCCAGGACCGCCGACGTGCCCGCGGCCGCGCAGACACCGCAGGCGATCCGGAACAGGATTCTCGACACGTGAGGAACGTCGAAGAGCGGTCCCCTGCGCGGGAGCTTCACGTGTGACGGGTGAGCGAACATGTCAGCCTGCTTCCGTTGCTCGTCGGAACTCCTCTGATGTCCCGCGGTGATCACCATCGCCGGGACGGCCGGTTTGGGCCGTCGGGCGGCCGGGTGCACCAGCGAGGCTTCACGTCCTGGCCCCCGCTGGCCGCGGCTTACCGGCGACGTCCAGGCGCTCGGCGCCCGGACGCCCGAGCTTCGACGGCCACCAGTTCCTGCGCCCGCAGATGACCACAACAGCCGGGACCATCAGCGTGCGCACGAGGAATGTGTCGAGCAGCACGCCGAGCGCGATCGCCGTGCTGAGCTGCTTGATCTGGCTGGTCGCGCCGGTGATGGCGGCCGTGCCGAAGGTCGCGGCGAGGATCAGCCCGGCCGATGTCACGGTGGTGCCCGTGTGATGCGCCGCGGTGGCCACGGCCTGGCGCAGCGGCGCCTTGCGCGCCTCCTCGCGGATGCGGCTCATGACCAGGATGTTGTAGTCCTCGCCGAGCGCCATCAGGAACACGAACAGCAGGAACGGCAGCACGAAGTTGAGCCCGGAATCGCCCACGGCGACCTGGAAGATGAGGACCGCGATGCCCAGCGCGGCGAAATAGCTGAGCAAGACGGTGGCGACCAGGTACAGCGGGGCGACGGCGCTGCGCAGCAGCAGGCCGAGCAGCAGCATGAGCAGGACGAGCACCACCGGGACGATCTCCACCAGATCGCTGTGCGACACGGTGTTCACGTCGTAGGAGGACGGCGCGAGCCCGCTGACACCGCTGTCGGTGGCGCCGGCGGCGTGCTGCACGCTGTCGGTCGCCGTGCGCATGGCCGGGACGGCGTTCAGGGCGGCACTGGTCGATGGCGAGCCAGCCGTGAGCGAGGTGTAGAACTGCACCGTCTTGCCGTCGGGACTGACGAACTGCGAGGTGGCGCGGTACGAGGCGTACTGCTGCGGGGAGACCGGGCTGCCCGGGGCCTGCGTGGCGGGCAGCTTGCCGGGCGGCCCGAGTTCGGAGTACAGGCTCTCCAGCTGCTGGGTGCTGACCGCTGTGCCGTTGGGGTTGAGCAGGCCGGTGACGGAGGCGAAGACTGTCTTCTGGCCGAGGTCGCTCTCGGCCTGCTGGACGGGCGTGAGGTTCACCCACACCGACGACTTGTAGACCATCAGCACGGTGGTCGGGTTGGCGACTGCGGCCGGGTAATGGTTGTTGATCACGTTGGTGCCGGCCGCCGAGCCGCTGCCTGGCGGCCCGGTGGTCGTGCCGCCGAAGCCGCTTGAGGTATAACCCGCCGCGAAGACCGACAAGGCCCCGAGGAACGCGACGCCGAGCACCAGCGAGGGCAGCGGGTGCGCGATCACGACGTCGGCGAGGCGGGCCCACAGGCCCTCCCGCTTGGCGGGCAGGATGGGCCGCGGCCAGAAAACGCTGCGGCCCAGCACCGCGATCAGCGCGGGGATCAGTGTCAGCGCCGCGAGCAGCATGATGGCCACGCCCAGGGCGAGCGCCGGGCCGAGGCCTGAGTAGAGGCCGAACGACGCGAGCAGCAGGCACAGCAGTGCGACGATGACCGTGCCCGCCGAGAACGTGATCGACTCGCCGATGTAGCGGCCCGCGCGTTCGATCGCCGCGTGCGGCGCGGCACCGCCAGCCATCTCCTCGCGCACACGCAGCACGAGGAACAGGCCGTAGTCGGTTCCCGCGCCGAGCAGCAGCACGACCAGCATCGTCTGGGTCACCGTGGACACCTGGAGCCCGGCCGTGGACATCTCGGCGATGATGCGCCCGGACATCTGGAGCACAAGCTCCGCCGTGCCGAGTGTCACCAGCGGCGCCAGCACGCTGCGGTACACCACGGCCAGCATGATCAGGATGACCAGCGCCGAAAGCTGCTCAGTAAGTCTCTGGGCGCTCGCCTGGGAATTCTGGTTGTCGACTGCGGTGGGCAGTTGCCCGGTGAGGTAGCCGGTCAGCCCCGAGGGCAGCCCGCCGCTGCTGATGGTGGCGCGGATGGCCGCCACGGTCGGTGAGGCGTCGGTGCTCGACGTCAGGACGTTGATGACGACCTGCCCCTTGCTCGCCTCGCCGTCCTTGGAAAGACCCTGGTCGGACACTGATACGACGTGATCGTCCTTCGCGATCTTGCCCTCGAGGCTGGTGATCGCGTTCTGGTCGCTGGTGGTCAGCGGGGACTTTCCCACCACGACCAGAGTGGCGGTCGTGGTGCCCGCCGGCTGGAACGGCTCGGCCAGGTCCATCGCCTCCTGGCTCGGCGCGCTGGCCGGCAGGAAGGAACTGTTGTCGGTGTTGATGGCGCTCGCCAGCGAGGGCAGCAGCGTGACGCACAGCGCGGCGGCGATGAGCCAGCCGCCGATGATGGCGTAGCGGAACCGGATCGAGAATCGCGCGACCCCGGCCATGAAGTTTTCCATCGGCCCCCCGGCACGAGACTTCTGAGCTCGCCTACAGGGGAACTACATTACGTGACCTATCAGATACATAGTGTAGCGGGGGCGGGGCGGCAGGTCAGGTGAAGCCGGGTCGCTGGAGTCCCCGTGCGCAGGGCGACGGTCTCACATTCCTCGATCTCGTGTGGGCACAGGCGCCCTTCGCCAGCCGAGGGCAATTCCAGCGAACGGTCGCTGGGATCTCGGCCGACTGGGTTCAGGCGGGCCTGCTCACGGCGGCGGACCGGGACAAGATCGTGACAGCCGCCACTCACTCGCACCTCGGCCACCAGTGAGGTTCGATGACCCGCGGGGCTGAAGCGCCCTCCCACGAATGCCGCCGGGCGACGCCATTGAGAGTGCGCAGAGTTCTGACCGGAGGTCAAGGGCCTGCTGGTAGAGCATCCCGGCGCGGGCGCCTCCGCATCCGTGACGTGCGGCGGGCCCTGATCCGGAACCTGCCGGGACACCCGTCTTCGACGATACTCACGGCGCGCAGCGAAAGGTCAGCGACATGAGGTGTCGATCCCTCCCGTCAGCGCGGTGCCGGGTATCGCCGCGGTGATGATGCCATGAGCGGCACGGCGGACTGGTTCGTCAGCAGCGCGGGCGCGGCCCTGTGGTCAGCGCGCGGTACTCCTGAGGGGTGAGATGCCGCCGCCATTCCGCGTCCGTCCGCCGCACCTTCTCCATGCCGGTGAGACTGCCCGGCCTCCTTACCGCTACCCTCTAGTCGGCGAGATCACGGAGGCGGCGGACATGCAGTGGCTCAACGAACCTGCCAGCTGGCAACGGACTGACGACGTGCTGCAGGTGCACGCTGATCCGGGCACCGACTTCTGGCGGGTCACCGGCTACGGGTACATCCGGGACAGCGGTCACGTGTACGGCGAGGTGGTGGCGGGCGACCTGGACGTAGCGGTGCGTGTGCGCGGAAACTACGCCACCCAGTACGACCAGGCGGGCGTCATGCTCCGGGCGGACGAGCGCACCTGGCTGAAGACCGGGGTGGAGTTCTTCGAAGGCCGCCGCCGGCTGAGCACGGTGCTGACCCTGGGGCTGTCCAGCTGGGCGGTGGCCGACCTGCCGGAGGGCACGGACGAGCTTTCGCTGCGGGTCTCCCGCCGCAACGACGCGGTGGAGATCCGCTACAGCACGGACGGCGGCACGCCGGAACTCGCCGCGCTGGTCTTCATGCCACCGGACCGGGAACTCCTGGCCGGTGCCATGTGCGCGGCACCGGACGGTCCCGGATTCAGCGTGTCCTTCCACGAGCTCCGCATCGCCGCACGCGACTGACTGTCCGGAGGCCGCCAAACGCGGCCCGCCCCGCTCGCCTGCCCTGTGCCGCCACCCAAGGACGAACGGCGGGCGGAAAGGGGCGGGCGCCCGCCCCTTTCCACGCTTGTCTTTCGCTCCTTTACAGCCCTCGGCTTTACCGCCGCTCGGTCACGGGTCGACCGTGATCGTGCAGGTGTAGGTCCCGGGCTTCAGGCCGTTGGCGGTGACTGAGACGGGGTCGCCCGGCCCTTGCGGCGAGTTCCCGATGTCGGCGGTGCCCGAATTGACACACTTGATGGTGGAGTTCGTGGCCCCGGGCACCTCGGACGACGCGCTGACCGAAACGTCGGTGAGCGGCGAGTCAGTGAACGTCACCGCGTCCGGTGTGCCGCTGGTGCAGCTCGCGGGCGTGCTGGGCGTCACGGACTGGGAGGTCGTGTCGATCGAGTACCCGGCCGGCGCGCCCGTCTCGGTGACGGTGTACGCCGTCCCGATGGTCAGCCCGTCGAAGCACGCGTGGCCGTTGGCGTCGGTCGTCTTCGACACGCCGTTGACCTGGAACGTGGCTCCGGCCAGGGGATGCTGGCCCGCACCGAGGCTGAGGTTCTTGGCGGTCTTGGTGACCAGGATCGCTCCTGCTCCCCGGTTGACGTAGGTGCAGGTCACATGACCGTTCGGCGCCACGGTGATGTCGGCCTGGAACGGATTGGTGCCGTCCTGGCTTCCGCTGGAGCCTGTCCCAGTGGCCGTGCAGGTCAGGCCCTCCAGGGTGAAGTTGGCCGGTTCCGCCCCCTCCAAGACGGTGTAGCTGCCCGCCAGCACGTTCGTGCAGTCCTCGGTATTGGCGGCGTTGTCCGCGGTGGTGTTCCCGCTGTCGTTCAGCGTGAAGCTGCCCGGCGTGGTGTCGGATGTGCAGAGAGGCGACGGCGGAGTCTGACCCGCCACGGGGTTCGGAATGGTCGACGTGTAGCTGAAGTCCTGGTTCAGGCCCCGCGGGTCGGTGTGCTTGATGATCGTCACCTGGCCACAGTTGCTGATGTTCACCGGGACCGGCGCCACAAAGTCCTTGACCTCGGAGCCAAACGATGCCGAGGCGCGGCTCTTCAGGAACGCGCTGCCGAAGGCCACACAGCTACCGGGCGGGAAGACCCCGGCGGCGGTGAGGTTGATAGCGGTCTCCCCGAAGGTCAGGGCGGCCAGGCTTCTTGGCGCGTTCGGCCCGATCGGGTCGGTCACGGCGTCGAGGTTGTTGACGGCACCGATCGAGTCGGCGCTGTTCAGGTTCACCTGGTTGCCCCAGCAGGGCAGGCTGTTGCTGGAGAAGCACTGGCTGGTGGAGCCGGTCGTCACCCATCTGAGCAGCCCCAGGGTGGGCCTGCCGCCGCCGTTGGTGAAGTCGAACGTGACCAGTAGGTCGCCGGCGGTCCGGATGATGGTGTGTGGACCGGGGGTGCCCAGGCCCGGCGTGATCACCTGGTTGATCTCGAAGTCCATGTTGGCGGAGCCGAGGACGTTGGTTCGCTCCCAGGCCAGATAGAGGAAGTTGCTGTTGTTGGCGAACTCGGACGCCTCGTAGAACCGGGTGAGGTCGCTCTTGTTGGGCGGGATGGAGCCACTCACCACCGTGACGGCGGCGTTGTCCTCCTTGGTGCCCTGGCCGAACGCGTTGTCACCCGTGCCGCTGGCCAGGTCGACGCCCTCGTTCAGCCCGGAAACGTTCTGCCAGTCGGTCGTCCCGAAGGCCGTCGGGCTGGTCAGCAGATTGCCGTCGCCGCCCGCGAAGGTGCTGCCGGTCAGCGGCGGCAGGCACGACGGCGTGGTTCCCGTCGCCGCGAAGTCGCAGCCGCTCGCGCTGTCCGCGAAGCTTACGGCCGGAATAGCTATGCCGATCGCGAGCGTGGCGGCGGCGGCAAGCACGCCCCACGTTCGCTTGTTGAGTTGAATCCTCGATGTACTCATGTTTCCCTCCCCAGGGAGAATGTCCCTGACGACGGGAGGCCCACTGGTGTCTGTCGGCTCAACCCTCCTCATGGATCGCGAGCGGGTCACCCGTCGCACAATTTCATGTCGCCGGACGGCGACCAGACTGGCAACACCTGACGTGACGGAAGAATGCCGCCCGAAGTCGCGTCGCGGCCGCACGACAAGGTCGCTCCCGGCAGATGGGGCGGCGATCCGCTCGGCACTGGCGGCGGGCCGCGCGCGGCGTGGGCGAACCGGGGCGACAGCGCCACAAACGGCACCGGCAATCGCGCCATCGGCGGCCCGGCGGAAGGAGGCAAGAACTGAGCGGTACCTCTCGGCGCACCAGGCGCACCCAGCACGCCACCCTGGCCTGCCAGCGCAGCACCGGGGCGAAGATCCCCACCCGCGCACGTTCGTGAAGCCGCGACCGCCTGCGGGCAGCAACGTTGCTGCCGCATCCGTCCCCCCCTATGCCCAGAACCCCTCCCGGGCACAGCGCCTACATGAATGACCATAATTGGTCAGGTCATGAGGGACGTAACGTTACTCCGCGCGCAAGATGGCGGAAAGATGTTAATTACGAATCTACCGGAACTCTGCGTGACCAGACCGCGCCCCGCGAGCGCGGTGAGGGCTTCCCGCACGATCCGGTGGGCCGCCAAGTCGATTCCAGCAGGCAGGTCCCGGGAGCGGCCGGCCTACTCCGGTCACAGCGTGACCTGGTGCACCGGCCTGGCGCTGGCGGACGGGCGGACCACGACCTGTTCCACCTTGCCGGCCGCCTGCACGTCACGCAGCACCGCCCGGACGGCGGCGATGTCGTCTTCACCGGCCGACACGACCAGCTTGCGGACCGGGGCCCGCATGGACAGCCGCGCCGCCGACTTGGCCCCGCGGACCGCGGCGATCGCGGCCGAGGCCGCATCGAGCACCCTGGCCGGGTCCGCGCCGGCTGGCACGGCGTGGACCCGGCCAGGGTCCGCGCCGGCTGCCGCGGCGCGCAGCTCACCGGGATCCGGCCAGGAGGCCCGGTGGATGGAACCCTCCTGCCACCATGACCACGCCTCCTCCGCGACGAACGGCAGGAAGGGCGCGAACAGCCGCAGCACCGCGGCCAGGGTAAGGCGCAGCGCGCCGATCGCGGACCGCGCGGCCTGGCTGCCCTGCTCGCCGTAGCCGCGGGCCTTGACCAGTTCCACGTAGTCGTCGCAGAAGAACCAGAAGAACTCCTCGGTGGCCTCCAGCGCCCGCGCGTGGTCGAAGGCGTCGAACGCCTCCGTGCACCTGGCCACCACGTCGCCCAGCCGGCGCAGCATCGCGCGGTCCAGCGGCTCGGTGATCGCGGCGGCGGGCGGCGGTTCCTGGCCCGGCTCCGGGGCCGGGAGGGCGAGCACGAAGCGGGACACGTTAAGAATCTTGATGGCGAGCCGGCGTCCGACTCTCAGCTGGCCCGGGTCGAATGTCATGTCGGCGCCCAGGCGGCCGCTGGCCGCCCAGTAGCGCACCGCGTCCGACCCGTACTGCCGGAGTGGGTCCATGGGCGTCACCACGTTCCCCACGGACTTGGACATTTTCTTGCGGTCCGGGTCGAGTATCCAGCCGGAGATCGCCGCATTCCGCCATGGCAGCGCACCGTGCTCCAGGTGCGAGCGGAGCACCGTGTAGAACAGCCAGGTGCGTATGATCTCGTGGGCCTGCGGCCGGAGGTCCATCGGGAATACCCGGGCCATCAGGTCACCATCATCCGTCCAGCGGCCGGCGATCTGCGGGGTGAGCGAGGATGTGGCCCAGGTGTCCATCACGTCCGGGTCGCCAGTGAACCCGCCCGGCGTGCCGCGCTGGTCCTCGGTGTAGCCGGGCGCCGGGTCGGTGGCGGGATCGACCGGGAGCTCGACCTCGCTGGCCGCGATGGGAGTGTCGTAGCGCGGCTGGCCGTCCGCGTCGAGGGGGTACCAGACCGGGACCGGCACGCCGAAGAAGCGCTGCCTGCTGACCAGCCAGTCCCCGGTCAGGCCGGTCACCCAGTTCTCGTAGCGGGCCCGCATGTGCGGCGGATGCCAGGTGAGCTCGCGGCCGCGGGCGATCAGGGCGTCCCGCAGGGACTCGTCGCGGCCGCCGTTGCGCAGGTACCACTGACGGGTGCTGATGATCTCCAGCGGCCGGTCACCCCGCTCGTAGAACTTCACCGGGTGCGTGATCGGCTCCGGGTCGCCGAGCAGGTCCCCCGAGGCACGCAGCCGCGCGGTGATCCGCTCCCTGGCGGCCTTGCTCGTCGCCCCCGCGAGCTCCTGGTAGGCGGCGCGGCCGTCCCGGCTGGTGATCCCGGGCGGCGGACAGGCCATGAACCGGCCGTCCGGGCCGAGCACGGGCCTGGTGTCCAGGTGCAGGTCCCGCCACCAGGTGACGTCGGTCGTGTCGCCAAACGTGCAGATCATCGCGATGCCGGTGCCCTTGGCCGGGTCGGCTAGGTGGTGCGCCCTGACCGCCACCTCGGTGCCGAACAGGGGCGTGAGCACGTTCGTCTCGATCAGTGCCGAGTACCGGGCGTCGTCTGGATGGGCGACCAGGGCCACGCAAGCGGGCAGCAGTTCAGGCCGGGTGGTGGCCACCGGCACCGGCTCGCCGCCGGGTCCGCGGAAAGCGATCCGGTAGTAGGCGCCAGGGATCTGCCGGTCCTCGAGTTCCGCCTGGGCGACCGCGGTGCGGTACGTCACGTCCCACATGGCCGGGCCCTCGGCCAGGTACGCCTCGCCTCGGGCCAGGTTGCGCAGGAACCCGCGCTGCGCGGTGGCCCGGGACTTCTCGTCGATGGTCTGGTACGTCGTGGACCAGTCCACGGACAGCCCGATCCGCCGCCAGACCTGCTCGAACGCAGGCTCGTCCAGGTCGGTCAGGCGCTGGCAGAGGGTGACGAAGTTGCGCCGGGAGATCGCGACCGGCTCACCGTCGTGCCGCGCGGGCGGCACGAAGTCAGGGTCGTAGGGCAGTGACGGATCGCAGCGGACGTGGAAGTAGTTCTGCGCCCGGCGCTCGGTCGGCAGGCCATTGTCGTCCCAGCCGATCGGGTAGAAGACCTCTTTGCCCCGCATCCGCTGGAATCGCGCGACCGTGTCGGTGTGCGTGAACGAGCAGACGTGACCGATGTGCAGTGCGCCACTGACCGTCAGCGGGGGAGTGTCGATCGAGAAGACGTCGTCCCGCGGCTTGGTCCGGTCAAACGTGTACTACACGCCCCTCTTCCCACCGGCGCGACCATTTCTCCTCGATGCCGTCAAGCGATGGCTTGCCCGGCACCAGGCTGGCTTGCCGCGTGTCCGCGGCGCTGGGGCGGGAATCGGTACTCATGCCCGCCAGCGTAGCGCACGCCGGCCAGGCCTGCGGCGTGTCCCGCCCTAGGCCGGCCGGTACACCCGGACGCCGTCGGCCTGGTAGCCGAACCGGAACCCGGTCTCACGCAGGTACTTGACGATGGCCGGGGTCTGGCGTCCCGCACTCCACACCAGCACCCAGCCGATGCCCAGGTGACGGGCATCCAGCCGGGCCGCCGCCAGTTCCGCCGGCGAGTTGCTCTGCCAGTCCTGGATGGCCATCAGCCGGGCGAAGAACGCGTGCTCGTTTATCCCGGCCATGGTCGGGGCGGGCACCCGGGAGATGAAGCCGACCGCACGCGGGTGACCGTCGGCGGTCGACAGCACCTGCGCCTCGGGATTGAACCCGCTGCCGGCGAAGTTGGTTCCGCCGCGTATGCCGTAGGGAATGTCCACGACGATGGAATCGGAATGGTCGGCCGCGATGGGACGGTCAAGGGCGGGCAACGCGGTCGGCATGCTACCGATCGAGCTGTTGCCCGACCAGCCCGCCTCGAGGAGCCCGAGCGCTGCGACCACGACGATGGCCTGGGGCGCGTGGTAGCGCAGCCAGTCCACCGCGGCCCCGGCGAGCAGGGAAGCGGGCACGATGCCGAGCATCATGATCCGGCTCGCCTCCCTGAAGCCGGACAGCAGCGGGAGCCGGACAAACCAGGTGTAAGGCATGACGGCCGACACCCGCTGACCGTCGAGCGCTTGGGCGGCCGGGATGAAGATATGCGTGCCGATCTTCAGCACCGAGCCAAGCGCCAGCGCGGCACACCCCAGCCACAGCAGGGCCAGCAGCCATGCGCCCGGCCGGCGCCGCGCCAGGACCAGGCCAAGCAGCGCGAGCACGGTCAGCGTCAGGCCGAACGTCTGGATCCCGTCGCCGGTCGGGCCGTGGTAGATGATCCCGAGGCCGCTTATCCCGAGGCGGGTCACCCCGGGGGACACCGCGAACATGTCGTTGAGATGCACTCCGCTCACAACGTATGAGGTGGCCAGGGGACGCAACGGCGACGTGGCACCGCCGGACCTGGTCTGCTGCATGACGGCGATGATCTGCGGACTGGCGAACAATCCGGCGACCAGCGCGGCTAGCGCGGCGGGCCACAGCTTGGCCACCGCCGGGCGGCGCACCAGCCAGGGCAGGAGGGCTGCGCTGGTCAAGATGATCACCAGAACGGCCATCTCCTGGTCGGTCAGCAGGGCACCCCCCACGACCAGCCCGAGCACCAGTGCCTGGCGCCAGCCGGGCCGCCGCCTCAGCCGTATCGCGGCCTCCAGCGCCAGCGGGAAGAACAGCACGCCGGCCGCCAGGTTCAGGTGGTACCAGGCCCGCCAGGCCATCATCGACGAGAGGCCGAAGAACGCGCCCGCCGCGATCGCGCCCACCTGCGAGGGCAGCCACAGCCGGGCGACCCGGTACATCGCGTAGGCCAGCAGGCCAGGCAACGTTATGCACAACAGGTTGTAGGAGGCGCTCGGGCCGAAGACGATGGTGACCGGCACCATCAGCAGGCTCGGCAGGGGCATCAGGGCATGGAGGCCGAGCTGAGTCCCCGTCGGAGCGGCCATGAAGCGGGTGAACCACGGGTTGCCGAGGTGCTCGACCTGGCGGGCGATCCACCAGAATCCCCAGACGTAGCTGCCCGAGTCGCGGCTGGCCGGCAGGCGGCCGGTCAGATCGGTCGCCAGTGGCCAGGTCACCGCGACACCGGCGGCGATGAAGCCGGTCAGGACGGCCAGGTGGACGGCGACAGGACGACGGGCCAGGGCGAGGACCCAGCGAAACCGGGCCCGTCTCGGGTCATCCGATCCCTTGGCCCGTGCGGGCCCTCGGGCTGCCTCGGCCGAACCATCGCCATCAAGTATCAGGGCCGTGCGCGGCGTCGGCTCCCCCTGCCGGTCAAGGTCCGTCTGCTCCATCCGCTCCCCTCGCCTAGCTCGTCGCACGGCAGGCGAGCCGTCTGGCTGAGTGCTCGCGCCACAAAAGTGATCCCCCGCCACGACATGTGGCTCAATCCGACCCCGAACCAGAACGATCCGGGCTATTCAAGCGAAGCGCCAGTTGTGGCCCTGGGTAGGGCCTACCTGGCAACTGGGGATCAACAACCGCACCAGGGTAGCCGTTGAAGCCTTGTTTGCTCCACCTTGAGGCGGCCGTTACCATCGGCATCGGGCTGCTGCCACCGGGTGACTGCCCTACTCCCTGGTCCAGTGTGGGCGGTGGAACATCCGGCCGAGGCGCTCATGCAGCGAGTCGCCGATCTCCTCCAGCACGTTCACCCGGTATACGGGTGACCCGTCGGGCGGCGGCAGCCTGGCTGCCTCGGCGTCGTCGATCCGGCACCGGACGTGCCGGATCGTGATCATCTCGACCTGATCCGCGTCGATGAACCGCAACCCCCAGTCAGTAGCGATCACGATGCCGTCGAACAGGTCGAGTTCCGCCACCTCGAGAACGTGCTCCAAGGTACCGATCTCGGTGCCGGTGCGGCTGAGCACGGGCGTGCCGGGCACGGCGCCCTGGTAGGAGACGGCCGGGTCATCGTCATGCCGGCCCGCGCCTCCGTCGCCCGCGTAGCCTCCGCCGCCGGCGTAGCCTCCGCCGCCGGTGAAGCCCCCGCTGTCGGCGTGGCCCCCGCTGTCGGCGTGGCCCCCGCTGCCAGCGTGGCCCCGGCTGACGTTCTGCATGCGGCTCCTGCCTTCCCGCTGTCGGTGGAGTACCGGTGGTCCCCCTGAGTTATCCCCAAGCAGCCGCGATCCATGAATGTCCGATAGTCCTGAGATACTTGACACGTGCTACAAGCTCCCCGGGAACGGCTGGTCGGCAGGGATGGTGAGCTCCGTCGCCTGCTCGGCCTGCTCGACGACGCCGCGGCCGGCCAGCCCGCGCACGCGCTGGTCAGCGGAGATGCCGGGGTGGGCAAGACCCGCCTGGTCGCGGAGCTGGCCGAACGGGCCGCCGACCGCGGCTTCATGGTCCTCTCCGGCCGCTGCGCCGAGCTCGGCGACAGCATCCCCTACCTGCCGCTGGCCGATGCCCTGCGGGACGGCACCACCGGCCCATCGGCGGTCGGGCCGCTGCTCGACGCGCTCGCCACCCGGCCGGTTCTCGGCCGCCTCCTGCCGGACCGTGGCACCAGCCCGGGCGAAAACGGCGACCTGACCGGGCTCGCGCAGCAGCAGCTGTTCGGCGCGGTTCTCGGCCTGCTCGCCGAACTCGCCGCCGCCCGGCCCGTCCTGCTCATCCTCGAGGACCTGCACTGGGCCGACCGTTCCACCCGTGACCTAGTGACGTTCCTGAGCCGGGTGCTGCACAGGGAACGGGTTGCCGTCGTCGCCACCTACCGCACGGACGACCTGCACCGGCGCCATCCGCTCCGCCCGGTGGTGGCGGAGTTGCTCCGGCTGCCCAGCGTGGCCTCGATCGAGCTGGGGCCGCTCGGCTACTCGGACATGGCACAGCATCTGAGCGCGCTGGCCGAGGGCCCGCTCGACGCCGCTGTACTGCACCGCATGGTGTCCCGCGCGGAGGGCAACCCGTACTACGCCGAGGAACTGCTGGCCGCGGCCGGTTCCGCCGCCCGAGGGCGCGCCCCCGAAGGAAACGGCGCCGGTGACGCGCTGCCCACCGGACTCGCCGCCCTGCTGCTCGCGCGGGTCGAACAGCTCTCACCCACGGCCCAGCAGGTGCTGCGCGCCGCCGCCGTGGCAGGCCGCAGGATGGAGGACGACATCGTCCGGGAGGCGTCCGGCCTCGCCGCGGCCGAGTACGACGAGGCGGTCAGGGAGTCCGTCACGCACCAGCTGCTGGTCCCTGACGGCGATCACGGGTATGCCTTCCGGCACGCCCTGATCCGCGAGGCCGTCTACGCGGATCTGCTACCCGGCGAGCGCACCAGGCTGCACGCCCGGCTGGCCGAACTGCTGGCCGATGAGGAGCGGCTGGCCGCCGTCCCCGGCTCGGCTGCTGAGCTCGCTCACCACAGCCTGGCCAGCCACGACATTCCCGGGGCCTTCGCCGCTTCGGTCCGGGCGGCACGGGAGGCAGAACGGCTCGCCGCACCGGCCGAGGCACACCGGCATTACGACGCCGCGCTTGCCCTCTGGGAGCGGGTGGGCGAGCCGGAGCGGGCCGGGCTGGACCGCGGCAAGCTGGCCTTCCACTCCGCCAACGCGGCCGCGTCCAGCGGCGACGTGCCCCGCGCCGTGCAGCAACTGCGGCGGCTGCGTGACTGGCTCAAGGATCACAGCGACCCCGAGCTGGCCAGCCGGGTGAATGAGCGGCTCGCCTACTTCCTGCTTGAGATAAGCGACGTCGCCAACGCGGAGGAGGCCGCCAAAGCCGCTGTCAATTCACTTCCCGACGACCCGCCCAGGTGGGAGTATGCCCGGGCGCTAGCCACGTACGCCCAGACCCTCATGTACAGCGAAGACGAACAGGCCGCAGAACGCCGCGCGGAGCAGGCGCGCTCGGCGGCGCTGGCCGCTGACGCCGCCTGGGTCGAGGCCGACGCCCTGGTCACGCTGGGCCTGCTCGCCGAGCGCGCGGGCCGGCCGGTGGACGCCATCGACCAGTTCACCATGGCTTACCTTCAGGCCAGAGGCGCGCAGATGCTGGGCGTCGAGCTGCGCGCCGCGTTCCAGCTGGCCCGCGCGCAGCTCGAGCGCGGGGACATCGCCGACGCGTCCGAGACCGCGCATCAGGGGGTGCGGCGCGCCGAATCAGCCGGTCTCGGCCTCGCCCCCTACGGCCTTGACCTGCAGTACATGCACTACCTGGCGCACTTCGCGGACGGCTGCTGGGACCACGCCCAGGAACTGGCGGACGGTTTCGGGATCCGGGTGATAACGGTGGCTGAGGCCCGGCTGTCGGCCATGGCCCTGTTCATGGACGTCGCCCGGGGCAATGCGTCCGTCGCGGAACGCCGCGCCTGGCTGGAGCCGTTCTGGCCGTCGGACTGGTTCACCGGTTACATCGCGCGCGGGCTGCTCGCCGAGCACGCGCTGTGGCGCGGCGACACCGCTGCCACCCTGGCCGACGTCGCGGCTACCATGAGCGGGCTTGAGGAGAAGGGCGGCTACCGCCCGCCGGTGATCCGGGTCGCCACCGTGGGCCTGGCGGCCCACGCGGACCGGGCCGCGGCCGCGCGCGCGGCGGGGGAGAAGGAGGCCGCGCAGGCAGAGGTGGACGCGGCCGGACTCCTGATCGAGGCCGCCCGCGAGGGTGCCGCCTTTCCCAGTCGGCCCAGGTTCGTGCTCGGCGTGGAAGGCCGTGGCTGGCTGGCCCGCGCCGAGGCGGAATGGCGACGGGTGCAGGGCGACAACGATCCGCAGACGTGGCGGACCGTGGCGGAAACCTTCGGTTCGGGCTTTCCGTACGAGACCGCCCGGACCCGGTGGCGACTGGCCGAGGCCTTGGCCGAGGCGGGCGACCGCGACCAGGCCGAGCAGGAATGGCGGCTGGCCGTCGAGGCCGCAGACCAGCTTGGCGCGGTGCCGCTGCGGGCCGCGCTGTCCGACCTTGGCCGACGGGCCAGATTTGGCCGGCAGCCGGGCGCCTACCAGGGCCCCGGTACGCTGGCCGGGCTGACCAGCCGGGAGCGCGAAGTGCTGCGCCTGCTCGTGGCGGGCCGCAGCAACAAGGAGATCGCTGGGGCGCTGTTCATCTCGCCCAAGACGGCGAGCGTGCACGTGTCCAACATCCTCGGCAAGCTCGGCGCGTCCAGCCGGACCGAGGCGGCCGCCATCGCGCACCGCGAGATGTCCCGCGATTAGGGCGACCCTCTAGTGGTCTGTACAGACCACTAGCGCGGAGCGAGGGCGTCGAGGATCTCCGACGCGCGGGCGGTTGCCCCCAGCGGGTCGGCATCGGGCGCGCCGACCAGGGGATCCCAGTTCAGGTCGTAGAAGACTTCGGTGACCCCCTGCTGCGAGAGCCATTCGGTGTCGCTGCGGATGTCGTCGTAACTTCCCGACAGCAACACCCTCCCGCCGCCCTCGGGCACGATCACCGGGGCACCCGCGCGCACCACGCCGCGGCAGATGATCCGGATCGCGCCGGGATCACGGCCGGCCTTGTCGGCCGCCGCCCTGATCACCTCGATGCCCTCGCCAATCCGGGACAGGTCGGTCCTGCTGGAGGTGACCCAGCCATCCGCGAGACGGCCCGCCCGCTCCAGGGCTCTCGGGGCTATCCCGCCCAGGATTACCGGGGGACCGGGGCGCTGCACGGGATGGGGCGCCATCCGGGCGGCGGGCACGGAGTAGAACTCGCCGCTGAACTCGGTGACCGGGTCGGCCCACAAATGGCGGAGCACCGCGATGAACTCCTCGGCGCGGGCGCCGCGACGCGCCATGCTGGCGCCGGTCAGGGCGAACTCCTGGGGCATCCAGCCGACGCCCAGGCCTAGGTCGAGCCGCCCGCCGGAGAGCACGTCCAGGCTGGCCGCCTGCTTGGCGACGATGGCGGGGGAGACATACGGCACGTTCAGCACCGCGACGCCGAGCCGGATCCGGGAGGTGACCGCGGCGGTGTAGCCGAGTGCCACCACGGGATCAAGCACACTGTGATACACGGGTTCCATGGCGGAGCCTTCGGGGACGATCAGCCGCTGGAAGGTCCACAGCGAGGCATACCCGGCCTGTTCGGCCCGGGCAGCGAAGGAAGCCAGGTTGTCCGGGGTCGCCCAGGCGCCCGATACGGGAGCACCGAAACCGATCTGCATTCCCCTCACCCTAACGATGTCGCCACTAATACTTCAGGCGGAGTTCGAACGTGCATCGGACCGGCGCTGGAGATAGCGGGCGATCTTCGCTGCCTTACCGCAGTCCTCCATGCTGCACCACCGCCGGCTGCCGTTCTTGCTGTGATCGATGAACAGGAACCGGCACGCGTGGCAAGGCTTGATGTGGTCGGCTGGCCCGTTGGTGAGCAGATCGACCGCCGCCGCGACGATGGGCCAGAGCGGGGCGAGGAGACCGCTGCCTGAATCCCACCGCCATGCACAGCCATCCGCGCCGCCGACGAGTTGTCCGTGCGCGAGCGCCTCAAGGTAGGCGAGTTGCATGCGCCGCAGGGCAGGATCGGGTGGCGCTGAACCATCGGCGATCGCGAGGAAGGTCTCGTACATGTCGTCGCGGCATGCCTGCACCCGTGCGAAGGCCGCGTCCGCGGCCGGGCGTTGGGCCGGATCGATGGGTGCGGTGCCTGGGTCGGCGAGGCCGATGCGACGGCTCCAGGCCGCGAAGTCCTCGTAGCTCGACAGCCACTCGGTATCCACCGCACCGTGCCGGGGCCCGGCGCGGGTGTTGACGAAATCCAGCGCCAGGTTGCCGCCGACGATCCGCAGATCGTCGAGCGGTGGTCTGAGCACGGTTGTTGCCATCAATCAGGATTATACCGGATGACTGCCACCCAGAATCGGGGAGT
>Ga0207684_10000653_pt1 | contig 40961 bp, 40 predicted proteins | sample KBSK5501metaG_FD_184342 | JGI IMG/M metagenome (GOLD analysis project Ga0207684, IMG submission 184342) | Corn, switchgrass and miscanthus rhizosphere microbial communities from Kellogg Biological Station, Michigan, USA - KBS K5-50-1 metaG... | ecosystem: Host-associated > Plants > Roots >... | reverse complement strand
GGGCGTGCCGGGGCTGGGCGTGCCGCTGGGCGTGCCGGGGCTGGGCGTGCCGGGGCTGGGCGTGCCGCGGGGCTGGGCGTGCGACTGGCCGTGCCGGGGGCTGGCCGTGCCGCGCGGCTTGCGTGCCGCGGGGCTGGGGCGTGCCCGGGGTGCGGGCAGCGTCAGCGTTCTCAGGCCCGGCAGGAGTCCATGGCGCGGGCGAAGGCCGCGCCGCGGTCGGCGTAGTCGCGGAAGGCGCCGAAACTCGGCGCGGCGGGCGAGAGCAGCACGACCCCGTCCGGCAGCGCCCAGGCGAACCCGCGTTCCGCCGCCGCGTCCAGGCCGTCGCAGGCCGTCACGTCCACCTTGGCCGGCCCCGCCGCCTCGATCGCCGCCTGGATCCGTGGCCCGCTGTCCGGTACGGCGAGCACCAGCGTGGGCGCCTCCCGCGCGGCCAGCCCGGCGGCGAGCGGCGCGTAGTCGATGCCGCGGTCGTGCCCCCCGGCGATGAGCGCGACCCGCCGGCCGGGGAAGGCGTCCAGCGCGGCCAGCGTCGGCAGCACGTTGGTGGACAAGCTGTCGTCGACGAACGTCACCCCGCCGACCTCGCCGATCACCTGGAGCCGGTGCGCCAGCGGCACGAAACCCGCCGCGCCTCGCGCCAGCGCCTCCTCATCGGACGCCTCCGGCGCCCCCAGCGCACGCAGGCACGCCCGGGCGATCAGGGCGTTGCGCCGGCTGTGCGCGCCGAGCAGGCCCAGCGGTGCCATCCAGTCCGCGGCCGGGTCGTCACCGGCGCGGACCCACTCCACCCGGGGGCCGAGCAAGGCGGCGCGCTCGCGCAGCAGGTCGCTGTCCCCGTTCGCCACGGTGAGATCGGCGCCGGGCTGCGAGCACGCCGACAGCTTGTCGGCGTAGTACGTCTCCACGTCGCCGTGCCAGTCCAGGTGATCGGGGTGCAGCGAGGTCACCGCCACCACGGCGGGCGAGAAGGCCAGGTCGGTGGCCTGGTAGCTGGACGTCTCGATCACCCAGTACCGGGCCGCCTGATCGGCAGAAGGGTCCCACGGCGGCTGCCCGATGTTCCCGCCGACCAGGCACGGGTACCCCCAGCGGCGCAGCAGGTGGCCCGCGATCGCCGCCACGCTGCTCTTGCCCTTGGTCCCGGTGACGCAGGCGACCCGGCCGCGGTCCGCCTCGGCCAGCCACAGGCCCAGGCCGCCGGTCACCGGCACGCCCCGGGCCGCCAGTTCCGCCACATCGGCGCGGTAGCGGCTGATGCCGGGGGACTTGACCACCACGTCGCAGCCGGCCAGCGCCGCCAGCCCGCCGCCGGCGGTGGCGAGCACCGTGCGCCCGCCCGGTCCCGGGCCGGCCGGGTCGTCGTCCACCAGCACCGGGTCCACCCCGAGCTCGGCCAGCTTGCGCAGGCTGGCCTGGCCCTCGACGCCGAGCCCCCACAGGCCCGCGCGCATCCCCCGCACGTCCGACCACGACAGGGCGGGGCGCCCCGCGGCCATCAGCCCGCGCTCCCGTCCGAAGGGAGCAGCCGGGCCAGGGCGGCGAAACGGCCGCACGGCCGGGCCGTCCGGTCGCTGAAGAACAGGCCGGGCTCCGGGCCGGTGGGCACGCCGGCCAGGTGGATGTTGCGGTCCGGCACGCCCGCCTCGCGCAGCACGAACCGGTTGGCGGCCCACAGGTCGAACAGCCACGCGCCGGTCCCGTCGGGCCGCACGAACGGCCCCAGCGCGTCCCGCGCCGCGCCGGCCACCTCCGCGCCCACCTGGTACCGGTCCGGGCCGATGGCCGGGCCGATGCCGGCGAGCACGTCACCCGGGCGGGCACCCAGGGTTCCCATGGCGGCCACGGCGGCCCCGGTCACCCGCGCCACGGTGCCACGCCACCCGGCGTGCACGCAGGCGAGCACCCGGGCGCGCGGGTCGTACAGCACGATCGGCACGCAGTCGGCCACCAGCACCGCCAGCACGGTCCCGGGGTCGGTGGTGACCAGGGCGTCGGCGGCGCCCACCCCCCCGGGCGCGGCTGCGCCGCGGCCCCGGTCGGCGCTGGTCACCACCCGCACGGCGGCACCGTGCACCTGCGTGGCGAAAACGAGGTCGCTCAGGCCGGCACCGGCCGCGGCGGCGGCCCTGCGGCGGTTCTCCACCACGTTGCCCGGCCGGTCGCCCACGGAGAAGCTGAGGTTCAGCGTGGCGTAGACGCCGGCCGACACGCCCTCCTCCCGGGTGGTGACGACCGCCTCCGCGCCCAGCCCGTCCAGCGCGGGCCAGGCCAGCACCGGCAGCCCCGCGCGCCGCCGCAGGTCGTAGCCGGTCGTGGCTTGTGTGCTCATCGTCTGGGAGCTTAGGGCACGCCCGCGCCACACTGGGACGGTGAGCAGCGATGTCGCCCGGGTCTCGGTGCGGGTCACCGGGACGGTGCAGGGGGTCGGGTTCCGCCCGTTCGTCTACTCACTGGCGGCGCGGCTGGGACTGTCCGGCTTCGTCGGCAACGACTCCGCCGGCGTGTTCGCCGAGGTGGAAGGGGCCCCCGCGGCCGTGGCGGAATTCCTGGCCGCGATGGAACGCGATCCCCCGCCGCTGGCCAGGATCGACCAGGTCGTGACGAAGAACATGCGGCCATACGGCGGCACGGGGTTCTCGATTGCCCCGAGCGCACCCGGCGCCCGGCGCACCGCCCTGGTATCGGCCGACAGCGCGACGTGCGCCGACTGCCTGGCCGAGCTCCGCGATCCCGCGGACCGGCGGTATGCGTACCCGTTCATCAACTGCACCAACTGCGGGCCCCGGTTCACCATCGTCGCGGACGTGCCCTACGACCGGCCCAACACCACGATGGCCCCGTTCGCCATGTGCGAGCGGTGCGCGGCGGAGTACCACGACCCGGCGAACCGCAGGTTCCACGCGCAGCCGGTGTGCTGTCCCGCGTGCGGGCCGCGGCTGAGCCTGCGCGGCCGCGGCGGCGCCGCGGTGCCGGCCGGTGACCCGCTGGCGGCGGCGGCCGCGCTCCTGCGGGATGGGGGGGTGCTGGCGGTGAAGGGGCTCGGCGGGTACCACCTCGCCGTGGCCGCGCGCATCGAGGCGGCGGCCGCGGCGCTGCGGGCGCGCAAGCACCGGGAGGACAAGCCGTTCGCGGTGATGGCGGCCGGCCTGGCGGCGGCGCGAGAACTGGCCGAGGTGGACCAGACCGCGGCCGCCCTGCTGACCAGCCCACGCCGGCCGATCGTGCTGCTGCCCCGGCGCCCCGGCACGGTCGCCGCGGCGGTCGCGCCGGGCAACCGGCAGCTCGGCGTCATGCTGCCGTACACCCCGCTGCACCACCTGCTGCTCGAAGCCGTCGGCGGCCCGATCGTGCTGACCAGCGGCAACCTCTCCGACGAGCCCATCGCCTACCGCGACGAGGACGCCTTCACGGGGCTGGCGCCGATCGCGGACGCGTTCCTCACCCACGACCGGGCCATCCACACCAGGACCGACGACTCGGTGGTGCGGGCCTGGGGTGGTCGGGTGGCGGGGTCAGAGCCAGCAGGGCGCGGGGTGGCGGGGTCAGAGCCAGCAGGGCGCGGGGTGGCGGGGTCAGAGCCAGCATGGGGCGGGGTGGCGGGGTCAGAGCCAGCAGGGCGCGGCCGGGAGATGGTCATCCGGCGCTCCCGCGGGTACGTCCCCGAGCCGGTGACCGTGGCCGCCGCGTTCCCGCGCCCCGTGCTGGCCTGCGGTGCCGAGCTGAAAAACACGTTCTGCCTGGCCGCCGGCGACCGCGCGTTCTTGTCGCACCACATCGGGGACCTGGAGAACGCGGCGACGCTGCGCTCGTTCACCGAGGGGATCGAGCATTTCGCCCGGCTGTTCGGTATCGAGCCGGAGGTCGTCGCTTACGACCTGCACCCGGAGTACCTGTCCACCAAGTACGCGCTCGACCTCGACATGGACTCCTGCGGCGTGCAGCACCACCACGCGCACATCGCCTCCTGCCTGGCCGACAACGGCCACGCGGGCCCGGTCATCGGGGTGGCGTTCGACGGCACCGGGTACGGCACCGACGGCACCTTGTGGGGCGGCGAGTTCCTCGTCGCGGACCTGGCCGGCTTCGAGCGGGCCGGGCACCTGGCACCGGTGCCGATGCCCGGCGGTGCCGCCGCGATCCGGCAGCCCTGGCGGATGACCGCCGCCTACCTGCGCGCCGCGTTCCCCAGCGGCCCGCCGGCCGGGCTCGACGTGGTCAAGCGCAACGACCGGAACTGGGCGGCAGTCATCCAGATGGCCGAGCGGGGAGTCAACGCCCCGGTCTCCTCCAGCGCCGGGCGGCTGTTCGACGCGGTCGCGGCGCTGCTGTCGGTCCGGGACACGATCAACTACGAGGGCCAGGCCGCGGTGGAACTCGAGCAACTGGCCGACCCCGGTGCGACCGGCGCGTACGGGTGCGAGATCACCGGGCAGGGGCCGTTTTGCATCGAAGGTGCCGGGCTGGTGCGGGCGGTCACCGGCGAGCTGACGGAGGGGGTGCCGGCGCCGGTCATCGCGGCCAGGTTCCACAACGGGATCGCCGCGCTGATCGAGGACGGGTGCGTGCTGGCGCGGGAGCGGTACGGGCTGGGGGAGGTGGCGCTGTCCGGCGGGGTGTTCCAGAACCTGCTGGTGACCGAGCGGGCGGCCGCGCGGCTGGCGGCGCGCGGGTTCCGGGTGCTGCTGCACTCCCGGGTCCCGTGCAACGACGGCGGCATCAGCCTCGGCCAGGCCGTGGTGGCCGGATCTCGTGACCGCGCTGGCCGTTAGCCTCGATTCCCGGGAAGCTGGCTGACCCAGTGTCGCTGGCGTCGTCGGGGTCGATGACCAGCACCGATGGCCCTGTCTCAACGAGTCTGTCTGAATAGACGCCAGCAGGATCTTGATGGAGAATCCGGACACCGATGGTGGGACAGCGCTCGTGACCTGGGAATTCCTTGAGACACCCCAGCGGCCAGAGTGCTGGGCCGATTGAGGTCCTGCTCGTGGTCCGGCGGAGACCTGCTGGCGTTTGCCCAGGTCACGACCACCAGCGCTCTCCGCTGGGAGTCCCGGCCTCAACTGAATTACCTCACCGGGAATCGAGGTTAGCCAGCAAGCTGGGCAAGGCCGTTGCGGGCCGCGCCGACCATTTCCCAGGCTGTCAGCCTGCCGAGGTCAGCGCCACCCGCTGGCGCAGCCAGCCGTACCAACCGCCGGTCCCGTCCCCGGACCGCGCGGACAGCGGCAGCACCGTGGCTCCGGGGCTGATCGCCGCCAGGTCGGCGGTGCACCGGGCGAGGTCGAAGTCCAGGTAGGGCAGCAGGTCTGTCTTGCTGACCACCACCAGGTCGGCCCTGCGGAACATGTGCGGGTACTTGACCGGCTTGTCCGCCCCCTCGGTGACCGAGGCGAGCACCACCCGGTGCGCCTCGCCGAGGTCGAACAGGGCCGGGCAGACCAGGTTCCCGACGTTCTCGATCACCACCACCGAGCCGCACGGCGGGTCCAGCGCGGTGAGCGCGTCGCGCACCATCACCGCATCGAGGTGGCAACCGGTCCCGGTGTTGACCTGCACCACGTGGCAGCCGGCCGCGCGCATCCGGCCGGCGTCCAGCGCCGTCTCCTGGTCCCCCTCGATGACCGCGATGGCCAGTTCGGCGCCCAGGTCGTGGGCGGTCCGCTCGAGGAGCGTGGTCTTCCCGGCGCCGGGCGAGCTCATCAGGTTGAGCGCCAGGATGCCCCGCCCGCGCAGCCAGTCCCGGTTCTGCCGGGCGAGCGCGTCGTTGCGGGCCAGCACCTTCTCGTCCAGCGTGACCGTCTGCCCGTGCTCGCGCGGGTGCGCGCCATGATCGTGACCGTTCGTACCGTGCTCTTCATCGGGTCCGCCGTGGTCGTGCGCGCCGTGGTCGTGCGCGGACGGGGAGTACCAGGTGCCATCGTCGTGCTGGTGGCGGATCCGTGCCCCGTCGGCGCAGCCGCAGGTCGCGCACATCTCACGCCACCTGGACCGAGAGGATCTTCAGTTCTTCGCCGGCCAGCACGGCCACGTCGGCGCTGCCGCAGCGGCACAGCATGATCGGCGAGTCCGGCTGGAACTCGGCGCCGCAGGCGCGGCACCGGCACCGCGCGGCCGGCTCGGTGATCTCCAGCGTGGCTCCCTCCAGGCCGGTGCCCTCGGTGGCGAGGTCGAAGCAGAACCTGATCGAGTCGGCGACCACGCCGGACAGCGCCCCGATCTCCAGGTGCACGCGGGTGACCGTGGCACCGGGCAGCCGCCGCGTCACCGCGTCGACCACGCTTTCCACGATCGCAAGCTCGTGCACACCTGCCCCCCGGCGTCAGCAGATGCGCGGCAGCGGGTCGCCGACCAGCAGGTCGACGATGCGGGTGCCGCCGAACGTGGTTTTGAGCGAGACCAGCCCGACCGGTTGCGCGGTCACCTCGCCGATGATCGCCGCCTGTGCGCCGAGCGGGTGGGCGCGCAGGGCGGCGAGGGCCTGCTCCGCCTGGGCGCCGTCCACCACGGCGACCAGGCGGCCCTCGCAGGCGACGTACATGGGGTCGATGCCGAGCAGTTCCGCCGCGCCGCGGACCTGCGGGCGCACCGGGATGGCGTCCTCAACGACCAGCACGCCGGCGTCCGCGGCCTTGGCGATCTCGTTGAGGATGGTCGCGACGCCGCCCCGGGTCGCGTCGCGCAGCGCCCTTACCCCGGGCACCGCGGCGAGCAGCCCGGCCACCAGGCCCGCCAGCGACGCGGTGTCGGACTCCACGTCCGCCTCGATGTCCAGCTCACCCCGGGCCAACATGATGGTCACGCCGTGGTCGCCGATCGGCCCGGAGACGAGGACCTTGTCCCCCGGACGGGCCTGCGCCACCCCGAGGTTCACGCCCGCCGGGACGGCGCCCACGCCCGCGGTGTTGATGTAGCAGCCGTCCGCCTTGCCCCGCTCCACGACCTTGGTGTCCCCGGTGACCAGGGCGACCCCGGCCGCGTCGGCCGCGGCGCGCATGGACGCCGCGATGGCTGTCAGGTCGGCGACGGGAAAGCCTTCTTCGAGGATGAAGCCGGCCGACAGGTACAGCGGTGTCGCGCCGGCCACGGCGAGGTCGTTGACCGTGCCGTTGACCGCCAGGTCGCCGATGTTGCCGCCGGGGAAGAACAGCGGGGACACCACGAAGGAGTCGGTGGTCAGCGCCACCGTGACCCCCCCGCCCGCCTCCCCATTCCCCTTGATCGGCAGCCGGGCGGCGTCCTCCAGCGGTTCCAGCAGCGGGTTGCGGAACGCGTCGAGGAAGATGGCCTCGATCAGGGTCTGGGTCGCCTTGCCGCCGGCCCCGTGCGACATCGTGATGCGCTCTTCCCGCAGCTTGGGCCGGCGCCGCCGGGCCCGCTCGATGCGGTCGAGCACCTGCTGCTCACGGTCGGCGCGCAGGACCCGCTGGTTCGTCATGGCCTGCTCAGCTCTATGGAGATCGCCTCGGGCACCCGCTGCCGGTTCAGCCGGCCGTAGTTGTAGTACGCGGCGCAGGCGCCTTCCGGCGACACCATGCACGTGCCGATGGGGGTCTCCGGGGTGCAGGCGGTGCCGAACACCTTGCACTCCCAGGGCTTGAGCACGCCCTTGAGCACCTCGCCGCACTGGCACGCCTTCGGGTCGGCGACCCGGACGCCGGGCACGTCGAACAGCAACTCGGCGTCGAAGTCCGCGTACGCCCCGCGCATCTTCAGCGCCGAGTGCGAGATGAATCCGAGCCCGCGCCATTCGAAGAACGGCCGCAGTTCCATCGTCTCGCCGATGGCCCTGAGCGCGACCGGGTTGCCGTCCCAGGGAACCACCCGCGAGTACTGGTTCTCCACCTCGCTGCGGCCCTCGTGCAGTTGCAGCATCAGCATGTAGATGGACTGCAGGATGTCCAGCGGCTCGAACCCGGCCACCACGACGGGCTTGCCGTAGCTGCGCGCGATGAACTCGTACGGCCGGCAGCCGATCACCGTGGACACGTGACCGGGGCCGATGAACCCGTCGAGGCGCAGGTCGGGGGAGTCCAGGATCGCCTTGATGGCCGGGATGATCGTGACGTGGTTGCAGAACACCGAGAAGTTCGTGACGCCCTGCGCCCGCGCCCGGAGCACGGTCATCGCCGTGGACGGGGCGGTGGTCTCGAACCCGATCGCCATGAACACCACCCGCTTGTCCGGGTTCGCCTTGGCGATCTTCAGCGAGTCCAGCGGCGAGTAGACCATCTTGATGGTGGTGCCGCGCGCGTTGGCGTCGAAGAACGCCCCGTTGCTCCCCGGGACCCGCATCATGTCCCCGAACGAGGTCATGATCACGTCCGGCTGCGAGGCGAGGTGGATGGCGTCGTCCACGCGCCCCATCGGGATCACGCAGACCGGGCAGCCCGGGCCGTGCACCAGGGTGATGGACTCCGGCAGGTAGTCCTCGAGGCCGTGCTTGTAGATCGTGTGGGTGTGCCCGCCGCACACCTCCATCAGCTTGTACTGGCGCCCCGGCTCGCACAGGGCCGCGATGCGCGCGGCCAGGGCGTGCGCCTTGTCCGCGTCGCGGAACTCGTCGACGAAACGCATGTCACCAGCTCCTACTCGATCCGGGACTCGCGCAGCGCGGTGAGTTCGTCCTCGTAGGCCTGGCCGATCCCCTCCAGGAACTCCAGGGCGGCGGCGGCCTCGGCCTCGTCGATTTTGGACAGGGCGAAGCCGACGTGGATCAGCACCCACTCACCCGGCTTGGGCGGCTCGTCGGTGAGCAGGCCGACGTTGATGACCCTGCGCACCCCGCTGACGTCCACGCGTGCCAGGTCGGGCTGCTCCGGAAGGAACTCGATCACCTCACCGGGAATGCCAAGGCACATGTGACACTCCTTCACCACTGGTCTCGGGGCTTTCAGGGTTCGCGGCCACGGAGGTCTCGCCGTCCTGGCGGCCGCGCCCGGCCGCGGCGATCAGGCCCAGGACGACACCGACCGCCTCGTCCACCGCCCTGGCGACCGGCTCGCTCAGCTCCATGCCGTAGTCCACGCTGGCGGGCTCGCAGCCGACGACGAGGATGCGCGCCTCCGCGCCCGCGCCGAGCATGTCCAGCACCCCGAGCACCACGTCGGGCTGCATGCCGTGCGCGTCGAACAGCCGGCTCACGCCCAGCGGGCCGGCCGCGGCCGGCTCCTGCCGGTGTTCCGCCGCTACGTCGAGCACGGTCACAGTGCCAGGCTCGCCCCCGCGCGGGGCCGCGTCAACGAGAATGGCCGTCTCGTAACCCTCGGCTAGGTCGTAGGCGAGGTGCATGCCGCTGATCCCGTAGTCGGCCACCCGGACCCAGCCGGGGAGCCGCTCGGCGGCAAGCCGCCGGGCGACCTCGGGGCCGAAGCCGTCGTCGCCGAGGAAGATGTTGCCGATGCCTGCGATCAGCACCCGGCCCGTCACGCCACCTCCCCGGCCGGTCACGTGCGCGGCGGCCTGGTCATGTGCTGGCCCGGCGGGGGGCCAGCGCGGCGATGGTCAGCTCCCACAGCACGTGGTAGATGGTGGTCTGGGCTTCCTGGATCCGGTGCACCGAGGTGGACGGCGCGACGAACAGGTAGTCGATGCTGTCGAGTTCGGCCATGGCGCCACCCTCGTACCCGGCGAGCCCGACGGTGAGCATCCCGTGCCGGCTGGCCTCGGCGAACGCGCGCACCAGGTTCTCGGAGTTGCCGCTCGTGGACAGCCCGACCGCGATGTCCTCGCGCCGGCCGAACGCCGCGAGCTGCCGGGCGAACACCACCTCGACGCCCACGTCGTTGCACAGCGCGGTCACCACGGAGGTGTCGTTGGCCAGGCCGAAGGCGGGCAGCGCGGGCGCGTCACCGCCAGGGGACAGGAACAGCGTGGCGAGCTCTTGGGCGTCGGTGGCGCTGCCGCCGTTCCCGAAGGCGAACAGGCGCCCGCCCGCGGCGAACCGCGCGGCCATGTCCTCGGCGCAGTTGGCCAGGCGGGTCGCCTCCCGCGCGGCCACGACGTTGCGCAACTCGGCGATCTCCCTGGCCTTCGCCAGGCTCGATTCGCGCACCTCGGTCATCAGGTCGGCGAGGTCCGAGGCGTCGGAATACAGGAACGGGTAGAGCGCCTCCATAGCGCTCACGCCCTGCTCGACATCGTGCGACATGCGGCGTCACCTCCCCACGATCGCGATGGCTTCCCTGGCGTGCACCAGGATCGTGTCGCCGGCCCGGGCTTCGACCAGCGCGACGCTGACTTCCTCCTCGCCCTGGCCGGTGTCCACCACGGCCAGCCCGTCGTCGAGCAGCCGCAGCACGGTCACCTCCACGGCCGTGTCGGAACAGGTGATGCAGACGTCGCCGTAGCACTCGGCGGCCGCGCTAGCCCGGGGGGACACTCCGCCTTCCCGGGGGCGGGCCCCCGGACCCCACGGCCCGGAACCCCCCGCTGGCCTGCGGCCCCGTTCCTCCGTCACGGGGCCTTGGCCCTGACGGTCCGGCCCGGCGCTGTGGGCGGTCATCACTGGACCCTCCCGTACGGCCTGGTCACGCGAACACCCCCGGACTCAGGGTGCCCGGCTGCTCGAGGAAGACGTGCACCAGTTCCCAGAGCAGGTGGTACATGGTGACGTGGAGTTCCTTCACCACGCGCGGATCGTCGGAGTCCGCGCGCAGCACGTGGTCGGCGACCGCCCCGCTACCGCGGCCGGTCAGCGCGATCGTCAGCAGGCCGAGTTCCCTGGCCGTGGCCAGCCCGGCCAGCACGCTGCGGCAGCGGCCCGTGGCGCAGATCCCGAGCGCGATGTCACCGGGCGCGGCGAGATAGCGCAACTGGTGGGAGAAGATCGCTTCCATGCCGTCCCGCTCGGCGATGCCGGTCACCGTGGCCACGTCGGTGGTGAGCGAGATGGCCGGCAGCGCACGCTTGCCGACGATCACCGGATGGACGAACTCCACCGCGACGTGCTGCGCGTCGGTGCTGGCCGTGCCGGTGCCGAACACGACCAGCTTGCCCCCCTGGTGGAACCGCACCGCCATGGCGTGGCAGGCCGACGCCACCGCGTCGGCCTGGTCGGCCAGGCAGCCCATGGGCTCGGTGCGCCGCGCGAACGCGCGCAGTGCCTCGTCGCCCGCCGCGGCCAGCCTGGCCGCCGTCTCCTGGTCGTAGCCGCTGGTCATGACCCCGTTCCCGAGTCTGCTGCCGCATCTGAGAGGTCAACATCGACCGCGACATCCACGGCGTCGCGCACGCGCAGCGCGCCAAGGAAAGCGCTGTACGGCTTGATGCCGTACGCGGACTGCAGCACAGAAGCGTCCGCGCGGTATCGGCCGTCCCCCGTCTGCGTGACGCTTACCCGCCAGGGCCGTGCCTGCCCGCGGATCGTCAGCGTCCCGTCGATGCCGCCGCCGCCGGCGCCTGGCTCAAACCCGGCTGCGGCGAAAACGGCCTCCGGGTACTGGCCGGAGGAGAGCACCCTGCGCATCGTGACGGCGATCTCGCGGCGGTCGCGGTCGGTGAGTGGCTTCACGCCACCGGTCCCGTCCCGCACCACCAGGGCGCCCATGTCGACGCGCACCTCGAGGTCGGCCGGGCTGAGGTCGTCCTTCACCTCGAGCACCCCCGACCAGCGGGTTGCCTCGATGGTGAGGTCATGACCCGCCTGCGCGGCCAGCCCGTCGCGGGAAGTGCGCAGGATGATGCGGCCCCGGTCCGGGCCGAGTTCGTGGCGACCCGCAAGTACCGCCATGGCAGCACGCTAGGACACTTCTGGGGGGACGTCCAGTGAACCGGACAGACAAGTCTGCCTCTTTTGCTGGTGACCGCCGGCGCACGGCCGGGTGCGGTGCGCCACGAGAGCACCCGCGACCGCTAGGAGATGGGTACCTCGCCGAACACCTCCTGGATCCGCCGCAGGTCACGCATGCGCGGCTCGGTGGCCCCGCCGACCCAGCGGCTGACCGTCTTGACGGAGACGCCGAGCATCCGCGCGGCGGCCTCCTGGGTCAGGCCCTCCCGGCGCAGCGCGGTGGACATCCAGTCCGCGAACGTCTCGGGGTGGCCGGGCGCTCCCGCCTCCGCGCCCGCGAGCTCGGCGACAGAAGTGTCCCCCGCTCCGGCCGCGGTCGCCGGGACGGCTGTGGCGGTCACCGCGCGGTCGGCCCCGGAACGCCCGGCGGCCTGGCCGCCGGCGTCCTGCGCGGCCTTCGACGGCTGGAGCTGGCTGTCGGAATGCAGCACGTCGACCTCGACGTGCTCGGGGAAGATGCGGAACGCCACCTGGATGGACCCGGTCGGGCCGGCCGCGTCCAGCAACGCGCGGAACACGGTCTCACCGACCTCGCGGTTGCCCTCCTCGGTCAGCGGGGACTCGGCGAGGCAACGGCGGACGAAGTCGCGGATGTCCGGGATCGAGGACGGCCGTGCGGGGAACATCTGCACCAGCACCACGACCGGCGTGACCTGGATCGGCTCTTCGCCTGGACCCGGCATGATCTCGGTCACCGAACTTCTCCTTAAGGGCGCCTCGTGCCGCGGGGCGGCCGCCAGGCTGACGCTAGGTTATTCGATCCCGCCTGCGTGGGCCAGTGCTGTCCGGTGAGCTAGCCCTCCCTATCGCCATCATTTGCGGCAGGTCGTGGTGGTTTTACCGGCGAGCCGTAGCTGGCGGGTGACAAGGATCTGGACATTTCTGTCCGGTCAGCTGTCCGTTCGGTCTTGTCGGCCGGTCCGGCCCGGTCTAGCATGACCACCGTCCGCGCATCACGAACCTCGAATCAGACGTCAGGAGGTGGCCGCGGATGGCCACAGCCACATCGAGCGAAGCGGAGTCGGGCGCAGCCGGGGCCGAGCCGGTGGTGCACATCCTCTGGATGAACGGGGGGCTTGGCTGTGACGGGGACTCGGTCGCGCTGACCGCGGCCACCCAGCCGAGCATCGAGGAGATCGTGCTCGGTGCCCTGCCGGGCCTGCCGAAGATCGCGGTGCACTGGCCGCTGATCGACTACGAATGCGGCCCGGAAACCGGCGCGGACACGTTCATCGAATGGTGGCACAAGGCCGACCGCGGTGAACTTGACCCGTTCGTCCTGGTCGTGGAGGGGTCGATCCCGAACGAGGCGATCAAGTCCGAGGGTTACTGGTGCGGGTTCGGCAACAACCCCGCGACCGGCCAGCCGATGACCACCAACGAGTGGCTGGACCGGCTCGCGCCGAAGGCCACTGCGATCCTCGCGGTCGGCACCTGCGCGACCTACGGCGGGATTCACGCCATGGCGGGCAACCCGACCGGTGCGATGGGCGTCCCGGACTATCTCGGCTGGGACTGGCGGTCCAAGGCGGGCCTGCCGATCGTCTGCGTGCCCGGCTGCCCCATCCACCCGGACAACCTGTCGGAGACCATCCTCTACCTGCTCTACCAGGTGGCCGGCCAGGCCCCGATGATCCCGCTGGACGAGGCGCTGCGGCCCACCTGGCTGTTCGGCGCGACCGTCCACGAGGGCTGCGACCGGGCCGGCTACTACGAGCAGGGCGATTTCGCGGGCGAGTACGGCTCGCCCAAGTGCCTGGTCAAGCTGGGCTGCTGGGGGCCGGTGGTCAAGTGCAACGTGCCCAAGCGCGGCTGGATCAACGGCGTGGGCGGCTGCCCGAACGTGGGCGGCATCTGCATCGCCTGCACCATGCCCGGCTTCCCCGACAAGTTCATGCCGTTCATGGACGAGCCGCCCGGGTCGAAGGTCTCCACCACCGCGAGCATCATGTACGGCACCGTGATCCGCACTCTCCGCGGCTTCACCACGAAGACCGCCGATGAGGAGCCCAAGTGGCGCAAAAGAGGCGATGAGCTGCTGACGGGCTTCAAGAAGACCTGGTGATCGACTGACTCGGACGGGCGGGCGGCCCCGCGGTCCCCGCCCGGGACGGAAGGGGAGTGCCATGACGACGGCCGAAGACACCGGCCTGGTGGAGATGGCCTGGGATCCGATCACCCGGATCGTCGGCAGCCTCGGCATCTACACCAAGATTGACTTCAAGCAGAAGAAGGTCGCCGAGTGCCACAGCACGTCGTCGATCTTCCGCGGCTACAGCATCTTCATGAAGGGCAAGGACCCCCGGGACGCGCATTTCATCACCAGCCGCATCTGCGGTATCTGCGGTGACAACCACGCGACCTGCTCGGTTTACAACCAGAACATGGCCTACGGCGTGCGCCCGCCGCACCTCGGTGAGTGGATCATCAACCTGGGCGAGTCCGCCGAGTACATGTTCGACCACAACATCTTCCAGGAGAACCTGGTCGGGGTGGACTTCTGCGAGCGGATGGTCTCCGAGACCAACCCGGGCGTGCTGGAACAGGCGAACCGGACCGAGGCGCCGCACGCGGCCGACCACGGCTACCGGACCATCGGCGACATCATGCGGTCGCTGAACCCGCTCGAGGGCGAGTTCTACCGCGAGGCGCTGCAGGTCTCCAGGTCCACACGCGAGATGTTCTGCCTGATGGAGGGCCGCCACGTGCACCCCTCCACGCTCTACCCGGGCGGCGTGGGGACCACCGCGACCGTCCAGTTGTTCACCGACTACCTCACCCGGCTGATGCGCTACGTGGAGTTCATGAAGCGCGTGGTGCCGATGCACGACGACCTGTTCGACTTCTTCTACCAGGCCATGCCCGGGTACGAGGAGGTCGGCCGGCGCCGCGCCGACTTGGTGTGCTGGGGCAGCCTCAACGACCCGGAGGCCTGCGACTTCCGGTACGACCACATGACCGACTGGGGCCGCAAGATGTTCGTCAGCCCCGGCGTGATCACGGACGGCCAGCTGCTGACCAACGACCTGGTGGAGATCAACCTGGGGATCCGCATCCTGCTCGGCAGTTCGTACTACGAGGACTGGGAAGACCAGGAGATGTTCGTGACCCGCGACCCGCTGGGCAACCCGGTGGACCGCAGGCACCCGTGGAACCAGCACACGATCCCCAAGCCGGCCAAGCGGGACTTCGGCGGCAAGTACAGCTGGGTCATGTCGCCGCGCTGGTTCGACGGCACGAACCACCTTGCCGCCGACACCGGGGGCGGCCCCATCGCCCGGCTCTGGTCCACGGCACTGGGCAATCTGGTCGACTTCGGCTACGTCAAGTCCACCGGCCACAGCGTGCTGATCAACCTGCCCCGCACGGTCAGCAGGCCCGAGGTCACGTTCGAATGGAAGGTGCCCACGGACTCCTCCGGCGCGCCGCTGTCCAACGCGATCGAGCGCGACCGGGCGCGCACCTACTTCCAGGCCTACGCGGCGGCGTGCGCGCTGTACTTCACCGAGAAGGCGCTGGCCGAGATCCGGGCCGGGCGGACCAAGACCTGGGAGCCGTTCAGCGTCCCGGACGAGGCAAACAGCTGCGGTTTCACCGAGGCGGTCCGCGGCGTGCTGTCCCACCACATGGTGATACGCGGCGGGAAGATCGCGAACTACCACCCCTACCCGCCGACCCCGTGGAACGCCAGCGTCCGCGACGTCTACGGCACGCCCGGGCCTTATGAGGACGCGGTGCAGAACACGCCCATCTTCGAGGAGAACCCGCCGGAGTCGTTCAAGGGCATCGACATCATGCGGGCGGTCCGCAGCTTCGACCCGTGCCTGCCCTGTGGCGTGCACATGTACCTCGGCGGTGGGAAGAAGCTGGAGAAGGTGCACTCGCCGATGACGGTCACCCTGGCAACCTGACGCGCAAGGACGTGCGGTGCCGGGGGGCGGCGGTGCCGCGACTGCCGAGGAGGCCTGATGACGAGCGTTGCGCGGGCGGGTGAACGGATCGAGGAACTGCTCGCGTCGCTGCGGTCGCGCGGCGGCGGCGCCGCGGAGGCAGCCGAGGAGCTTGTCCGCCTGCTGGTCGGCGTGTACGGAGACGGCCTGGCCGCCATCATGGCGGCCCTGGCGGAGGAGGGCGGGCCCGGCCGGGCCATGATCGACCGGCTCGCCGCGGACCCGCTGGTGGAAGGCCTGCTGTTGCTGCACGGGCTGCACCCGCTGGACGTGGACGCCCGGATCCAGCGGGCGCTGGACCAGGTCCGCCCGTATCTGGGCTCACACGCCGGCGGAGTGCAGTACCTGGGGGTGACCGACGGCGCCGCCCGGCTCCGGCTGGAGGGCACCTGCCATGGCTGCCCCTCCTCGACCGTGACCGTGCGCCTGGCGATCGAGGGTGCCGTGCAGGACGCGGCGCCCGAGGTGACCGAGGTGATCGTGGAGGGGATGACCGCGCCGCCGGGGCCTGCCCTGCTGCAGATAGGCCCACGTCCGGACACGGCGCCGGGTGCGGGCCCGCCCGCGGCCGCGTCCGGCGGGGAGTGGGTCACGCTGCCGGACATCGGCCCGCCCAGTTCCAGGCCGGTGACCGCCGCCGCCGGGGACCTTGCGGTGCTCGTCTGCTCGGTCCGCGGCACGCTGTACGCCTACCGCGACGCCTGCGCGGTGTGCGGTTCCTCGCTCGGCGCGGGAACCCTGGCCCGTGAGGTGCTGACCTGCCCGTGCGGCAGCCGGTACGACGTCTGCCGTGCCGGCGTGGGGCTGGACGGGCTGGCCGCCCATCTCGGGCCGCTGCCGCTGCTGGCCGATAGCCAGGGCGTGCGGGTGGCGGTGCCGGCGGCGGTGCCCTCATGACCGGGCCGGCGGGCCTGCGCCGGTTCGTCTCAGACCCGCCGGCCGGGTCCCTGGCGGCCGCGCCGACGGAGGGCCGCCCCGGCGTGGGCATGGAGGGGGGCCGCGCCGCGGGCGGCCCGCGGGACGAGGAGAAGTGCGAGTTCTGCGCGGCCGTGATCGGTGACGGGCACGGGCATGTCGCGGACCTGGAAGGGTCCAGCCTGATGTGCGCGTGCCGCCCGTGCTATCTGCTGTTCACCCACGGGCAGGCGGGTGGCGGGCGGTACCGGTCGGTGCCGGACCGCTACCTGGCGGACCCGGCCCGCCCGATGACGGCCGCCGAGTGGGACACGCTGGAGATCCCCGTCGGCCTGGCGTTCTTCCTGCGCAGCTCGGCGGCGGGCGAGGTGACCGGCTTCTACCCGAGCCCGGCCGGTGCCACGCAGTGCCGGCTCGACCTGGCGGCCTGGGACCGGCTGGCCGAAGGCCACCCGGTGCTGGCGGCCATGGCACCGGACGTGGAGGCCACGCTGATCTGCCGCACCGACGAGAGCGTGGAGCACTTCCTGGTGCCGATCGACGCCTGCTACGAGCTGGCGGGGCGGATGCGCCTGTACTGGCGCGGCTTCGACGGCGGGCAGCAGGCCCGGCAGAGCATCGCCGAATTCCTGCGCCAGGTCCGTTCCCGGGCGCGGCCCCTGGGTGGGGTGGCGGGGTCGGGGCTAGCAGAGCGCGGGGCGGCGGGGTCGGGGCTAGCAGAGCGCGGGGCGGCGGGGTCAGGGCTAGCAGAGCGCGGGGTAGCGGGGTCAGGGCCAGCACCGGTGCGGGAGGCCTGACGTGGCCGAGCTTGCCTTCGACTGCCTCGGGGCCAAGGTCGACAGGTACGCGGTGGTGCCGGCGATGTCGCTGGTGCTGCGGATCAGCGAGACCAGCGGCCAGCAGGTGGAAGCGATCGCGCTGCGCTGCCAGGTCAGGATCGAGCCGGCCAGGCGCCGCTATACGGCCGCGGAAGCGGAGCGGCTGAACGACCTCTTCGGCGACACCCAGCGCTGGGCGGACACGCTGAGGCCCATGCAGTTCACCACCGTGGCGACGATGGTGCCCGGCTTTTCCGGCGCGACTGAGACCGAGTTGCCGATCACGTTCACCTACGACCTGGAGGTGGGCTCCGCCCGGTACTTCGACAGCCTGGAGGGGGGCGAGATCCCGTTGCTGCTGCTGTTCAGCGGCACCGTGTTCAGCGTCGTCGACGGGCGCATCCAGGTGCAGCAGGTCCCGTGGAGCAAGGAAGCGTCCTACCGGCTGCCGGTCGCGGTCTGGCGTGAGGCCATCGACGCCCACTTCCCGAACAGCGCCTGGATCAAGATGAGCAGGCAGACGATGGCCGACCTGCAGCGCTTCAAGTCCGCCTACGCGCTGCCAACCTGGGACATGACGCTCGCCGCATTGCTGGAGCGGGCCGGCGCGGACCCCACGGAGCGGCCATGACCGTGGACCCGGCGCACCTCGAGCACGCCCGCAAGGTGGCGGACGCCGTGCTGTACGAGGGCTACCTGCTCTACCCGTACCGGCGGTCGGCGCAGAAGAACCGCACCAGGTTCCAGTTCGGCGTCCTCATGCCGCCGCCCTACCGGGCTGTTGACGAGCATGAGCAGTCGGCCAGCCAGACCGAATGCCTCGTCGAATGCCCCGCGGGCGCCGAGATCGACATCGGGCTGCGCTTCTTGCACCTGCAGCGCCGCACGGTGCAGCGGATCGAGCCGGGCACCGGTGCGGCCACGAACGTGGACACTCTGCGGATCGGCGGGACCGAGTACGGCTCCTGGGATGAGGCGGTGGAGCGGGAGCAGCACTTCCGCGGCTGCCTTGCCGGCCTGCTCAACGACGACACCGAGCACCTGTTTGAGGTCGCCGGGTCGGTGGCGGCCGAGAACCTCGGCCCGGACGGGGCGCGGGCGGGCCGGCTGCTGCGCCGTTGCGAGGCGCTGGCCGGCGCGATCGTGGTCCGTGCCGAGCGCACCGCCGGGCCCTACGGTGCCGTCAAGCTGCGGGTGCGGGTGGAGAACCGGACCCAGCCGCGGGCCACGCTGCGCAGCCGGGAAGACGGCCTGCGGTACTCGCTGATCGCCGCGCACCTGCTGATCGGCGTGGCGGGCGGCACGTTCCTGTCCATGACCGATCCGCCGGAGTGGGCCGCGGGTGAGGTGGCAGGGTGCGTGAACACCGGCACCTGGCCGGTGCTGGCCGGCCCGGCGCAGTGCCGCGGCCTGATGCTGTCCTCGCCGGTCATCCTCTACGACCATCCCGAGGTGGCACCGGAGAGCGCGGGGGACCTGTTCGACGCCACCGAGATCGACGAGATCCTCACCCTGCGCACGCTGGCCCTGACCGACGCCGAGCGGCGGGAGGCGCGGGCGACCGACCAGCGCGCCGCCGACCTGCTCGACCGCCTGGATGACCTGCCCCCCGAGATGCTGGAGCGGATGCACGGCGCCATCCGCTACCTGTCGCCCGGGCCCGGCGCGGCGGCCGGTCCGCCACCCCCGTTCACCGGGCCGCCCCCGTTCACCGGGCCGCCCGGGCGCGCGCCCGCGCGGCCGTGGTGGGACCCCGGGTCGGACGCCTCCGTCTCGCCGGAGACCGACCACGTGCTGGTCGGCGGCGTCCGGGTCGCCCGGGGCAGCAGGGTCAGGATGCGCCCGGGCGCCCGCCGCGCCGACGCGCAGGACATCTTCCTCGCCGGGCGCGAGGCCCTGGTGGAGGCGGTCCTGCTCGACGTGGACGGCCAGGTGCACGTCGCGGTCAGCCCGGTCAGTGACCCCCTCGCCGACCTGCAGCGGGGTCACGGAAGGTTCCTCTACTTCGCCCCGGACGAGATAGAGCCCGTGCCCGCGGGCGGCGGGGGCGGAAACGGCGACGGCGAGCACGGGAAGGAGGGAACACGATGATCGGCAACCTCATCAAGGCGGCGCTGATCGCGGCGGTGCTGGCGTTGATCGTGCAGTCGCTGCCCGATATCAAGCGCTATCTCGAAATCCGCGAGATGTAACTCGAAATCCGCGAGATGTAACTCGAAATCCGCGAGATGTAAGGAGTCGCCTCGGAACAAACCGCAGGTTCTGGCGGCATGTCAGCGCGGCGGTCTGGGCCGTTGGGGGATCGCGCCGACGGTTTGTTCGTCTGCGGGCCCTAACGACGCATAACGCGGCGGGCGCCGTCGGTACCCGGCTGAGAAACATCCGTGCGCAGCGGCGCACCGGCTCAGGTACCCAGCAGATGGGGTGGAACGACGATGGAGACGATCATTGGGTTCGTGGCCGGTTATCTGGTCGGGGCCCGCGAAGGAAAGGCCGGACTGCAGCGGCTGAAGACGTCGGTGAACGCCATCAGGTCCTCGCCCGAGGTGCGCAAGATGGCATCTGACGTGATCGTGCTGGCCGAGCAGGTGGTCAAGCGCGCGCCGGTCGGCGGCATCAGCGGCACCGTGGTGCGCAGCCTGGCATCGCGCGCGGCCACCCGCCGGGAGACACCGCGAGCGGCCTGACAAGCCGCACGGCCCGGCGCACCGCGGGCCTGGTGTCACCGGCTGACGCGGAACTCTGCGCTGCCGCTTAGCCTTCTCTCAACTTGGCGTGGGAGCCTGCCGCTTGGTGTGCCCGGGCGGGCACCGACGGACCGCCCAGAAGGAGTTGGCGTCCCATGCCGACAGACCCAGACCACGAGCAACACACCCAACCAGGCAGGACCGGCATGCGGGCCGCCTGGCTCGGCTCCCGCCGGGTCGCGGTCATGGCGGGCGTCGTCGCGGTGGGCGTCCTCGCCGGCGCCGGGGTCGCGGTCGCCGCGACCAGTTCGTCCTCACCGACGCCCACCCCCACCACGTCACCCTCGGCGTCCGCAAGGCCGCCGTTGCCCGGCCAGCCGCCCAAGGGTGCGTGGCGCATCCACGGCGCTCCCGGCCCCTTCGGGCCCGCCTTTGCCGGCCCCGGCATGCTGGGTGGCGGGCTGTTCGGCGCCGTGCGCGGCACCGTCGTGGTGCCCAAGCCCGGCGGCGGCTACCAGACCGTAGAGTTCCAGAACGGCAAGGTCACCGCCGTGTCGAGCACGTCCATCACGCTCCGCAGCGCCGACGGCTACAGCCGCACCTACCAGGTGACAAGTTCCACCATGGTGAACGCCCAACGGGACGGCATCGGCTCCATCAAGGACGGCAATCAGGTGGAAGTGGTCGCCACCGTCGGCGGCAGCACGACCACCGCCACCCGGATCATCGACGTGACCCTGCTCCAGCAGGGCTTCCACCACTTCTTCGGGGGTACCGCCCCCGGCGCCAACGTCAAGGCCGCCGCCCCGCAGAACTGACGCCCGGCGGCACCGGGCGGTTGCTCAGCGTAGCCACTGCCTGGCTCTTCGCTGTCGCGTGATACCTTCAGCGAAGCTCAGTGAAATGCCGCTGCACCGCTGAGCCCGGTGTGTAAGGTAATCGCTGTACCAGCCCCGTGCCGGCGATCGGCGCAGGGGCGTTCCTGATTTTGAGCGGCGTCCGCCCCGGCGGCCTGCGCAAAGTTCTGACCGACTGTTCGAGCCGCTGTGTAGGGGAACAGATGGACATTGGTGGCGCTGGTGCCACACAGACTGCCGGGGATGACCGGGCAAACCATGAAACGGCCGGGCATACGCAGGCCACATGGCGCAAAAGCTCGTGGAGTTCCTTCAACGGCAACTGCGTGGAGGTCGCGGACCTGGGCGATCAGTGGATTGGCGTCCGTGACACAAAGGACCACGGCGTCGGCCCGATACTGATCTTCGGGGGAGCGGCCTGGCGCTCGTTCGTGGACGGCCTCAGGAACGGACGTCTTCCGCTCTGACGGGCAGGTCATGCGGCGGTCCCGTGGATCCAGCGAGCCCGCTGAGGCAGCCTTTCCAGTGTTCTGCGCTCTTCACATCGGTAGGGGCCGTGGGTGCGTTCCGCCGTCTGCCTGGGCCTTGTCAAAGGTGAGTTCAACGGTCATACGATACGGGAACTGCACGTCAAGACCGTTTTCCATATGAAGTATCACTGAGCCCTTTTCATCCTGGTTGTAGTGGGCCTGTCACGTTCTGGTGACGGTGCGGCGTGTTGCCTCTGAGAGTCAGGAAGCCCCTGATACATGAGGCAGTCAACCAAGATCCACTCCACCACCAGGGGCTTCCATGCTTTTCTACCGTGCCGCGCTGCCGTTGTCGTCCCGGACCCTCACCTATGTGGCCGGGATCATCCGCCGCCACCGCAAGGCGATCGGCTCGTGCTGGCGGAAGCTGAACCCTGGGCAGCAGGCTCTCCTCGTGCTGGTTTACCTGCGGAAAGGCGAGACGTTCGCCGAGATCGCCGCCGGGTTCGGGGTCGGGACCACGACGGCCTGGCGGTACGCAGGGGAAACCGTCTCCCTGCTGGCGGCCCGGGCGCCGAAGCTCCGCAAGGCCGCCCGGGACGCGAAGAAGGCCGGGTACGCCTACGTCGTGGTGGACGGGACGCTCATCCCCATCGACCGGGTCGCCGCGGACCGGCCGTTCTACTCCGGCAAGCACAAGAGGCACGGGATGAACCTGCAGGTCATCGCCAGCCCCGCCGGGGACCTCCTGTGGGTGTCCGGGCCGCTGCCCGGCTCGGTGCACGACAAGAAAGCCGAATGGATCTGGGGTGTCCTGGGCGAACTGGAGGCCGCCGGCCTGATCGTCCTGGCGGACAAGGGCTACCAGGGAAGCGCGTACGCGAAAGTCCCGTACAAGGGGAAGAACAAACCCGAATCCCAGAAGATAGCTAACCGCGCCCACGCGCAACTCCGCTCACCCGGCGAGCGCGCGAACGCCCAGCTCAAGAACTGGCGGATCCTCCGCAAGCTCCGCTGCTGCCCTTGGCGCGCCGGGCAGCTCGCCAAGGCCATCCACGCCCTGGAGATTCACGCGGCATAAGGAGGATGAAAAAGGCTCACTATGCCTTCCTCCCAAATTCTTTTCCACCTGAGAGTTACTATTACATTCGCGTATGCCGGTATGTGGATTTCTGATTTCCGTTCGATGGTCAGCGTGGTCTGCCCGCTCAATGAAAGCCGACTGCGAAGGGCAGACCGGAGCTGCCCCTCTATCTTGGCGAAATCCATGAGTCCGCCGGAAGCCTGGCCCGTGTGAAGTGTTGCCCTCTGAATATCGAACTGAGTTACAATCTGGATACTGTTCGATATGTGCAGGGTTTCCACAGAGGTAGCCGAGCTACCCGAATTGTCGAAGTTGTACTCTTCGGTGCCCGCTGGCTCCGGGAAGCGCCTTGTCGGCCGGAACTCAAAACCTCGAAGACTGCTGGGGAAGATATGTGGCTCACGCCGGCGCTTTATGTTGCGGAGGCGGAATCTCTTCCTCGCTGGCATAGTTATATTCGCATCAGGCGTTTCTGGCGGACCTGTCAGAGGTAGCCTTTCTCCGGTAAGGCCGTCAAACTCCCGTAGTTCGCTGCCGGGCCTCGGCCATCCCTGGTCGGCAGGAGTGGCCGTATTGTGCTGTGCGGCTGTCGGTCTCCGCCCTCCCCGGAAATGATCGGCCAGCGCCTGTAGGCCTCGATTAGCGGGGAACTCCTGAGCCGCACCCATAACCAGCCGCCCGATGCCGTCTTCGAGAAGACCCTTTTCCAGGCTCTGGATGACTTCCGACCAGAAGAGTTCCGGCTTGTCCCATGGCGGAATAGAGGTGGCGGGATAGTGGATGTTACGCAGCGCAGTTCGCGCGGCGGCCTCGGTGTCGTATACACCAGCTAGTGACCGGACCACGGCCCGGTTATTGTTCATAGCGGTCCTTCGCGGGTCTGACTAGGCTCCGGCTTGGCATTCCCTAAGCTTCTTTATCAGCAGGTGCGAGTCTTTTGGGCTGAGTGCCGTATCTCGCAAGTGCTCAGCGGCATCACGATACCGTTTAATCTCGGCCCGCCGCTCCTGGTATAGGTTGCTTACAAGCCCTTCGACGAATACAACAGGCGGAAGGGTTTCTTTGTCGAATTCAAAGATCTCGAAGTTGCTATCTGAGCTACCGTGCGCGCCTACTTCGAACGGAATTACCTGGATCGTGGCCTGTCCTGCTTGAGCCAGGTAGAGGATTTTGTCCAATTGTGCTGCTATGACACCAAGACCCCCTACGCGGCGATGGAGCACCGCCTCGTCCAGCAAGGCACGGTAGCGAGGAGCGGGATCGCGCTCAAGGATCTGCTGGCGCTTGGTGAGTGCCTCTATTCGCATATTCAGGATCGAGGAAGCAACCTTTGGCGCGGAAATAGAGTTAAGTGCCTCGGCATATTCTTGGGTCTGCAGCAAGGCTGGAACGGCATACATTGAGAAAGCCGTGATAGTTGCCGCCTCATCCTCAAGGCCAATATGGGGAGTAAGGTTGAGTTCTGTGTACTGCGTCCACCAGCCAGGCTGTCGTGCCTCGCGCGCCAGCTCCATGAGTTCCGCCGTATCCCGCTCGCCCAGGTCGTAGATACGGCACAGGTCCCGGACATCACGCAGGCTGGCGGGCCGCGCACCCGTCTCTATCCGGCTTATTTTCGTGGCCGAGCAGAGGAGTTCGCGTGCTACGTCCTCGACGGTCATGCCTTCGTTGGTGCGGATCCCGCGCAGGCGCATGCCGATCTCACGCTGGCGGACTGTCGGGTTCGGCCCGGGCACCGTGGGACCTCCATTTCGCGCGTTGCGGCACTTTGGCTCCCCCGGCCATCGCCGAGGCACTTGCCAATCCGTGAGCATGAGGCGAGAAGACTACACCTGTGGGCCGTAGGCATGCTGCTAGGGCGGGCCTGGAGACCAGAACGTTACCTCTGCCCCTGACGCCTGTTGGCAAGTGCCAAAAGCAGCTTGCCACGGCGATCCGCTGGCGTGGCCGTGGCTCGCCGGGGTTGGGTTGCCAGTTCGTTCAATCCCGGCCCCGGGTGCCAGCTGCCGCGTGCCGGGCAGCGCCCGGATACCCGCAGGATGTCGCGGTCTGGGTGATGACCTGGAGATCATCCGGCACGGATGGGATCACGCGCGCGATGGCGAGTTCATTGCCACCCGTCCCGCGTTGCCGTCGCGATGAGAGCGCGTGACTGATCTGGATCTAGCGACCACTTCGCCAAGTGCTCAAAGGCTACGCGGTACCTGAAGGTTTCTTGCTCGTCTTCCAGGTCGTAGTTGCCGTCGAGATTTTCTACGGACACGATGTCGTGCAGTGGGACGTCATGGACCTGCGGGAATTGCATGTAGGAGAAGGCCCCCACCGGCAGGGAGGGCAGGTCCCCGGCTAGTGGATAGATCCGGATCTCTATGTTCGGCAACTCCGCCGCAGCCGACAGGTGCTCCAATTGCCGGCGCATCACGGCCTCATCGCCGAACCTGCGCCTGAGGACGGATTCGTCGATCACGACGGACAGCTGCAGGGGCGGGTCCCTGGTGAGCACCTGCTGGCGGAGCAGCCTCACCTCGACCCATCGCTCGGTCTCACCTGGTGGCCCTGGGAACATCTGCTGCCATAGCTGCCGTACGGCCCGGGCGTAGTCAGGCGTCTGGAGAAGCCCGGGAACAACTTGCGGTTCCCAGTTCCATACCGACTCGGCCTCGGCCTCGGCGTAGGCATACGTCGCGACCGGGAAGTTCGCGGCGGCCTTCTGCGGCAGCGCCCGCTGTCTCGACTCGCGGGCGAGGGCTAGCAACTCGTCGCGGTAGCTTTCGTCTACCCCGTAGAGCGCCAGCAGCTTGCGCAGGTCGGTGAGCTTTACGCCGATCTGGTGCCGCTCGATCCGGCTGATCTTGGAGCCCGACCAGCCGACGCGCTCCGCTGCCTCCTCGCCAGTGAGGCCCGCACGCTCGCGTAGCCGCCGTAGCTCTGCCGCAAGCCGGCGGCCGCCAACGGAAGCGCCCTGCTCAGGCACGCGCCGGGCCTTCTCTCGGTCTCTGGGGGACTCCGGGAGGTGTGACTTCATTGCAGCGTAGTGCCTGGAGTGGCGTGCGTGAAGGCCTCATAGGGCCAACTGCACAGGGAACTGCACTGCAGTTTGCATTTTTGCCGTTGCACCACGGTGATAGCTGTCGTTCAATGGAAGTGCGGCCTAGTACAGGAGGCCACATGATCGCCAGGGGGCAAAGGCGGGGAGTGCCGCCGCCTTTTGCCCCGGAGGGCCGCAAGGCCCGGCGGATCGGCCCCGGCCCCGTCCTTGCTACTGCTCCAGAGCCAGGATTGCGCCAGCGCGCGCGAGGCCCGCCCCGTAAGCCATCGGCTCACGATGGAAACACATCGCCCGGGCGGCCCACCATTCCGCCCCCCGGACATGCTGCTGGGCCAGCGGTAGGACCCCGCCAGCCCAGCGGTAAACCAAGCTCCCGACTGCACGAACAGACCAAGGAGACCTGGTAATGATCAGCATTACCCTCATCCACGCAGTGCGCAAGGGCCAAAGCGGCCATTTCACCTGCGGAATCACCCTGGACAAATGGTCCGCCCCGGCCGCGAGTGAGGTGGCCCAATGATCGTCCCACTTCTGGTCGGGGCGGCCGTGGGCGCCGCGATCGGCTGGCGGGCCGCCCGGTCCCGGGCGCGGGCGGAGACGCGCCAGGAAACAGCCCGGGCCCGGGCGGAGATGCGCCGGGAAATCAGCCACTGGCAGGAGGCGGCGGCCCGCGCCACCGCCGAGGCGGCCCGGGTAGCCAGCGAGGCGGAGGCCTTCCAAGCAGGCTGCAAGCACGGCCGCGAAGATGTCATTTCGATCATGCCGCTGCTGGTAGCGGCCCAACAGAACCCCGCGGACGAGGCACGCGCCAGCGGGGACCAGACGTAGCAGACGCGCTCCCTGCCGGCGGCCCGGAAAGCCGGCGGGGAGCCCCGTGAAAGGGCCCATACGGCGCTATGCCGGGCCCACCCAGCGTGAGGGCCGCTCCTATCTGGCGGTGCTTGCCTCGGCGCCCCGCTTTGGCTTGGCGGGCTGTTCCTGCTTGGCGGCCGCTCCTACTTGGCGAAGAAGTGCAGGCCGATCCAGGCCCACGCGACCAGCACGCCCACCCGCCCGGTCCGGCTGTGCATGGCCCTGGTGAACAGGTCGCCCAGGGACGGCACCGGGGCACGCGTCCTGGTCGCCAGCACCTGCAAGCCGACGATCCCGGCCGCGACCACCAGGTACCCGGCGATCGTCACCTGGTGAGAACTCACCGCTCCACCAGGTACCAGCCGAGGGCGAGCCAGGCCAGCAGGAGCACCGAGCGGCCCGGGGAGGTGGCCAGCACCGGGTCGGTCAGGGTGCTGATCGTCGGGTGCGAGTAGGAGCTCGTGGTCAGCGACGGCTGCCGGAGCAGGGCGACGAGTTCCCACACGCAGCCCGCGACGAGCACGGTCACCCAGGCGAGCGTGCCCGCCACCGGCAGCCGCCCTCCAGCGGGACGGTCCCGGAGCGGGCTGTGCCAGCCGATCGTCACGACGACCGTGCCCAGCGCGATGATGCCCGCGGTCGCGGGCCAGGAATACCGGCTGAACGAGCCAACCGCGCCGGCGTAGGCGGCGCCGCCCGCCAGCAGCGCCGCGACGGCCAGCAGCCGCCCCCGGCCGTCGGGCCGGCCGGTCGGCCGGACGCCCGCGATCCGCCCGGCCAACGCGAAGCGCCCGGCTTCCGGGGAATGCCCGGTTTCCGCGCCGCGCCCGGCCTCCGCGCCGCGCCCGGCCTCCGCGCCGCGCCCGGCCTCCGCGCCGCGCCCGGCTTCCGGGGAATGCCCGGTTTCCGCGCCGCGCCCGGCCTCCGCGCCGCGCCCGGCCTCCGCGCCGCGCCCGGCCTCCGCGCTGCGCCCGGTTTCCGCGCCGCGCCCGGTTTCCGCGCCGCGCCCGGTTTCCGCGCCGCGCCCGGTTTCCGTGCCGCGCCCGGTTTCCGTGCCGCGCCCGGTTTCCGTGCCGCGCCCGGTTTCCGTGCGGCGCCTGGCCTTCGTGTCGCGTCTGGTTTCCGCGCCGCGGCCGGCTTCCGTGCCGCGCCGGGCACGGCGGCCCGCGTCCCAGGTCAGCCCCGCCGCCACGATGAGCATGAGCACACCGTCGAGCGGCTTGCCGGAGATGGACGTGAAGAACGCGATGGCCAGCAGCACCCAGACGACCGGTTCGCGGAGCCCGGCCAGGGCCGCCAGGGCCCGCCCGCCCGGCCGGAGCCGACCGGCGACGGCGCACCCGGAGGCCGCGCCGCCGCCGTCGGCACCCGGGTTCTGCGCGTGCCGGTCCTCCGGGCCCGGGGCAGCACGACTCACCCGGACAAGCTAGCGCCACGGCGACGTGCGGGAAAAGGGGCCCGCGGACCAGGGCCTGGCTGCGGCGCCCGGCCGGCCCCGACGTATCGTTACGCAAAATCGCCGGCTGGATGCGCGGCGGCGGTGCACCCGGGGAGGTGACGGGAACTGTGACCAGCACGGTCGTGGCCATCGACGGGTCGTCGCTGACCTGCGCCACGGTGGCCGCGGTGGCCCGGCGGCAGGCGGCGGTGACGGTCGGCGAGCGTGCCGTGGCCGCCGCGCGGGCGGCCTGGCGGACCGCGCAGGAACTGGCCGAGCGGCAGCCTGTGTACGGCAGGAACACCGGCGTGGGTGCCAACCACGTGGTCGACCTCACCGAGCACGACCGCGCCGAGCACGGCATCCGGCTGTTGCGCAGCCACGCCGCGGGCACCGGGCCGCTGCGGTCACCTGAGGTCGCCCGCGCCATGCTCGTGGTGCGGCTCAACCAACTCGGCGCCGGCGGCTCCGGCGTCGCCCCAGCGCTGCTGCCGGTCCTGGCCGACGCCATCAACCGCGGCTTCACCCCGCCGGTCCCGGTCTACGGCGCGATCGGCACCGGCGACCTCACCGCGCTGGCCTCCACCGGGCTGTGCCTGCTTGGGGAGCGCGCCTGGCAGGGCGGCAGCGGGCCGCCGCCACGGTTCGCCATCCGGACAAGCGAGGCGCTCGGGTTCATTAGCAGCAGCGCCGCCACGCTGGGTGATGCCGCGCTGGCGTGCGACGACCTGGCCGCCCTGCTGCGGGCGGCCGTCCCGGCGGCGGCGCTGTCCTTGCTCGCGGTGCGCGGTTCGCTGGAGCCGTACGCCGAGGCGGTGCACCTGGCCCGGCCCCACCCCGGCCAGCAGCGGGTGGCGGCGAGCATGCGGGCGCTGCTCGCGGCGGGCGCCGTCGCCGCCGCACGGGTGCAGGACCCGTACGGATACCGGGCGTTTCCCCAGGTACACGGGCCCGCGCTGGACTCGGTCGAGCACGCCATGGCGGTGCTGGAGGCCGAGCTGAACGGGAGCGCCGAGAACCCGCTGATCGACGTGGCCGCCCCGGCGGCGTGGCACAACGGGAACTTCCACGCCGCGTACGCGGGCCTGGCTCTCGACGCGGTCCGCGCGGCGCTGTTCCAGACCGCGGCCCTGTCGATGGCCCGGCTGGGCACGCTGATGGAGCCCGCGTTCACCGGGCTGAACGCGTTCCTCGCCCACGACCGGGCCAGTTCCGGCGTGATGATCCTCGAGTACGTGGGGCACTCCGCGGTCGCCGACATCCGCCGCTTCGCCGCACCCGCCGCGCTGGGCAGCGCGGTACTGTCCCGCGGCGTAGAGGAGCACGCGGGCTTCGCCACCCAGTCGGCCAGTGCCACCAGCGACGCCGTGCCCCCCTACCGTGCCGTGCTGGCCTGCGAGCTGATCGCCGCCACCCGGGCGCTGCGCATGCAGGGCCGCGGGCCCGCCGCGGGCGGCGCCCTGCGGGAGGTCTACGACCTGGCCGATTCCGCCCTGGAGCGGGCCACCGCCGACCGGCCGCTGGACGACGACCTGGCCGCCGCCGAAGGCGTGCTGGCCGCCCTTGCCGCGCTGGCGCCCTGGCCGGAGCGGGACGGTGCGGGGACGGCGCCGTAGCTGGCGGCGGGCCGGTGCGGCGCCGCCGCGCAGATCGTGGCAGGCTGTGAGCCTGGCCCCGAAGGCAACGGAGAAGCGATGAGCATCATGGGCACGCGGGTGCTGCGTACCGAGGATCCGCGGCTCCTGACCGACGGCGGCGTCTACACCGACGACCTGCGGCTGCCGGAACTGGCCGGTGCGGCGCACGTCACCTTCGTGCGCAGCCCGATCGCCCACGCGCGGATCACCGGTATCGACACCAGCGGCGCCGCCGGGCAGCCCGGGGTGGTGGCGGTGCTCACGGCCGCGGATCTGCCCGCCCCGCCCGAGGGCGGCGACCCCACGACGGAGCCGCTGCTCGCGGGCGACCGGGTGCGCTACGTCGGCGAACCGGTGGCCCTGGTACTGACCGAGGGCCGCTACCAGGGCGAGGACGCGGCGGAACTGGTCAGCGTCGACTACGACCCGCTGCCGGCGGTCCCCGCGATCGAGGCGTCCCTGACCGGCGAGACGCTGCTGTTTCCCGGCACGGACAACAACGTTCTCGGCGCCGGGACGGCGGGGGAAGGCGACGACGCCAGCTTCGACGGCTGCGACGTGGTGATCGAGCGGACGGTCGTGAACCAGCGGCTCGCCCCGGTCCCGCTGGAGCCGCGGGCGCTGGCGGCGGCCTGGACCGGCGACCGGCTGACGATCTGGTCGAGCACCCAGAACCCGCAGCTCGCGCGCGGGGCCATCGCCGGGGCCGTCGGGCTCGACCCCGCGCTGATCCGGGTGATCGCGCCGGACGTGGGTGGCGGGTTCGGCGCCAAGGTCGCGGTGGACCGGGACGCCATCGCCGTCGCCTGGGCGGCCAGGCACACCGGGCACGCGGTCCGCTGGATCGAGTCCCGCAGCGAGAACCTCGTCGGCATGGTGCACGGCCGGGGCCAGCGGCAAACCTACAAGATCGGCGGGACGAGGGACGGCCGGGTGCTCGCCTACCGCCTCGACGTCGTGCAGGACTGCGGCGCCTTCAACCGCCTCGGCGCGTTCCTGGCGCAGCTCACGGTCCTGATGGCGGCCGGGGTGTACGACCTGGCGCACGCGGGCGCGTCGTTCCGTGCCGTGGCGACCAACACCACGCCGATCGCCGCCTACCGTGGCGCGGGCCGGCCCGAGGCGGCCGCGGCGATCGAGCGCGCGATCGACGACTTCGCCGCCGAGATCGGCATGGACCCCGCCGAGGTGCGCCGCATCAACGTGGTCCCGCCGGACAAGTTCCCGTTCACCACCGCGACCGGCGCCACCTACGACACCGGCGACTACGCGGCCGGGCTCGAACGGGTGCTGTCCGCGGCCGGCTACCCGGCGCTGCGGGCCGAGCAGGCGCGCCGCCGGAAGAGCGGGGACACCGTCCAGGTCGGCCTCGGGATGTCGGTCTACGTGGAGATCACAGCAGGGGACATGGGCGGGGAGACCGCGCGTGTGGTGGTCGACGCCGCCGGCGCGGCGACCGTGTTCACCGGCAGTTCCGCGCACGGGCAGGGGCACCACACCGCGTGGGCGATGCTGGTCGAGGACGAACTCGGCATCCCTATGGACCAGATCACCGTCGTGCACGGCGACACCGACGCGATCCCCGAGGCGATCGGCACCTTCGGGTCCCGCTCGCTGCAGCTCGGCGGCACCGCGGTGGTGCAGGCCGCGGGCGAGGTCAAGGACCAGGCGCGGCGGCTGGCCGCGGAGATGATCGAGGCGGCCGAGGCCGACCTGAAACTCAACACGGCCAGCGGCACGTGGCAGGTCCGCGGCGACCCGGCGACCGCGCTGGGCTGGGGGCAGATCGCACAGCGGGCCGGGCCGGACGGCCTGGCCGCCGACGCCAGGTTCGACGCCAGCGCGCCGACGTTCCCGTTCGGCGCGCACCTGGCCGTGGTGGAGGTGGACACCGAGACCGGGAAGGCGCGGCTGGTGCGGCACGTGACCGTCGACGACGCCGGGCGCATCCTCAACCCGGTGCTCGCCGAGGGCCAGCGGCACGGCGGCATCGCGCAAGGTGTCGCGCAGGCGCTGCTGGAAGAGGTGCGATACGACGTCGACGGCAACCCGCTGACCAGTACGCTGGTGGATTACGCGGCGATCACCGCGCCGGAGCTTCCCTCGTTCGAACTGGTCGCCAGCGAGACCCCGACCAGCATCAACCCGTTGGGGGCCAAGGGGATCGGCGAGGCGGGCACGATCGGGTCCACCCCGGCCGTGCTGAACGCCGTCATCGACGCCGTGTCGCACCTCGGCGTCCGTCACATCGACATGCCGGCCACACCCGAGCGGGTGTGGGCCGCGATCAGCGAAGCGAGGGCCGGCCGGTGAAGGTGGCGATCAGCGTCAACGGCAAGCAGGTCGAGGCGGAGGTGGAGGACCGGTTGCTGCTCGCACACTTCGTGCGCGAGGTGGCCGGCCTGACCGCTACCAACATCGGCTGCGACACGACATCCTGCGGCGCGTGCACGGTGTTGCTGGACGGCGAGTCGGTGAAGTCCTGCACGGTGCTCGCCGCCCAGGCCGACGGGCGCGCGGTGACCACCTGCGAGGGCCTCGCCGGCGCCGATGGCAGCTGGCACGCGATGCAGCGGGCCTTCCACGCCGAGCACGGCCTGCAGTGCGGGTTCTGCACCCCGGGCATGATGATGGCGGCCGTGTCGCTGCTCGCGGAGAACCCCGACCCCACCGAGGAAGAGGTGCGGACCGGGCTCGAAGGCAACATCTGCCGGTGCACCGGTTACCACAACATCGTCCGGGCGGTGCTCGCCGCGGCCCGCGACGGGCGGGCAGCGCAGGAGGCGTCATGATCCCGGCACCGTTCTCCTACCGGCGGGCGGGCACCGTCGAGGAGGCGCTCGCCCTCGCCGCCGGCGCCGGCGACGACGGCAAGTACCTGGCGGGCGGGCACTCGCTGCTGCCGCTGATGAAGCTGCGGTTCGCGGTGCCCGAGGTGCTCATCGACATCGGCCGGCTCGCGGAACTGTCCTACGTCCGCGACGAGGGCAGCCACGTCGCGATCGGCGCGCTGACCCGGCACCACGACCTGGAGCACTCCGCGCTGCTGGCCGCCGAACTGCCGCTGCTCGCGCACGCCGCCGGGCGCGTCGGGGACCCCCAGGTGCGGCACCGGGGCACGATCGGCGGGTCGATCGCGCACGGCGACGCCGCGTCCGACCTCCCGGCGGTCGTGCTGGCCCTGGACGCGACCTTCGTCGCCCTCGGCCCGTCGGGCAGCCGGGAGATCGCCGCGACGGAGTTCTTCAGCGGGCTGTTCGAGACCGCGCTGGAACCCGGCGAGTTGCTCACCGAGATCCGGATCCCCAAACCCGCGCAGCGCGGCTGGTCGTTCCAGAAGTTCACCAAGCGCGCCATCGACTGGGCGATCGTGGGCGTCGCGGTGCAGGGCAACCAGGTGGCCCTGGTGAACATGGGCCCGGTCCCGATGCGGGCGGCCGGGGTGGAGCGCGCGCTGGCCGCCGGGGCCGGGCCGGCCGACGCGGCGGCGCGCGCCGCCGAGGGCACCAGCCCGGTCGCCGACCTGGGCGCCAGCACCGGCTACCGGGAGCACCTGGCCCAGGTGCTGACCACCCGGGCGCTCGCCGAGGCGGCCAGCCGCAACTGACGCGCGCCCGCGCCCGCACCGTTGTGCACCCCAGTCGTCTCTTCATCGAAGCGGTGCCCTCAAAACCGGGCAAACCGGGCACCAGGGCGACCGACTCAGATGAAAGGGCCCGCAGACGAACAAACCGTCGGCGCGATCCCCCAACGGCCCAGGCCGCCGCGCTGACATGCCACCAGAACCTGCCGTTTGTTCCGAGGCGACTCCAAAAGGCAAAATGATCATGGTTGCGGGGAGCGGCGGGGCTGAGGGGGGGCTGTGAGAGGCGCGGGGATCCCCCGGGGACGTTGCTAGGTTCCTTGGCATGAGGGTCCGGCGACGGGTAGCGGCAGCGGGTGCGGCGGTCGTCGTGCTGCTGGCGGGCGGGATCACGCTCGGTGCGGCGCTGCGGCAGCCGGTCGCGGTCACCGTCCGCGTCGTGCGGATCGGCGTGGTTGACGGCCCACGGCGCAACCAGCGCGTCGTGCTGGACGCCAGCTTCTACACCCCGGCCGGCCGTGGCGCGCTCCCGGCGATCCTCCTCGCGCCGGGGTTCGGTGAGACCAAGCACGCGGTGGCCCCGGAGGCGGAGTACCTGGCCAGGGCCGGATTCGCCGTGCTCGCCTGGTCCCCGCGCGGCACCGGCGCCAGCGGCGGGCAGATCGCCCTGGACTCGCCGGACTACGAGGTCAGGGACACCAGCCAACTGGTCAGCTGGCTGGCCCGCCAGCCCCGGGTGCTGCTCGACCGGCCGGGCGACCCGCGGGTCGGCATCACCGGCGCGTCGTACGGTGGCGGGCTGGCCCTGCTGGCGGCCGCCTACGACCACCGGATCGACGCGGTGGTGGCGCAGAGCGCCTGGAACGACCTGGCCACCGCGCTGTTCCCGAACGCGGCGAGCGGCGCGCCGGCCGCCGGGGCGGGCGGCGGGCCGGCAAACGGGGCGGGCGGCGGGCCGGCAAACGGGGCGGGCGGCGGGCCGGCTGACGGAGTGTTCGCCAGGCAGTGGGCCGGGCTGCTGTTCACCCAGGGCTCGACGGGGTTCGGCACGCCGCTGCCCGGCCGGGGCGGCCCGGCGCCCGGCCGGGGCGGCCCGGTGGCCGCGGTCCGCCAGCACGTGCTGTGCGGGCGCTTCCTGCCCAGCATCTGCGCGATGTACCAGCGGATCGCCCAGGCCGGGGCGCCGACGCCGGGGGCGGTGTCGCTGCTGCGGCGCTCCAGCCCGGCCAGCGTCGCCGGCCGGATGGGCGCGCCCACGCTGCTGATCCAGGGCGAGCACGACTCGCTGTTCGGCCCCGGCCAGGCCGACGCGAACTACCGGGCGATCCGGCGCAACGGCGGGCCGGCCGCGATGGTCTGGTTCGCCGGCGGTCACGACGGCGGGTACCAGCAGACCGGCTACACCGACGCGCTCACCGCGTCGTGGTTCGCCCGCTGGCTGGCATCCGGGCACGCGCCGGCCAGCGCCGGTACCGGCCGGCCCGGATTCGCGGTGACCCGGGTGCTCGGCTTCGACCCGAACACCGGCGGGGTGACGCTCGGCACCGCCACGGCCGGGTCCTACCCCGGGCTGAGCGGCGCCACCCGCACGCTCGTGCGCCTGGCCGGCCCGCCGCAGGCGATCGGCCGCCCGCCGGGCGGCGCGCCCCCGTCGCTGTCCGGCTTCCCCGGCCTCGGCGCACTCGGCGCCATCACCGGCGGCGGCACCGGCGGGCTCACCTTTGACATGCCGGGCCAAAGCGCCGCGTTCACCTCCGCCCCGCTGGGCGCCACGCTGCAGGTCACCGGGTCGCCCACGGTCCGCGTCCGGGTCGGTGGCACGGCGCCGGTGATCCTGTTCGCCAAGGTCTACGACGTGGACCAGGCCGGTGTGGCGACCCTGCCCGACCAGCTGGTGGCGCCGTTGCGGGTCGCCGGCGCGCAGGCGGGCCGGGCCGTCACCGGCGCGCAGGCGGGCCGGGCCGTCACCGTCACGCTGCCCGCGATCGACTACAGCTTCGCCGCGGGCCACCGGCTGCGGCTCGTGCTCACCACGACCGACTTCGGCTACGCCACCCCGCCCGCCCCGGCGGTCTACCAGGTGGCGCTGGCCGGCCCCGGCCTCGTGGTGCCCGGTGACCCGGACCTGACCGTGGCCGGCGGCGGGGCGCCCTGGTGGACCTGGGCGGCCCCGCTGCTCGCCCTGGCAGCCGCGGCGGCCATCCTGGCAACCGGCAGGCGGCGCCGCGGCCAGGCCCTGGACCCGGGGCTGGCCCCGGTTCCGCTGGAGATCTCCGGGCTGGTCAAGCGGTTCGGCGACGGCCAGCTCGCGGTGGACGGGCTGTCGCTGCGCGTGGCGCAGGGGCAGATACTGGGGCTGCTCGGGCCGAACGGCGCGGGCAAGACGACCACGCTGCGGGCGCTGATGGGCCTGCTGCACCCGGACGAGGGCACGATCACGATCTTTGGCCAGCGGGTGCACCCGGGGTCGGCGGCGCTGTCCAGGCTCGGCTCGTTCGTGGAGGGACCGGGGTTCCTGCCGCACCTGTCCGGCCGGGCCAACCTGGAGCTGTACTGGCGGGCCACCGGGCGCCCGCCGGGCGACCGGCACCTGGACGAGATGCTGGGCCTGGCTGGCCTCGGGACGGCCATCGACCGCCCGGTCCGTACCTACTCCCGTGGCATGTGCCAGCGCCTGGCCATCGCCCAGGCCATGCTCGGCATCCCGGACCTGCTGGTGCTCGACGAGCCGATGAACGGGCTCGACCCGCCGCAGATCAGGCAGATGCGCGACGCGCTGCTGGCGTACGCGGCCGGCGGTCGCACCGTCATCCTGTCCAGTCACCTGCTCGCCGAGGTGGAGCAGACCTGCAGCCACGTGGTGGTGATGCACCACGGCCGGCGGGTGGCCGCCGGCCCGGTGGGCGAGATCATCGGCGACGGCGCGGCCCTGCTGGTCGCCACCTCCAAAGCGGACCGCGCGGTGTCCGTGCTGCGCGGCCTGACCGGGATCGAGTCGGTGCGCCGCCACGCCGACGGGGTGTACGTGCAGCCCAACGGCGTGCCCGCCGCCGCCGTGGTCGCGGCGCTGGTCGCCGCAGGGATACCGGTGGACCGGGTCGGCCCGGGCCGGCGCCTGGAGGACGCCTTCCTTGCGCTGATCGACGGCCACGGCCCGGCCGCGGGCGATGCGGGCACGGCGGCGGGTGGCGCAGGCACGGCGGCGGGTGGCGCTGTCCCGGCGGGGGACGGCGCGGACACGGCGGCGGGAGCCACGGAGGAGGTGGGCCCGTGACGGCCACAAGCATCCCGGCCGGCGCCCCCGGGTACAACCCGCGGCGCACGCTGCCGCTGCGGGTGGAGGCGATACGGCAGTTGCGCCGCAGGCGCACCATGGTCGCCGGGCTCATCCTGCTGGCGCTGCCCTGGATCCTGGTCGGCGCGTTCGAACTGGGCGGCTCGCCGCAGCCGGGCGGCGGCGCCCCCGGGCTCGTCGACCTGGCCACCACCGGCGGGCTGAACTTCGCGGCGTTCAGCTTCTTCGCCTCCGTGGGTTTCCTGCTGGTCGTGGCCGTGGCGCTGTTCTGCGGGGACACGGTGGCGAGCGAGACGGGCTGGGCCTCGCTGCGCTACCTGCTCGCCGCGCCGGTGCCCCGGGCCAGGCTGCTGCGCCAGAAACTCGTGGTGGCGCTCGGCTATTCGGCCGTCGCGGTGACCAGCTTCGCGCTGATGTCGCTGCTGGCGGGCACGGTCGCGTTCGGCTGGCACCCGCTGCGGCTGCCCGGTACCGGCGCGGTGCTCGGCCCCGGCACGGCGGCCGGCCGCATGGCCATCGTGCTGGCCTACGTGCTGGTCACCGAACTGGTCGTGGCCGGGCTCGCGTTCCTCCTCTCGGTGTCCACCGACTCGCCGCTCGGCGCGGTCGGCGGGGCCGTGGGGCTGGTCATCGTCAGCGACATCCTGGACGCGGTGACCGCGCTGCACCGCTGGCGCCAGGTGCTGCCCACCCACTGGCAGTTTGCCTGGCTGGACGCGATGCAGCCGCAGATCACCTGGGGCGGGATGCTCGAAGGGGCCGCGGTGTCGGTCAGCTACGCCCTAATCCTCTTCGCGCTGGCCTTCCGCCACTTCCGGGCGAAAGACATCGTCTCCTGACACTTCCGCCGGAGGTGCTGCGGTTGCCGGAGGGGCCCCACTTAGTGATGTGGGGTCTCCTCGGGCACCTCATACCAACGGACTCGCTCGCCCACCTTGGCCCTGGCTTTCCAGCGCAAGCTTTTCGGAGCGGCATCGATTGCCTTGGCCAGCATTGCTAGTTGCCCGACAGCGTCGTGCTCCCCGCCTGCGGGAACAAGTCCCTGGCCATCACCGCTGGCCAGGGAGGTGATGCGGTCCAGGTTCAGGGTGACGGTCCGCCACCAGCCCCAGTCGTTCCCGATGATCGGGCGGATCCGGTCGAGCCCGATCGTGCCCGGCTCGTCGCCGTCGCGAACCGGGTAGGCCGAGCACAGGTACAGGACGTCCTGGGCGTCCTTCTCGTTCAGCTCGACAATTTGAAGCTTGGTAAGCAGCAGATCGGCCAGGTCGAGGGTCACCGGCATCCGCCTTAGCCGCGCGGCGAACTCGACCGTGTGGCACATGTGCAACCGGTCGACCAGGACGTCCAGCGACCGCCCGGTATCCGCCGACTGGAAATACAACTGCTTATGGCCGTAGAGCGCGTTGAAGGTCTTATCGGCGACATAACCGCGCCCGGCCAGGAACTGGGTCAGCGGCCGGCGATCGCTTGACAGGGTTGCCAGGTCGAGATCTTGACGATCGCCACCGCGTGGCGGGAACCGGGGCGTCAGGTACTGGATCGCCAGGCCCCCGGCCAGCCTGACGGTGATGCCCTCACCGGCTGCGGTCTCGCAGATGCGGACGGCTTCTTCGATGGCGGTCGGCCTGGAACCGGTCACGCTCAGCCCTCTACCCGGAACGAGCGTTCGACACCGTCGGCACTCACGTCGATCAGGTATCCCCGGACAATTCCCGATCCCGCCTCGCTACCCGGGTTGACGCACAGCGTCGGGCCGATCTTCTTCTCCCCGCCGGATTCGTGAATGTGGCCGTGCAGGCTGAGCAGCGGCCGCACCTGCTGGACCGCCTCCAGCACGCCCGTCGAGCCGACCGGGCCCCGCATCAAGTCACCTGCCGATGCCTGGAGCCTGAGGTTCTGGTCGAGAACCGGCGCTGTGTCCAGGCCCGACCCATAGGGCGGGCAATGGATCAAGAAGATCGTCCGTTTTGGATCCCTGGCCTGATCGGCAAGGGAGTAGATCTCCTGGCGGAACGCATCCTCGGAGACCTCCCGAGGGGTTTGCCAGGGCGTCGGGCTTGATTTTCCGAGTCCAATGACCTGCAGGTCACCTGGGATGTCGATGACCGCGCCGTCGGCGTTTGTGCAGTACTGGCTGGCCGCGAGCGGCTCGTCGATGTCATACGGGTCGTCGTTGCCGGGGATGAGCACGAGGGGGACCCCGGTGCCGTCCAGCCGCTCGGCCGCCAGGTCGAGCCACCGCGTGACGCGGGCCCTGATTTCCTTGCTGAACAGCGCGTCGAGCTTGGCCTGGTCGCCGCCGAGAGCATCCACCTCTTCCTTGGTCGTCCGGAAGGCGTAGTAACCCAGGCTGGCGACGTCGCGCTCAAGCGCGGCAAGCTCTTCCTCGGTCCTGGCCACCCGGCGCTGGCCCAGCAGGGAGGCCTCGTACCGGTCGCCGACCGCGACGATCGGGACCATCGCCTTGCCGGTGAGGTCGCCCGCATAGAGGACCGCGTCCGCCTTGTAGATGTTCATCCGCACGGCGTTGAGCAGCTTCCGCCACGCGGGGTCGGAGGCGTGGAAGTCCGACACAACATACAGGCGGGTGCCACGGCGCTTCGACGCCCGCTTCAACAGCGGCATATGTCCAGCCTACGGGTTGCGGGAGGGCGCCGGGCCGCCGAAACGGCTGACCGCACGCCTAATCAGGTGGGAGCTCCCTATAGAGCAGCGACATCTCGACACCGGAGGCCCGGTTCTTGATGGCAACGATGATGTAGATGATCACGGCGACCACGTACAAGGCGATGGTCAGGGTGATCCCGGTGTTGTTGAAGTAGGACAGGACTCCGCCCTGACCGGGCTTGAGGGCAGCGCTGACCGCACTGGAGATCGGCTTGATGCCCGCGAACCAGTAGGTAAACACGGCGAAAGCCAGCCATACCAGTCCGAAAGCCCATAGCGCGTTCCGCCATGGCGCGTTGCGGACGAGGTCGGGCCGGGAGAACCGGGATACGATCGCGTTCACCCCGGGCATGACCCAGCTCAACAGGGCCATCAGGATGCTGAACCAGATCGTGGACACCAGGTTCAGCTTTCCGTCAGGCGGTGCGATGGACTTAGGCAGCAGCGCGAAGTTCTGCAGGATCGCGAGGACCACGCAGAAGCCGACGGCGGTGAGGATCGCGTTCAGCGGAGCGCGCAGCCGCTCGTTCACCTCGCCGAACCACTTGGGCACCTGCCGGTCCAGACTCCAGGCCAGTGAGATCCGGCTGATCAGGCTGATGTAGACCGGGCACAGCAGGAAGGGCCAGAGCGTGGCAGCGATGCTGACGAACAGCCAGATCGGCCACAGCGTGGGGCGGGAAATGGCGGCGGCGAGCGGTAGCGCGGTGGCCTGCCCGAGTGGCGTCTTCCCGCCGGACCAGTAGTTGATTCCCCAGCCCAGCATGTTCGTCGTGCCCAGGCGGTTGCTGAGGGTGTCCACGTAGAACGAGTTCATGACGACGGCGAAGAACAGCGCGCCCAGCACGCCGATCAGGACGCCGCGCTTGATATTGCCCCTGACCTCGCCGGCGATATAGGCCGAGTACTGGAATCCGATGTATTGGAACAGGATCACGCTGATCAAGAACGGCAGGACGGATGTGCTCCAGCTGAAGCCGTGCCCTACGACGCCGTGGGTGACCGCGGCCTTCTGCAGCGCTGCCGCGGTCATACCGGTGTACCTGGGCAGGTTCGCCTCGAAGCTGGCGCGGTGGATGAACAGCAGCCCCGCGACCCACATGACGATCCACGACAGCAGGCCGATCGCGCCGAGGCCGGTGACGATGCGGTGGAACCGGCGGGTCGGCTGGACCACCACCAACAGGATCAGGGCGATCACGACGAGCGCGGCGATCATTCCGGGCCAGCCGGTGACGGTCCCGCCCGACGTAAACCAGCCGTTCGCCCGCTTGAAGAAGCCAACGCCGGTGCCGATACCAATGATGTTGCCGCTGATCTGGGTGTTGTGCAGCACGATCGGTATCTCGAAGGCGATGACCGCGAGCGAGGCGAAGACCAGCGTGAATGACTCGACCCAGGCAACGAACGGCCCGGCCTTGGGAATCAATCGGCTGGTGAAGACGTAGTCGCCCCCGGATCGTGGCATCACGGTGGCGAGCGAGGCGAAGATAAGGCCGAGGAAAACGCAGCAGACCCCGACCAGGATGGCCGTCCAGGCGTAGCTGGTGAGCCCAAACTTCTTCCCGATCGCAACGAAGGCGAGCGTGTAGAACACTGACGCCCACGCCACCGTAATGCCGATGAACGCCGCGGTGTTATAGAAGAGGGCGTTCCGGACGCTGACCTCGCGGACCAGCCCGGACGACTGCCGGACGAACAAAGCCCGGCCGCCGGTGGGAGTTGCTGTCGTATCCGCCATCCCAGCCCTCCCAGGTGAGGTAAGCCGTCTCAAGGCGTGCAAGGTTCGTACGATCGTAGCGCCACGCGGCATGTCCACCCAGGCCCAAAAGGAGCCGCGCGCGGCGCAGAACAGGCGTCACTCA